>Ga0123356_10002473_pt1 | contig 19729 bp, 13 predicted proteins | sample TergutEmb28metaG_2_FD_92546 | JGI IMG/M metagenome (GOLD analysis project Ga0123356, IMG submission 92546) | Embiratermes neotenicus P3 segment gut microbial communities from Petit-Saut dam, French Guiana - Emb289 P3 | ecosystem: Host-associated > Arthropoda: Insects > Digestive system > Gut ...
AGTATACCTGCTGCGAGCTTATTGTTGCTTATCCAACTACCGGATTTTACAGGTGCCGGAGAATATGGAGCCTGTCCCGGCCCCGGTGTTTGGGTATATTGTGGCGGACCTTGCGGGGGCGCACCATATTGCCCCGGAACTGATGTAACCGGTGACGGCACAGTTTGTGCCGGTTGTGTGTTTTGTTGCTGTCCTGTTACTGTTGAAGGTACATTACTTTGCGGAAGCGGTGTGCCGTACATTGCAGAGAAGATAGCAGGAACAGATTGAAAGCGTGTGTCCTGCAGTACTGCCATACCCATCATCATGGCGTTTTCCTGTTTAAAATCAATAGTTAGACCCATTGCGGAAGGTGGCAGTACATTATCTTTTCTCACACGCTCGACAGATTCTTCCGGTGTAATGCCTGTGATGCATCTGTACATTGTGGCGCAAAGAGCGTAAATATCGGTCCAGGGTCCTTGCTCTCCTTTTGTTCTGTATTGTTCTTCGGGAGCAAAACCGGGCTTTAGCATAACAGACATACTCTTGGCATCGGCACCCGTAAAATCGCGTGCAGCACCAAAATCGAGGAGCTTCAGGTAGCCTTCTTTGCTTATCATGATATTGTCGGGGCTGATATCACGATGAATAATACCGTTTTTATGTACCTCTGCAAGAGAAGACATAACAGGCTTCATAAGGTCAAACACCTGCGCAGCAGGAAGCTTGCCACCCATGTTGGCGATATAATCTTTTAAAGTTTGACCATCAATAAACTCCATGCTTATATAAGCAGTGCCGTTTTCAAGAAAATAATCTTTTACCGAAACTATGCCGGGTAGTGAAAAGAATTTCGCCAAAGCTCTTGCTTCATTGATAAACTTCTCTCTGCCTTTAGCAAAAAATTCTCCTTCGGAACCTGTAAAGGGTTGTACCGTTGCAGCTGAGGTAGAGGTAGTCTCTCTAGTTACAAAACCGGAAGGATAATACTCTTTGAGCGCAATCCGTAGTCCGAGATTAATATCCAAACCTATATATGTAATACCAAACCCGCCTTGTCCCAGCACCTTACCGACAAGATATTTTCCATTTAAGATAGTACGCGAACGAAGAAGATGCGGAGACTGATCTGCGGAAAGTTCACTATAACCGCAGTCGGGACACGGATTTACACTCTCTGTATGTTGCTTAAAACAACTCATACAAGTAGTGTTTACCAAACTCATATCAAATACCATAATTACCTCTATTCTTAAATGAAATCATCCTATACGTTCCAGTTGAATCCAATCACCATCCGCGTCGGTTATTACCATGTATTTTCCGTTTTCAAATATATTGTATGTAAAAAACCATTCCCGTCCGGTTTCAATGTTGCGAACCGCAAATATGTTATCGTTGTCTCTGTCGGGAGGGAACCACCAGTGCGCCCATATATCCGGTTCCGATGCCCATACATTACCATATACATTAAAACGGACAGTTTCCGATAATCCAAAGTAATATATCCATCTGTAATAGTCGTCCAAAGCCCACATACCAAAGGGACTGTCATTACTTTGCCTAATGTACTGCGAACTGTCACCGGTACTATCGGTTATTGTCAAAACGTCAGAAGACAAAGTAACGGTGAAAATAAACTGATTCGTCTCTAATTCGTCTGTGATAATAATAGTATTGTCATCGATGATGTACCAACGACAAATTTTCCCGTATTCTCCATCAACAAAATACTCATCTTCTGTGCTCAAAACAGTACCATCGGGAAGGAAAACAACTATTTCAGATTTGCCGAAGTGATAGAGCCAGGTGGCAGATGAGGCTGCCCAGCTACCTCTTAAAAAACTGTCTTCCCAATTAATATTGCTGACGGGTGGCGCAGTGTTCTCGCCGGCTGGAGGATTAAAGGAAATAGAATCATTACGCACAAACAACATTGTGCCTACATCATCTTCAATCCATTTAAATGAATTTCCATCGGGCAGGACATATAATGTTTGTGTTTCGCCGGCGACTGTTAAAAACATCTCTTCACCGGATAAAGACCATGTCCCGGTTATATACTCATTATCATAAACTCCCGTAAAATCTCCGTTTGAATGAAACCAAAAAGTAGTAAGCGCTCCTGCTTTTTTGAGAAGTTCTCTGTCTGAAGTTACTCCATCTGCGAATAACTCATGCAGCTCCCAGACGGTGTTGTCGAGTTTAATCTCTATGGGAGCGGGAGTCGGAGCCGGCGGGTTTGTTATTTCGGGAGACGGTGTTGTATTTAGAGTGGCACCGGTACAACCTGACAGTAATAATACGAACAGGATAATAACTAAAAATCTTACCACCAGTTTCTCTCCAACCTTAACCAATCGCCGGCTGAATCGGTAATTGTTAAGTATCCGTCTCTAACTTCGTATCTAAAGTATTCCTGTTCTCCTGTATATGGATTGAGAACCCCGATAATATCAAAGTATCCGATATCAAACCACCAGTTAAGCCATTCACCCGGCTCCGAAGCATATACATATCCATCCAAATAGAAGGCTATATTTTCTGACAACCCAAAAATCCATATCCATTCATTATAATCAACTAATATCCAATTACCATAAGGATGATCGGCGCTTTCTCTTTCGTAATCGCTTTTATTACCGGAACTGTCTGTAATTGAAAGCGTGTCCAGCGAGCTAGCAACTGTAAAAGTCATAGAGGTGCCACGGTTATCGGTCATGACTATTTCGTTTTCGCCTAAAACATCCCAAGTACCCCATTCACCGTCGGTGCCATATGCCTGTCGAGAGGCAAACAAATCACCGTTACTGAAGAAAGTGATAAATGGATGTGATTGAAAAGTATTGTAAATGCTGTTATCGCCTCGTATCATAAGCCAGGAGCCTTTAACAAAATGGTTGTCACGACTGAAATCAGGCGGTGGTGCGACGACCGTCCCTCCTCCGCCGGGTGGGTTAAATGAAATATAATCATTACGCGTAAACGTCATAACGCCTACATCGCCTTCAACCCATAAAAATGTGTTTCCTTCCGGTTGGAGAAGCAATGTTTGCCTTTCACCGTCGATAATAACAAATATCTCATCTCCTGATAAAGACCACGTCCCATATCCATATTCAGAATCATACACTCCTGTGAAATTCCCGTCTTCATGAAACCAGAATGTAATAAACAATCCTACACTGTTGAGATAATCTCTGTCTAATGTGATTCCCTCTGCAAAAACTGAACTTAATTCCCAGGTAGTGTTATTAAGAACGCTAACCGGTGGAGGGGGAGGAAGTGAGGGAGGCGGAGAGTTATTTATTCCTGTCCCCGGAGATGGTGATGCATTGACATTGGAATTATTGCCACCCGGCAGGAACATAATGAGAAGAATAACACCCAGAGCTACAACCAATAATATAACACCGCCAAGAATACCGGCTACAGCTTTGTTGTTACTGATCCAGCTGCCGGATTTCTGCGAGGGCGAAGACATCGCTGCTTGTGGTGCTCCCACCGGCGGAATCGCCACCTGCGGTGACGGCATCGCCACCTGCGGTGGCGGGGTTCCGTACTGCGGTGGTGGCATTCCCGGAGCTCCGGGTGGTGGGGGTACTCTGTACTGTGGGGGAATAGCTGCTTGTTGTGGCATTCCCGGAACTCCCGGAGGTGGTGGGGGAGCCATTCTTTGAGGAGGAGCTCCCGCTTGTTGTACTTGTGGTGAGGGCGTTGCTGAAGGTGCAGCAGCCGGTGCAGGTGTGCTGCCGGGTACTGCAGTGCCGTACATTGCAGAGTAAATAGCAGGAATCGACTGGAAGCGTTTGCTCTGCAGTACTGCCATTCCCATCATCAAAGCACTTTCCTTTTTTAAATCGATAGCTATACCCATTGCAGATGGTGGCATAACGGTGTCTTTTCGTATACGCTCGACAGACTCATCGGGAGTAATGCCTGTAATGCATCTATACATCGTAGCAGAAAGTGCATAAATATCTGTCCATGGTCCTTGTTCACCTTTTGAACGGTATTGCTCTTCCGGAGCAAACCCGGGTTTTAGCATGACAGACATACTTTTGGCACCGGCTTGTGTAAAGTCACGAGCCGCACCGAAGTCGAGGAGCTTTAAATAACCATCTTTGCTAATCATTATATTGTCAGGGCTTATATCCCGGTGTATTATACCTGCTTTATGAACGTCGGCAAGAGATGACATAACAGGTTTCATAAGATCAAAGACCTGTGCAGCTATAAGCTTACCACCCATATTTGCAACATAATCTTTTAAAGTCTGACCGTCTATAAACTCCATGGTTATGTAAGCGGTGCCATTTTCGAGGAAGTAGTCTTTAACAGAGACTATACCCGGAAGTGTGAAAAATTTGGCAAGAGATCTTGCTTCATTAATAAATTTCTCTCTGCCTTTGAGAAAAAAATCACCTTCGGAACCTGTAAAAGGTTGTACTGTTGCAGATGATGTTGATGTGGTCTCTCTTGTAACATAACCGGAGGGATAATATTCTTTAAGAGCAATGCGAAGCCCGAGGTTGAGATCCCAACCTATATATGTAATGCCAAAACCGCCTTGTCCAAGCACTTTGCCGACAAGGTATTTTCCGTTCAGAATTGTACGCAGACGAAGAAGATGTGGTGACTGATCTGCGGTATTTTCATTAAATCCACAATCGGGGCACGGATTTGTACTAACCTTATGCTGCTTGAAGCAATTCATACAGGTTGTGTTTACCGAACTTACATCAAACATAACAATACTCCTTCAATCCTAGGAATTTTTATGATAAAAAACCGCAGCTGCCGAGAAATTATCGTTATTGCTTGGAGCACAGCGGTTTACTCTCTTGCACATAGAATCAAGCCACTCAGAGGGTTCTTTAAATTTTGCCAAGTCAAGCTCCATTTCCGATTCCATTACATATTCCCAAAAACCGTCGGTACATAACAGAAAAGTATGGTTTCCTGCTGCCAAAGAGAGTGGCGACGAAATCTCGGCGTTTATTTCATCGCCGCCGCCAAATGCACGGAGAACTTTGTTGCGATCCTCGTGTGAACGTATTTCTTCTTGAGTAATTTCTCCGTTAAACACAGCCATTTGAGATACGCTGTGGTCGAGGGTATGCAAGACTAAACGATCATCAAGAAAATAATATAATCTGGAATCACCGGCATGGCTCCATACTGCGATGTCGTCACTGATAAAAAGACAAACAGCGGTACTTTTCATTTTTAGCTGCTGTGTTTGCTGCGCAACTACAGCATTATTTGCTATATCAAAAATACTTTGTATGTTATATGCATCGGTATCCGGACGGGCAATAAAAAGTCTTGTTACATAATCTGCAACAATTGATGAGGCAATTTGTCCGCCGCCGTGGCCGCCTAATCCGTCGGCGACCACGACAGCAATATTACCGTCACTTTCTACGTGAGAAACGCTATCCTCGTTATAATCCCTACCCCCTTGAAAGGAGCAAGTGGAAATTTTAACATTCATATAAAACTATAATCCTATTTATATGGCTTTTGAATTATGTTCAAAAGACTATGTTATTTTAAACTCGTTAACAGGGTCTGCCAAATAGAAAATTGCTCCCGGTTGCAGCATGACACTTTGGTTTGCTGCAAGCTTCTGACCACCTGCAAGGAAGGTTCCATATGTTGAACCTTTGTCTGTGAGATAAACTCCACCCTGTTGTAACATTACCTCGCAGTGCATCGAGCTGATTCCTTTGGCATCGGCAGGGTAGGTCACCTGACAACGCCCTGCATCACGTCCGATTGCAAGCTTGCTGTGAAGCGGGAACGAGTTTCCTGCAAGCTGACCTTTAGTGCAAAACAGTTGTCTGGGAGCTCCGGCTCCGGCTGCCGCAGGTTGCGGCGGTGGATAACCCGGTGCAGGGCCTCCCGGAGGATAAGCTCCAACACCTGCTGCTGCATAAGCGGGTCCGGAAGCTTTCTTTTTCTGAGCTAAAACAAGAACCAGTGCAATAGTACCCAGAGCAACAATACCTCCAATAATAGCAAGCAGCCACCAGTACATAGCAAAGAATCCTCTGCCGCCTGCAACATAAGGTATACCTCTTTGAATACATTCATCAATAATATAGTCGATGGATATAGAATAGCTGTTTTGATATGCACCATGTGCATAAATCCATGTGTTGACACCGACAACTTCGGCTCTGTCGTTTACCAGCGGACCGCCGGAGTTACCGAATGAAATAGGAACATTGGATTGTATAGCTCTGACTCCATCGTCCATTTCTATGGGATTTCTGCCGACAACACCATTTGTAATTGTGACGTCTTCTGTGCCGGAACGTAATAAATTCCAATCGTCAATAACGTCATCAGCTGCACCGGGGAATCCCAGAGCATAAACAGCGTCGGCAGCCGCTGCGGTTTCCGATCTGATAAGCGGCATCACAGGACGGTTTGCAAGACCTGTAGTTGTCGTCAGAAGAACAAGATCCAAACCATCGGGAAGGTATGTGACAGTTGCAGGAAACCACGATCCCGAGATGTTATCCGGTATTATTATGACTTCTGACTGACCGGCTACTATGTGCAGATTTGTTACAAGAGTCGTAACCTGACCGGCTTGTGCGATAACAAACGCAGTTCCGGTATAAACTCCATAGTCGCCAACAGAAACTACACGCAAAACGCTTGAACGTGCATCATTGACCCTGCTGTTTGCAAGTGCGATAGGTGAAAGAGTGAATGAAATTAAGATGATTGCGAGAGTGAGGCTGAGCGCTTTAAATGCTTTAATTTTCATTGATATGTCCATTCCTTTCTAATGCTCTTGATTTAATTTTCGTATGACTTATACTCAAAAACGATCACAGTCATATTGTCCTGATGCGGGTTTTGTCTTGCAAGTGTTTTTTCCATAAGCAGTGTTGCGCTATCCTGAGGAAGAAGTACCATAGTTTCAAGTATTTCATCATCATTTATTGTGCCGAATATACCGTCGGACATGAGAAGAATGCGGTCACCGTCTAAAAGTTGAGTCGGTCTGAGATTACGGTCAATCTGATCCGGCTTTCTCATGCCGAGATAACTTGTAAGAGCACCACGCTTCGGGTGATTGACGGCTTCCTCCCAGGTGATTTCTCCTGTGGCGGCTTTTTCGTCAAGCTCTTCGGCATATGTATGTTCGCGGTTTATCTGCATTAGAGCACCGTTTCTGACAAGGTATATATGGCTGTCACCGACAGCAATCCAGTATAGTTTATCATCGATGATGTTAACAGCTACAACCGTTGAACCGCCGGATTCGCTCCGGTTTGAAACGAAGTCTACAACATTGTCGTTTGCCGCATATACCATGCTGAGCAAATCAAGCTCAGGTGTGCCCGATGCCGGCGTATCATTGAAGTTTGTCAGCATTGTTTTTGTCACAATAGCGCTGATTTCGGCTCCATCGGCGAGACCGCCCATACCGTCTGCTACAACTCCGAGTATACCTTTACTTTTAACAAGCTCTGCGTTGAAAATATCCGATATACAAAAGCTGTCCTGCTGACTGTCACGGGCACCTATGTGGTGAGCGTTGCCTATAAGAACCGGAGGAGGACCCATAAAAGCGACAGGTTCGTTAAATTCTGTTGCAGCTATTGTCTCCGCGGCTGCTGTGCTACCAATGTTTGGGACACCTGTAAGATTTGGCGGCGCCTGCATAGGATGGTGTAACAATAAACTTTTCTTTTTACGCGACGCTGCGACAAAGAGGATTATTGCAATAACAATACAAATAACACCTACAGCGCCAACGGCAATAGCAATAATGGCTGTCGTAGAGAGCTCGAAGTTTTCCCACCAGCCTCCCAAGGTATTATCGTCTCCGGGTGATTCATCCGAAGGGTCTTCGTTACCGGGGTCGTCTGTAGCCGGTGGCGGAGAATCTGTCGGGTCGGGGGAATCGGTAGGTGTCGGATCGGGAGAATCGGTCGGCGTTGGAGTAGGAGTATCGGTTGGTGTCGGTGTGGGTGTATCAGTAGGTGTTGGGGTAGGAGTATCGGTCGGTGTCGGAGTGGGAGTATGGTTATCAGTAGGTGTTGGAGTTGGAGTGCCGGTCGGAGACGGAGAGGGAGTATCTATAGTTTTTTCCGGAAAATTACCGGCTATAAAATTTCCGTTTACTCCATCGGATAAAACGAAAGCATTAATAAACCCCGTGCAAAACACAACAGCCAAACATAATATAAATGTTGTCTTTGTTATCTTTACCAGAATTTTCAACATACCACTCACGCCCACTCAAATTTATCCGAACAAAGCGGCATAAAGATGAGTTTTGTTTTTCCTACTTCTATAACATCATAAGGTTCAAGCCTAGCCGTGCCAAACAGAGCCTTATCGTTTATGCGCGTAATGGCTTTACCGTCACCGGGTGACAGATAGAAGAATTTTTCACGGGAATCATAACTGACTGTCGCATGGTTATCACGTGTAATTGTGTCATCGCCTTCAATGCAAACATCCATGTTTTTGCCGCGGCCGATAAAGTTGTTGTCTGTTTGAATACGGTAGTCGCGGCCTTTTTCTTTGCCTTCGAGCACGACTAACCACCCGACTACGGGTTCAAAACCTAACTTATCTTTGACCAGTGCTACTGTTTTCATGTCGGCTGCAGCAGCTTCTTCATGCTTTGTCATTGCTTGTGTTTTGCCAATGTCCTGTGAAGGTTCGGTGAAAATAGGCATTGTTGCCCCTATATCTCCACCGTAAGGTGCGGGAGCGGCTCCGGCTGCATACGGTGTACAATATGGACACTGTGCGTGGACTGATGCGTCATAATAATGACCGCCTTGTGAGCATTGTACCATTTGCATATCTGAAATCTTCCTTTCATTTCAATTGTCGTATTAGGAGATGATACACTATTGCAATGAAAAAATCAATAAAATCATGTTAAATAAATGAGAAAAATCTCATTTTATTAATGAGATTTTCTATAAATAGTTCGTCCTTGTTCACTTTAGTGCGAAAAAGTAGAAAATATGCCACAATTTCTACATTTACAAGAGTGATTTAAGCATCAACAAACAATCTGCAGCTTCTTTTACAGTATCATCTACAGAGTCATCTGCACCAAATAAGCCGACTACTCCCTCTGCATATTTATCCACAAGTTTAACAACATGCTGTGGTGAAGCACCACTCTTAAAAAGCTTTTCCTCACCGGGTGCAAGAGTTAAGCTTGCATGCATATCCGTTGCTATTGCCAGAAGTCTTTCAATGTCGGCGGCTACTTCCTCGTCATCCTCGTTAAAAACACTGTCAATAAAGGCATTCATAGCCGGGTAACGGCTCTTTAATGTCAATCTGAACTTAATGGTTATAAGAGCTCTGTCAAAGAAGTCTTTTCCTGCTGTATCTCTTTCGTGCTGTGCTTCAGTCATGACAATTTTACCCGTGTAATAAACGAGGTAGGCGTACAGACCTTTTTTACTCGAGAAATAATGGAAAATTAATGCCTTGGATATACCTGCTGCAGAAGCAATCTCGCTAATATAGGCTTTCTTATACCCGACTTCGCCAAAAAGTGTCATAGCCGCAGTAACTATTTTATTTTGCTTTTCAGGTGGTAATGATAGAAACTTCTTCATTCTATGTCCTCCAGGTTAATCTATTTATTGAGAAAACAATAGTTTATTTATCAGTCCGGAGAAATCCGACGGGTCTTCAAGTGCAATACCTGCTGTAAGTAAAGCTTCTCCGTATAACAGCTTTGCTATATCGGCAGCCCGTTCTTTATCGTTTTTAAAGGCCTCTTCAAGAGCGCTAAATGACGGATGCTCTGCATTGAGTTCAAGAACGCGCTCTGCGCGCATTTTACCAAGCATTTCATCTTCCCCGTCGTCTATATCGGCATTACCGCGCTGTGCCTGCATAGCTTTAAAATACTTTTCCATTTCCAGACTTATTTCACCCTGCGAAGTAAGGCAAACGGGATGACTTTTTAGTTTCTGTGAAAAACGCACAGCAGCAACCTTACCTTCGAGTGAATCCTTGATAAACTCAAGCAGCTTTTTATGTTCTTTTTCCTGTTTTTCTATTTCTTTTTTGTTTTCGTCGGATTCGATACCAAGATCCTTGTCGTTTACGGAGCGAAATTCTTTTTCCTCAATCTTACCAAGCATTCGCACTGCAAATTCATCTATTTCGTCTGTGAGATAGAATATATCATAACCTTTATCACGAACCTGCTCGGTTTGCGGGAGCTTATCAAGCATTGCTATGCTCTCGCCGCCTGCGTAGTATATATATTTTTGCTCCTCGGACATGGCGTTAATATATTCCGAAATAGGGATAAGTTTCTTTGATTTTGATGAATAAAATAAGATAAGGTCGCTGAGCATATCACGATTCATTCCAAAACCGTTTGCCAAGCCGTACTTAAGCTGGATACCAAACGCTTTAAAGAAGGTCGTATACTTCTCCATGTCGATTTCCATTAGCTTTTTTAGCTCGGCTTTTATTTTCTTTTCGATGTTGGTTGCTATTACCTTAAGCTGGCGGTCATGTTGAAGTAATTCGCGGGAGATATTTAATGAAAAATCAGGGGATTCAACAACACCGCGGACGAACCTGAAATGCTCGGGCAAAAGGTCGCTGCAGTGCTCCATAATCATAATTCCCGATGAATACAGCTGCAGTCCGGCTTTATACTCACGTGAAAAATAATCGTATGGTGCTGCCGACGGGATAAAAAGCATTGCGTTGTAACTGACCAAACCTTCCGCAGACACACGGATGACAGCTACGGGATCGGCACGGTCAAAGAACTTCTCTTTATAAAATTCGGCACATTCTTCGTCCGAAACATCACTCTTGCTGCGTTGCCAAATCGGTATACGGCTATTTATGACCTCGTTTTCCGTATAATCTTCCCATTTCTTCTTTTTCTCACCTTTGTCATCAACCTCATCGGTTTCTACCTGGTGATTCTTTTTGACATCCATATATATAGGCCAGCGGACATAGTCGGAATATTTTCTTATAAGGTTTGTCAAGGTATACTCTTCGAGATATTTTCCGTACTGCTCATCGTCGGAATCTTCTTTGATTTCAATTATAATATCTGTACCGGGAGTATCCTTTTCACAAGTAGAAATAGAGTAACCATCCGCTCCCGAAGAGACCCACATGCTCGCAGCTTTATTTTCCGTATTGCCGGTATCATATGCACGTGAAATAACCGTAACCTTTGCTGCCACCATAAACGCGGAATAGAAACCGACACCAAACTGCCCTATGATATCAATATCCTCGGGTTTATCCTTGTCTTCGGAATCTGCTCCGATTACATCTTTTTTAAACTGCAAAGAGCCGCTTTTTGCTATAACACCAAGGTTTGATTCAAGTTCATCGGCGCTCATGCCGACACCGTTATCACTAATGGTGAGTGTCCTATTTTCTTTATCTGTTTTTATATCAATTCTAAAATCGTCTCTTGTGAGACCGACCTTATCATCGGTAAGTGAAATGTAACAAAGCTTATCGATTGCGTCCGACGCATTTGAAATAAGCTCGCGCAGGAAAATTTCCTTATGGGTGTAGATTGAGTTAATCATCAACTCGAGTAACCGTTTTGATTCCGATTTAAACTGTTTCTTTGCCATGTGTGAGAAAACCTCCTGTTATATAAAGACTATGCCCTCATTTGCTTTCTTCTTGCTAAATTTATTGTGCCTTCAGTCATGTCGCCGACCCAGTTTAACGCTTTGCCGAGACCATTTGCAACACAAAGATCGGCATCATCTGCAGTATAAGTAACGATACTTGTGCGGCTTGATATAAGCTTATCAAAACCCCAAAGCTGACAGCTTCCGCCTGTTAAAACTATTCCGTTTTGAGAAATATCGGCTACAAGCTCCGGAGGTGTTGCCTCAAGCACATTATGTACTGCATCGATAATAAGCTCGGTCACCTCTTCAAACGCATCAAGAACATCGGTTGAACTTACGGCAACATTTTGAGGAAGACCGGTCAAAAGGTTACGCCCTTTGACTTCGACAGCAACTGTTTCCGGACGGGGATAAACACAACCGATACTTTTTTTGATTTCTTCGGCAGTGTTATTACCTATCAGAACGGTGTATTTCCGTTTAATATACTTAATAAGCGCATTATCAAATGCATCGCCTGCAGCTTTAAGTGATTCCGACTCGACAACCCCTGAGAGCGACAGCACGGCGATGTCTGTTGTGCCTCCGCCGATATCAATTACCATGTGTCCGTCTGCTTTTGTTATGTCGAGACCGGCACCTATTGCAGCTGCGAGTGGTGCCTCCATGAGGTAAACCTTACGGGCACCGGCAGCGATTCCTGCGTCAATAACGGCACGCTCTTCAACCTCCGTGATGCCGGAGGGAATCGAGATAATTATACGAGGCTTGAGTAGTGAAAACGCCAGGGTTTTTCGTACAAATTCTTTAAGCATACGCTCGGTCATATCATAATCGGATATGGCACCTTCAAACATAGGGCGTATTGCAACAATGTTTCCGGGAGTCCGACCCAACATACGTTGAGCTGCCATTCCTACGTTCAAAAGGCGGCCTGTATTTTTATCCATTGCTACAACCGCAGGCTCACGCATAATAACGCCTTTGCCGCGTGTTGACAGCAAAACCGATGTTGTCCCTAAATCTACTCCTATATCTCTGCCAAGTATCATTATCTACCTCTTGCCAGTACTGCGCAAACTACACTTGCTGCTCCGGCTTCAATCAGAATTTTTGCACATTCGTCGAGTGTAGAGCCTGTTGTAATAATATCATCTATCAAGAGCACCCGCTTTCCTGCAATTAACTGCGGGTCGGTTACTTTATAAGCACCACCGATATTTTTACTGCGCTCGTGCCTGTCGCCAAGTTCCGATTGAGCTTTTATATCATGAGGCTTAGAAAGTGTTGCTATAATCTCGTCATCAAGCTGCGATGCTGCCGCTGAAGCGAGTAGCTTAGCCTGGTCGTAACCTCGGGAGATCTCACGTTTTTCGCTCAAAGGAACCCATGAAATAATATCATAACTAAATTCCGGGCAATCACGGATACACTCTGTAAGTAATTTTGCATATATTGGTGCATAATATGATGAGTCTCTGAATTTATATCGCAAAATCGAGCGACGCACCACATCAGTATAATACAATGGAGCAATACAAAAGTCAAAGTATTCTCCGTTTTGTTTACCGTGATTTTCCGCAAAGGGTAACGACTCGGTACAGCGGTTGCACAAACCCTCATCCGATTTATTTAGCACACGTGAGCAAAATGCACATTTAGGAGGAAATAATAAATCCAATAAAGATGCAAAAAAACTCATACACATTCTCCTGCGAGCCTTGCTCTCAGACCGCTGTATCGTTTCTGCCTTTTATCGTTTTGTACCATTTTGTTCATTATATCAGGACTTCCGACTATGACAAGCAGGTTTTTTGCTCTTGTCATTGCAGTATAAAGTACACTTCTTGTTAGTAGCGGAGGTGCGGCGGCAGTCATGGCGAGGATTACAGCGTGGTACTCACTGCCTTGCGACTTATGAACAGTCATGGCAAAAGCAGGCTCGAGCTCCGGCAATTGTTCAAATGAATAAGTGATAAGTTTATCGTCAAAATTGACCGTTACGGTTTCTTTATTATGATCGATCTCTCGAACAGTTCCGACATCACCGTTAAACACTCCCGCACCGCTTGTTTTTTCATCCGGATTTGTCCAGGTTATATCATAATTATTTTTTATCTGCATTACCTTGTCACCTGTGCGAAACAGGTAAGTGCCGGATAATTTTTCTTTTTTGTCGCCACTGCGTGGATTTAGCATCTCCCTAAGCTGCTCATTGAGAGCTACCGTTCCGGAAGCACGTTTTCGTGTGGGAGACAGCACTTGAATCTGTGACGGGTCAATATTCATATTTTTTGGCAGTCTTTCACTATAAAGCTCGGCTATGGTTTCGGCAAGCTGCTCCTCAGATTTGCGCTGCATAAAAAATAAATCGGAATATTTTTCCGAGAAGTCCGGCATACTGCCTTTATTTACCATGTGTGCACATTTCACAATGCCACTATCCTGTGCCTGCCTGAATATTTCTGTCAATGAAATAACCGGAATAACGCCACTTTTTATCACGTCCGAAAACATGTTGCCCGGACCGATTGAAGGTAATTGGTCGGCGTCTCCTACTAAAATTATCCGACAATTCGGTGGCGAGGCACGCAAGAGTGCATCCATGAGTAATATATCAATCATGGATGCTTCGTCAACAATTAGAGCATCGGCTTCAAGCTGATTAAACTCGTCGTGTTCAAACATAGGCTTACCGTCTTCGTCAAGATTTGCTCCAAGTAAACGATGAATTGTAGCTGCTTCCCTGTCGCAAAGCTCCGATAAACGCTTAGCTGCACGCCCGGTGGGAGCACAAAGAATTGTCTTAAAACCCTTTTTTTCAAAGAGATTAATAATACCCCGTACAGTAGTAGTTTTGCCGGTACCGGGACCTCCGGTGAGAACTAAAACACCATGGCTGTCTGCAAGCTCTATAGCTTCAAGCTGCAGGGCAGAGTATGTAAAGCCGGAGGAAGCAACCGGTTTTCCGGGCTTATTTGCCCGTTTACTGTGTTTATTAGGTTTTGCACCAAAAATCAAACGGGATGTCACGTTACACTCGGCCTGATATATATGCTTCAGGTAACAAGCATCAAGTCCGGCTATATTGTCTGATATAATATCGCCATGCTCACACTGCTCGTCCAGTGCTTCATCAATCATTTCAGTATCTATGCCAACAAGGTCGCTAACCGCAGCGGTTAATTTGTTTTTGGGTATAAAAGTATGCCCGTTGCCGAGATTATGCATAAGTGTATATATAACAGCTGCAGATATACGTGCAGGGCTGTCACTTTCAAAACCAAGGTCCAGAGCAATAGCATCGGCTTCAAAAAATTCGGCACCGCAAGATTCCGAAGACAAAAGATATGGATTGTCTTTTACTGCAGCAAGTGAATCATCGCCATAAATTTTATAAACCCGTGTTGCTGTAAGCGGTCGAATGCCATAACCTCTGAGAAAGTCTATCAAAAGTCGCAGACCCGCCATGCGACGGTAATCTTCACCTATTTTGCGTGCGGTGCGAAGTGAAATTCCTTTGATACCGGCTAACTTATCCGGGTCGTTTTCTATAATATTAAGTGAGTTTACTCCAAACATATCGACAATTTCGCGAGCTCTGACAAGTCCGATATTTTTAATCGCACCCGATGCAAGATAACGAAAAACTTCCTCCAATCCGGTTGGAGGTTTTACCTCAAAAGTTTCTGTTTTAAATTGCTCTCCATATTGAGGATGAGTGCTCCATGAGCCTGTCATCACAATGTGTTCTCCGGGAGAAACACCGGGAAGACTGCCCGCAGCAGTGACCATACCGTCTACTGTATCAAGACGCAGTACTGTATAACCGTTCTCGGCATTCGTAAATACTATAGAATTAATAATTCCCTCTACTAATTCATTCATAAATACCTCACTACCTGTCATCGCGAGCGAAGCGTGGCGATCCAGACACAATGCCAATGAAAGAATTATATCCGGATTGCCACGTCGTCAAGATTTGCTTGACTCCTCGCAATGACGTCGGAGTGGCGCTACCCATCTGTTCTGCTGACATCTGTGACTCCTGAAACCGACATGATTTTCGCCATCGCAGAAACAAGCTCATCGCGACTTTTCACTTCTACTACTATTGTAATATGTGAAGTACCACCTTCAAGAGCTCTTGCGTTAAACGAAGATATTTTTACACTGAGTTTATTTAAAATAGAAGCAACGTCGACAACAATACCTACACGGTCTTGAATTTGCAAATCAATAATAGTCGAATATAAATGATCTTCTGTATCACCCCATGTGACACGTACCCATCTGCCGGTTTCAGACTCCGGCTCCTTGAGGGACTTAATGTAGTTACGGCAATCCTGCCTATGTACGGAAACGCCGAAACCACGGGTAATAAAACCGACAATCGGGTCGCCGGGTATAGGGAGGCAACAGCGTGCGAATTTAACAAGACAGTTATCCAGACCTTCTACGTTAACCCCTTGCGGCTCTCTATGCGGCAGCGTTTGCTTTACATCAACCTCAGGCTGCAGTTCTTCTTCTTTACTCTTGGTTTTTACAGCTAATCTAAGTTCTTCGCGAACCATGTTAACAATTTTATTTGATGTAATGCCGCCGTATCCGATAGCTGCATACATTTCATCTATATTCCCAAAGGATGCGCGGGTTAAAACTTTTGGCAGTATATCGTCACTTATGGCGTCTGCAAGTGCAATATTGGCATGACGCAGAGCAGAATCAAATGAAAGCTTACCATGCACAATGTTCTCTTCACGTTTTTCTTTTTTGAACCACTGGCGTATCTTGTTTCTGGCTTCGGGACTCTTGACAATATCAAGCCAGTCACGACTGGGACCCTTGGAGGAGTTTGAAGTTTGTATCCTCACTATATCTCCGTTGGTTAAAACATGCGCATAAGGTACTATGCGTCCGTTTACGAGCGCACCGGTCATTCTGTTGCCGACCTCGGAGTGTATACTGTAAGCAAAATCGATCGGTGTCGAGCCTGCCGGCAGGTTGACAACATCCCCGCGCGGAGTAAAAACAAAAACCTCATCGGCAAACATGTCTACTTTAAGTGCTTGCATAAATTCCTGGGCATCACTGTCCTGCTGAGACTCGAGGAGCCTTCTGACCCAGGCAAATTTTTCCTCATCGGCTGCTTTTGTACTCTTGCCTTCTTTATATTTCCAATGCGCAGCAATACCGTATTCTGCTGTCTGGTGCATTTCCCATGTGCGTATCTGCACTTCAAAAGGCACACCTTCGCTTCCGATAACATTGGTGTGCAAGCTCTGATACATATTTGGTTTTGGTGTGCCGATATAGTCATTAAAACAACCCGGTATCGGGCGGTATAGTTCATGTATATGACCGAGAACATTGTAGCAGTCAGCGATGTCATTTACGATAATCCTGATTGCGTGTAAGTCAAGCACCTCGGAGAGCAGCTTGTTTTCGCTGTACATTTTTCTGTAGATGCTGTATAAGTGCTTTATGCGGCCCGTAACCTGACCCGAAATTCCGTATTCATCAAGACGCCGTGTTAGTTTGGATTGGATAGTTTCCAAAAACGCTTCGTCCTCGACATGACGAAGCTTTAAGCCTTCCAATATTTCTTTTGTAGCGTCGGGATCGAGATATTGAATAGACAAATCTTCAAGCTCCCATTTAAGCCGCTGCATACCAAGTCTGTGTGCAATGGGAGCGTACATTTCCATTGTTTCAAGTGCTTTTTCTCTTTGTTTTTCCGGTTCGACATATTCCATTGTGCGGACATTGTGGAGTCTGTCGGCAAGCTTTATTAAGATAACCCGGATATCCTGAGCCATTGCAAAGAGCATTTTTCTGAGGTTTTCCATTTGTTCGTCTTCGGTACTTGTATAGGTGACTCGCGAGAGTTTGGTAACACCTTCTACAATATCCGCAACTTCTTTGCCAAAGCGCTCCTCTATTTGTTCAAATGTAACATTTGTATCTTCTATACAGTCATGCAGCAGAGCGGCACATATAGAATCTTCGTCCAATCCTATTTCCAGAACAATCTCGGCAGCGGCAAGTGGATGTGTAATAAACTCATTGCCATCCTTGCGAAGCTGTGTACCGTGAGCTTCGCGGGCAAATTCAAATGCAGAGCGCACACGGGCGGTGTTAATGCCGTGAATGAACTCTTTCATTGCCGTCTCAAGCTGACGGTATTTGGCTTCTACATCTATCATAATGCCTCGCTAAGTTTTATATCGGAGAGTTGCAACTGCACACTATAGTTTCCGCGAAATTCATTAATTTGAGGTTCAAACGCTATATCGACATCATCACCGATATCAATACTTAAGTCTTCTGCAGGAACCGAAAAGAATATGCAAGCGAAGGTAACTCCGGACTTCTCTATCTTCATTCTTGTGTGTTTTCCCGACCCGATTGATTGCATAGCTGTAAGTTTTGCGTTTTTTATACATAAACAAGGTACAGGGTTTTCATTACCGAACGGCTCAAGTTTTCGCAAAGCTTCTATATTTGAAATAGTCAGAAGATCCGGTTTTTCTACTTCAAAATCTACAAAAAGACCATATGTCCCCAAGTTTTCAGATTTGAATGTATTATATATATCTGTTATACGACGGCGGAGCTCATCAATTTTCCCCGGTTCGATATCCATTCCGGCAGCTTTGGTATGACCACCATAATTTAAGAGAATATCCTTACAAGAACCAAGAGCACTGTAAATATCAAATCCACTGTTGCTGCGACAGGAACCGCGTCCGATACCGGATTCGCTTATACTGATAATAATGGTTGGTAGTCTGAACCGCTCTGCTATTCTTGAAGCTACAACACCTGTCACACCCTGATTCCACTCAGCACTGCTTAAGATTATAGGTTCATCCGGTTCATCCTTGGGTAACATGGTCATGGCATTGTCGTATATTTTTTGCTCAAGGCTGCGCCTGTCATTGTTGAGGCTGCAAAGCTCTCCGACAAGACTTTCTGCTTCAATAGTGTCTTCGGTAAGCAGCAATTTCACCGACAGCATAGGGTCACCCATTCTACCTGCGGCATTTAATCTTGGAGCTAACACAAAACCGATGGTCGAAGTAGTAATATTATCTGTATCCTTGCACGTTTCGTCTATGAGTTTTTTTAACCCCACACCGGGATTTGTGTTTAAGATATTTAACCCGGCACAAATTAACTTGCGGTTTTCTCCGGTCACAGGCATTACGTCAGCTACAGTTCCGAGTGCCAAAAATCTGCCGTAACGGTTAAATATTTCATCAGACAGATAATCACCCTCAAGTGCACAAACTAATTTAAATGCAACACCAACTCCAGCAAGTGATTTATATGGATATTTGCAATCGGGACGCTTCGGATTAATAACAGCATCTGCATCGGGAAGTGATTCCCTGCATTCGTGGTGGTCGGTTATGACAAGTCCGATACCGATTTTTTTAGCATGCTGGGCTTCTTGCGTAGCTGTGATGCCGCAATCGACTGTTACAACAAGACTGACACCGTTTTTTTTGAGAGTATCAAGAGCGTTGATGTTAAGACCGTAACCGTCACCTGAGCACTCCGACACATTGGCACGCTTTGGGACGAACACCTCATAATCCGCGTTTTTTGATGTAAGCCACAAAGCAAGAACAGCCGTTGAAGTCATGCCGTCAACATCGTAATCTCCGTAAACTGCAATTTTTTCTTTTTTTGTGATTGCTTTTTTTATACGCTCTACAGCTTTGTCCATATCCCGCATTAAGAAAGGATCGTGATAAGGAGTTAAATCTGTATCAAGAAAGTTTGTAATCTCTTCCGGGTTGTCACCATATCGTGATGCCATAAGCACAGCTACCAGCGGGTTTACACCATTTTGGCACAATCCTACCGCTGTCTCTCTGTTAAAACCTTTAATATCCCAGTTTAAAAATCTCATGCCGCACAGTATACCATAAAATATCAGTGTTGACTATTATAGTGTATTATATTATTATAAAGAACATCCAAAAATATTATCTAAATGGAAGGGGTTTATTATGAGTTTTTGTGCAAAATGCGGCAATCAAGTCGCTGAAGGCGGTTTTTGCAGTCAATGCGGAACACAAGCCGCTGCACCGCAA
>Ga0123356_10002474_pt1 | contig 19728 bp, 8 predicted proteins | sample TergutEmb28metaG_2_FD_92546 | JGI IMG/M metagenome (GOLD analysis project Ga0123356, IMG submission 92546) | Embiratermes neotenicus P3 segment gut microbial communities from Petit-Saut dam, French Guiana - Emb289 P3 | ecosystem: Host-associated > Arthropoda: Insects > Digestive system > Gut ...
ACTGGTATAGGTGGCCCCCTCTAATGTAAGTGTTCTTTGTGTATTGCCGCCTCTTGAAATAACAATATCACCCGGAGCTACTGCTAACTTTACATCCTCATTTGGAGTAAATGTAATAGTGATACTTGTTAAAGAAGTCTGTGTCATAATCGATGCACTGCTGATTGCACCTGCAAAATAATTATCGCTTTGTCTTACACGTGCAAAGACATGATACTCTGTTCCAGATTTCAGAGTTTCAACTGTATGGCTAAAGGAGGGAGAAGTACCAAGTACATGCCAGCCTTCCGTAGGTTCAGTACTTGATTCACTAAGAACATATTCAATAATAGTTTGATCGGTAATACCTGTTATGGATGTCGCGCTTATCGTTATTGTGTTGTCTGTTGCTGAAAGATTTAATCCGTTGACTCCACCACCGGCTGCTCTGGTTACATTAATGTAAACATTCTGTGTTACAATATTGAAATTAGTCTGATCATTTGGAGTAAATCTCACGCTATGTTGACGATTACCTACGTCGCCGACAGAAGTCGAACCAGGACTTACCCATGCAAATGTACCAGGTGTGGTATTATTGAAACCGATAAGAGTAACCTGAGACAAATTTTGTCCGTAAGTCGCTGTCATACCGGAAGGCCAAGATACTATAACTGGATTTGCTATTGATACAGTAATAGTAACATCATGTGTCGCATTATTGAAATTAGCAGTATCATTTGGGGTAAATGTCACTTCATGAGTTTGAGAACCTACGTTGCCGACAGGAGTCGTCCCCGCTTCTGTCCATCTAAATGAACCAGGTGTGGTATTATTTCCTGATGAAAGTGATATCGTTGCCAAAGTTTGGCCGTAAGTCGCTGTCAAACCACTAGGCCATGATACTATAACCGGATTGGCTTTGCTTACAATAACAGTAACATTATGTGTTAGAGTATTGTAATTTACAGCATCGGTTGGCGTAAATCTCATTTCAAATGTATGTGAGCCTACAATGCCAACAGAGGGATTGCCGGCTGCAGTCCATGAAAATGAACCAAGGGTGGTATTTGCAGCATTGTGGACTACATTAGATAATAACTGTCCGTATGTCGCTGTAGCTTCAGTAGGCCAGGTTATTACAGGATTGATTTTTGTAATACCGCCGCCTGTTACAGGTACGTTATTGGCAGGTAGTGTAACTTCGTAATTTCCAGAGTGAGTACCTATAAGAGGAAGTGGGGCAGAAATGTTAATAGTTGTGGTTCCCGCATTTTCGCTTGTGTAAACAGCGGAAACAGAACCGGCAGATACATCTTCAGTGCCAATAATGCCGCTAAACACTACGTTGCTGACACCAGTTGCATTTGCATTACCATCATATGGCTTGGTATGCTGTGCTCCGGTAATAGTAAGTGTTTTTTTATTGACAATCAAATTTCTGGTATTGGCTGTCTTTCCGCCATAAGTTACCACAATAGGGTTACCATTGTGAGATATATGAGATAATACAGAACCACTGGACGGGACTGTAGTAACAGATCCTCCTACTGGATATTCTTCCGTTATATCATCATATATAGCTTCTATCCTAATATTGGTCAGGTTAATTGTATCTCCATGAGTATATGTAAAAACCGATGGTTCACCAATAACTCTTATGCTTACTACTGTCCTGGTAGGTGTTGTAAATTTATGCGATAGAACAACATTTAAACCGTCATTTATTACTGTAAAATTATCAGCAGGTTCATCGTTAATAGATGCAGATGTAATAACCCCAAAAATATAGTTGGTTGCCGCAGTTAAAGTAACCGTAGCAGTATAATCTTTCCCCCCCAGGAAAACGGGGTCAGTAGTGTCCCAGGAAACTGTGCCTGCCGTATAATGTGCTCCGCCAGGTACAATTGCCGCTGTATTTGTATTTGGTGCTTCGCCATTAGCAGGCGGAGTTACACCAGCACTCACACTTGTAATAGACGCAGGATTTACTGTAATTGCAACTGTGCGAACAACCTTTCCGTCGCTCCAGCCTTCAACGTCAGCACTGTTGTAATTATAATTGACTAAATCAAGCGGGGTGAACTCAACACTATAACCGCTGTTTGCAACTATCGGAGTAGTGGTGGGTCCGTTAACCCACACAAATCCACCGCCGCCGCTTCCGCTGCCGCCAATAAGAGTCGATTCAGACAGATGTGCTCCGTAAGTAATTGGACTTGCGGTTGGGAATGTTACCGTCGGAATTGCCGGATTAACTTCAATATCTACTGTCCGTTCAACTTTTAACGTAGTGCTGTTCCAGCCGTCAACAAGGTTGTAACTATAGTTGGACGTATCATTTGGTGTAAACGCAACAAGATAACCGATGTTCTCTACAATCGGGATAGTGGAGCCGTTAACCCAACCAAATGAACCGCCGCCAGTGCCGCTGCCGCCGGTAAGGCTCGATGTTGATAGAGCAGCTCCGTAAGTAATATCGCTTGCGGTTGGGAATGTTAGAGTCGGCATTGCCTGATTAACTGTTAGAGCGCCTGTATTTACCGAAGCAGGATTTGCCCCGGTAAATTTTACCTCAATAACAGAGCCGTTTTGAGAACGGGACAATGCATCGCTATTTGCAGGGATTGTTGTAATGTTATTAGCCCCAAATGCTGCAAAAGCAACATCACTAGTAGAGGTGTCATTGTAAATAAGAGTTACTTCAAGCCCAGCCAAACTGAGAGGCTGACCATGGTAGTAGGTCATAGTTGCAGGCGGATTTTTAATTGTTATACTGCTTACTGTTTTAGCACCTGTTGTGAATGTATAGGTAAGTTTAACAGTTGCACCTTCGTTATCTGATATTGTCGCAGTATGACCATTAATAGTTCTTGTTGAAAGACCTCCGGTAAATGTATAGTCTGCATTTGCTGTCAGTGTTACAGAAACAGTGTATGAATTATTGGCAAAGAATGTAGCATCTGTAGTATCCCAGATTGCATCACCTATACTAAAATTACCGGTTCCAGTTGCTAATGGATTAGGTGCCGCCCCTATTTCCGGCGCCGTTACAGTGATTTCTGCGGCAGCTATTGGTGCTCTATTAACAGTTAAATTTAAAGTATCTTTTGTTTCACCATTAAAGGTTACCTTGACAGGTTTTCCATTATGCTCGGTATGAGATAAAGTTGCTTCATTGATTGGATTTGTTATTACATTTAATCCAAAGTCGTCTAATTCAAGATCTTCTGTTGAACCATCATCGTAGGATATCGTAATTCTAAGCCCTTCAAGATTAAGTTTGTCACCATGTGTATATGTTCTTAATGTTGGACCTGTAATTTCCCAATCTGTAATGGATACATCACCGGGATCAGTAGCATCGAATGTAAACACCATCGTTAATTTGCTCTGATCATTCGTTTCTTCAAGATCATCAGTATCTATAACAATATTATTAATTGTAGGAAATGTAAGATAATGAACAGGAGCAAATACGTAGCCGTTTATAGCTTCTAATGTGATTTCTACTGTATAAACAGAATCAGGTGCAAAAGTATAATAAAGATCTTCTATAATTCCGCTTGATGAACTCCACACTACGCTATCTACGAGGATGTTGGGTTCTCCTATAACAATCGGATACATATCAGGTTCTTCGCCTTTTACCGGAGCATCTATGGTAATATCTACAATATACAGCCATGTAGGATCGATATCGTCTTCATCAATAACTTTAACTTTTACATGCCTGCTTTGAACAGGAGCGGTGGTTTTTCCGTTTAATGTATTTGTTACTTCAACATAGTAAAAAGTTTCGCTTATTACATTCACTGGCGGTTTGTATGCCGCATTTGTTTCGCCGTCAATTTCGGTTACATCTTCATGGTCATCTGCGGGATAACTGTACCACTGATAAGCCAGGTGTCCGCCGTCATCTACCTCTGCCGTTACCTCAAGATCATACACGGTTTGTGCGTTTAAAAAATAATAAATCGCGCCGTCCAAAGGTTGAGAAAAATCCGGGTGTATGGTAATAACCGGAATCTGCGGGTCTGCTGTGTCAGAACCAATATCAGGCCAAAAGGGATTGCTGCACGCGGCAATAAAAGCGATTAATACAATTCCGGATATCCAATGAATTTTTTTCATAATTATTCCTCCTCTTGCTGGATACTGTCAATATTACTAACAGTATTTTTCTTTGATGGAATATTGATTCGCACTCCTGCTAAAACTCCCATACCCCATGCGTAGGGATAACCAAAGCGTCCGTAGGGTTCTATGTAAAATAAATCTCCAATCGGCATACGCAGCCCTGCGCGTAAACCTCCCTCAATTAAAACAACAGAAATATTGTTTTCCACTATAAGGTGCATTCCCGCATCTGCCTGCGCAAAAAAATTGAGGTTTTTAATCCTCAAAAAATACCAGCGGACCATGCCGGTGACTTCAAAAGAGAGTGCATCACTAAAATTGAAGCTGGTTGTCATAGTCAGCCCCGCAGCAAGCTGAATCGCAGAAATAGGCAGCTTATAATCTATACTTACTACAAAACCGCCTGCAAAATTTTCCCTGGAATTCATGTTAAATTCGGGACCAATACCGATAGAAATCACATTTTGGGCGCTTTCCTGCGCAAAAACAACCTGGCTCAGCAAAAAAATGAGACAAATCAGGATTATTCTTTTCTTCACACTCCTCTCCTTATCTTAATACTTACTGTAATATCGGCTTTTTGTACAAAAAAAACACTATTTCTACATAAGTATATACATACATTATATACCATTAGCCGCACCAAAACTGCAATAAATACATAAATCCTACCTTAGATATGCTCTTAGCTTCTCTATCACCCTGTCAATATCAAGCGGTTTTCCAAGATGATCATCCATGCCTGCGGCAAGACATTCTTCTATGTCGTTCTTAAAAACATTGGCTGTAAGCGCTATTATTGGTATTCGCTTACGCAAATACTGAGGCTGCTTTTCTTCAAATTCTCTTATACGGCGGGTTGATTCATACCCGTTCATTACAGGCATTTGAACGTCCATAAAAACGATGTCGTATTTATCGGGGGCTGCTTTTACCATTTTTAATGCTTCTTCGCCGTTTTCTGCGCAGTTTATGGAAAGCCCGGTATCCTCCAGCAGAGCAATCAGGATTTCACGGTTAATTTCCACATCTTCGGCTACCAGCAGATTTTTGCCTCCAAACTCACCGTCTTTGACAGAATTATCTTCTCTTCTGTCATCAGGTATACCCAAACTTTCGTTTATGCAGTCAACTATCATTGACGACACAAGCGGTTTTAACAGGCATTTGTTTACACCTGATTGCAGTGCTTCTTTCTTTATTTGTTCCCAATCCATTGCTGTAATCATAATTACTACTGATGGTTTGCTTGTTATGGTATCCTTGATTTTTCTGGTCAGTTCTATCCCGTCCATACCCGGCATACGCCAGTCAATAAAATATATGTCATAAGCGCCGCGTTCTTCTATAATTCTGCATGCTTCAAAACCGTCAGATGCCGCATCACAGTTCATATCAAATTGTCCGAATAATTTTAAAAATTGTTCGCGTGTTTCTTCTTCATCGTCTACTACCATAATGCGGATATTTTTCCAGTTAACTCCGGGAGCCAGCATAGAAACAGGACTTTTTTCGCTGCGCTGCGCTTTAATGGTAAAAATAAATTTCGCGCCTTTGCCAAGCTGCGATTCAACCCAGATTTTTCCGTCCATATATTCAACGATATGTTTGGATATGGCAAGACCAAGACCTGTTCCGCCGTACTGCCGGCTGGTTCCGCTGTCTGCCTGTTCAAATGCAGAGAACAGCTTTTCATGTTTTTCCGGGGATACGCCGATCCCTGAGTCAGTTACCGCAATCCGCAATTCGCAAATTCCATCAGCTTCATTTGTTAAAGACGCTTCAAGTTCGATTACACCGTCTTCAGGCGTAAATTTAACGGCATTAGACAGCAGATTTGTGATAACCTGCGCCAAACGCTGATCATCTCCAATCAGGAACCGCGGTATATCATTGTCAATATTCAAAGTTAACCGCTGTTGTTTTTCTTCTATTCTGAAATTAATAACCGTCAGCACTTTTTCCAGCATTCTTTCAAAATTATATTCAACAGGAGACAGTTCAAGTTTGTTCGCTTCAATTTTTGCCATGTCCAGAACATCATTAATTACACCTAACAAGTGGGAAGAGGCATCCCCTATCTTGTTCAATGCGTGATTTTTCTGCATTATATCATCAGTTTTTTTACCTATGATAGTCATGCCGATGATAGCATTCATCGGGGTTCGCATTTCGTGGCTCATGTTGGAAAGGAAATTGCTTTTAGATTTACTGGCAACCTCGGCTTCCTGCCGCAATACATCCATTACTTCCCGGGCTTTCATTAATTCTTTTTCCCGGTTACGCATTTCTGTCATATCATAGGCGTAAGCAATTAATGCAAAAGTGCTTTTATAAGGAATTCTTATAAACTCAACCAATAAGTTTTTAATTTTACCGTTAATATTCACTTCTGTTTCAACTCTGTTGTATCCGTCTTTAACGGCATTTTTCATCCTTTCAGATACCGGTATCGAAACACGGCCATCCGGCTGAATATCCGGCAGGCTTTTGGTAAATCGTTCAAAAAATCCGGAAATAAATTCTTCTCTTGTCCTAAAGTCCATGAAATATAATGCAGCAGGATTGCAGCCTATTACATTAAAATTACTGTCAAATAATACGTTGATTTGCGGATTCGCTTCAAAAATTGTCGATGTAATGGTTTGCGCCTCTCCAAGTTCACGAATCATCCGCTTTTGTTCACGCAGATCTCGCGTATATCCGGCGACAACATAAGCATCACCGTATTTAACTCTTACAAGCGTAATTTCTGCAGGCATTGAACTGCCGTCAGGCAGCACATGAAGCCATTCAAAACTGAAACTTCCTCCTTCTTCAAACGCGCGTTTTAAATAATCGGCTCTTTTATTATCAGAACGCTGTCCGTCAGGCTGATACTCGGGATCCAGGTCAAAGTATTTCTTTAAATATTCCTGTCTGTTTTTAAAACCGCAAAGCTCTATAGCAGCTTTGTTGCAATCCATAAGTTTATAATCGCTGCTCCATAATTTGCAGCAAAGCGGATTCGCGTCCAGCATAATCTGCTCTGCTTCCATTGCATTTTTTTTGGTTTTATTATTAATAATTAATTGTATAATTAACATTAACATCAGCATTAAAAGAGTAATTGCTGATACAGCTACAATTACAGTGCGCTGGTTCGCATGACGTGATTGTTCTTCGGCAAGCATTCTTGAATAGTCAAATGAACGGTTAGTCCATTCATTGGAAATCCTTTCTGTATTTATATAATTTATGGTTTTATTGATAATTGAGCACAGAACAACTTCTTTTTTATTTAATCCAAAAAATGTATCGTTAAAAACGGGGAAAGTATAATTGGCTTTAAACCCCGGTTTTTCACGGTAATTTTGCTGATAATAAAGGATATATCCAAGATTAAAAAACAGATCTATTTCATTTTTTTCCAGAGCATCCAGAGCATCATCCTGAGAATCATATAACCTGACATTGGAGTTGTTTGGAAACCATTGATTATATAACTGACGTGTTGCGCACCATCCAACGACTCCGACAGCTGCTTGTCCAATCTGGTATAACTCAAGATTAGGATAATCTATTTTGGAAAAAAACGCGTAAGGTGTCGAAAAAAACGGAGTTTGCGGCCAAATAAAATATTCCCTTCGTTCCTCGGTAATTATTAAATCAGAAATAAGCGATGCTTCGCCTGTTCTGAGAGTTTCAAGTATTTCTCCCCAGGACGCGTCTTTCCCGTTGATAGGCTCAAATTCAATTCCGGTTAATCTGGTTATTTCCGTTAAAACATCTATTGAGATCCCCTGAAATTCACCTTCATTGGAATTATAGAAACTTACAGGATATGTATCAGTTCCCAGCACTATGGGAATTTTGGAAGAAAGATTATCTATGTACGATTTTTCTTCATTGGAAAATGAATTATACAGGACGTTTCGGTTATATCTGTCATTGCCGTTTCGGTACAATCCGTAAAGTATATTTATTCCGCCTGCGGCGATATATTTATTTAATACCGATATAATTGGTTTTAGCTCATCGTTCGCGGTTGTTAGCGCGATAGGGGTGTATGCCAGCGGAAGCAGTTCATTAACAAGCATAAGGTTTTCTGCTCCGCCAAAATCGTAATTTAATCCCAGTGCCCGCTGCGCGATGGGGCTGGACATGTGATATCTGCTTTGCCTGTCAGGAGTAATTCCATACTCACTTGTAAAATCTATAGATTTATTTTCTATACCGGTTAAAAGGGAATCCGGGTCATGAAACTCCGGCACAAACGGAATTCCGAAAAGTTCTGAAAGCAGCTCGCATAACATAGGCGAAAATCCTGCGTATCCGCCGTCCGGCAGTATAAAACCTTCTGTAGAGAGTATTTTCCCAAAAGAAAAACTTTGCTTTTTTTCCCTTAAAGCTTCTATCGCGGATATTTCACTTTCTGTAATATCCGGAATATCGCGGAATGATTTAATATCACTAATACCGGGCACCACGCCCTCTGATTCATGTACACAGCCTAAAGCTCCAAAAGCAATAGCGCAGAGAAGCAGCAAAATCCGGAATGAACCAAGAATCATCTTTAACATCTTTAAAAACCTTTCCTCAATAATTGAGATAATTATACAAAACAAAGTGTACCAAATCTGCAACAAATAGCAAAAATTGCATAAAATCCCTTCGCGAATCAGATTAATAGTATCCTGAATTTAAATTATCGGAAAACAGGCGTTTTTTTAAAGCAAAAATTCCGCCCAGGAATATTGCATCATAAATTTGCCTGAATAGTTGTTTCCGGCGCTGCTGCCGGCTTTACGGAAATCGTAAAGATCGCATGAAAATTTATCGGGAGCAACGGCAAGATAGCCGTGCTCTTTTATCAGAACATCATGAAATCCTTCTGCTTTTAAAGCCTGATTTAAGTCCGCTACAATTTGCCTGAACTGGCTCTTTAATGATTCTGTATCTTCCCTGTTTTCCCAAATAGCGGCAATTATTTCGTTATTGCTGCATCTTGCCCCGTTTTTGCTTACCAGATACGCAAATATTTCTTTCGCCTTTGAACGCGGGAAACGAAGCGGCTTGTCATCCGCAAAAACATCAAAATTGCCAAGGCACTGAACACGCAGTCTTTTATTGTTTTTAATTATGGGATTCCGCAAGCGTTCCATTGCTTTTAACACCCCGTCTTTGGAGACAGGCTTCATAATATAATCGCTTGCTGTAACAGAAAAAGCATCTACAGCATAATGAGAATATCCCGTAACAAACACGATATTGGTCCTATCGTTAACATCTTTTAACGCTTTAGCAAGCTCAAGACCGTTCATGCCGCTCATTTCTACATCAAGGAACGCCAAATCCACACTGCTGTCTTTGGCTTTAAGCTCTTTTGCATATTCCAGCGCTTCTTTTGGTTTTCTAAAAGTTGTTACCGCTGCGTCAGGAATTACTTCTTTAATGGCTTTTTCCAGCTCTTCCAATTGGATTCTTTCATCATCAACTGCAATTATATTCATAAATCCTCTCCTTTTTTGGAATTGAAATAACGGCGGTTGTACCTTTTCCGGATTTGCTTTGTATATCCAAAGTTCCCTGGCACATTGCCAAAAGACGGTTACGAACTTTTTCAATTCTGTCCTGCACGGGAACTTCAGCATTAAAACCTGCGCCATTGTCAGTAACGGTTACGATAAATTCATTTTTTATTTCTTCTGTACTGATTGTAACTGTTCCGCCGTCTTCTGTTTTTGTTACCCCGTACCGCACAGCAATTTCCACTATGGGCTGTAAAGAAAGCACCGGCAGCATAAAATTACGCGCCTTAATGTCATAAACTATATTTAGCCTTTCTTCAAACCGCTTTTTTTCTATTTTTAAATAGTTTTCTACCTGACGAAATTCCTTGTCAAATGTAATTAGTTCGTTATGCACAAGCGAATCCAGATTACCACGCAGGTATTCAGAAAACTCAACTACAGTTTCTTCCGCTTTCTTTGGATCTTTCAAACAATAGTATTTTATAACAGAAAGCACATTATAAAGAAAATGCGGCTGAATCTGTGTTTTAATAATAGCAATAAGCTCCTGCGATAATTTGTGTTCCGCTTTTATTTTTTCGTCAATTAAAATTTTTATATCAGCAGCCATAGAGTTCACGGCGTCTTTGATTTTATCAAATTCGTCGATATAATTGCCTTTCATCCTCACGTCCAAATCGCCTCCGGCGATTTTTTCGATACCGCTGACAAGGGTTTTAACAGGATTAAGAAGTCTGCTTAAAACGAAATATACTATAACAGCCATGACAGCAAGCGCAAGCAGCAGGATTTGGAGCGTTTCAAGAAACAATTGGTTGCGTTCCATATGAAAATCTTCTTCCGGCACAAGCCCGATGATTGTATGGCCGTTTGTGTTTTTATATCCTGCGTAATAAAGAGAATTATTTAAATTTGCCCATGTGAATCCGCTGCCGGCGCTAACAGTTTCGTACCATTCATATTTTGTAACATCTTTGCCGATTAACGCTTTGTCGGGGTGTGCTGCAATTACTCCTGACACAAGTACCATGCCATATCCGTTTTCGCCGATTTTCTTTTCTGATATAGTCTTGGCGATATTAATTTCATCCTGCAGTCTGCGGATTACATCTGCGTTAAAACCAAGCTGGATAAAACCGCCGCCTGCACGCGCTATACCGGTAAAGTGGCTGATGTCGCCAAGGTCGTCTTCAAACACAGACGCGCGCGGTTCTTCACTCAGTTCTTTTAATGATCCGCCGGCAAGCGCCATATAAACACTTGTAATTTCTGTTGATTTATAATCAAAGCCAATGAACCTGGGGATACTGCTGTGTGTAATAATTCCGTTCGCATTGGCGATATTAAGTTCTATTATGTCCAGCGGTTCGGAAATTCTTAATAGTTCACCTGTAGTTAATCCGCCGCGTGTATTATCAATAATATCCGCGACAATTTTTGCGATTGATATATGCTTTTCATTTAATATCTGTTTGGCTTCATTAAGGATGATATCTAAATGCCTGATTTGCGCAATAATACTGTCTGCGAAAATTTCAAGGTTAGCGTTAGTTTTGGCTTCCACTGAAGCATCCAGCAGCCTGTAGTTAACAAACGAAATCACCAGCATAGAAATAGTAAAAATTGTTAAAATTGGGATTAACACTTTAACCTTGAAGCTTATATTCCTGTTGCCCATGTTAGTAAAATTATAATAAACAAAGCGCAACAAATCCGCAACACATGCCTTGGAAAAACCCCGTAAATGTATTATAATTTATACTGGAAGGAAAACAATAATTATGGAAGACAAAAACATTGCTTCGGGAGCAGCTGCTGAACTGCGGACGCAGGAATTTATATCGAAATTCTCCGTGCCGTTTACGCAACCGTATGATTTTGACGAGCTGATTGATAACGCCCTGTATGAATTACGGGATTTTACCAAAACTGACAGAGCCATCATTCTGGAACTTCAAAAAGACGGTTCACTTTTATGCACCTACGAAAGCGTAATTAACAAGGAAACGCCTAAAGTGCTGGAACGCTCGCTCACCTATGAAATGATGAAGCCAATCCTTGATGAGGCAGATAACACCGGCTGTTTCTACGAAAAGCAGGCATCCCGGTATTTTCAAAGATATCCTACTACCGATTTAAACGAAAAAAGTTTCTGTTATATACCGCTAAAAATCGGGGGCAACAGAGCCGGTTACCTTGTGTTTTTTACAATGTTCAAACAGGCAAACTGGGCAGAAGGCGAATTCCGCCTTGCATCAATGGCAGGTTCAATCATCGCGGGCGCATACTCCAGAAAAAAAAGCGAAGAAATACTTCTTGCCGCAAACGAAGCGGAACTGCGCACTCAGGAGTTCATGTCAGAGTTCTCTGTTCCGTTTACACGCCCCTATGATTTTGATGATTTAATAGACAATGCGCTGTATGAACTGCGCGACTTTACCAAAACAGACAGAGCCATCATTCTGGAATTCCAGCAGGACGGCTCGCTTCTTTGCACGCATGAAGATGTTATTAACGAAGAAACGCCTAAGGTCGTTGGGCGATCCCTTGCTTTTAAAATGATGAAACCGATCCTTGACAAAGCGGACAGGATCAGCTGTTTCTACGAAAAAGCGGCTTCCAGATTTTTTCAAAGATACCCGTCTGCCGATTTGGGAGAAAAAAGTTTCTGTTACATACCGCTTACAATCGGCGGAAGCAGAGCCGGATACCTTGTGTTTTTTACAATGTTTGAAGAAGCAAACTGGGCAGAGGGCGAGTTTCAGTTAGCCACAATGGCAGGTTCGATCATCGCGAGCGCATATTCCAGAAAAAAGAGCGAAGACTTTTTAATTGCGGCTAACGAAGCGGAATTGCGCACGCAGAAATTCATATCTGAATTTTCCGTACCGTTTACGCAGTCTTATGATTTTGACGAATTGATTAACGATGCTCTGTATGAATTACGTGATTTTACCAACACGGACAGAGCTATCATTCTGGAGTTTCAGCCGGATGATTCGCTTCTTTGCACTCATGAGGATGTTATCAGCAAACAAACTCCAAAAGTGCTGGGACGTTCGCTCAGCAATAAAACCATGAAGCCCATTTTTGACAAAGCGGACAGAACCGGCTGCTTTTATGAAAAAGCGGCATCGCGTTTTTTTCACAGATACCCCGATGCCGATTTGGGCGAAAAAAGCTTTTGCTACATACCGCTAACAATCGGCGGCAACAGGGCAGGTTATCTGGTTTTCTTCACGATGTTTGAACAGGCAAACTGGGCAGAAGGCGAATTCCGCCTTGCAACAATGGCAGGCTCAATCATTGCAGGCGCATACTCCAGAAAAAAGACAGAGGATGTTTTATTTGCGGCAAGGGAAGCGGAACTTCGTACGCAGGAATTTATTTCAAAGTTTTCTGTACCTTTTACCCAGCCCTATGATTTTGATGTATTGATTGATAATGCGCTTTTTGAACTGCGCGACTTTACCAATACAGACAGAGCAATCATTTTGGAATATATGCCGGATGGTATGCTGCACTGTACTCATGAAGATGTTATAAACGACAAAACACCAAGAGTATTGGGATGCTCACTGGAATACAAAGTAATGAAGCCGATCCTTGATGAGGCGGACTCAATCGGCTGTTACTACGAAAAAGCCGCAGAGGAAGTTTTTGAAGCACATCCGGGCACGTCTCTGGAAGAAAAAAGTTTTTGCTACATACCGCTTATGGTAGAGGGCACGCGCGCGGGATACCTGGTTTTTGCCACTACATTTGAGCAGGCGGATTGGGCGCAGGGAGAGTTCAGGCTTGCAACAATGGCAGGTTCTATCCTTGCAGGAGCGTTTTCCAAGCGAAGATCTGAAACCGCGCTTATGGAAGCGACGCAAAAAGCGCAGCAAGCCAATGAAGCAAAGAGCCTTTTCCTCTCCAACATGAGCCATGAAATTCGCACGCCCATGAATGCCATTATCGGAATGACTTATATAGGAAAATCTGCTTCTGATTTACAGCGCAAAGATTATTGTTTATCCAAAATAGAAAACGCATCCCAGCATTTGTTAGGTGTCATTAATGATATTCTGGATATGTCAAAAATCGAGGCCAATAAGCTTGAATTGTCGTACGAAGAGTTTGAATTTGAGAAAGTGCTTCAGCGTGTCGTTAACATCGCAGCGTTCCGCGCGGATGAAAAAAACCAAAAGATTTCTGTGCATATTGACAGATCCATACCGCGCACACTGATAGGCGACGACCAGCGGCTTGCGCAGGTAATAACCAATCTTCTTGGCAATGCAGTCAAGTTTACGCCTGAAAACGGCTCTATCACTCTTGATACCCGTTTTATCAGCAAGGACAACACCCCGCAGGGAGACGAATACACAATACAGATTACTGTTACCGACAGCGGCATTGGCATAAGTCCTGAACAGCAAAAGAAACTCTTTAAATCGTTTCATCAGGCAGATCTGGAAACAACCCGCAAATTCGGCGGCACAGGCTTAGGTCTTGCCATTTCCAAAAGCATCGTAGAAATGATGAATGGAAACATATGGCTAGAATCTGAGCTTGGAGAAGGATCAAAATTCTTTTTTACATTCAAGGCAAAGCGCGGTACAAAGAGCATGCCCAACCTTTCAGAAATCGGCGTTGGCTGGGGCAATGTTTCCATAATGGCAATAGATGACGATCAATCTGTCCTTAATTATTTTACCGATATTTTGCACGGGTTTGGCAAGAAATGCGATACGGCATTAAGCGGACAGGAAGCGCTTGCGCAAGTTGGCATTAACGGCATGTATGACATTTACTTTGTCGATTGGAAAATGCCGGACATGGACGGAATAAAACTGGCAAGCGAATTAAAAGCGAAATCCGAAACACCCGAGCATACAATTATAATAATGATCTCTGCCGCAGAATGGAGCGGCATTGCAACCGAAGCAAAAAAGGCAGGCGTAGATAAATTCCTTTCCAAGCCGTTATTCCCCTCTGCAATTGCGGATGCGATAAACGAAGCAATCGGAATAAATCACATGCAGGATGAAGAAAAGACAGATTTCATGCATATCTTTAAAGGATACAAAATACTTTTGGCAGAAGACGTAGAAATTAATCGTGAAATTATAGAAGTATTGGTTGAACCTACAATGCTAAAATTAGACTGCGCAGAAAACGGTTTAAGAGCAGTTGAAATGTACGAAAAATCGCCGGATGCCTATGATTTAATTTTAATGGACGTACAAATGCCGGAAATTGACGGATACGAAGCAACCCGCAGAATCAGAGCGTTGAATCATCCAAGAGCAAAAACAATCCCGATAATTGCAATGACAGCGAATGTCTTCCGCGAAGACATAGAGAAATGCCTTGAAGCCGGTATGAACGATCACATAGGCAAACCGGTAGACATCGAGGAATTCATCAGCACACTGCAAAAATATTTAATCAGGTAATCAGGTGTCAGGCACGAGCTGCTCGTGTCTGGCACTTTTTAACGTCTTGGAAGATACTTGCGTAATGCGCGGAAGAATTCTTTAATATCAAGCGGTTTGCCTATATGATTATTCATTCCCGCATTAAGACACTTTTCAATATCTTCTTTGAACACGTTTGCAGTCATAGCGATTATTGGAATCCGCAGCCGCGAATTCCTTCGCGCAGGCTCATTCTCCATAAGTTTTTCCTCAATCTCTCTGATTCGCCGTGTTGCTTCCAGACCGTCCATTTCGGGCATCTGCACATCCATAAGAATTAAATCGTAATCGTCGGGAGACTTTTTAAATTTTTCAACTGCTTCTTTGCCGTTTTCGGCGCTGTCTATTTTTATAAAAGTTGGCTCAAGCAATGTTTCTACAATCTCGCGGTTAATATCGACATCTTCCGCAAGCAATATTTTATAACCTTTAAAATTATCATCATTTTTTACAGAAGTTTCATTTGACATATTATGCGACCCAATTGCTTCTGTAATAACATCCGCAATTGCAGACGGGAACAAAGGTTTTGACAAAAACTTGTCAACACCTGCTTTTTTTGCCTTATCTGCAATACTGCTCCACTCGGCGGCGGAAATCATAATTACAATTGTGTGTTCCGGCGATTTGGATTTTGTTTTTAGTTCTTTTGCCAGCATAATACCGTCCATATCCGGCATTTTCCAATCAACAAAATATATATCGTACATACCATTTGTACCGATAAGCGCCAGCGCTTCCTGTCCGCTTAAAGCAACATCACAGTCTCTGCCAAAACCATGTAAAACATCTTTAAAATAATCCAGAATTTCCTGTTCATCATCTACAGCCATTATCGTAACATTGCCCCAGTTAATGCCTATTTCAGACAGACCGTGCGTTTTCTTTACCCCGCGTCTTGCTTTAAAAACAAAAGAGAATGCAGAACCTGCGCCAATAGCGGATTTTAATTCTATTTGTCCGCCCATTAACTCGACAATATTTTTGGAAATAACAAGACCAAGGCCGGTACCGCCAAACTTGCGCGAAGTTTTAGAATCCGCCTGCTGAAAAGACTGAAAAAGCTGTTCCTGCTGTTCTTCGCTTATTCCAATCCCTGAATCCGTTACTGTAATTTGGATCTTGTAAAAATCATCTTCCTTGCCAAGAAAACGCGTATCAAGTTTAATTGAACCTTCTTCCGGCGTAAATTTTACAGCATTGCCCAAAAGATTTGTAATTACCTGCGCAAGACGCTGATCGTCGCCCAATAAAGATCTTGGAATTGATTTATCAATATGTACAGAAAGTTTTTGTTTTTTTTCATCTGCGCGGAAAGCAATAATGCTGACAACACGCTGAAGCATTTTTTCAAAGTCAAACTCTTCTTCGGATAATTCAAACTTGTTAGCTTCTATTTTTGACATATCAAGAATGTCATTAATTACACCAAGAAGATGCTGGGATGCGTTTTCGATTCTTTCCAAGCAATAATCTTTTCGCGATGTATCATCGGCTGATTTTCCAATAACTGTCATTCCGATAATTGCATTCATCGGCGTACGGATCTCGTGAGACATATTGGAAAGGAAGTTACTCTTTGCCAAAGAAGCAGCTTCCGCTTCCGCCCGTAATTTTTCTGTATTAAGCAAAATGCTTTTTTCTTCGGTTATATCTTTTAAAGCACCTGCCGTACGTACAGCATTGCCTTCATTATCACGTATTGTTTCACCGGAAGCGCGGATGTATATATATTCGCCGTCTTTTTTTCGCAGTCTGAATTCCAGGTAATAAGGAGTTTTCCCTGTTTTATCAAGCAAGTGGCTGGTTAGAGCCTGCACTGCTCTATCCCTGTCTTCGGGATGCAATCCCTCACCCCAGGTTCTGATTTTGTCGGGATAATCCTCTTTGTTGGAATATCCAAGCATTTTTCTTATGTCATCAGAAAAAACAACAACGTTATCAAGGTTAACAGGATCTTCTTTAACAATTTCCATATCCCATAAACCAATTTTTGTAGATTTAATAACCAGGTTCAATTTTGCAAGCTGAAGTTCATTAACTTCTTTTGCGCGAATTATTTCAGTTTCACGTTTTTTTATGTTACGTAAATCATAAGCAAAAGCCAATCCTGTAAAATTACCGTCTTGCATAACGCAGGATACAGAAAGTTCGCATGGAATTTCTTCGCCGTCAATATTTTTATGTATCCATTCATTTATGTTTGGTTCGCCGTTTTTCGCGCGTCTGATTATATCAAAAGCTTTATCCGTGGATTTTTGGCAATCAGCCTGATATTCCGGAGAAAACTTAAAAAAATTGTCCTTATAAAACTGCTTTGTAGTACGGCACATTTTTAATATTTCTTCATTGCAGTCAAGGATATTCATATTTTCGTCAAAAATCGTAAAGCCAATCGGCGCTGTTTTAATTACGCTCTGATTCAGTTTATTTGCTTTGCTTATTTCCTGTTCCATTTCTGCGCGCAGAACCGCGTTAACACACAAGAACGCCGCCGACTTCATCATTTCTGCACAATCATTATTAAAATAACGTTCGTTACGATGGTCACTGTAAAGCAGAAAGCCCCAAAATTCCCCTTTAATAAAAACAGGAGTTACAAACGCAGACTTAGCTCCAAAAGCGTCAAACAATTTGCTTTCCGGCAGAAGATGCACAGGACCGTTTATGGACTCACCTTTAAAAAACAACTCTTTCCAGCGCGGCACAAGCTTGGAGTAAGAAACATCTATAAATTGAGGTGTCGGCTCTGTGGTACCTCCGGATTCCCTGTTCCAGCGGTATACTTGCGATGCATGAAGCTCTTCATTCACCGAATAGTTGCGCCAAACATTTAATCTGTCCAAATCCGCAGCATCGGCGATTAAGCCCATGCCGGTTGTCATCATTTCGTCAAACGAGTCAATACTATTCGAAAGAAAAACAGCGGACATTTTGTTAAGCGCGTCCGCCATTTTTTTACTATATTCCAAAGCCTCATGGGGCACCCCCAAGGCTTCCTTAATATTGCCGTTTGTTTCCATATGCTATTATATATATTATTAAGAGATTTGCAAACAAATTAAAACAAACATAAACTAAATTTTAGTTTTCTGCACGTATAATTGCTTCTCTAAAACCCGCAGCGCTTAGCTTTTCTGTTATTATCTGCATATCACCGCCGCGAACACCTGCAATTACCACCCTGAAAAATTCACCATTATCATTATCCGAATATCGTTCGTAAGCCGGATTAAGCCCTGCTTTTTTAATTCTATCAAAAGCATCTACTGCATATCTTGCAACTCTGAAAGAACCAACCTGCAAACGATAGTTTTTTTCCGGCAAAACGTTAATTGACGGAATAAGCCTGAACTGAGATAACGCCGAACCGGGATTTTGCTCCTGCACAACAACAGGCTGAGAAACAAACACAGGCGCATCCTGAACATTGGACTGAGAAGACATCTGAGCGCCATGCGGGACACCCCCCACAGCAGTACTGGATAAAACAACTCTGCCTGTACTTTCAATTTTTACGGGCGCTGTTCCTGTTACAACCATATCCAACAATTCAGCGGCTGCTCTGGAAACATCGATAATTCTTGCCGCAACAAAAGGACCTCTGTCATTAATTCTTACCGTTACTTTTTTGTTATTATGAATGTTTGTAACTTCAAGCTCAGTTCCAAAAGGCAAAGTTGGATGAGCCGCAGTTAATTTGGAAGAATCAAAAATTTCTCCTGATGCTGTCGGCCGCCCGTCAAACTCTCTGCCATACCATGAAGCAATACCATCTTGCCGAAAAACTTCAGTATTTTGAGCCAGAACCGGAAAAATAACCGCTGTAAACAGAATAACTAAAATAAAACATATCTTTTTCATATCGTTATTATCGGTAAAAATCTGACGCTAAATTATGAAAAAAACTGTTTACCTTCCGTTTGCCCGGTATAACTGCATAATTGCCCTGGCAAAAACCGCATCAATATATTCATCTATACTAAAAGCATCCATATTGGGCACAACAAGTTTTGCAGAATAGGAAGCGCGGTTCAACTCATTTATTACATTGGATTTGTCCATTATAACAACTGTCCATATCGAGCCGTCTTTTGCCTGACTTTGCACAATTATTTTTGCATCTACCAGCCTTGATTGTGTAATGGTAACAGTTATGTTTTCTTTAAACGATCTTTCGCCGTCATTTCTTGCCAAAACCAAATCGTCAACCATCGTATTAATTTGACGGGATATTTCCGTCCGCGCCCTGGAAGCGGAAGCATCTTTGGACATATTAAAATTTGATGTATTTGCAACTCCGATTCCTACCAAAACATCATTTTTGACACCCTTTAAAGCTTTTTTCACAAAACTGGGAAACTCTTTGGGAATTCTCAAATTCCGATTTGTAGTATTGAGCGATGAACACCCCAAAACAGCAAACACCGCGCACAACATGACAATAATAACTATAACTTTCTTCATATATACATTATAACACAAAAAAACCCCGCAAAACGGGGTAGTAGACAAAAAAAAGCCTGGCGATGACCTACTTTCCCGCCCCTTAGAGAGGCAGTATCATCGGCGCGGGAGGGCTTGACTTCCGAGTTCGGAAAGGGATCGGGTATTACACCTCCGCAATAATC
>Ga0123356_10002475_pt1 | contig 19721 bp, 16 predicted proteins | sample TergutEmb28metaG_2_FD_92546 | JGI IMG/M metagenome (GOLD analysis project Ga0123356, IMG submission 92546) | Embiratermes neotenicus P3 segment gut microbial communities from Petit-Saut dam, French Guiana - Emb289 P3 | ecosystem: Host-associated > Arthropoda: Insects > Digestive system > Gut ...
GATCGGTGTTGTGACGACCGGTACTTCGTTGTCTTGGAAACGGACCGGGCTGCCGAATGCTTCGGCTTCGACCGATAAGTCCATCAGGCTGACAGATGCGAGTGTGTTCCATCTGTCGGCGACGGCTTTCATGCAGTCTGCCTGTTGTTTGCTGCTGTAGACAAGCTCATCCATCGTTGCTCCGGTAAGTTGTATGACCGGAAATGAGAGGATAGGCATCGGTTTGTGTTGCTCGGCTGCGTTTTTCAGCCATTGGGTCATATCCATAAATTTTAAATACTCCTTTTCGAATCGGGGTGGTTGCGTAATTATCCTCTTTTTTCAATGATTGCTTTCTTTGCAATTTCAGCGCCTGTTGCGGCATCGGTTGCGTAGTAGTCTGCACCGGCTTCTTTACAATGGTTGTCTGTTACGGGTGCGCCGCCGACCATGATGATGGCTTTGTCGCGGATGCCTGCTTTTTCGAAGGCTTCGACGGTGTTTTTCATTTCGTCCATTGTTGTTGTGAGAAGGGCTGAGAGTGCAACGACGTCTGCGTCTTCTTTTTGGAATGTTTCGAGGAATTGTTCGGGAGATACGTCGACGCCGAGATCGATGACTTCGATGCCTTTTCCTTCAAACATCATGCGGACGAGGTTTTTGCCGATGTCGTGGAGGTCACCTTTGACTGTTCCGATGACTGCTTTGCCGATCGGTTTTGCTCCGCTTTCGGCAAGGTGGGGCTTGAGTATCTCTGTGCCGGCGTTCATTGCTCTGGCTGAAATAATTACTTCGGGTACGTATACTTCGTTGTTTTTGAATTTGACTGCGATGACGTCGATACCTGCGAGGAGGCCTTGTTCAAGGATGTCTTTTGCGGAGAGGCCTTCGGCGAGAGCTTGTTCTACGAGTTCTTTTACTATTTTAGCTTTACCTTGTTGAAGTTGTTCGGAAATTTGGTTAAAAAGTTGACTCATGGGGAAATTCCTCCGTTTAAAATTTTGATAAGTCTATAATACCGGAACTTTAAGATTCATTCTTTACCTTTCTTCTGTTTTTTTGTATAATCTTCTGAGATTTACCGGATCGTTATTCAAGACGGAAGGGTATGCGTTTATGGATATATATGAACACCTGTCGGTTGCTGTCGGATTGGGTGTGATCGTTATGGATATTTCCGGTCAAAGTCGCTTTGAATCATCGATTTGCAAGCAAACAGAGCCGTTTTTACAAATACTCAGAGATGCATTGAATTGTACGGAAACTGACAGAACCGCTCTGCTTTACGCCTGTTGTTATCAAACAAGACGTTTCGGTGAACGTTATATTTTCCTCACTCCGTCGGGACTTACATATTGTACATCTCCTGTCATTAATGAATCGGGTGATCTTGAAGCGGGAGTTGCGATGGGACCTTTTTTGATGACGGATCATGATGATTATTTGGATCTGGATGTATTCGGGCGATACAAGCTCGGAGAGATTACGTCTGATGCTTTAAAGTCAGGCATCAACACGATCCCGTATATATCACCCGGAAAAGCTCACAGTATAAGCGAGCTCCTGTATGCATGCACGATCGCAGGGTCAAATGTGAAAACCGTTCAACCGCTTGTCCCCATGCAGACGGATATTTTCCCCATGACATATTCGATCATGAAGGAAAGTGAACTCCTTGCCGCAATAAGTGTCGGTGATACAAACGAAGCAAGCGCATTGCTCAATGATATTCTCGGTCATATTTTATTCAGTCCGGGTCTCAATATGGAGACGCTTCGTTTGCGGGTTTTTGAACTGACGGTTTTACTTTCTCGTGCGGCGCTCAAAGGCGGGGCAAATATCGATGCGATCTTCGGTCTCAACAACAGTTATCTGCGTGAGATAGATGCGCTCAAAACTCCCGAAGATACCGTCAGTTGGCTTCACAGCGTAACACGACGATTCGCACAACATGTATTTGACTACGCCGATTCCAAACACGCAGACACGATAAATAAAGCTGTTTTATTCATCAAAAACAATTACGACAAAAAAATCAACCTGCAGGATGTTGCTGATTGTGTTTACATGAATATGACCTACTTTGCCAAAGTCTTCAAAGAAGAAACCGGGCAAACACCCGGCAATTACATAACATCTGTCCGTATCGATGCAAGTAAAAAACTCTTACAAAATACATCTGTCGAAATAATCAACATTCCCGAAATGACAGGCTTCGAAAGCCAAAGCTACTTCACCCGTGTCTTCAAAAAATCCGAAGGCTGCACCCCCGCAGCCTTCAGACGAATGAATCGCAGTGTTTGATGTTTGCGTTTCATTATCGAGATTCACGCGGATTGGAGATAGACACGATAATCGAATTGTGCTTGTCCGAATGTTTTTGTTATTTCTGTAAACTTACTGATGGCTTTATGCAATTTTTCTTTTTCTGGAGCAGTATTTGCAAGCGTATTTTCAACACCGTACAGATGAAATGATAATGTCCACGGACCCATTGCTTTACCTGTTAACCAAGCAACAGCACGTTCTTTTCCTGTCATTATTGCTCCGCCTTTAATTTGTGTCAATATAAATTATTCAAAAAGATCAGCATGTGTACCTGTTGCCGTTAAAACAAGAATTAACTTATTTTCGTCTTTCTTGTAAATCAATAGCCAATCTCCTGCACCGTCAACATGACATTCACGGTATCCTTTAAAATTTCCCTTAAGTGCATGGTCTTGATAATTTACAGGCATTGGTTTGCCGGTAGCAAGTAAGTCTATTGTATTTTCTAATTTCGTCAAATTATATCCGCGTTTGGCGATTGCTCGAACACTTCGTCTGAATGACTTTGCGGATCGGTCAATATCATACATCAACCTCGTCCCCCTCATTGAGGATATCTTGAATTAAATCATGAGCATTGTTGTATGCTTTATTCTTTCTTGTACCGGTTTCATATTCTTCAAGAATTTGTTCTGTTTCATCCATTGCTGTAAGGAGATTGATGCTTGGCATTTTTTCATCAGAGTCGTCAAAACCGGCCCACACATCTTCTTCACTTAGCCACTTTGTGTTGGGGTCTTTTGACATTTTTTTTGCCCTTGTTAATTCGCGTTTGATATATTGGCGATATAGAAATTTTTCATAATCTCTATATTCTTGTGTACCGATTAATACAGCAGCTTCTCTTCCGTTTTGTGTAATAATGATTTGATTACCTTCATTTGCTAAATTTATTAAATCATTGTAGTTGTTTCGTAAGTCACGCACAGGTCTGGCATATGTGTTCATCATTGTATTTTACATCCTTTCTTGGAATATAAACATTGTAGCACAATACAGCTACAAACACAAGGGATTTCAAAGGTTTGCCATTGGCTATAATAAGAGTGCATCGGCTTGCTTGTCAGAAGGCTAAGTAAATCATCAGGAGTATATCCTGCAAGAGAAGTTTTCTCGTAGTTGTTGCGTATAAGTGATTTGTTCAATAACATCAAGAGGATTAGTAAGACCACCGGTCCGGAACATCTCCCGGAGTTTGTCAACTTTGCTTTTTAGTTCACCTGTTATCATTTGAACCGTCTTCTCATTAAACACTCATTATGCCGATATTCAATCTGCCGGCTATCAAAAGATTATCATCGATAATCTTTTGATAGCCGGCATGTTTTCATAATGCCGATTTATATAATTTCAAATTTTAAATAATAACTGCCTTTGTTTTTCATGAAGCGTTCGGGCATTGCCGTGCTCCATGCCATTTCGCTTCCTATCGGAGCATGCATTGCATCTATGTGCAGGAAGCTTTCGGGGTGTTTTCGCAATTTATGATCGTGTGTTGCTTCGATGTAGTCTTGTACTGTGCTGTGGTGGATGTCGAAGTGGAACGGGGTTTTTGATTTTATACACAGCGTTGATCCGGTGTCGTTTTTTAATGATACACGGCGGGTTTCTTCGTGTCCGCCGTTTTCTGACGGGGGTACGAACGGGAAATGTTGTTCCTCAACGGTCGATTCATGGACGGCAAGATATGCACTCAGTTTTCGGTCACAATAATTTTCGACCGGTCCGAGTCCGAAATATTCGAGTTTTTCAAATCCGGCGGGAATCACATATTCAAGTCCGACACGGGGTACACCTTTGTATGACGGGTCGATGTCTGCGCTGTATTCGACCTTGATCTTACCGTCACCGGTCACGGTGTATCGCACCGTACATGAAACATCGTACAAGGCATCACCGGTATTTGAAAAATCAAAAATTATGCATATAACACCGTCTCCCTGCAGCACCTGCCTTTTTGTCATGTTGAGAGACAGGGCGCGTACTTTGGCATATTCGTTTATCCAACCCCAATTTGTGTATGCATCAAGTCCTGTCATGGGTCTGTTGAAGATCGGCAATCCCCCGCCCTGTATGTATTTTACATCGTTCTTTTCATATGATTTGAGCTCTCCGGTTTGATTGTTGAATTCTGTTTTAAAATTATTACCGTAAATAAAATATGCATCATTGCTTTCAGTGAAAATGATCGACGATTCCGGCGGTTTTGTCGAATTTTTTTCGCTTGCAACGCTTTTAAGCGGGAATTGATAAAGACCCAGTTCATAACCGTCATCGGCATAGAATGTGTTTCCGCATTGGCGGACAGAGAATTCGATCGTATAAATACATCCGGGCTTCCTGACAAACGGTATCGAAAATTTGAACAGTTCATCAAGCGGTAATGGGACAGGTTCTTGCGCGATGATCGACCCGTTTCCGCGTATGATTGCCGTAATCGTATACGGAACCGTATCCGTAGTTTGACGAAATACGAATTCATCTTCGGAGTTTACGGAATTATAGTTCCATGCGTGTATCCCCTGTCTTGATATCCTTACGGGGCAATATGCCTGTTTGATTTCATATGCGACAGGTTTCCATGTAAGGTCGGGCAGGACGACTCCGTTATTTGTCATGAACGGCGGACATCCGTGCATCATTTCGTGACTTTCGACGACAGGTTCGTCAAAGTCCCCGCCGTAAGCAAAAAATTCTTCGCCTGTTTCGGTTTTTCCGCTCAGGCATTTATCCTGCCAATCCCATATAAATCCGCCTTGGAAGCGCGGATAATTTTCTGTCATTTTTATAAAGTGTTCAAGACCGCCGCCGCTGTTTCTGATTTGATACAGAAATTCGACCAATATAACAGGTCGGTCGTCTGTCGGGTCACAAAGCATTTTTAATATCTCATTTACGGGTGCGTACATCGATCCGCGAATGTCTGATATGTTTTTGACCGGATTTCCTGCTTCATACTGACAAAGACGTGTCGGATCGTACTCTTTGATAAACCCGTACATTGCGGCATGGTTTGCACCCGTTCCGCTTTCGTTTCCGAGCGACCATGAAAAAATCGATACATGGTTTTTGTAATTGAGCACCGTTCTGACCGCTCTTTCCAAAAACACGCCGGACCATGCAGGGTCATGTGTGAGCATACCTGCAACTCCGTGAGTTTCGACATTGCATTCACAAACGAGCAGTATGCCGTATTCATCACACAGGTCGTACCATTCGGGCATATCGGGGTAATGGCTTGTTCTGACGGCATTCATGTTCATCCGCTTCATACATTTTATTTCTTCAAGCATATGTTCACGGGTCAATGTACGTCCCGTTTTCCAATAATGTTCATGACGGTTGACTCCGTGTATAATCAGGCGTTTACCGTTGAGCTTGACGATCCCGTTTTCAACTTCGATAAGTTTGAATCCTGTTTTGCTGCTTTCGATGTCCGTAATATTTCCGTCAGGATCAAGTAAAGTAACCGTAACCGTATACAGTGCAGGTTCCGTCGGTGACCAGAGTTTAATATCGGATATATCCAATACCGATCTTGCCGTGTTGGATGTCGGGATCACATCGGTTCTGTATTGTGCCATTGCCTGTACAGTGCTTGTTGTTTCCGCAAGTTTGTTATGCTCCGAATCATATACGGCAACTTTAACCTTACTGTCGGCATAATCTTCAATCCGGGACACTGTTGTATCAACATTTATTGTTCCGGTTTTACTGCTCAAATCGGGAATTGCCGTTATTTTGAAATCACGGATCCGTAATCTTGATTTTGCGGTAAGGCGGACACTGCGATAAATACCGGAAATGTGCCAGTAATCCTGATCTTCAACATAAGTGCTGTCGGCAAAACGTAATACCATGACAGCGAGAAGGTTTTCTCCTTCCGTGAGATATTGCGTGATATTAAATTCACTCGGCAGTTTGCTGTCCTGCGAATAACCGACTTGTTTTCCGTTGATCCAAAGATAGTATACCGTTTCAACACCGTCGAATGTAATGAAAACGTCTTTGTCCCTGAAATCAGCCGGAACCGTGAAGCGATATCTGTAACACCCTGTCGGGTTTTCTTGCGGAATATACGGCGGATTGAAGTTTCGCTTTTCTTCTTTTCCCGGTCGGATCGTATAGTTTTCTTCCCGATCCCTGTTATCCGGGCGATTTATATTCCACGGATAATGAACATTGGTATAAATGGGTTTGCCGAAACCCTGAAGCTCCCAATTTCCGGGTACGTTTATATCATCGAATCCGCCGTCGTCAAAGTCCGCTTTAAAGAACTCTTCCGCCGCTTCGGGATTATCATACAGTTTAAAGCGATATGTACCGTTTAAGCATTTGATATTCGGCGACGACCCGAACTCGTCTTTCACGGCACTTTCTTCGCAGGCCCATGCACCCCAACGTGTATGACTTTGAACACGGTTTATTGCAGTGATATCAATGTTTTGCCAATCGTTTTTAGAGTGGAATTCTTTGAATTTTATCATATCAACCTCTTCGAAAAATATGTTATTTTATGAAATCAGGTCTGCTTTTTTTGAGCTTCGGACGGTCTTTTGCTTTGTCTGCTTCGGTGTTTTTGCGTGCTTCGATGCTGTTTATGCGCATTTCTTCGATGCTTTTTTCTTTAAGCTGAATGCCTTTGTAATCCCGGGGCGGTATGCGTCCTTTTGCGTTAAAGCGTTTTTTTGCTTTCGGGATTTCTTTTTTATACTGAGGCAACCATTCTGCCTGAGCTATGATCAGTTCATCGACCATTTGCAGTATTTCTTCGGGTGTGCAGACGGCTCCGGTGAGCGGATCCATCAGCATTGCCTGACGAAGCAATGTTATATCCCCCGAAACAGCGGCCTCGACCGCAAGTCTTTGTACCCATGCTGTTTGTGAACAGATGGCCGCACATCCGAGCGGAAGATCGCCGATATGCGGTATGTTGATACCGTTTGCATCAGCGTAACCCGGAACTTCGACGACACATTCGGTCGGCAGGTTTGTTATACATCCGTTATTCATCACATTGAAATGTCCGCGATAACAACGTCCTGTTTCCAAACCTTCTATAATATATGAACCGTGTTCTTCACTGCGGTCTTCATTTTTGTATGTATGTGCGGGTTCTTTCATCCAGTTCGGAAAATCTTCTTCAAACCAGTTACGCCCTTCTCGGCAAACACGAAGGTACCCGCCGGTTTCACCGCGGATCCACATACCCAAATCGATCCAATTTTCAAGTTCATCGGGACGTTTGCGATACCATGCCAAATATTCCGATAAATGCCCGTTGGATTCTGTTGAGTAATATCCGAAGTTTTTAAGTACATCGATACGGACGGGTTCTTCTTTTTTAAGATTTTCATTTGCTTCGTAAGCAGGCAGTATTTTCGGCAAAAGATCTTCGCCGTCTTTTTTTACCGATATGTACCATGTTTGATGATTGAGACCGGCACATATGATATCGACTTCTTCTTTTTTATAACCGAGTGCGTTTGCTATCTGCCAATGACCGCCCTGTACACCGTGGCACAACCCGATCGTTTGTACACCGCCGTACTTGTTTGCCGCCCATGTTATCATAGCGTTGGGATTTGCGTAATTAAGCATTATCGCACCCGGTGCTCCGACTTCGCGGATATCTTTGCAAACATCAAGGATTTCGGCAACTCCGCGTTGCCCGTACATGATCCCGCCTGCACAAAGTGTATCACCGACACACTGATCGATACCGTATTTAAGCGGAATATTTATATCAAGTTCAAACGCTTCAAGCATTCCGTGTCTGAAACAACAGATCACATAATTTGCGCCTTTGAGTGCTTTGCGACGGTCAAGAGTGGATTCGATTTTTATATCGATACCGTTTTCGTCAAGATCGCGTTGACACAACTGCTTGACCATGTCAAGATTATGTGCATTGATGTCCATGAAAGATACTTTGATATTCCTGAATTCGGGGACTGTCATCAGGTCTGAAAAGAGTCTGCGCGTAAATCCGACACTTCCTGCGCCGATGAATGTGATTTTAAAACTCATACGGGTTACCGATCCTTTCATTAGCGGTTTATTATTTTTTATCCAATTTCAATATATCATTTGTCATACGAACAGCATAACTTGCATCTATTTCAAGTTCGAGCGGTTCACCTGCGTACATGCGTTTTACATCTTCGATGAGTGCAAAGGAAACATTTTCATATCTGTCCCCTGTCGGTCCTGCCATATGCGGTATCAATATTACATTTTCGAGACCTCTGAGTTTGCTGTCGGCAGGGAGCGGTTCTTCGTTAAATACATCAAGCACTGCACTGATACGCCCTGTCATCAGTTCTTCCGTAAGAGCGTCTTCATCTATCACACTTCCTCTTGCAGTGTTTACAAGAAGTGCATCATCGGGCATGATTTTTATCAATTCTTTGTTGATCATATGATATGTTTCTTTTGTTTTGGCTTGGTGTAAACTGATCACATCACAAGATGAACATAATTGCTCAAGTGATTGTGCACGTGTTACTCCGAGTTTTTTACAATCTTCTTCAGTCATATGTCTGCTGAAGAGCAGTATGTCGGTTCTGAAAATTTTCAACATCGGAATAAGATAGCGTGTAATGGCACCGTAACCGACAAGTCCGACTTTTCTGTCAAGCAATCCTTTGTTGCTGAATTTTCCGTCTCTCCATCCTCCGGCATGAACAGTACTGTTAAAATATGTGATCCTTCTGAGTCCCGCAAATATATAAGCAAGGGTTCCTTCAGCTACAGATTCTGCATATAACTCATTTCCGCTGATAACTTTAATACCCCGGTCGAATAATGCCGGTGATACGATCGGTGCTACCGAACCGCCTGTATGCATAACCAACTTCAACTTCGATGCTTTTGATAAAATTACATCATCAAGTGCCGGACAACCCCAACCTGTGACACAAACGTCCGCATCAGCCAGCATTTCCGCCATAACCTCAGGTTTATATGTTGTATTATTATACGACACCTCTCCCAACTCAGCTAATTTCTCTTTCACTTTCGGCGTGATAAATATTGATTTCGTATCATTCTCCGGCATCAAAACAGCAATTTTAAGACTCATATATTCGATCCTTTCACGATTCAAACAGTTTTCTTGTATTATAATATAATCGTTGATAGAATAACACAATATATTAATATTATTTTTCGGGAGATGTTTATATGGAATTCGGTATTTGTTTTAATGTTGTTGATGTTTTAAGGGAGAATGCGGAGAAACTTGATGAACAATTAGCATCTGTTGCGGGTGCAGGGTTCGGGTATGCTGAAATAACTGCGACCGCTTGTGCGGATATAAACGACAATGAGATCGAAGCTGTTAAAGCGGCTCTTTTGAAAACAGGTCTTAAAGCGAAACGCGCATGTATTTTGTTTCCCGGGGATATGAAAGTCGTCGGCCCGGACAGAAACGAACCGGCTCTCAGGGAGTATCTCGAAAAATTATTTCCGAAACTCAATAAACTTGGTGTAGAGATCGTTGTCTTCGGATCGGGCGGAGCACGACGTGTCCCGGACGGGTTTGATTATGACACGGCATTCGATCAGTTTTGTGACACTGCCGGACTTGTTACCGATATCGCGAGCGGTTACGGAATAAAAATCGCATTGGAACACCTCAATCCGAAGGAATGCAATCTTTTGACCACGATCGAAGAAACCGTCAAAGCGGTCCGAAAAGTGAACAAACCCGATTGCGGTTTGCTTTTTGATTTTTATCATGTCGATCCCGAAACGGAAGATATCAATAATGTTGTTGCTTTTAAAGATATTTTACTGCATTCACATATTGCCGTTCCGGGCAGCAGACTGTATCCCGCTCCGGAAGATAAAAAAGCTTTGGAACAATATTTTTCAATTTTAAAAAGCGCAGAATATGACGGATCTGTCAGCATCGAAGCAACACTCCGTGATGACAAAACATTTGTAGAAAATTTAAAAATTGCTTATGATTTGTTAACAAGTCTGCACCGTGAAAGATATATTGTTTGAAAATCGAACAGAAACGGAGAATAAGATATGCAAAAAGAGAGTATGACACGGCGGGAACGTGTTTTGGCGGCTGTTGAACTTCGGGAGGCGGACAGAGTCCCGATTGATTTCGGTGTGCATTTTTCAACAGGAATATCGGCATTTGCTTATAAGCGGTTGCGTGAATATCTGGGGTTGAAAGTCGATAAAATTGAAGTGCCGGATCATGTACAAATGCTGGCTCGTGTTGAAGCCGATGTGCTTGAAAGATTTCATGTTGACACAATATTGCTCAATCCGCCCGTAAGGAAATTTTTTAACTGGAACCCTCGTGATGATTATCAGTTTCTGATCCCGGAAAGTATGCAGCCGGAGCTCAAAGAAAACGGTGATTGGGTCACATCCCGTGAAGATAAATCTATGAGGATGCCTGTCGGAGGGTATTTTTTCGACGGCGATTGGATACCTGTCCTTGAATATGCAGATGATGATGAAAGAGTCGATGCATATACGAAATCAGCTGAAAGAATATTTAAAGAAACAGATTATTTTACGATGCAGATGGGTTTTTCCGGATATTTCCACGGTCTCGATCACGCCTGCCTCATGTTGACCGACCCGGATGAAGCTGTTCGGCTGCAAGAGTTTGTATATAACGAAAATATTGAACGAGCTGAAAAAATGTTAAAAACATACGGCAAATACATTCAAAGCATCGAAGTCAACTCAGATCTCGGTACACAACATGCACCGTATTTACGACCCGAATTGTACGAAGAGTTTTGTCTGCCTTATTTAAAAAAGTTCAATGATTTTATTCACAGGAACAGTGATATTAAGATATTTATGCATTGTTGCGGATCCGTTGAGCCGTTGATCAAATATTTGATCGAAGCGGGTGTTGATGCATTGAACCCCGTACAAATTTCCGCAACAAACATGGATCCTGCAATGCTGAAAGAAAAATACGGAAAACAAATTTGTTTTTGGGGTGGCGGTTGCGATACGCAACATACATTTGCAAAAGCAACTCCGGGCGAAATACGCGATCATGTTCGTGATCTTGTGCGTATCTTCAAACCCGGAGGCGGTTTTGTGTTTAATCAGGTCCACAATATAATGGGCAATGTGCCGCCTGAAAATATTGTTGCCATGTTCGATGCCGCATATGAAGAGAGTTTTTATTAATTCTCTGCAGGTATCAGTGCAAGTTCATATCGGAATTCCGGTTCGTTAAATCGATATTGCTCAAGCAGTTCGGGACCGCAGCTGTTTGAGCCGATGCCTGATTGAGCGTAATCAAAGCATACTACCGTATCACCGCATTCATCAAGTTCGAAGTTATGCAGTTTTTTTGTCAGTTCTTCCTGTGTATAAACGGATGCATTGTAGCAAAAACGTTTTGATGATACAGCTTTGAGAGTCACTCCCGGTTTATCGATCGAAACGAAATCACATCCGTAATGACTGCCGTTTTCCTGCGGTTTTATATAGTCTTCATGGAGCTCTTTGACTTTGGCATTAAACGGGCCGCGATATGATGCACGACGTTTGTCTTGGTAACTTTCGTACGGTCCGTAACCGAAATAATTTATATAATCAAATTCTCTCGGCATGAAGAGGCGCAGTCCGAATCTCGGCAGGAACGGCATCTTCATTTCTTTTTTACAATCGATTTTCAGTACGGCAATACCGTCTGCATCAACTTCCCATGTGCCTTTTATATCAACTATTTTTTGCAAATAAATCGGTGCAAGGCTCATTTTGAAGTTTATCGTCAAAACTCCGGCTTTCATTTCGGCATTGGCTTCATACACTTTTGCGATCGGTTTGTCATATCCGGCTTCCTGCCACTTGTATCTGATGACTCTGTCATTATCGGTCGGTGCACGCCATAAATTATATTCGATCGGTTTTGTTATCAGAGTGTTATTTTTATAAACCATTTCAGAAAAATTACCGATCCTTTTGTCGAACACATAACGAAATGCTTTGCCTGTTATCACAACTGCCGTGTCGCATTGCTTGAAGCTGATTTCATTATCGGTTGCATCTCTGAATTTCGGAAGAACCGGTTCTTCTTCACATAATGTAAGCTGGTCGAAACCCAGTAAGTGCCCGGCTTTTGTGAAGTGTTCGTCTTTTTTCTGACGGTATGCAAGTCCGAGATAGCAATTTCCGCTTCCGGTACATCCGCAATCAAATTCGACAATCACCGATTCACGGGGCGGACAGTTTACATCCAAAATACCGGAGTTGATAAGCTTGTCATTGCATGATATTTCATATGATACTTCTGCAAAGTCTTTAATATCCGTGAAGTCGAGCATATTTGTAAATTTGATGCCTTTTTCCGTAAGTTCCGCTCTTATCGGGCGGATCACGTTTTTGTATTCAAGAAGCCCGGTATGAGGTGTACGGTCGGGATACACAAGTCCGTCCATACAGAAGTTTTCGTCATGCGGAAACTCACCGAAATCACCGCCGTAGAAATATTTGCGTCTGCCGTCCGGAGTCTTACCCATATAGACGGAATGATCGCACCATTCCCATACGAATGCACCGAAATATCCGGGATACTTCATCATTTGCAGGAAATTATCTTCGGCATCACCGGGTCCGTTACCCATGGCATGAATAAATTCACATTGAATGAAAGGTCTTTTATCCTTTCCTTCTTTGAAATAATCATCGACTTCCTGCAACGATGCATACATCCTGCTCTTTACATCGAGAACATTTTTATGAGCGGTATCGGGAGCAGGCCAATTTTCACCTTCATAATGTGTCAGACGTGACGGGTCATATTCATTGATCCACTTTGCCGCTTTAATAAATCCGGGGCCGTATCCGGATTCATTACCGAGTGACCACAATACAACGCTCGGACTGTTTTGATCTCTTATTACATTGCGTTTTACACGATCCATGATCGATTCATCGAATCTTTCATCTTCCGCTATCAATGAATATGTTTCCTGACTGCTTCCTCCGTACAGTGTGACAACTCCGTGTATTTCTATGTCACTTTCATCGATCACGTAAAAACCGTATTTATCACAAAGCTGCACAAACCACGGTGAATTGGGATAATGACTGGTGCGGACGGCATTGATATTGTGGGATTTCATTATTTCGAGATCTTTTGCGGCTTGGGCAACCGATATCGTCGGTCCCGTATAAGGATCGCTGTCATGTCGGTTTACACCTTTCATTTTTACTGCTTTTCCGTTGAACAATACAATGTTTTTCTCGATTTTTATTTCTCTTATACCGACTTTTTGAAGGATGACTTCATCTCCCGCTTCAATGATAAGGCTGTAAAGAACGGGGTTTTCGGGATTCCAGAGGATTGCATCGTTTACCGTGAATAATACAGTGTTGTTTGAAACCGTTGCTTTGCCGATTTCTTTGTTATCTTTATCAAGCAAAGTACATGTTGTGCTGACCGGATCGCCGAAATAATCAAATTTAACCGATACTTCGGCATTTTTGCCGGTTATTTTTGTATTGACAAAGTAGTCGCGCAGATGTGTTTTCGGACGTTCAAGGATGTATAAATCGCGGAAGATGCCGGATGTTCTGAGTTTATCCTGGTCTTCGAGATATGTTCCGTCACACCATTTGAGCACGAGCACTGCAATAGTATTTTCACCGGTTTTGAGATATTCGGTAATGTCAAATTCACTTGTTGAATGCGATACCTGAGTGTATCCTGCGATTTTTCCGTTGATGTATAAATACAGACAGGAATCGACACCTTCGAAGTTTAAGAAATATTTATTATTTGCGTCCGGTTGCAAATCGATCGTGCGAACATACAAACCGCAAGGATTCATTGTCGGGACAAAGGGAGGATCGTACGGTATGGGGTAGCGGACATTTGTATATTGGTGTCTGTCATAACCGTGATTTTGCCAAACTGAAGGGACGGGTATTTTATCAAAGTTGTTGCGGTGATATGACGGGTCGATTGCTTCATCTTCAACTTCATAAGGTGCTTTATAATACTTGAAATCCCAGGTCCCGTTAAGAGAAATAAATCGTGACGATCCTTCTCTGCATTCGTTTTGTGCTTCATTTAAATCGGCACACGGAATGTAATACGACCTGATCGGTTCGGTCCCTATGTGGAGAGTTTCAAGATTCTCGTGATATCCGGGTAATTTCATATTGGCATCTTATCCTTTCAATTCAACTTCTATGACTGTGTCTGTCGTATCGGGTAAAATAGGGTCGGGTCCGAGTGAAACAAATACTCCGGGGTAATTTGCGCTTATCCAGTTATCGTTGATTCTGATTTCCGATCCGGTCGATAATAAACGGATTTTTTTGATTTGTTCTTTTGAAATACCTTCAAGCAAAACATATCCGACAGGGGCATCCATCACGTGATAGTAAAGTTTATTGCCGTTTTTTGTTATCCGTCCGTAATCGGGTTTGTTAATATCGCTGATACCGCAACCGTAGATCGATTTTCCGTTTTTCTCGATCCAATCACCGACATCTGTCAGTATTTCGATCGATTCGGTCGGAATATTTCCTTTTGCATCGGGTCCGACGTTTGCAAGCAGGTTTCCGCCTTTGCTGACGCATTCGACCAACTTTTTTATAATCATCGGTGCGGGTTTATAATAATGATCGTTTTCACAGTAACCCCAATTGTTGTTAAGTGTGATGCAGGCTTCCCAAACCGCGGGTCTGCCTTGGTTATCGGTGATTCCTTTCGGAGGTATTATTTGTTCGGGGCTCACGAAGTCACCGCTGTATTCAAACGGACTGTCGGACAACAGAGATCCGAATCCTTCTCCGCTTGCTTCCAACCTGTTGTCCAATATTATATCCGGCTGAAGCGAACGAACTGTTCTGACAAGTTCGGTTGCTCTCCACGCTTCTCCCATCAGTTCGCCGTATGAAAAATCGAACCAAAGTATATCCAGTTTTCCGTAATTTTCACACAACTCTCTTATTTGATTGTGCATGTAATCAAGATAGTTGTCAAAATCGTGTTTTTTACCTTTGAATTTTTCATTTTCTCTTTCGGGATGCTGACGATCGCCGTAATGCGGGTAATCATCGTGATACCAGTCAATGATCGAGAAATATAAACCGACTTTAATGCCTTCCGCTCTGAATGCTTCAAGGTATTCACGTATCAAATCGCGTCCGCATTTTGTATTCGTTGATTTATATTCGGTATATTTACTGTCGAACAGACAAAATCCGTCATGGTGTTTCGCTGTCATAACGGCATACTTCATCCCGGCTTTTTTTGCAAGCGCGGCCCATTCTTTCGGATCATAATCAACCGGGTCAAACTCATCAAAAAACTGTTGATAATCTTCTTTAGGCATTTTTTCAACACTGCGAACCCATTCTCCCCGAGCCGGTATCGCATACAACCCCCAATGGATAAACATCCCGAATCGATCATTTTGAAACCACTCAACACGCTTCATATGCTCTTCTCTGTTATACATACTCACCTTTCCTCCCGAAAAAATTAATCAGTCCGAACAATTCTAGCACAGACTGATTAAATATGGTAGTGTAATATGCAGAAAGGTATATGATGCAGTAGAACAGGGTAGAACAGGGGACGGTTCATCTAGAACAGGGGACGGTTCATCCGTTTGATAATCTTCGGATAAATCAAACGGATGAACCGTCTCCTGTTTTCTCGGTGTCTTAATGTTGAAATTTTCAACATATTTCTTCGCCAAACGATTATTGATATGTAGAGAAAATTTATATTAAAGTAATTGTGAACGAAGGAACAATTGACACGTGCGATTGCACGTGTTAAGATAACAGGAGAGCAATTATGAAGAGCTATTCGTCAAGAGAAGTCATCGCATTGCTAAAATATGATGGTTGGTATGAAGCAGCTTGTGACGGAAGCCATCACCAATTTAAGCATCACTTAAAGTCGGGTAAGGTCACTGTGAAGCACCCGCAAAAAGATATTCCGATTAAAACACTTAAACGGATAGAGACACAATCCGGCGTTCAGTTTCCATGATGATTTACAACTATTTTATCAATGGACTTTTTAGGAGGGCTGTGTTATGAAAAAAGATACATATTGTTATATTGCGGCAGTTAGTTTTGAAGATGATGGAATTTCTATAAACTTTCCTGATTTAGCAGGGTGTTTTTCATGCGTTGATAACGAAAATGAAATACACAAAGTGGCAAAAGAAGTTTTAGGCCTTCATTTATGGAGCATGGAAAATGACAATGAAAAAATCCCTGAGCCGACAAAGATCAAAGACATAATGTTGGAAAATAATGAAACTGCAATGCTTGTTGAAGTTTTTATGCCACCGGTCAGAGATAGGATAAATAACAGAGTCGTGAAGAAAACACTCACAATCCCACAGTGGTTAAACACCGAGGCGGAGCGACAAGGTGTAAACTTTTCCATGGTTTTACAAAATGGATTGAAACAGTATTTGCATTTATAACGATCAGATAGACAGTTAAACATAGAACAGTTTTGTATACCACAGTTTCGCATTCCGGTATACAACAACACGCATTATACACTGTTTTGTACCGCAACTTCGTTTTATGGGGTACATGATTCAAGCTTCATAAAAAATGCCCGGATTGTTTTCTGCTCCGGGCGTTGGGTTATATATCATAAAGTCTTTTGTCGTCGGGGGAGGTGCGAGTGCCGGTTTGGTTTGAGAGGTAGGTGGAGAGGACCATTTTGAGGGTTTCTCTGCCGTCTTCGGCTGTTGCGATCGGGGGGCGTTTACCGTTTAGGAAGAGTGCGAATTGTTCGGCTTGCCATGCTATGCGTTCACCGTGGGAGGCGGGGCTCGGAATTTCGCTTTCGATCCAATCGGGTGTTCCGTGTTTTTTCCATTTGAGCCCGCACAAGCCGGTGGGACGCGGGTGGCTTGTTGATGTTGCGTCGCCGTAGTATTGGAGTATCGTTCCGTTTTCGAAGTATAATTCCGTTGTACTTTCAGCGGCGTGGCATGTGAATGAACAGAATGCTTCCGCTATTACACCGTCATTGTATCTGAAAAGTGCTATCCCGTTATCATTCGGAATGAGCGGGTCGTGAATGCTTGATATTTCTGCCGTAACGGATACAGGTTTTCCGAGCATCCAATATATAAAATCGATGACATGAGCGGAATCATCTGCCCATATATCACGGTTCATTTCGGGATTTACATGCCATGATTTGTTAAAGTCCGGCCATCTGTGTGTTTCGAGACAATGGCGTCTGCGGAGCAGGAACAGTTTTCCAAATTCTCCGCTTTTCAAAAGTTCGCGTATTTTCAGGTTTTGCGGGTCTGTTCTCATTTGCCAACCCATTGTAAAATCAACATTATTTTTGTTGACTGCTTCAACTATTTCATCGGCTTGTGAAAGTGTCAATGACATCGGTTTATACAGGATGATTTTTTTCTTTCGGTTTGCCGCTTTGACGACAAGTTCAGAGTGGAATTTTGTTTCCGATGATATAACGACTGCTTCGATTTCGGATTGATCAAGCAGTTCGTCAGCCGATGAAAACTTTTGCTTGATTCCTAACTTTTCTGCATTATCATCCAATCGCTTTTGATCATGATCCCAAGCAGCAAGCAAGGTTATTCCCATATCAGGGTCATTCTTCCATACATCCGCAAAAACATTGACATGTCCGTGCGCAAATCCCAAAATACCGATGTTCATTTCTTTCCTCCGTTTACAAGAAATTGATATCAATTTTATAAAGCCTTGCCCCGTGACAAGGCTTTGTTATGCCATTGTTTCGAGCATTGACGGTGTTACTTCATATTCGAGGTCTTTGTCGGTAAGATATGCTTCAAGCTGATCTGCCATGAATTCACCCATGCGAAGAGGTTCGTCGCCGAGGCTTCCCGATATGTGAGCTGTTAAATAGACGTTTTGCATTTTGTAAAAAACATGTCCGGTTTCGGGAGGTTCGGGATAAGTGACATCAAGCAGTGCCGTTCGATTCGGGTATTCATTGAGTGCACGGATCAGATCATCTTCAACAACCTGTGCTCCGCGTCCGGTATTTATGAATGTTGTTGTCGGTTTCATCAGCCTGAACAATTCGTAATTTAAAAGTCCGACCGTTTGGGGTTTATTTGCCAAGTGGTTTGATATGACGTGGCTTTTTTCAAACAGCTCTTCGAGTGAGCAAAGCGTTACTCCGAGAGATTTTGCTGTTTCGTCACAAACGAACGGATCGTATACAAGTATGTCTGTTCTGATATTGCATTGTTTAAGCAGTTCGATAACTTTTCTGCCGATCATCCCTGCACCGATAATTCCGGTTGTGCAATTGAAGTTTCCTCTGAAATTAAGCTCTGTCAGGTTTCTTGCTTCACCGTATCCGACTTCTTTCATAATTTTAAGCGCAGGTAAGTATCCTTTATTTGCCAGAATGATTTGAGATAGTGTAAACTCAGCAACCGGAATGGCATTTGCCGCCCAGGCACTGACTACGCGAACGCCGTTTTCTAAAAAAGGTTTGGCAAATATTTGTACCGATCCTGCTGCAAAAAAGATGATCTTTAAATTCGGAAATAATTGTTTTATTTCTTTATCGTTATATGTCGGCATTCCCCATGTTGAAAAAATAACTTGTGTTTGAGATGATATTTGATCGCTTAAACTGTCTGCCGTATATACAGTTTCATCCAAATCAACCAATGATGCAAGACCTTTGATCGTTTCGGCACTGTATACATATCTGATAGCGGTAATCCCGCGGTTACATAAAAAAATCGCTTTAAATTTAATCCTTAACACCTCTTTCGCAATTTCAGTATACCGGACAGAATAAAAGACAGCAACGTTTGTGTTCCGCTGCTGTCTTTTGGTTGGTTTATTTATCTTGAGCGGAATCTTTCATATGCAGCTTGGTATAATGAAAGGAGTTCTTGGAGACCCATGCGTTCTACGTTTTCGACGAAATCGTCAAAGTTACTTGTTGATTCGTTACCAATCAGATATGAGGCTGCCATTTCGGTAACATATGTTTGGATAGCTCCTTCAAGTTCACCGGCTCTTGATGCTTCTGCGGCATTCAGGCTCATTCCGCGCGGAAGTGTGAATTTTTGTGCAAGTTCCGGGAATGAGTAGAACCATGTGTCGTTTGCTTCAACTGCAACGGGGAGGTTTCTTGTCACGATTATTGCTGTTGCCTGGATCGCGGGACCGCCCCATACCGTTCCGCTCCACCATTGCATGGCTTCACTGATTCCGTTGGGATCGTCATAAAGCAGATCCGAGAATGTCGGTACACCGTTGACCATGTTCCAACTGACACCTTCGGTTCCGAAGTTCCAATAAAGATTGCCTTCCGGGCTGTATGCATAGTCAAGCATTCTCATTACGACTTCCATACGATCTTCGCCGACACTGTTTGTTATGCCTGCCGTGTAACC
>Ga0123356_10002476_pt1 | contig 19717 bp, 14 predicted proteins | sample TergutEmb28metaG_2_FD_92546 | JGI IMG/M metagenome (GOLD analysis project Ga0123356, IMG submission 92546) | Embiratermes neotenicus P3 segment gut microbial communities from Petit-Saut dam, French Guiana - Emb289 P3 | ecosystem: Host-associated > Arthropoda: Insects > Digestive system > Gut ...
CGCCATAGATTTTGTGACGAAGCATTTGGCGCATACAAAACTTAATGAGGCTGTTCCGGTCTCTGTTATCGGTGATTATTTGCAATTCTGTCTTGTCTACAATAAGGGCGCGCTTTTTGGTATAAATCCGGCAGACTGGATTCCAGGAGCTCCGGTTAATCTGCTTTTTCTAATATTTATTCCTATAGCTATAGGTTTTTTGCTCCTTTATTATAAGATGCTCAAAAAAGACGAGGTGCTTATGCACTATGGGCTCGCGCTAGTGCTTCCTGGTGCGTTTGGCAACATGTTTGACCGCATTGTGCGTCCGGGCGGCGGGGTAGTGGATTTTATCCGTATGGGGATACCGCCTGATACGTATTGGTTCATTTATAATGTTGCGGATATTTATATAACTGTTGGGGTTGGGATAATGCTTGTTAGTTTTTGGAAAGAGGGACGTGAGGGAATAAAAACAAAGGAAGGTTAGAAGGGGGGAAGTCTCCCCCTCGCTCCAGCCAAAAAAATACAAACAAAAAGACGTTTGTATTTTTTTGTCTTCCGCTGCCCCCTCTGCGGGGAGGCTATGCTCCAGTGGAGCATTTGTCAGCCCCCGCAACGCCCCGCCACACAATCACCCCCAACCCCCTCAAGGGGGCTAAACACTGGAAAAAATAGAGAAAAATATGAAATATATTGTTGACAATGAAAAAGAGGGATTACGCCTCGATCAATTCCTAAGCGGCGTTCTGCAAGACGTCTCCCGATCACGTCTCCAAAAGATTATCGCGGATGGACGGGTTTCTTTAAACGGAAATCCTGCCGTAAAGAAAAATATCGTACTGAAGGCAGGGGATAGTGTAAGTATAGATGAAGTTTCTGTACGTCCGCCGGAACCAACCCCGCAGGCTCAGGATATTGCGCTTGACGTTATTTATGAAGATGAATTTTTCGCCTGCATAAATAAACCCGCCGGACTTGTTGTACATCCGGGAAACGGTAATGCTGACGGTACTGTTGTAAACGCGCTTTTACATCGGTATGAGACTGTGTCAGACGGTTTTAACAGCGAAAGACCCGGAATTGTGCATCGGCTTGACAAAGATACAACAGGCGTTCTTATAGTCGCTAAAACAAACAACGCTCACAGCGCTTTAGCCGCGCTTTTTTCAGATAGAAAAATAGTAAAAAAATACACAGGGATCTGCGTTGGAAATCGGCCTCATGAGTACGAACTCGTGGAGCTGCCTCTTGCGAGAAGCCGCCGTGAACCTGTTAAGCGCGCTGTTGATAATAATGGCAGTATGGCAATCACAGAGTACTGGCTGCGTGAGTTTAAAAACGGAATATCGCTCATGGATTTCACTTTACACACGGGAAGAACGCATCAGATACGTGTACATTGCAGTCATAAAGGGTTTCCTATTATACAGGATGGACTCTACGGCGGTTTACAGGATAGAGTATTAAAGATTGCGCCCTTAGAAAGACCGTTTGCGTATAGCATTATGAAATGTTTCACCCGCCACGCTCTCCACGCGCGAAGCGTTGAATTTTTACATCCATTTACCAATCAACAAATTTCGGTTACAGCCCCGTATCCGCAGGATTTTTGTGACGCGTTTGATATTATCGGCGTCCAATTTTAAAAACCATCTCCCTGGCATAAATCTTGCATCTTTTTCACAATATAACATTATCCATCTATGAATGGAGATTAAGATGCGTATATATTATTGGCTTATTTCAGCATTTTTACTTTTACCGGTTGTTATTATGGCACAGAGTGATACCGGAGCGCTTAATGATACGGCTAACGGTTCTGACGGAATGAACGGTATGAATGGAGCTGGTGCCGGTTACGGCGCGGGGTGGTGGTTTTGGACGCTTTTGCTGCTTGCGATTTTATTTACGATTGTTTGGTGGGCGGTGCGCGCGGGTAATACTAAATCAGGGCGTAAGAGAAGTTAATGTATAAGGTTTTTTGTTTATGAGGTATGGGATGATGTAAGGGCTGATAATTATCAGCCCTTACTATATGTACCTGATGCTCAATATCTACTTTACGCCTAAGATCAATGATACGTTCTCTTTCTTTCCGTCTCTGGTTTTAATATTTCCTTTTACAACATAGTTCCCTTCAGAAACAAGTCTCCCTTTGGAATTTGTAAAATCCCACGACCCAATCGGACGCCTCTCTGATTTGCCAGTTGACTTGTCGCTGATTTTAATTTTGTTTATGCGGTTACCGTACGGGTCGTAAATGGAGAGCGTTGTATTTTCTATCCCTTTACCCTGCCAAAAGAAATTTATAGTACCGGCAGAGCGGGCAACAGGATTTGGTCCTGCTGTAAATTCATTGATTGTTATTGTTACGCCTAACGGCCAACTATGGTCATCCTTGTCTGGATTTACAGTTGGTTTGGGGATTTCGCGGTCACGATTCAGTACAGATACAGCGCCGTCTGTCAATCCAAATCCGTAAGCGAACTGCGTACCTGAACTGCCCGGCCAGGTGAAAGGCAGTTTGCCGGTAAAAGGTTTTTCGCCAAAGAGAACATCTGCTACTCCGCCGCCTTCTGTACCCGGCAACCATGCCGCGACAAAAGCGTCGCTTGCGTCTATAAGCGCCGGTACGATACGCGGACGGCCGCTAACAAATACCGTTACAATCTTCTTGTCCTGACTGCGGTAAGCTGCGAGGTTGGTCATATCCGCGGCGGGTGCGGAGAAGTTTAAAGAAGTGACGTCTCCGCACCATTCAGCATAAGGTTCTTCTCCGGTAACGTAAACTATTATGTCGGCATTTGCCGCAGTACTAAAAGCTGATTGGCCCGACACCTGTTGCATTCCTGATAGTATGGAATTTCCGTAAGTGGTTAAGTCAAAAGATGGAGTGCCGCCTGTGCTACCACTGCCTGAGTTGCTGGTGACGCCCTGCCATGTAATGGTCCAACCGCCGGATTGGAGGCCGATGTTGTTATGATGACTGCCGAAGACGTGAATATTAGCGTTCTTTTCGATCGGCAGGACAGTATTTTCATTTTTAAGTAGTACCTGACTTTTGGCTACCGCTTCACGGGCGATGGTGCGGTGGTCGGTATGCGCTATGTTGGCGGTGACCCCGGCATAATCAGACGGACCGCTAAAGTTGTCCATGCGTCCAGCGCGGAATTTGGCGCGTAAGATGCGGCGTACAGCATCATCAATGCGTGTCATGGGAATGTTGCCGTTATTCACAAGAGTTGTCAGATGGGTATTAAAAGCTGTGTGGCTTCCTGGTTCCATAGCTAAATCAATACCCGCATTAATTGCTTTACGTACTGCTTCTTGAGTTAGCGTGGGACGGACGGTAGTGAGTGGTGGGATCGGTTCTGTTCTGCAGGCACCATAACCATAACCATCTGTTAATTGGGTAAATCCCGGGCTGTTGGAATTGGCGATTCCCTGCCAATCACTAATGATATAACCATCAAACCCCAGTTCTGTTTTAAGCCATTCAATCATGCGGAGAGAATCAATGTGTTGATGTACTCCCCTAATTGTATTAAAACTTGCCATAACGCTCAATACACCCTGTTCCACTACTGCTTCGTAACCAGGTAAATGAACAGCGCGTAACACATCATCAGTAGCGGCAGTTTCCCCACGGTCTCTGCCGTTGGTAGTACCGCCGTCAGCCAGAAAATGTTTTGCTGTAGCGGTTATACGCCAGGGAGCGTTATAGCGCTCTCCCTGCAACCCACGCACCATTGCGGCACCCATTTGTACAGAGAGTTCTGCGGTCTCTCCATAGCTTTCGTAGGTACGACCCCATCGTTGGTCTTGCGCTATCGATATGGCCGGAGAAAAGTTTAGGTCTATCCTTGCAGCCCACATTTCTTTGGCTGTAGCCTCTCCAATTCGCCTCACTAAAGCGGAATCACGGGTAGCACCCAAACCGATATTGTGAGGGAATACAGTATATCCAGGTACGCCTGCATTGCCGTGTACGGCGTCTTTACCGTAGTATGTTGGAATTCTAGCTCGACCTGCTGGCCAAGTACTCAGGGTAGTAACCATAGAAGTAAGGAAAGTGGAAGAATAACCATCTCCGCCGTTGAGAACACTGCCATAAAGAAAGGAGGTACCATTGTTGGCGGAAGAAACGCCACTCATACCGCCGCGCTCAGGTTGAGTCATCTGACCGATTTTTTCCGCAGTATTCATCAGAGCCATCACACTGTCAATACGGTATTCTATTGGATCACGCTTGAGAGAGATAGTTTCTACATTACCGGAGAAAGTAGTGAGCGAAGTGGTATCCGGTAAATATCCGGCTTTACGGACGATTAAGACAGCTTGCCCGCCGTTTGCAATCTCAATAGTTGCATTGCGCCAATTTGAGCCGGTCTGCCCAAAATCACCTTGCGCGTTTGTTAGTGTGCGGGCATGCGCGAGCAGGTTATTGCCTGTTTTAACCATTACAACGGCATCGAGGATTCCTGTACCCGTACTATCTGTAACTTTACCGGTTAATGTGATTGTTGACGGTATCTGCGCTGTAGTACTTATTGGCGCAAGGTACATAAAAACGAGTACAAATAAATTTATTTTGAGAGATCGGACACGTTGCATCATTTAGTACTGCTCCTTTTTGTATGCGTTTATAACGTACAAATAGATTATTAGTCATTATCAATTATTTATAAGTTGATTCAATGATCTGTATATAATATAAATATATGGCAGGTTACGCGATAATTAAAAACAAAAATTATTTAGGTTAGTACTCATTTAGTTCAAAAAAATCACACAGAATTGGTGCATATCATTATTGGACGCACCGCACAGAAAATCCACCAAACAAAGATATTTGTGCCATTTGTACAATCCGTTTGAATCTGTCAAGTATTTTTTAGATTGGTCATTAGTTCGTTCCTAAAAAATGACTGGAAAAAAAATTTACATACTCATTCCGTATCACCGTAAAGTAATCTTCGCTGAAGCCATGTTCTTTTTTGCCGCGTCCTTTACATTCAATATATAAGTGCCGCGTGCGATATTTGCCGGAATTTTAATTGCGGCATTCCAGCTGTTTTCCGGCATGGTATGTTTCAAAAGTTTTCTGCCTTGCATGTTATAAATCGCTATTTCAGTATGGCTGTCCGCCGCAAACGGCAGATCTATCTTTACATTTCTTCCAGTTACCGTAAAGATTTTAAGGGTTGATTTTTTGACGGTGCTTGCATGTCTTACCGATACATATCTGATTGGCGGCTGCGCGCCGGGCAGAAATCCGGCAAGCGCGTAGATCATTGACGCGTTCCAGTTTATGGCGATTTCGTTTGTCCAGTAATCGTCTGCGTCATCTTTCCAGCAAGTAGCGTGCGGGGTAGAACAAAGGTTGTTGTGTCTGCTGTCGCTAATACTGTGCGGACCGCCTATTAAATAGCCAGGCCATGGTCTTGACTGGCTCATTGAGCGGCGATCGTGCAGATTTTGCGGCGGGTTGTGGCCAACTTCGGTCACGAATGAGCGGTTGTAGAAGTTGCGACCAAAAATGTGGCCGATAACCTCATGTCCAGCGTCACGGTATTTTTTGCGTGTTGTTATATTTTCGGCAAACATAGATGCGGCATTCAGGATGTAAGTGGTGGCCGTAAGCGAACCGTGAATACCCCAATAGTAGGTGCTCGACCCGAATGTGCGGCCATAAGCGTGTCTCGCGGAACTGTCCGCAAGCGCATCTGCGAGAACGAACAGGCGGGTTTTCAGAGAGTCAAACAAACTTTGCCGTCTGCCATCCCGCTCTGATGTGAGGTAGGTGATATAGGCGACGCCGTTCATACCGCCCCGTTCGCCCCAATCAATCTCAGAGCCGAATTCATTTACACGCGCTAAATTTTCAAAGTCTTGCAAAAACCGCTGTTCGCCGGTGGTTTCCCACAATTCTATTGCAGCCCAAAGGCGTTTATCGCGGTCATAGTCTTTTTTAATGGAATATGGATCGTCGTGGGTGGTATATCTGCCGGTGCTAAAACCAAGTGCGTCCTGGGTGGATGGTACGAAGTTTGGGTTACTCGCCAGCCACTCGTAGCTGACTCGCGCCAGTTCAAGCCACTGCGCTGCTGTTACCGCGTCGTAAGGTGCGTAAATCCTCGACGCCTGAGCGAGTTGACCTGCAAAACTGCCTGCCGCCTCAGTGCCTCCGGGAACAAAATATCGCGTCACAATGTTGTCCTCATTCGGCATCGGGTACTGGTCCCATGCTCCTCCCCAATCAAATGTTTCCGCCGACAGCTTGTGCGCTACCCGCCCATTGCCATATTGCATTTTCGCAACCCAGTCCAAGTTCCATTTCACCTCGGCAAGAAACGCCGGTATGTTGGAAGCGTAATTACCCCACCGTTGAGTCACATTATCATTCATCAAAACATCACCAAAGTGCTCCCACGCTTTCAGCATCATAGCGACTGCTGTACTGCTGTTCGTCATATACTTGTTGTAATCGCCGGCGTCATGCCAACCGCCGGTTCCGTCTTTCGTCCCGCCCCCTATATGCTGTGTATTGCCATCGTTCAGGTGGCAGGCGGCATACTGATATGCGCTTCCGCTTAATGTGGCGTTCACAGCCGTACCGCACCGCCAGAGGTAAAAACCAAGCATCATCGTACGGTAAGGATCGATAAAAACGCTGTCGCCGATATAGAAATCGGCAGAGCGGCCTATGCCCGGTACATTAACGTGGTATCTGCCGGAGATATTAACACCTGAAAAGTCGGCTATTCTAAGATCTTCGTTAGTATCGGTGCTGCGGGATTGCGCGCCAAGCGTACCGGTGTGGACAATGTCATTATTTACGGAATTTACCACAGTAAATCCTGTGGCATTGCCGCGAACAGTCGCTTTTTTGGGATAATTCGGCAGAAAACCGACTGAGTTAAGACGGACGAAATCACTTACGGTTATTGTGACTACAGATGCGCTGTAAACCTCAAATTGGAAAAGTGAGAAACCGCCATGCTCAAATCCGCGCTCTATTCCGAACATCCTTACGTGCTTAGCATTCACCGGTGGAAAAGTATGTTCAACACGTCCGGCGGATGGGTTGTTTGAAATTAAAAGCGCCAGTGTCCAGCTGGTTCCGTTGAGAGAAACCTCTATCCGGTAATCCTTCCCGAAAGCCGCTTCCCAGTTAAGAACAACCCTGTTTATCTCATAAACCTCACCCAAATCTACCGCTATCCACTGATTATCGTTGTCACCGCTTGCTGAGTAACTTGACCATCGGGAGTCGTTTGACGTACTTGTTGTAAAAGCCTTATCCGCAGTAAAACCTGGTTCTTCGCGTGAAGCTGCTGCCGGTTTTCCAAGAGCCAAATCACGCGCAAAAGCAGCGGAAAAAACGCAAATAACAAAAAACGAAGCAGCATAAAAGACAGATTTTAAGGATTGGCTGAGCATAAAATTCCCCTGTTTTAGCATTTTATTATATAAATATCCATATTATAATATAATTACGGGGCATATAACAGTGTGATATAAATCAAGGGCGGTATAATAAAATTTACAATAAAATAACAAAAACCATAACAAAACTTTGCATGATGTTGATTTGTGTGTTTCAACAAAAACAGGAGCGGGCTGTCTATTTTATATCTCTAAATTCTCACCGACATGAATCTCCGCGATCTCTTCGGCAAGCCGGTCTAACGCGGCGTAATCACTCTCTTTTGGAAAGCCTCTGCAAAGAAGCGGTTCTAAACGCGACGCTTCAAATTGCGAAAGCTGATCTGTCAAAAGTTCGGGCATCATACTGTTAAAACCGTAAGAACCTATAATCGCGCAGCAGAGAGTTTTTGGCTTAAGAGCGTTTACAAGAGCAGCGGTTTGTATCATAAGCGGGTGAGGGGCGGTGTGGATAGTGGGGGAGCCAAATACAATTGTTCCGGCGTCAAGAAGCGCGCAGGCGAGAGCCGCTTCATTGCGTTGAGCCATGTTTATGGGTTCTACCGGAATGTTAAATCCCGCAAGTTCCCGCGCGAGATATTCAATCATCCGTTTTGTACTGCCGTGTATTGAGACGTAGGGCAGAACTACAAAATTTTTTGGAAGTCCGGCAGCCCAGTTTTTATACGCGTTTATTATAAAAGGCGGATCATAATGTAAAGGACCATGAGAGGGCGCTACAAGGGCGGATTCAAGCGATTCTATTTTGTGGATAAAGCTATTTAAAACTGTGAGAAAAGGGAGAAAATTCTCCGCGAAAAACCGCTTTGCGGCAGGGTAGAGCCTTACTCTGTCGTAAGCGTAAAGTTCACTTACGGCAAAATGCGCGCTGAATAAACTGCCGGAGAACAAAACGCGCTCTTCCTGTAAAAATGTACACATACTGCCAGGCCAAGGTATGGCGGGGGTCTCAATAAATGTAACTGTTTTTCCCCCAAGTGAGAGCTCTTCTCCATCCTTAACCGTTCTTATTCGTAAATTATCAATATGAAAGTTTTCACGCAGGATCACAGCGCACTGCTCCGTACATACAACAGCGCTCTGTTCATAAATAGCGAGAATATCACAAAGCATCCCCGCGCTTTCGTTGGAAGCGTTCTCAATAATTACATATTGAATAGAATCTATACCGCGAAGCTGCTCTAAAAGCGTCTCTTCGCAAGACGCGGGTACTGTGTTGATAAGCGCGTTAGCGTCATTCCCGCGCACAAAGTAACAGTTATTGCTTGAACTGTCATCCCAACGCACCGCTCCGAACAAAAACAGATTGTCCTTAATAGCTCTGGGTTTAAACATGAGTATTAGAAGAAAGCAAAAATCGTTCTCAAATTACTTGTATTTTAACTGTATTTCTTCTCCCTCTCCTCCATAACAACTCTCTGCGTTTTTTTAATATGATCATACCCCATTAAATGAAGCAGACCATGTACAAGAAGCCTTCTTAGTTCTTCCTCATAAGTTAAGCCATAGGCGCGCGCCTGTACTTTGGCGCGTTGTAGTGAAATGTAAATCTCGCCGAGCAGATCTTCGTCCCCAAACTCAAAGGAGAGTACATCGGTGGGTTTATCTTTGCCTCTGTAGCCGCGGTTGAGTTTGCGGATAAAATAATCTGAGCACAGAATAAGCGCCGTTGTCCTGTTTGTCTCTATACGCTCACCCTTATAAACGCGTGAAGCGGTCTTCAGCAAAAGCTCCGTTGGACAGGGCAGCGATTTGTATTTATGAATGATTTGTATCATATTAAAAAAATAATAAGCGCGTCTTGATTATCACAGTTTAAAAAATGGAAAAAATAAATCTTCCGGTATCATGAGTTTCTATTTTCAAACTGCAAGCGGCGTTTGAGCTGACAAGATAGCGCAAGTCAAGTTTTTTATAACCGGACTCATTTTCCTCACTTAAATGTTCGTCTCTCAGTACGATTATGCGCGGGTTGAATCCTGTGCTGAATATGAATTCGTGCGCCTCTTTTTGCGCTTCTTCGCTGATTATAAAAAGCGGTACTTTTGTTACTTTTTTTCTTCGTATAAAAGGTTCAATCTCTCTTTCCCGCATTCTTCTTATTTCATCGCTTTTTCCCTGAGCGGTTATCCACGCCGTTTTATCTCTATCAGGGTGAATAATTACGTTTACTGTTGCGTGAGGGCTTTTAAACTCTGAATTTTCGATAGTCGTTTTAGTTGATGACTGTAATGTTACAATTGCGATTAAAAAAATTGACAGCGCGCCGCCGTGCAGTAAGAAAATTTTGCGTAAATTTTGATGTACCGCGCACAAACCGATGATAAGTATAGACATCGCAAACAATTGAAGAGCGGTTGTATTAGAGATTATTATTTCGCTTAGCTTGAAATTTTCACAGAATCTGCTTAAGTAAATCATCAAATTAAGGATTTTTTCAGCTCCCAAAATAGACAAACCGCAAAGCGGCGCTATGGGTGATAAAACCACAGCCGCAAAGAAGAACCACATTGACGCCGCCATGAGAGGGATTGCGATTGGGTTAAAAAACAGTCCGTAAATAGAAAATGTTCCGAAGTGATGCAGAAGTACAGGAACTGTGGCGGCGGATGCTGTAACAGATAACCAAAAAGGCGTCATCATTTGACTAATAAGAAAATCAGAACGCTTGTTGTGAAGTTTCGGAGTGATAGTGCACAAAACAGGCTGAAGCAGTATAATACCTGCCGTCGCGGCAAAAGAAAGTTGAAAGCCCGCCGAAAAAAGGCTGTGCGGCGAGAGATATAACCAAAACAGTCCTGCGGTGCCAAGGGAGTGTATTGAGTGGTTTTTTCGCTGTATAAGTGTTGACAAGCAGAAAAAAGTAACCATAATTGTAGTTCTGAAAAGTGAGGGAATAAATCCTATAAAAAAGAGATACCCCCAAAGCGCGCAGACAGAAAGAATCATACGCGGTCTGTAGGGAACGCCGCAGATTTTAAGCGCCGTGACTATTGCGGTTAGTAAAAGCGCGGCGTGAAACCCTGATATCGCAAGCAGATGAACTACACCCGCTTTTCTGAAAGTGGCGTCAAGCGGGCGTGAGCGGTACTCATTTTCGGCCAAAAACGCGGCGTGAAATATCCCGCGTACTTCTTCAGACTTAGCTCTGTTTATTACAGAGTGAACTTGCGTTCTCATTGTGTGTGAAAAAATAGCGAGATGTGACGGCGGCGGCGCGCTGTCCGGCAGGATTCTGCTTATTTGAAATTGTCCGTGTATGTTATTTACGGCAAAATGATTACGCTGATCAAAACTATGAGAGTTTAACGTTCCCTTAGCTTTTTGCGGTGCGCTGTAGCGTCCCTGAATTGTAATAGTTCCTATGGGGGGAACCGGATTGCGTGACGAGCAGCGCAGAGTTTTATTTTTCAACACCCGCTCAACTTCTTTATCGTCGGCGCTTATAACCTTGCATCGAAAGCGTACGGCTGAGTAGGGGGATGTAACAACCGGACTTGTTATTGTAACTTTCAGAGTAAGAATTTGGCTGCGTTTGCAAATTTTCTCCATATTTTCATAAAAAGAGTGCAATTTTGCTTCGGTATATGTAAAGAGCGCCGCCCCGCTTATCAGAAACAATACGACTCTCATAAAAGGACGGCGGCAGAGAATTCCCGCAATCGTTGAGAAAATGGTTGCCAAAAAAAGTACATTAATATAAGATATAAATATAGGCAGTATAATATGCGGGTTAAGGCAGAGTTTTGCTATACTTATACCGCCGCAAATACCGGCAAACGCTGCGAATCCGGGCAGGCGCATCCAATAACAGAGACCGGGAAATGCGTTATTACAGTTTGTTGTCTGCATTTTTTCGGTTTGTTGGGGCTGATAATTACTGAACTGCCAGCCAAGTGTTGTGCTGTGCCGTCCGACGACCTCACGGCTGTCGTGCAGTTGTCGGGCGGCACGGCGCAACACTTGGTTAATTGAGAGTCTGCCGGAATATTTATTACAGAGAAGCGGAATAACTAATATAGTTTAGGAAGAGGGTTTTTTGCAAATGGATCGCAGTTACACTATATTACTTGTTGATGATGAGCCTGCAATAAGGGATATGTTATCAATGTTCCTCACTGAGGAGGAGCAGTATAAAGTGCTGACCGCCGACTGCGGTAAGGCCGCGCTTGAAATTCTCAGCGCGGAGAGCGTTGACCTCGTTTTATCAGACGTCAATATGCCGGGTATGAAGGGATTTGAGCTTCTTAAGATTGTAAAAGAGCAGTATCCGCATATAAAAAGGCTTCTCATTACCGCTTACAATGTTGAAGATTATTTGGGGCTTGCGCTCAGTCACGATATCGGGAACATTTTTGTAAAATCAGTACCGTTTAATTTTCCCGAACTCTCTAAAATGTTGAGAAATCTTCTTGAAGGCAATATCTTCGGTATTGAAAGGCTTTTTTCCGCAGACGCCAAAATTCACCGTAATTTGATACGCAAATCTACAAATCTTGATGTTGAAGCTCAGAAAATAGTCTCTATGGTTAATGATGACGCAAGAGGCAAGAAGTTAGAACTTGTGCTTTTTGAACTCTTAACCAACGCGATATTTTACGGTATACGCAACGAAAACCCGGAAGATAAACAGAGCTGGAATTTTGATTTTGAACTCTCTGAAGAGACTGCCGTGGAGGTAGCTATGGCGGTTGACAGCGAAAAATACGCGGTCTCTGTAAAAGACAGGGGAGGGAAGCTCAAAAAGCAGGATGTACTCTACTGGCTGCACCGTCAGATTGCGCAGGATAACAGCGGCATGCCGCTTGGACTTTTTGACACTCACGGACGCGGCCTTTTTATAGCGCGGCGTTACATTGACAGGCTTATCATAAATATAGACCGCGGCCTTCAAACGGAGATTGTTCTCATAAATTATTTAAATAAGGTTTATTCTGGGTCTAAGCCTATTTATATTAATGAGATTTAATCGTAAGTTAAGATGATTTTCTCCTCAACAGTCCCTTCAAATGTCCGCAAGCCCATTTCTGTGATTGATTATCTTAGCGCAAGATTTACTTATCACGATTATCAGCAGTGGATTAATATTGTTAATGAGGGACGTGTTTTAATTAACGGTGTGGTTTGCGGAAAAGATTGCTGTGTAATAGCTGATGATATTATCGGTTATGATCCGGGCGAGTGGGAAGAGCCCGCCGCGGATCTCTCATACTCAATTATTTATGAGGATGAGTGGATTTTTGCCGTAAATAAGCCCTCGAATCTGCTTGTTCACCGCGCCGGTAAATCGTTTCGCAATAATCTTGTTTATCAATTACGTAATGTACACTCGCCGCGGTATCCCAATTGTCATCCGGTTCAAAGACTTGACAGAGAGACTTCAGGAGTAGTATTGTTTGCGAAAAATTCGGAGCAAGGGGCGGTCTTTGGCAATCTTTTCAGTGAGCAAAAGGTCTCAAAAATTTATAAAGCTGTTGTGTCCGGTGATTTTCATTTTGAGACCCCTTATACAATTGATATGCCCATATCCAAAGATAAAGAGAGCGGTATTAACTATAAATTCAAAGCGGATGAAACCGGCAAGAGCGCCCTCACAATAATAGAGCAGGCGAGTGCCTGCGCAAGCGGTTTAACGCTGCTTACTGTAAGACCTGTTACCGGACGCACACACCAGATAAGGGTGCACCTCGCGCATCTTGGTTTTCCGATTATGGGCGATAGACTCTATACTCTTAGTGCTGACGATTATCTTGTTGTAGATCATAATCATAAACGCGGGCAGCTGCTTCACTGTGAATTGCTCTCTTTTAATCATCCACATACCGGTAAGCATTGTGAGATATTGGCAGAACTTCCTGAGGACATAATAAAAGCCATAAGTAAGGGCTGATAATTATCAGTCCCAATGTATGCAACAAAAAAGGGCTAACTTGCGTTAACCCCTTTCATTCTTTAGTAAGTATACTAAGACGGCAAATTACTTCTTCTTGGCAGCCTTTTTAGCGGGAGCCTTAGGAGTGCCTGTTCCAAGGATAGCATCCTTAGCGGTCTTTGACACCTTAAACTTTACAACTTTCTTTGCAGGAATCTTGATCGTTTCGCCTGTAGCAGGATTTCTTCCTGTTCTGGCTTTACGCTGTACAAGAACTAATTTACCCAAACCTGGGAGGATAAAACCGTTCTTAGCTTCTTTGTAAGCAAGAGCGGCCAAATTGTCAAGAAGCGACTTAACCTGCTTCTTGGTGAGCTCTTCTGTTTCAGCGAGCTTGGCGATCATTTGAGTTTGGGTCATACTTTTAGCAGACATGAAAACTCCTTTTAGGTGCAAGTGAGAAAAGGAAAGTATCAATTTGTATAATGAAAATAGTATTTTTATGTTAGTTATTCAACAAAAAAAACATTTTTTTGCAAAAAATTAGAACTTAGAATAAAAACGTATTTTAAGAGATGTTTTAAATTCCGGTATCTTTACTAAGTTCTCAGTTCTAAGCTCTAAGTTCTATTTGTTAAGTTTCTCATTTGCGACATCAAGCAGCCTGTAAGCGTGTTCAAGATTTTCAAACGATTTATGCACCCACGCGCCGCCCCAAAAAAAGTTACAGCTTGTCTCGGCTGTCAAGATAGCGTCGTAAGCGTCAATTATTATTTGTCTAATCTCCTCGGCGCTGTTTACCGCCTGTGAACGTTCATCAAACAGTTTTTTAGTTTTATGATAATAGGCGCTTGCGTTACGTATTTCATCAAATCCTTTTCTCTGCAAAAGCCCGCCTGTCCACTGAGTAAAGTCACCGCCCCAGTGATCACCGGTGTTCCACGCGCCTCTGTGAACTTCTACCTCTTCATCAGGCGGATATTTATCAATAAACTCCGTTATGTGCGTTGGAATAAAACCAAGAGTTTCCGCTCTGTAGCGATTGAGAAGCTCATGATAAAAACTGCCCCAAAAACTTGACTTGACGTCCGCGCTTCTGAACCAGCCGCCGTTTTCGCCGTCTGTCCAGGTGGTAACAAGGGCGGGGAAGTCGCACCACTTTGTCCGTTCGTAAAGCTCATGCTGAAACCATCCGGGATCAAGCCCTGATTCCTGCGCGTCGGAAAGTTCGCGGTCTCTTGGTATGACTATGATCTCTTCACCCCCATACCGTGCGATATAAGGCCGATAGCGCCGTTCTTCCCACCGCATCTCCCGTTTTGGCTTAATATACCAGCAGTCAACCAAAACATAACGATAGCCGTGGCGTTTAAGCATAGGAATCATCTCCATGCAAAACCCCATCTCAGGCGGCCAAAAACCGTTAAAATGAGGTCGCCCAAGCAAATGGCTTCCAATCCCCTTCCACCACTCAGTCTGAGCGTCCCAGTCTTCCTCAGGAATAAGAGGGTAAACAGGGTGAAAAAGCCCGCTTCCTACAAACTCAATAGGGGAGCGTCTGAACCGCTCCATAAAATCGGCAATGTCAGCTACGCCGCTGAATGTTTCACGTATGGCGGGATCCTCAAGCTGTTTCAAGAGCGTACCCGAACAGCTTACATGAAGCCGCGCTATATCCTCATACCCCTCAAGCATACGGGTTATACGGTCATAACACCAAAGTATCTGCTTGGCCTCCCAGTTTTCCGCCTCTGAATTGAACATGGCGAGAAGATTGCCAAGCGGCTGATGCAGATGTAATCCTAACGCGTGATGAATATGCGCCATACTTATCCTACCTTTTTTAGTAGTGAAAGTTGCTTTACAGGATATCGTACCCGTCTATTATTACAATGAAAACTCCTGCGCCCCAACGGGGCGTAATCATCTAACACCAATTATTGCAGAAATCCGCTCCTTCTTACCATCTACAGTAATCACACCCTTAACCAAATACGTCCCCTCAGACACAACACGCCCCTTACGATCTGTCAAATCCCACGATCCCACAATCCGCCTCCCAAGTTCCCCTCCACCGGAGGGGTGGCGCGCAGCGCCGGGGTGGTCAACGCGGTCTGATACCGCAACTCTATCAACCACATTACCCGAAGCGTCAAATACCGTCAATCTCCCGTTTTGTATTAATTTACCCTGCCAAAAGAAATTTACAATACCCGCTGACAGCGCCGCGGGATTTGGGCCGGCTGTGAACTTACCGGACAAGGGAGAGACCACCCCGCCCTTTGGGCACCCCTCCAAAGGAGGGGAATTGGGAGAGGGGATGAGGCGGTCAGGCGAAAGAACCGATGTAGTGTTGTCAACCTTAACAGTAATTTCTACAGTCACAGTATTAAAATTATCCCTATCAACCGGCGTAAATACCGCCTCATGCTTCTGATCACCAAGAGCGCCAACTAAAGCCGAAGAGTCAACCCACGCCCAGTCTTCCGGAAGTACTACATTTGCCAATGTTTCCCCAACTTTTGCCGTTAAGCCCGTTGGGGCTGTGTGAGGCGGATTTGCTTTCGCAACTGTCAACGCGACGGTTTTTGTTATTGATTGAGAATTATCTCCGCCTGTAGGAGTAAATACAACATCGTAGCCGCTGTTGTTTACTGTTGGGATAATAGTTCCGTCTTTCCATTGAAAAGTGCCGTCGCCCGAACCGCCTACAAAAGCGACTTGCGAAAGCGGTTTGGTTGGGTCGTAGGTGATAGGGGTTGTTGTTGGGAAGATAACTGCATCAGAACCAACCGTAACGTCAAGCGCGATAAAGCCCGTGTTTGCACTGTTGGCATAAGCAATACCAGGAATGCCGTCTTGGTTATCCCATATCGCCGTTGCGGTAGCAGGCCATACAAAAATGTCTGTATTAGTTGCTGGGGCGTATTTTATGTTTCCCGCCGCAATATTCCAAGCCATTATAGCAACAACGTCATTGTTTAATGTGTTAAAAGTGCCGTATATCACATTACCAACGCTTGTCCCATAAGCAAACGAGAGTCCCCCGCTTAAAGTCGTTACACCGGTACTGTTCCTATATATTGCATAACCGTCTTTCGCCAAAACCCTGCCGCCTCTGATGTTCACCGCGTGAGTGGACGTGTTGTAAATAGCGTTACCGCTTGCCTCGTTTTCTACCGTGCCGCCGCCCTCTACAGCTAACCGTTCGGTGGTTGCTGTACCAACGTTTGCCAAATGAATCGTACCGGTGGCAACGCTCGTATTTGACGATGTTACAAGCGCGTTGCCCGAAATGGTAATTCTACCGGTGGAGCTGCTTAAAACAGCTATGCCGGCGGATGCCGAAACGGTTCCGCCGCTTATGCTTACCAAACCGGTAGAACGGTTCAAAACCGTATTGCCGGTTGACCTGTTTTCTACTCTGCCGCCTGATATAATGAGTCGTTCGGTGGTACCTGCATCATCTTCGAATAAAGTTATCGTACTCTGTTCTGCAACTGTACTTGCGGATGTTATAAGTGCACTACCGGATATGGTTACTCTTGCGGCTAAACGCGATGCCCAAGTGATAATCGCCCTGCCGGTATTTGCCGAAACCGTTCCACCGCTGATAGTTATTGAACCTTCGGTGAGGTTGTTAATGGCGTTACCTGACGCCGTATTCTCTACTCTGCCGCCATCCATAAGTAACCGCTCGTTAGTTGCCGAACCTCCACTAATAACAATCGTAGATTGGTCTATGCTTGCTGACGTCACTAACGCTTCGCCCGATACGATTATTCTGCCGTTGGTATTATTGTAAACTGCCCTGCCGGTTATTGCCGAAACTGTACCGCCGCTGATTCTAACCGCACCGCTAGAACTGTTCCAAATCGTGTTGCCACCTGCACGATTTTCTACTCTGCCGCCTTCTACGATAAGCCGTTCAACAGTTCTTGTACCGGCGCTTGCCAACACGATCGTGCCATCCGTTGTTATACTTGTATTTGCCGATGTTACTAATGCACTGCCCGACACTCTGATTGTGCCCTCGTCAGCGTTGTGAACCGCCCTGCCGGTATTTGCCCTAACCGTTCCGCCGCTGATATTTACCGAACAATTACAAGCGTTGTAAATGGCGTAGCCGCTTGCTCTATTCTCTACCGTACCGCCTTCTATAGTGATGTTGCCGTTCAAAAGAATCGTACCCTCAGTCGCTCTTGCATTTGCCGATGTAATCAATGCGCTGCCCGATATTATCATTTCGCCACGAGAACTATTGCGAACCGCTATACTTCCCGTAACCGTTCCGCCGTTAATCATTATAGAGCCGTTGGGACTGTTGGTAACCGCGATGCCGCTCGTTGAAGAAACCGTTCCGCCGCTAATAATTACTGAACCGGCTGCATTGTTACTAACCGCTCTGCCGCCCCCCGTGCCGCCCCCCGCCGAATGAACCGTTCCGCCGCTGATGGTTACTAAGCCCACAGAACCGTTGTAAACTGTAATGGCATTGTCGCTTCCCGTTCTCGTGTTTTCTACTCTGCCGCCTTCAATAATAAGCCGCGCGGTGGTTTCTGTGCCGCTATTTCCCAAAAAGATCGTACCTTGTTCTGCTGTCATGTTTGTTGATGTTACAAGCGCCTCGCCCGATACGGTAATTATGCCGGTGGAAGCGTTATAAACTGCATAGCCGGTAGTCGCCGAAACCGTTCCGCCGCTGATGGTTACAGCGCCGGTTGAATTGTTATGAACTGCTCTGCCGGAAGTCGCCGAAACTGTTCCACCGCTGATGGTCAATGTTTCTGTGGAATTATGTCTGATTCCATGACCGTTAGCGGTGGCTGTATTTACAATAATTGCCATGCTGTTAATAGAAACGCCATTGCTCAAAACTACAGCAGCGGATGTTGAACTGTTGAGCGACGTGGTAATTCTTCCTGTGAGTGTAATAAGCCCCCAATCAGTTCCATTTTCGCCGCCGTCAAACCCAATGCCTACAGCGCCAATATTAAGCGCAGTTGTTCCATCGCCAAACTGAACCGTGCAGTTGCCTCCCGCAGCGTCAGCCTTAACTTCATCAATGACGAATTGTATAGGCTGATCAGCAAACCCTACCACAATGTCACCTTTTGTCGCGGTAAACAGCGACCCGCTTCCGGTGATTATATAAATATCCTGCGCCGATACTGTCTGCGCAAAACAAAACATCACAGCAATCCCAAACATCAACGCCAACAGCCTAAAACGCTTAACCGCTTCCATAAAAAGCCCCCCTTTGTTGCTGTTCCACAACACGCCAGCTTATTTTCAACAAAATACAATATGGAACCGCGTCGGACTGTGATTTTTTAAATAGTATTTTGGCGTGTGCGTGAATTTATGTATATTATTAAATGATGGTCTCACGCAGTAGTTCTCACGGTCTTTTCATTTTTTATTTCTAAAATCTCAATTCTCAAAATTTTCTGTTAGCTTTTAGTTTTTAACTGCCTGACAAATATCTTGCAGAACCTCTCGAAATCATATATACTAATAAGGAGAGCAGGCCAATGGCACAGATACCGGCAGACGCAGACATTTTGGAACCGTCCGACGATCACATATTTAAAACTCTGCTTACGCATCCTGATGCGGAGGGAGCTCTCAAAAGTCTTATTTCGGCGGTTCTTGGGCGAACGGTTGAGACCGTGCAAATTCGTAACAATGAACTGCCGGTTACGGACGATGAGGAGAAAACGGAGCGTCTTGATGTAAACTGCGTTATAGACGGCGGTGATCAGGTAGATGTTGAAATGCAGGCGTCGCGCAGAGTGGAGTTGACGGATGATGAGCATAGAAGTTTTATAAATAAGTCGATTTACTATCTGACAGATTTGCACTCATCGCAAAAATCGAAGGGTGTTAAGTACCGCGATATGGTGCGGACTTATCAGGTGACATTTTGTGATTATCCTGTTTTTCCGGCTTGGCATGAATTTATCAGTCGTTTTTCACTGCGGAGGCCAAGCGGTGAGCAGGTTAGTGACCAAATTAATATGGCGGTCATTGAGCTAAACAAGCTCAATAATCTGCTAAGTAAGCCGATAGAAGAGATGGCATTGCTTGAAGAGTGGTCATTGTTTTTCAAGTATGCCCCGGATCCAAAATACAGGGATTTGGTAAATAGCGTTATCAATAAAAATAAGGGGATAGAGATGGCCGCTAAGGTATTGATGGAAATAAGCAAAGACGAACACGAGCGAGCGCGTTTGAGAAGCCGGAGAATGGCAGAGACGGATAGGATTTCTGATTTGCTTACTGCTGAAGAGAGGGGCGCGGTTAAGGTACTTGCCCTCATGAAAAAAGGAATGTCACCGGCAGAGATTGAAAAAACATTGGGTATTTCCTGAAAACGAGGTGATTGGTATGACTTCTACGTCACTTATGAAA
>Ga0123356_10002477_pt1 | contig 19710 bp, 17 predicted proteins | sample TergutEmb28metaG_2_FD_92546 | JGI IMG/M metagenome (GOLD analysis project Ga0123356, IMG submission 92546) | Embiratermes neotenicus P3 segment gut microbial communities from Petit-Saut dam, French Guiana - Emb289 P3 | ecosystem: Host-associated > Arthropoda: Insects > Digestive system > Gut ...
GACTCGAATATCACGAAGCCATCATCGTCGAGGGTGGGAATGCGGCCGTTGGGATTGAGCTGCACGTACCAGTCGGCCTTCTGCTCGTTGCTGGCGAAATCGATCACCCGCACCTCGTAGGGCAGGCCCATCTCCTCGAGCGCAATCGAGACCTTCCAGCCGTTCGGCGTCGCCGCCGTGTAGAGTTTGATGCCCATTGCTCGCCTCTTTATCAGCCCCAGCGGTTGATCTCGGGACCCACGCTCCAGCTCGCGGCCGGCTCCGCGGTGCGGGCGAGTGCCAGCGCCTGCGCCACGGCCGGGTGCCCCCTGACACGCGCCAGCCACGCCGCCGTGCGGGGCCGCGCGGCGAATGCCGCGGGCACGAGCGGCGTCATGCCGGCAAGCCAGGCGTAGCTTTCGAGATCGGCGATCGAGAACGCGCCCATCAGCCACTCGCGCTCCGCCAGGCGCTCCTCGATTCCCGCCACAACCTGTTGGATCTTGCTGCGGCTGTCGTCGAGCTGCTCCGCGGAGAATTGTCCCGAAGTGATCTGCTGCCAGCGCGCCCGCAGGTCTGCGCTCGCCATCCTCTCGAGAACGCCCTCGTCCAGGTGCGGCGGGTGCGCGTGGCAGCCGAGCAGGGCGGCGGCCGGTGCGGTGCGCTCGATCAGCTGCCGGCACCAGCGCATGGTTTCCCAGCGCGCGTAAGGGTCGGCGGGACGGAGTGCGGCGCCCTGACCGACATCGTCGAGATAACACGCGATGAACACCGAGTCGGTCATTGCCTCGCCGTCGGCGACCAGCACCGGACCCTCGCCTTCGATGCTCATCGCCACGAGCGGCTCGTGCGCGCACGGCAGGGTGTGCCGGCGACCGCCCGCGAGGTCGAGGTACTCGAGTTGCGCCGGCAGCCGCTTGGCGAACAGCGCCGCGAGGACGGTGAGCGACGGGCCGTTGGGCTCGCCGTGATACAGCATCAGGCTCATGCGAGCTGTCCCGCGCCGATGTGCGGCTGCTCGAGGATGGCGACGCGTTTCACCAGGCTGGTTCTTCCCAGCGCCCAACAGGCCTTGGTCGCCGGACGCGCGTAGACCGCGCGCAGCCAGCGCAGGATGTTGGGCGTCAGCTCGTCATTGGACAGCATCGGCTGCGCCAGCGGCAGCGCGTAGGCGAGATTGAACCCGTTGATGTCGGCGAGGCTGTACGCATTGCTCGCGAGCCATGGCCGCCTTGCCAGTTCCTGCTCGAGCATGGCTATGCCGAGCGCCACGCGGCGCTGCGACTCCGCCATCTCCTCGGCGCTGAATTTGCCGCTGATGGCCTTGCGCCAGGCGATGCGGCGTTCCGGCAACGGGATCCTCTCGACCGCCGCCTGCAGCTCCGCGGGATCGCGGCTGCGCACCGCCGGTCCCACGAACACGCTCCAGCCGATCATCGAGAAACTCGGACCGAGCCACTGGTCCAGAAACTTCATCCACCAGCGGATGCGCCAGCGGTCGCGCGGATCGTCCGGCATGAGCTGCGGACCTGCGAATGCCTCTTCGACATACTCCATGATCGCGGTCGACTCGGTGAGCACGCGCTGCCCGTGCACCATCGCCGGGATCGTCCCCTGCGGATTGATGGCGAGGTAGTCGGGTTGGTGCTGATCGAAACTGAGCAGATCCAGGTAATGGCTGTTGAATGCCACACCCTTCTCCATGAGCGCCAGCATGGGCTTGCCGGAATTGGCGTTCGGCTCCCAGTGGTACAAGGTGATCCTGTGCATCCCGCCGCTCTTCCCCGTTTGTAAGTGTTGCATACCATTGGAGCGGCGGCGGGTCAAGCCGTACCTCGGGTCTGCCCCCTCTCAATCAAAAGCCAGGCCGACGTAATTCTCCGCCAGCGACCGGGACGCCGCGGCGGAGCGGGCCAGGTACTCCAACTCCGCCGACTGCAGTCGCCGCCCGAACGGATCGGCGTCAAACCGGTGCAGGAGCCGCGTGAACCACCAGGAGAAGCGCGTGGCCTTCCATATCCGGCTGAGCGCCCGTGCGGAATATTCATTGAGCAGCGTCTCGCGGCGCGTGCGATAGAACTCGATCAGGCCCCGCGACAGCAGGCCGACGTCGGCCGCGGCGAGATTGAGGCCCTTCGCCCCGGTGGGCGGCACGATGTGTGCCGCATCCCCCGCCAGGAATAACTGCCCGAACCGCATCGGCTCGGTCACCCAGCTCCTGAGCGGCACGATGCTCTTCTCCAGCGATACGCCAGTCGTCAACCGCGCGCCGTGCTCTTCCGGCAGCCGCGCCCGCAGCTCATCCCAGAAACGGCTGTCGGGCCATTCTTCGACCCTGTCCGCGAGCGGGCACTGCAGGTAGTAGCGGCTGCGGCTATGGGATCGCATGCTGCAGAGCGCAAAACCGCGCTCGTGGTTGGCGTACACGAGTTCCTCGTGCAGCGGCGGCACATCGGCGAGTAGCCCCAACCAGCCGAAGGGGTAAGCGCGCTCGAACTGCGACAGTCTGTCCGGCGCCACGCTCGCGCGGCAGACGCCATGGAAGCCGTCGCAGCCGACGATGAAATCGCAGCGCAGCCGGTGGCGCGCGCCGGCATGCAGGTACGTCACCCGCGGTGCTCGCGTGTCGAAGTCGTGCAGGGTCACGTCGCGCACCTGCCAGAGCACGCCCGCGGATTCTGCCGCGCGGGCGTCCGCGAGATCCCTCTGCAGCTCGTTCTGCCCGTACACCAGCATGCTTCTGCCGGTGAGGCCCTTGAGGTCGATCCGGTGACGGCCGTTGGCGAAGGCGACATCAAAACCGTCGTGGACGATTCCTTCGCGCAGCATCCGTGCGCCAACGCCGGCCTCCTGGAGCAGCTCCACGGTGGTCCATTCGAGCAGCCCGGCGCGCACGCGCGCCTGCACGTGAGCGCGCGACTGGCTCTCGAGCACGACCGCATCGACGCCGCCGCGGGTCAGCAGCTGCGCCAGCAGCAGCCCCGCGGGTCCCGCGCCGACGATGGCAACCTGGGTCGAGTGCATCTCATACCCCTGGCGCGGCGCGCTGGCTGTGCGCGGAGGATGGCGCCGCCCGGGCATGGCGCCGCAGTGCTTCGATGAGCTGCGTCTGCACCGCCGTGGGTTGCCAGTCGCGGCGCACCGTCAGTCCGATCGGTCGTGTCACCGCGCCCAGCGGATGCAGCAGGGCAACCAGCTGTCCGGTGGCGAGCTCGTGGTGGATCTGGTGCGCGGACAAGAGCATGACGCGCTCGCTCGCGAGCAGCAGCGAGCGCGCCGCCACCAGCGAGTTGCATTCTATCGGCGCCACCGCGCGTGGCGTGTCCAGGCGCTCGATGAGCGCCTCGAAATGCCGGCGCAGCGGCGAATCGCGCCGCGGCGCAATCCAGGGAAAGGCCGCCAGCGCCGCCAGGCTGGGCGCCGCGCCGCCGGCCAACGGATGCTGAGCCCCGACGACGAGCGCCAGCGGGTCGTCAAACAGATGCTCCTGCACGATGTCCTCATGCGGGACCGGTTCGCGCAGGGCGCCGATCAGCACGTCCGCGCTGCCGCGGCGCAGTGCAGTCAGCATGGTGTCATAGGGACCGTCGAGGATGGTGATGCCGTGCTCGGGTCGCAGCGCGGAGAATTCGACGACCGCCCGCGCGACCAGCACGCTGCGTGCGAGGGGCATCGCTCCGATGGTCGTCGAGCCGCTGCCGCTCCCGGCGCTGGCTGCGACCTCGGCGCGCGCCTGTGCAATCTCGGCAAACGCCAGCCGGGCGCGCAGCGCCAGCTTCTCCGCCTCCCGCGTCGGGCGCACACCGAAGCTCGTCACCTCGAACAGCTCGGTACCGAGCGAGCGTTCCAGCTGCCGCGCGGCGCGGTGCACGGCGGTGCGGGCGCGTCCGGCGCGGCGCGCGGCACGCGCAAACGCGCCTTCCTCCACCACCGCGACGAGGGCATTGAGTTGCGTGGACGTGATGCCGCTGAGAATCTCATCGCAGGCGGCACCGCCCGGCCGGCCGCGCAGCGCGAGCAGCGCCTCCCGCAGCATCTGCAGGGCCCGCTCGACCCGGCGGGCGGCGGCATGGCCAGCGCAGTTGAGCGCGAGCCCGGAGTAACTGCGCTGCATGAGGCGCGCCCCCAATGCCGCCTCAATGTGACCGACTGCCTGGGTGACCGCCGGCTGGCTCAGGTGCGCCGCGCGCGCCGCCGCGCTCACGCTGCCGCGGCGGACTACCTGGTCGAAGAGCTGCAGATGGCGCAGGTTCGGCGCAGAGCCGGCATCCGGGAATGCGAGCTGAGGCATGTCCACAATTTCTTATACCCGGCCCTGAATTGCAATTACCCGCCGGGGAGCTCCCGGCCGGACAATGCATCCGCCGGCGGTCTTTTTCCAATGGACCAGGGGCCTGTCATGAATGTCGTGTACACGAATATCCGCCGCGCCGATGCCGGGGTGGTGCAGGGCCTCTCGCGCTACGGCGTAGCCACGGTTCACGAAGCGCAGGGCCGAACCGGACTCCTGGGTCCGACGCTGCGGCCGATCTACCCCGGGGCGCACATCGCCGGCTGCGCGGTCACGGTGAGCGTGCCGCCGGCGGACAATTGGATGATCCACGTGGCGGTCGAACAATGCCAGGGCGGGGATGTCCTGGTGGTGGCTCCAACTTCCTACTCCGACGCGGGCTATTTCGGTGAGCTGTTGGCCGCCTCGCTCGCCGCGCGCGGCGTCCGCGGACTCATCATCGACGCCGGCGTCCGTGACTTGCGTGATCTGACCCGGATGAGCTTCCCCGTCTGGTCGAGAGCGATTCACGCGCAGGGCACCGTGAAGGAAAGCCTGGGCGCGGTGAATGTGCCGGTGGTCTGCGGCAGCGGGTTCGTGAACCCGGGTGACGTGGTGATCGCGGACGATGACGGCGTGTGCATCGTGCCACGCCGCGAGGCGCCAGCGGTTCTCAAGGCGAGCGAGGCCCGTGAAGCCAAGGAAGCCGCGACGCGCCAGCGCCTGCAGGAGGGCGAGCTCGGTCTCGACATTTACGACATGCGGGACAAGCTGGCCAAGCGCGGCCTCATCTACCGCGAGCAGTCCTTGCCGGAGTAGAGCCACGTGCTGCGCGCCATACCCAGCACGCTCATGCGCGGCGGCACCTCCAAGGGGCTTTACTTTCACGCGCACGACCTGCCGCAATCTGCCCGCGCCCGCGACCGGGTGCTGCTCGCGGCCATGGGCTCGCCCGATGTCCGCCAGATCGATGGCGTCGGCGGCGCGCATCCGCTCACCAGCAAGGTCGCGGTCATCGGCCCCTCCCAGCGCACGGACGCGGACGTCGACTACCTGTTCCTGCAGGTGCTGGTCGACAAGGCGGAGGTCAGTGACTCGCAGAACTGCGGCAACATCCTCGCCGGAGTCGGTCCCTGGTCGATCGAGCAGGGGCTGGTGCGCATCGCGGGCGCCTCGACGCCAGTGCGCATCCACATGGTGAACACCGGCAGCATCGCAGTAGCGCACGTGCCCACGCCGGACGACGTGGTGGAGTACGAAGGTGACGCCCGCATCGATGGCGTACCGGGAAGCGCGGCGGCGATTCCCATCGACTTCCTGGACGTGGCCGGCTCATCGTGCGGCCAGCTGTTTCCAACCGGATCCAACATCGAACGCATCGACGGCATCGAAGTAACCTGCATCGACAACGGCATGCCGGTGGTGCTGATGCGCGCCGCGGACCTCGGCAAACAGGGCGACGAGACGCCCGCAGCGCTGGAGACCGACGAGGCGCTCAAGGCGCGGATCGAGCGGATCCGGCTGGCGCTCGGCCCGCGGATGAACCTGGGCGACGTTGCCAGCAAGACGGTCCCCAAGATGTGCCTCGTTTCGCCCGCCCGGCACGGGGGCACCATCAACACGCGAACCTTCATACCGCACCGCGTGCACGAAGCCATCGGGGTATTAGGGGCCGTGAGCGTCGCCACGGCCTGCGTCACTCCCGGCTCCATCGCTGCCCAGGTTGCGAGCCTAACGCCCCGCTCGGGTGCGCAACGCCTCGAGATCGAGCATCCAACCGGCTTCTTCACCGTGGAGATGGATGTGACGGTCGTGGGAACGGTCGTCACGGTGAACCGTGCGGCGCTCCTGCGCACGGCACGCAAGCTCCTGGAGGGCGAGGTCTTCGTCCCCGCGAGCGCCTGGAGCGACGGGTGACGGCGCGCACGACGGCGCCCCGCATGAGCATCCCGCGCTGCATCGCGCTCGTCGGGCTCGGGGAGGTCGGGCAGGTGCTGGCGGACGACCTGCACCGTGAGGCGCGCGTGGACTTGAGCGCGTGGGATCGCCTCTTCCCGGTCGCGGACAGCGAGCCGCGGCGCGCCGCAGGGGCGCGGACGTTCCTGACAGCGGCGGGCAGCATGGCGGAAGCGGTCCGCGAGCGCCCGATCGTAATCTCCGCCGTCACCGCCGGCGAGTGTCGCGCCGCAGCGCTCGAAGCCGCCGCCGCGCTCGCCCCCGGCACGTTCTACCTCGATCTGAACTCCGTCTCCCCGGGCACCAGGGCGGAAGCCGCACGCTGCATCGAGGGGGCCGGAGGCCGCTACATCGAAGCCGCGGTGATGTCGCCGATTGCGCCACAGCGGCTCGCCTCGCCCGTCTGGCTGGGTGGCCCGCACGCCCGCGAGTTCCTGCCGCTCGCACAGGCGCTCGGTTTCAGCGGTGCCGCAGTGTACGCGGACACGATCGGGGAGGCGTCGGCGGCCAAAATGTGTCGCAGCGTCATCGTGAAGGGCATGGAGGCGCTGCTCGCCGAGTCGTTGCTGACAGCGAGGCGTCACGGCGTCGAGGGTGCCGTGCTCGCCTCCCTCACGGACCTTCTCCCCGTGGGCGACTGGCGCAAGCTCGCGCGTTACATGATCTCGCGCTCGCTGCAGCACGGTCGCCGGCGCGCGGAAGAGATGCGCGAGGCGGCGCGCACGGTGCAGGAGGCCGGCCTCGAACCGTGGATGAGCCGCGGCTGCGTGGAGCGCCAACAGTGGGCCGCCGCACACAGTGACGCGCTGAGCGAGGAGCAACTCACCGGCATGCTCGACAAGATGCTGGCAGGTGCGCGCGCGCCGCAGCGTTTGCCGCAGGCGGGACGCAGATGATTATCGACTGTCACGGTCACTACACGACGGCGCCCGCCGCTCATCAGAAATTCCGTGACGCACAGCTTGCGGGCCTGAAGGACCCGACGGCTCCACCCGCCAAGCCTGGCGCCATCTCGGACGACGAGATTCGCGAGACGATCGAGAAGAACCAGCTGCGGCTGCAGCAAGAGCGCGGCTCGGATCTCACGCTGTTCTCGCCGCGCGCCTCGGCCATGGGCCATCACCTGGGGAATGAGGCGATCTCGAGCGCCTGGACGCGCGCCAACAACGATCTCATCAAGCGGGTGGTCGAGCTGTATCCCGAAAACTTCGTCGGGGTGTGTCAGCTGCCGCAGTCCCCGGGCGTGCCTGTTGCCAACTCCGTCACCGAGCTCGCGCGCTGTGTGCGCGAGCTGGATTTCGTCGGCTGCAACCTGAATCCGGACCCCTCCGGCGGGCACTGGACGTCGCCACCGCTCACCGACCGGTACTGGTACCCGTTCTACGAGAAGATGGTCGAGCTCGATGTCCCGGCCATGATCCACGTCTCCGCCTCGTGCAATCCGAATTTCCACGCCACCGGCGCCCACTACATCAACGCCGACACTACCGCCTTCATGCAATTGATCGAGGGCGACCTGTTCCGGGATTTCTCCACGCTGCGCTTCATCATTCCACACGGCGGCGGCGCCGTCCCCTACCACTGGGGCCGTTACCGGGGACTCGCGGACATGCTGAAACGCCCCCCGCTCGAGACGCACGTGATGCACAACGTGTTTTTCGACACGTGCGTGTATCACCAGCCGGGCATCGATCTGCTGGTGCGGGTCATCGACACCGGCAACATCCTGTTCGGGTCCGAGATGGTAGGTGCCGTGCGCGGCATCGACCCGCAGACCGGGCACTACTTCGATGACACGCGGCGTTACATCGATGCGCTCTCGATTCCGCAAGCGGACAAGGAGCGCATCTTCGAGAAGAACGCCCGCCGGGTGTTCCCGCGCCTCGCGGCGCAACTTGCGGCCAGGAAGCTGTGAGCGCGCAGCCGCTCATTCGCCCCGGGGATCCCGCGTGGCCTGCGAGCGCCGCCTCCGGCCCCTTCACGACCGACCGCGACTGGCTGCCGTTTCATCCCGCGCCGCGGCGGCCGCGGTTCGTGCCGCCGCGCGGCGCCGTGGACGCGCATTGTCACGTGTTCGGACCCGGCGCGCTGTTTCCCTATGCTCCCGAGCGCCGCTACACGCCGTGCGATGCGCCGCAAGAAAAGCTGTTCGGCCTCAGGGACTACCTGGGATTCGAGCGCAACGTGATCGTGCAGGCCACCTGCCATGGCGCCGACAATCGCGCCCTGGTCGATGCGCTGCACGCTGCCCGGGGCCTGGCGCGCGGCGTCGCGACCGTGACCGCGGGCATCACCCGGGAGGAGCTCGCGACGCTCGACGCGGCCGGTGTGCGGGGCGTGCGCTTCAATTTCGTGAAGCGCCTGGTCGACTCCACGCCGCGCGAGGTGCTGCAGCAGATCGCGCAGCGCGTGGCGCCACTCGGCTGGCACGTGGTCATCTATTTCGAGGCCGCGGAGCTGGCCGAACTGTATGCGTTCTTCGCCTCGCTCCCGACCACGGTGGTCGTGGATCACATGGGGCGGCCGGACGTGACGCGCCCGGTCGACGGCCCGGAGTTCGAGCTGTTCGTGAAGCTGCTGCAGGAGCATCCCAACATCTGGTCGAAGGTGAGCTGCCCGGACCGCCTGTCGAAAAGCGGATCCCCCGAGTACGCTGACGTCGTGCCCTTCGCCCGGCGGCTCGTCGCGGCCTTCCCGGAGCGGGTGCTGTGGGGCACGGACTGGCCGCACCCGAACCTGAAATCGCACATGCCGGACGATGGCGCGCTGGTGGATTTCGTCCCCAGGGTGGCGCCGACCACGGAACTGCAGCAGAGGTTGCTGGTGGACAACCCGATGCGTCTCTACTGGAGCCGCTGATCCGGAGCCCGTGAATGGCGCGCATCACCGCAGGGGTCACCACCTCGCACGTCCCCGCCATCGGCGCGGCGCTCGACAACGGCAAGGCGCAGGACGCCTATTGGGCGCCGATGTTTGCCGGCTACGACTTCTCGCAGCGCTGGCTGGCGCAACAGAAGCCGGACGTCATCCTGCTCGTCTACAACGACCACGCCACCGCGTTCAGTCTCGACATCGTGCCGACGTTTGCCATCGGCTGCGCGGCGCAGTTCGCGCCCGCGGACGAGGGCTGGGGCCCGCGGCCGGTCCCGGTGGTTGAGGGACACGCCGAGCTCGCCTGTCACATCGCCCAGTCAGTGATCCAGCAGGATTTCGATCTCACGATCGTGAACCGCATGGATGTCGATCACGGCCTCACCGTGCCGCTGTCACTGCTGTTCGGTCAGGTGTCAGCGTGGCCGGCGCGCGTCATTCCATTCCCGGTCAACGTGGTGCTCTATCCGCCGCCGTCCGGGCGGCGCTGTTACGAGCTCGGCAAGGCGATCCGCCGCGCGGTCGAGGCGTTCGACGCCGACCTCAACGTGCAGGTGTGGGGCACCGGCGGCATGAGTCACCAGCTGCAGGGACCGCGGGCGGGACTCATCAACCAGGCCTGGGACCAGCGCTTCATCGAGCGGCTGATCAACGAACCGGACGCGCTCGCGAACATGCCGCACATCGAATACGTACGCGAGGCGGGTTCGGAGGGAATCGAGCTGGTGATGTGGCTGATCATGCGCGGCGCGTTGACGGACAAGGTGCGCACCGTGCACCGCTTCTATCACGTGCCGGCATCCAACACGGCAGTAGGCCACCTCATCCTGGAGAACCTGCCGTAAACAGCCGCGACGGAAGTCGCGGGATTTCTCGCGGAGAGTCTATGAAAGTAATCCTCGCCGGTGCAGGTGCCTTCGGTGCCAGGCACCTCGACGCCATCAAGGCCATCGGCAACGTCGAGGTGGTATCCCTCGTCGGCCGCACGCTGGAGCCGACGCGGGCGATGGCGGCGAAGTACGGGATCGGCCACGTGACCACGGATCTCGGCGAAGCGCTCGCGCGGCCCGGTGTCGAAGCGGCCATCCTCGCCACCCCGACGCCGCTGCACGCCAGTCAGGCGATCGCCTGTCTCGAGGCCGGCAAGCACGTGCAGGTCGAGATCCCGCTCGCCGACAACTGGGAGGACGCACAGGCGGTCGCCGCGCTGCAGAACAAGACCGGCCACGTGTGCATGGTCGGGCACACACGGCGCTTCAATCCCTCGCACCAGTGGCTCCACCAGCGGATCGCCAAACGTGAGCTCGCGGTCCAGCAGATGGACGTGCAGACCTATTTCTTCCGGCGCACCAACATCAATGCGCTGGGCGCGCCGCGCTCCTGGACCGACCATCTGCTGTGGCATCACGCGGCGCACACGGTGGATCTGTTCACCTACCAGACGGGCGCGCCGCTGACGATCGCGCACGCCATCCAGGGCCCGATCCACCCGACGCTGAACATCGCCATGGACATGTCGATCCAGCTGAAGAGCGCGCGCGGGGCAATCTGCACGCTCTCCCTGTCCTTCAACAACGACGGCCCGCTCGGCACCTTCTTCCGCTACATCTGCGACCACGGCACGTACATCGCGCGCTACGACGACCTGATCGACGGCAAGGAGCAGAGAATCGACGTGTCGCATGTGGACGTCTCGATGAACGGCATCGAGCTGCAGGATCGCGAGTTCTTCGCGGCCATCCGCGAGCGGCGCGAGCCGAACGCCAGTGTCGCCCAGGTGCTGCCCTGCTACCGCACGCTGGCCGAGCTCGAGCGGCAGCTCATCGCCCAGGGTTAGTGCGGGAGTATCAGATGAAGGAGCGCAGCGGATCCTTGCCGTCCCAGCCGAGGGTGGCGCGGTAGAAGCGGCCGAACACTTCCTCGAAGGCGCCCCCGAGCTCGATCAGCTCCGTGTAACCCGGCAGGACGGCAGTGGTGTCCATGTAGCCCACGCGGCCGCCGCTCGGGACGGCCAGCCGAAAGGCGAGTGTGTGACCGGCGCGCTCGTAGCGCGCCACAGCGGCATCGAAGTTCCAGGTGGCGACGCCCCAGTGATGAAAGCCGTAGCCGCGCCGTTCGATCACTTCGCGGTAGACCGACGGCGCCTCGTTCTTCGGCTGGATGAGCTCGATGTTCATGTGCCCGGCAAAGCTCATCGCGAGCGCGACTTCCGCGCGCGAAGGCTGTCCGCGGTAGACCGGATCCACACCGGTGAAATGCTCGAGCACGAACCACGGCCCGACCTTGAGCGAGCGCGTCCACTGCTCCATTGCCGCGCGCAGGTCTGTCACGACGTAGGCCATCTGGATGATGCCGTCGTCAGGCTGACCGAATCCGACCTGACCCATGATCCCCTCCGGTGTGTGGCGGGCCTTCCCTGCCAGAATCGCACACCTGAACGTGCGTTGGAGTCAACCGACAGCGAAATCGGCACTGGCTGCCGGGCGCAGTCTGCCCGCTGGCCACTCCACCGCCGCGGGCCGCTCCGGTAGAGTGCCTGCACTATGCGCTACGAACAGCGTCTGATCTGGGTGCTCGGCATCACCTTCGGCTTCCTGTTCTTCGATCGCAACGCCGCCAGCTTCCTCATGCCCTTCATCGCGAAGGACCTGGGGTTCAACTACCGGCAGGTCGGCCTCATAGCCTCGGCGCTGTCCTTCACCTGGGCGGTCTCGGCGTTTCTTGGCGGTGCACTCTCGGACCGTACCGGCCGCCGCAAGCCGGTGCTGCTCACGAGCGCGCTCGCCTTCTCGGCGTGCTCGTTCCTGTCGGGGCTCGCCGGCTCCTTCGCCGCGCTGTTCGCGGCGCGCTTCCTCATGGGACTCGTCGAAGGACCGTTCATGCCGGTGAGCCAGTCGCTCGTGGCGCAGGAATCGGCGCTGGGCAGGCGCGGACACAACATGGGCGTGCTGCAGAACTTCGGCAGTAACCTCCTCGGTTCGTTCGCGGCGCCGCTGGTGCTGGTGTCGATCGCCGAGCACTGGAGCTGGCGCAGCGCGTTCTTCCTTGCGGGTGTACCCGGCCTGGTGATGGCGCTCCTGATCGCGCGCTACGTGCGCGAGCCCCCGCGCAGCGCCCGGCGCCGCGCCAAGGCGTCCGCGGCCGATGTCGTCAGTTACCTGACGCTGCTGCGCTACCGCAACATGATGTTGTGCGTCCTCATGAGTGTCTTCATGGTCTCCTGGATGGTGCTCGGCTGGGTCTTTCTGCCGCTGTTTTATGTCAAGGCGCGCCAGCTGTCCGCCGACCAGATGAAGGTGCTGATGAGCCTGCTCGGACTCTCGGCGGCGTTCTTCAGCTTCATCGTACCGGGGCTCTCGGATCGGCTCGGCCGCCGACCTGTCGTAGTGGCAGCGAACCTGATCGGTGTATTGGTGCCGCTCGCGGTGCTTTACTTCCACGGCTCTCTCTATGTCCTCGGGACACTGGTGTTCGTCGGCTGGGCCGCGAGCGGAACCTTCCCCCTCTTCATGGCCACCATCCCCTCCGAGACCATCCCGGCGCGTTACGTCGCGACGGCGGTCGGACTCGCGGTCGGGGTGGGGGAGATTGTCGGCGGGGTGAGCGCGCCTGCCGTGGCCGGCTCGGTCGCGGACCGTTATGGCCTGAACGCCCCACTCTACATCCAGGCGGGCTGCGCGTTGATCGGCGCCCTGCTCGCCCTCGCGCTCAAGGAAACTGCGCCGAGCCGCGTGGCCGCGCCTGCAAGACCGTCGGCGCTTGCGACCTGAGGGCGGGCGCGCAAGATGGCGGGTATGAGCGTCACCGTGCGCGAGGCCGTCTTCGGGCTGCTGCGCGATTTCCGCATCGACATCATCTTCGGCAATCCGGGTTCCACGGAGCTGCCGATGTTCCGCGAGTTTCCGGCGGATTTCCGCTATGTGCTCGGACTTCAGGAGTCCGTCGTGGTCGCGATGGCCGACGGCTTCGCGCAGTCGCGCGGCACGGCCGCGGTGGTGAACCTGCACTCGGCCATCGGAGTTGGACACGCTGTCGGCAGTCTCTTCACGGCCTACCGCAACCAGACCCCGCTCGTGGTCGTGGCCGGGCAGCAGGCGCGCTCGCTGCTGCCGCTGGAGCCGTTCCTCTACTCGGAGCAGGCCACGACCCTGCCGCGGCCGTACGTCAAGTGGAGCTGCGAGCCCGCGCGCGCCGAGAACGTGCCGGCGGCGCTCGCGCGCGCGTTGTTCGCGGCGCTGCAGCCGCCACGCGGCCCGACCTTCGTGTCGGTGCCGGTCGACGACTGGGACCGCACCTGTACTGCTCTCCCGCCTCACGAAGTCAGCGGCATCACGGCCGGCGATCCGGCGATGCTCGCGCGCGCGGCGTCGATGCTGTGCGCCGCGCGCCGCCCGGTGCTCATCGTCGGTGCCTCGGTGGCGCGCGCTGCGGCCTGGACCGAGGTGATCGCGCTCGCCGAGCGACATCAGGCGGCGGTGTGGGTGAGTCCGCTGTCATCGCGCAACAGCTTTCCCGAGCGGCATCCGCTGTTCGCCGGCTTCCTGCCCGCGGAGCGCACGCAGATCGTCTCCCTCCTGAGCGGGAATGATCTGCTCGTGGTGCTGGGCGCGCCGGTGTTCACGTATCACGTCGCGGGCGAGGGCCCGTACGTCCCGCCGGATGCCGCACTCGTGCAGCTCACCGACGATCCGGCAGCTGCGGCGCGCGCGCCCCTCGGACTCTCCATTGTCACTGACCTCAAGCTCGGCATCCGCGCCCTGCTCGCGGCGCCCGCTCCGGCCCGCGCGGCACCCGCGGTGCCGCCCCGCGCGCCGGCCTTGCCGCCGGATCGACTCACCGACCGGTACCTGATGCAGCAGCTCGGGGTTCTGCGGCCGCCTGACAGCATCGTCGTGGAGGAGGCGCCGAGCAGCCGCGCCGCGATGCACGACTGTCTGCCGATGCTCGAGCCCGACTCCTTTTATACCTGCGCGAGCGGCGGGCTCGGGCATGGACTCCCGGCAGCCGTCGGCGTCGCCCTCGGGCGACCTGGCCGGCGAGTGCTCGCACTCCTCGGTGACGGCTCGGCGATGTATGCGATCCAGGGACTCTGGAGCGCCGCCGAGCTCGCATTGCCCGTTACGTTGGTGATCATCAACAACGGCGGCTATCGTGCCCTCGACGAATTCGCGCCGCATTTCGGCATGACCGCGCTTCCCGGGACACGGCTTGCGCACCTCGACTTCTGTGCGCTGGCGCGTGCCCAGGGTGTCGAGGCCGTGCGCGTCAGCCGTTGCGCGGAGCTCGCTGCGGCACTCTCGCTGGCGTTCGCTGCACCCGGACCGATGCTGGTCGAGGTGTGCGTGGTCTAGGCATTATGGCCCGCCATGAGCAGGCGGGCCGTTAACCCTTCGCAGGTAGGGAGCGCACGGGCTTCGTTTCCGCCGGCAAGAGGCGCGACTCTTGCCGGCTGCGCCGCTACACCGAAGTGTGAACAGGCCCTGGTCGGAAGGTGCGCGCTGTGCGCGGAGCAATCGGCTGAGCGGTTGGTTCTCTCGTAATTATTTGCAACAGTTGCGGCGCTCATATGTCGCAAGTCGGCGTCAGTGTGCGGGCTTGCATCACTTGGGCATATAAGAGTAAGCAAGCAGAAGAACTGCCACATGGCCGCGAGTCCGGGAGCTCGAGGAGCACATGATTCGCACCCGCAAGGTTGACTCGACGCTCGAGCCGACAGGGTCGCTGCCGCGGGTTGCTTCTGCGACCAATTGAGTCCGCCATAAGAAAGGGAAGGAAAATGGAAAAGACCAGCAAACCCCTCCTCTGGTTCCCTGCCATGCTCCTGTCGGTGCTCAGTCTGATGACTGCGTACGCGCCACGAGCGGCGGCGCAGCAAGCCAAGGTGATCAGCAACGCGTTCTCCAACACAGCGACGCGCTTCGACGTATCCCCACCGCTGGGGTCTCTTGTAACGCCGCCTCCCGCCGCGAAGAGCTCCCACGTCGCGCACGCTCCCAGGAAGCCCAAACAGGGCCAGGGACAAGGAAGTACTTCGCAGAGTGCTGCCGTGCCGACCTTGATCGGCGCGCAAGTCACGGCGACACAGGGCTTGGGATTCGCGGGGGTCGACCAAGTCGGTGATGCACTCGATTGCCCGAGCGTTACGGGAATCTTCCTGGTTCCGCCGGACACCAATGCAGCCGTAGGGGACAGTCAGGTCGTCCAGTGGGTAAACATCTGCTACGCCGTGTTTAACAAATCAAACGGCGCTCTCATCGCAGGGCCTTTCGCGGGCACCAATTTCTGGAAAGGCTTCGGCGGACCGTGCGAGGCGAACGACGATGGCGACGTCATCATCCAATGGGACAAGGTGAATCACCGCTGGCTGGCTGCGCAAAACGTATTCAACGGGCCGCCGTTCTTCACCTGCGTAGCGGTGTCGCAGACGGCCGATGCAAACGGAAGTTACTTTCGTTACCAGTTCCCTCAGCCTGGCTTCCCCGACTACCCGAAGTGGGGAAAGAAGGGCAATGTGTACTACCAGACCCAGAATAATTTCGGCAACGGTTCGAGCTTTGTCGGGGTAACAGTCTGCGCCTATCAGGCCAATCTGATGCTCAATGGCAACCCCGGCGCGCAGCAGGTGTGCATCGTCGACAACTCCAACGGTACTCTGTTCGACGATAGCATGCTGCCGGCCGATGACGACTCACCCGCTCCGAGTGGCCCGGAGGTCCTGCTTGGAGCCATCGACAACTTCTTGCCCGGCGACACTCATGTCTATGAGTTCGTGTTCAACGTCGACTTCGACAAACCGGGGAAGTCTACCCTCGCCGGCATCGATGGCAGCATGCCGATCAGTGTTCCTGCATTCGCGCTGGCGTTTTGCGTTTCGGGCGGGTTTCTTACGACCGACTGTGTTCCGCAGCCACCGACGCCATCCGGCGCGGACATGTTGGACACTCTCGGCGATCGCCTGATGTACCGCCTGGCGCACTTGAGCGACAGCAATGGTATCCAGCATTACGTGGTGACTCACAACGTGAATGACAGCGCGGGGGCCGTGGGAGCGCGCTGGTACGAGTTCCGGGCACAGGGACTCGGCTCGACCAACCTGTCCCTCTATCAATCGGGGCAGACCCCGGCTGACGGCAATTTCCGCTGGATGGGCTCAGCTGCCATGGACAAAGCGGGCGACATCGCCCTGGGATACACTCGGTCGAGCACAACTGACTTCCCATCGATCTACTTCTCCGGACAGACGGCGGGCGACCCCCCGGGGACCACCGAATCCGAAGTGCTGATCAAGCAGGGAGGGGGGTCGCAGTTCAACTCATTCGACCGCTGGGGTGACTACTCGAGCATGGCACTCGATGGAGCGGACTCGTGCACATTCTGGTATACGACCGAGTATTACCCTGCGGACGGCTCGTTTGCCTGGGCGACCTGGGTCGCCTCACTGAAGTTCCCGAATTGCCACTGAGTCAATGAGCCCGTCAATGACCCTGGGATGACATAGAGTCGCACCCTTCAAGGCGCCCTTTCTTCCTGAAGCGCACATCGCAGCGGCTGGCAGAAAGGGCGCCCACTTCTACGCGGGCCCCGGTAGCTCTCGATGGCGCCGGTCAGTCAGAACAAAGACTCGCGCTCAGCGCCGTCCGCAATGCCGTAACAGGCTCAGCTACGAGCTCGGGGCACTTCCACGCGACATGTCCGTCAGGACGCACCAGTGCCGCTCCCGAATCGGACACTCCGTACGCCTCCGGAAAGCGGTGTTCGAGATCCTCGAGCTCGCCTCCGATGCAGCAGGCATCGAGCGGCAGTGCGCCAAACCCCCGAGCTACCTGCTTTGCTGCGGCCACCCACGCGGCACCCGCCGCGCCGGCAAGCACGACGTAGCGGCCACCGAGATCGATCGTGGAGATGCGCGCGCCACGGCGCCCGAGCCACAGGTGTGGTGCCCGCGATCCGGGAGCGCCACAGGTGGTGCGCGGATCGGCGTGAACGCCAAGAGGTGAGTTGTACAGATAGCCGAGCTCAACATGAAGGTCATCGACCAGAGGCTCCGGCTGAACGCGCGCCGCCAGCCACGGCGCCGTGCGTGCCACGTAGCGCGAAAAAGCCTGTTCGACGGTGAATACCGCCACGGGCCGGCGTTCCGTCTCATACGTGTCGAGCAGACCCGGACCGGCGTGCCCCTTGATGACGAGCGCGAGTTTCCAGGCAAGATTGTGGGCATCGTGGATGCCGGTATTCCCGCCAAACCCGCCATTCGGCGGCATGAGATGCGCCGCATCACCGGCGACGAACACTCGACGGTCACGCAGCCGCTGGGCGATGCTCGCCGTCGCCCGCCAGCGGCTGTAGCCGTCGATTCTCACTGCAAGATCCCGTTTGCCCACCCCGGCACGAACCAGCTCGATGAGCCGCGACTCACTCACGTCCGCGGCTGCGTTCACGGCGGCCTCCGGATCGAGCGCCGGGTCGCCAATGACGTTAACGCCCAGAAAGCCGGCCGTGGCCGCACGGTTCAGGCGAAAGAATCCCCGCACGTCCGCATTATTTACGTAGATCAGACTTAAGGCTCGGTCGCCGATGTACGGCCAGAGGTCCGCAGTGAAATAGACCGTCAGGGAGTTCGAGAATGCACCGCGCCCCTCATGGTCAATTCCCAGCGCGGCGCGGATCTTCGAGTGCCCGCCGTCGGCTGCGATCAGGTAATCACCGCGAACCTCCTGCGTGCCCGCAACGCCAACCCTGCGGATCGTGAGGCTGACTCCGGTGGAGTCCTGGTGTACGTCAACTATCTCAGCCCCTGGCACGATGGCGGCACCGCCCGCGCGGGCACAATCGCGCAGGATCGGCTCCAGGGTTGGCTGGTTCAGGAACAAGCGCCGACACGGGCTCAGCGCGTCGATGCCTTCATTGAGATTCGGGATGATGTCCGCGAGCTTCCTGCCCGCCAGCGTGTCCATGGCAATGATGGCGCCTTCGGGGACGAACTCTTGTGCCGATTCACGGCGCACCGCGTCCTCGATGCCGAGCTCGCGGAACATCTCGAGAGTACGCATATGAAAGAACGCAGCGCGCGGCAGCGGCGAGCTGGCGGCGAGGCGCTCGATGGTCAGCGAGCGGATGCCGTGCTTCGCGAGGAACGCCGCGGCCGACAGGCCGACCAGTCCTCCGCCTGCGATCAGAACCGGCGCTTCCTCCGTCATGTCGTCATCGCTGCAGTCCGGGCGGCAGACCGGGTCGCTTCAGGCTCGCAGCGGCTGTCAGTCCGCCACACCGAGCGTCCAGCCGCCATCGATCGTGATCTCCTGGCCGGTGATATAGGCCGACGCCGGCGAGGCGAGGAACAAAGCCAGGCCCTTGATGTCGTCGGGGAAACCAACGCGGTGCATGGGCAGAACTGCAGCCATGGCGCGCTGCACCTCCGGGTTCTTGGCGTGTCCGCCGCCGATGTTGGTGACAAAGAATCCCGGTGCGATCGCGTTCACCGTGATGTTGAAAGCCGCGAGCTCGTGTGCGACGTTGCGCATCAGGTGCGCGGCTCCGGCTTTCGCCGCCATGTAGGCCGAGCCGATCGCCGGCTCGCATCGATAGCCGGCGACCGAGGTCGTCACGATCAGCTTGCCCGAGCGCTGTGGCTTCATGCGGCGTGCCGCGGCGCGCAGCGTCGCGAACACACCGGTGAGGTTGACGTCGATGACGCGGTTCCAGCGCTCGTCGCTGTAGCTCTCGATGGCGCCGGCCGGATTGCGGGCGCGATTCGCCCCGGACCAGCCGCTGACGAACCCGGGCCCCGAGTCGATGCCGGCATTCGCAAATACGATGTCGAGGCGGCCATGAGCCGCGACGGCGCCATCGAAGGCGCGCTCGAGCGCGGCGTGATCGGCCACGTCGACCACCTCAGCGCGCGCATCGTAGCCGTGCGCCTCGAGGCGCTGCGTCTCGGTCGCGAGACGGCCGGCATCGCTGTCGAGCAGCGTCACGCGCGCGCCGTTCTCGGCGAGCGCTGCAGCGATCGCAAGTCCCAGTCCACTGCCGGCGCCGGTGACGATCGCGCCCTGGCCGGCGACGCTGAACAGCTCGACACTCTTCACGCTGGCACTCCCTCCGGACGGGCACGCGTGGGCGCGGACCCGGATTCTCCGGCAACCTCCACCACGATCTTCATCCCCTGCTGACGGCGCAGGCGCTCGATCCCCTGGTCGATGATTCCGTCGAAGGGGATGGTCTCGACCCAACCCTCGAGCGGGTAGCTGCCGCGGGCCATCTCGGCAATGACCGCCGGAAAAGCGTTCACCGACAGCGCGACGCCCGTCAGGTGCACCTCGGGCATCAGCAGATCGAAGGGCGGTATGAGGACCGGCTCGTGGTGGATCGCCACCACCACTGCGGTCCCATCGACGCGCGTGCCGTGCAGCATGGCGGCGAAGGCTTTGGCGCCGCCCGCCGCGTCGATCGAGGCGTGCGCGCCGCGGCCACCGGTGAGGTCGCGGATTGCCGCGACTACGTCGCAGGCGGCCGGATCGAGCACCGTGCGGGCGCCGAGGCGGGCGAGCGCGGCGCGCCGTGCGGACGAGGGATCGACGACGATGGCCTCGACGCCGCGGCGCTTCAGAGTCAGGAACACGCCGGCGCCGATGGGC
>Ga0123356_10002478_pt1 | contig 19710 bp, 14 predicted proteins | sample TergutEmb28metaG_2_FD_92546 | JGI IMG/M metagenome (GOLD analysis project Ga0123356, IMG submission 92546) | Embiratermes neotenicus P3 segment gut microbial communities from Petit-Saut dam, French Guiana - Emb289 P3 | ecosystem: Host-associated > Arthropoda: Insects > Digestive system > Gut ...
AAATTATAAGGGGGGGGGGTATATCCCCCCTCAGTCAATCTTAAGTTATTTTGGGGGTTCTGATTTACTGAGAAGTATTCAGTAACCGTCCTGGACGAGCAAGGCCAGGATCATCCTTACCTTGCCAATTGTATGCGATAGCCATATCGCCATCTTCGATGTCAATCGGGAACATTCCAGACTTCATCGCTCCACCTGACAATATATTATCAGGATCGAATGACATAAACTTTCCGTTCATGAAATCCGAGAAAGAGCCTGTAGTCCCAGTGAACGACTCCATTACTGGAGTTCCATCGTCGATGCTAAAGTCTAAACTTAAGCCGAAAGAATTCATAACGTATATCTCCTTTACTAGATTTTAGTTTTTGTTATACATTTCTCTCCTCATATCATTTAGATATAACTGATTGACAGCTATGATCAAACGGTATGTTTTGGCATAATTGATATTAGTCAACATAAGAACTCTTCGTTCCCAGTCAACGTAATACCCATCGTGGATCAAATGTTTGTTTTCACGTAATTTAATTGATAAGAAGAGCTCAGGGTTAATATTACGTTTTAAATGATAATCAATCATTTGTCGATGGACACTACTAAAGACGCTATCTATTGAGACTTCTTTTTCGTCCCAATCCAATTGTACGAATGGTGTAGATAGAATCCTCCACCCATATACCAACGGAAAGTCCGCTGGATTAAAGATGTCTGAAAACAGCGGTATACTCATATCATTCATCTTTGTTGGAATCATGGTAAATTGAGCCTCCGGATGAAGAACCGCCAGATCGAACATACCTATTGTATTAAACTCAGCTCGAAGCGTAAATGTTATAACACAATCAGTATTGATCTGTCCTTGTTTATTAACTGTGTCATACGCGAAGTCGCTAATATTACACAGAATAGGTGTCATGTAATTCATGTAGAAAGCATCCTTATGCCGACCTGAAGAAAACCTATACGATACCGGAAATTCCGAATACGTATTAAGATAATCAACAAAGTCTGCAATTGAATTATCATTATTCATCACAGGCACACTTGCATACTTTGACGCTTCATGTAAGAACCCATCCGGTATTGCCAGTTCTAAAGCTGTATCAATATCGAAGAAACTCTCCGGAGGTATCTTATTCAGAAAATAAGACGCCCAATTGATTTGTTCAGCAATTGAATGGAATGATAGGATGAAATCGAAATACATCACAACTCGATTATGTTTTCCTCTCCACTCAATTCCCTTCTGTTTGTCGAAGAATAACCTCGGCATTTCAGAGCGGTTCTGGAATCGGTTAGAAGCGGTACTCCATAACGTAGTCGCAAAAGACCCCGCTGCCATCCTGTTATCCAAGCCATGCAAAGATATTCGTGGATTAACAATACATAACGGATACTCTTGGGTTCGAATCTGCTTTGGAGTATGTTTGAGTTGCCTGTGGGCAATTTTTGTTGAAGGTAATGCAGTTTTAAACAATCCTTCAGGAAACACGTCCAAAATAAATTGAAGTAGAACTGCAGTAACATTACCAATTGTATGCATCGCATCTGTACCACTCTGAGCAACCAATGACAGACGCTTTTCTTCAAGACTATTGAACTGATACATTAGAGACGGATCTCTAATACCATCAGCGATACCCTCACTAAACTTGTTGATATTATTTCGTGATTCACTCATTTTTGATTCTTGAAATCAGAACTGATAACAGATTCGAAAATGTCTCCGGATTATGATACCGAATATAATCAAAATCGAATCGTGCTATACTGGGACAATTGTTAAGTATCATCAAAGGTCTCCACATGTTAGTCAACGAGTACTTTTCAAATGCACACAATTTGGGATTACAAGCATACTTATGATCAAACTTTTCCAATGTGTACATATCAGGCCACGTCTCAATCATGTGATGAAACCTTAATGGTAGATACTCTACTACTATATCCCAATCAGAAAGAGGAATTTTTTGGTTCCCTCTGATATCATTCTGATCTGCTTTCGCTAATGTTATAGAAGATGATATATTATCGAATGTGAACAGATCCGAATTAACATATTGAATCAGTGAGGGCATAAGAGTTTTAATATCGGAATTCATCATAAGTTTTAATCATCTCCTTCCAACATGAAAACCATAACCGTTATACTTGAACATACATGTGGAAGACATCATTGTCATTACAATGTAAATATGCCTCAAGTTTACCATCACCATGAACATCTTTTAAATTTGTTCGAAGAGGAATAGATAACGTTTCGGTTAGTTCTAAAGTCTTCACATTATAATTGATAGATGGAAATAGAGGGGAAGTGACTTCAACAATATCACCACTGTTCAATTGTCCTTTTGTGTGTATGATACATTTCGTTGATAGAGGCACACTAAAGGATTTTTTCCTAAGAGAAAGAATCATTTCAGTTACCTCCCCTTTCAGAACTTAATTATTCTTTATTTTTCTCTGTTTTACTTTCGAATTTCTTACTATCGCTAGCAGCCATAGTACCGAAACGATTCAAGAACTTCTGAAGAGTATTACTAGTTTTCGAAATAGCGTTTGTACCTTTCGTATACCAAGAACCGATTTGACCGATAGCCTTGGAATTTTCTTTAGTTTTACCTTTCTTAAGTTCATCGATCAATTCGTCAAGAGGTTTTTGAGCTTCTTCGATAGCTTTGACGATATTTTCAAGGTGTTTGTTAACTGTTTCGAAATCTTGACGACCTTCTCTGGTATTAGTACCATCCATAGGCATTGTCATGATATCGTTGAGTTGTTTCTCATAACCTTCGAGATTAGCAACAGCTTTAACACCAGCGGCATCGCCGTATTTCTTAGTGTTACGGCCTTTGTTGGATGTACCTGATGCGTCTTCGCTTGCAAACATTTCGAAAGCAACATCGAAGAAAACGTCAGTATTTGTTTTGAATCCGTTAATCAAAGCGTTGATAGCCGAAAGACGGTTAAGTTCAAGTAGCATTTGACGATCAGGATTCTCAAGAGCTTGCTTCAGTTTTTCTTTGTTTCCACCGAAAAGACGTTTGAAGAAATTTACGATAGCTGTCCATATACCTTTGATAAACTCAAGAGCTTTTATACCCCATGATTTCAGTTTACCACCGACAGTCTTAATGAAGCTTTTCTTTTCTCCATCTTCTTTACCTTCTGTTTTTGCATTGGGTTCATCAGCTTCAACAATAACACCTTCGGAGAAGATGTCAAATTGACCGATATCAGAAATACCATCTTCCTGCATATACTGAAGGATATTGGATTGCTTCAGATATTGTTCACACAACGAACCAAGAACAGCGCCTTCTGAAACGATTTCTTCACACATTAGATCTACAAACGAAGTTTCAGAAATACTCTGTTCCATAATAAAATCACTTACTGTGTATTTCATGTTATTGTCCTCCTCCCACTAAAGATGTTGAGGAATCACCGAAATGCTTAACAATGTTTCCAACAAGAGTGTTGAAACCTTCTGTCCATTCCTTCAGATCCTCATTGATCATTTTCTTCGTCGAAGAAATTTTGGTATCTGATTTGCCGGTATCAGCATCAAGAGCCGCATTCATTTTCTTAATAGCAGCAGATTTGCCTGCACCGCCGCCTTGTTCAATTATGAACTGGCTGATTAGAATGAGAGCATAAGTCGAGATGATAAACCATCTGAGATCATCCTTTGTTATGCGTTGCGTTGTTTTAGGAGTAGCTTTGCCGAATAAACGTCCACCTTTAATAGCATGGGTTCCACCGGCACTAAGACGTCTGCGAATATCTAAGATATTGTCAGCAGCGTCTGCAGAGAATTTACCGAACATAGTCGATACGACGGAATCACCGAAAACTTTCTCGATGTCAATTCCAAAAGCTGCCATAAAGTTAGCTATGGAATAGCCGTACTGTTCAACCATTGCTCTGGATGATGTAGCCTTAAGAAACTGACCGGATATTGTAAGACCTTTAGCATCGAGTTTATCAACGATTGGTCCAACGGTTGAAGATACAAGATTTGTTGTTGAGAAAGATACACCTTGAGATTTCGCAAATGTTGCAATAAGCTTAAGATCTTTCTCTGCGGATGTTTTGATTTTCTTGGCTGAAGCGATCATAAGATCGTACAACCCTGCTAGAGCACCGCCTAAGGCGATTCCAGCTTGACCTGCGGCCTTATCAGGATCACTATCGACACCAGCTGCAGCCGCTTCTTGAATGCACATAGCGTTCGTTAAACCGGCTTCATGACATTCAACAATTTTGTCCATGAGTTCAAACATGGTAGAGCCGTACTTAATACGTCCAGTAGCCGACTCACAATACTTATCATGTAAGGTGGTGTCGCCCATTTCTTTATCAAGATATACGGCTTTTGGATTAATAGTAGCCATAGTTATGATATCCTTTCATCAATTAAATTACCTAAAAAAAAATAATTGACCCACATGGAACCCCCGTTACATGCAAACAATTATTTCTTGATAAGTTTACACTACTGTTAATCACCTAATATAGTTATTTCTTATTCTCGTTCCTATATTTAGTGATCAATTGTATTGCTTGGTTTTTATACTTGTTGATGATGGCAGTTTTAGTCTCTCTTTTATCGAGACCAACTCTCACTAAACGTGTATATTCAGGATCATTAGATTCCTTTGCAATGAGTAATGTCAATACACTCACAGCGACATTTTCTTTAGTGGAGTCAGTCAACTCCAACTTGTTTCTTACATCGAGACCATTATCCATCGCAAGATCTTGGAGTTGTTTATTTTGATCTAATCTTTCTAAAACAGATTTGACTTTTTCCAACATCTTGGCTTCATCAAATTGAATCATAGTTGTTTCCATCCTCAACGCTCCTTCCTCATGTGAATTATCAATCAATGATTATTGATGGATCAATTAGTAAATCAGCTATTTGCCCATTTGCTAACTTATTATATAGGTTCTGAAGCATTTCTAGGGTTCTAAAATGCTCTTCTTTTTCAATATACACATTTTTTTGATATATGTATAAAAATTTTCCAAGTTGAGTGATAAGTTCTTCGAGATCTTTGCGATCAATAGTAATCTTCTGATCGTGTAACTCGTGGTACTTTTGATATATATTCATCACATAATCTCCTTTTTGGATTCAACATTTTTGTACTTTACATAATAAAAATATATTTATAAGAAGGAAGTTTTAGACAATGAACTCATTTATCATTAATAATGAAATCATTTATAATCAAACATTGGTTGATCTCATAAACTCACGAAAAGACAATCAATCTTTAGTACCAGTATATTGTAGATCAAAAGATAAACTATTTACTATTCCTCAAATAAAGAATATAGGATTGGATTATTCTTTAGGAGGATTTAAAGTATGCTTTGGAGGAATGGTTACACGATTCGGGAAGAATCCATTTAGAATGGAATTTTTACAATATCTATTTGATTCATCATATGAAACTTTTGAATTATATGATGATAATCTACATGCAACAATGATCTATCTTTTACTAGAAACTGGTGAAATGGATTCTACATTCATTCCAAATGAATTTGAAGATATTGTCAAGTATGTTAATTCAACATATCAAATGATCGACAAGTATTGTCGAGAGCAATATAATATACTTTGGAATCAACAATTAAACGAAGAGTGATAAGTATATTATTTTTATAAGTAATTAAATATAGGAGAATAATCAATGGATAATAATTATAAACATCAACTTCTTGAAACTGGATTATTCAAACGCGCATCTGGTAAAGATCAATATAAGATGCGAGATTGTTATTATTGTGGAGATAATAAGAATCACTTTTATGTCAGGATTGATGTGAATAGTAATGATCCAGTTGTCTTCACATGCTTCAAATGTAATCTCGGTAAAGGTCTTCATACTCTAAATAAAAAGTTTTTAGAGTTTCATGATCTTGAATCAATTAAGATTCCGAGAATTACATCAAAGAAAATCTATTCATCGAAACCTTCTGACATGCCACAATTACAAGTGACATTAACCGAACATACTAAAATAGTATCAGATTACATCGAACAACGTGTTGGTGTAAGACCGACACTAAATGATCTTCAAATGTTTCAATTCATTGATAATCCTACCGAGTATGCAAAAGAAAACTTAGGTGGTGATTTATCTATGCTGCGTGATAGAATATGGTTTCGTTTGACAAATGGTAATATAAAAGGAAGACAATTACATGATAACGGAATGCGATGGATAAATTATCATGCTGAACAAGATCGTCAAAAAGGATTATATACAATCAAAAGACCATTCGACAATAGGAAAGAAGTTAATGTTGTTATTGCAGAAGGAATATTAGATGTCATTGGATTATATTATAATTATCCTTTAGACAATGCTATATTCTTATCTGTATTAGGTCCTAATTACATTGCTGGATTAGAACATTTGATATCTATCGGAATATTTGGAGATATGATTAATATTAAATTCTTCAAAGATAAAGGTATCAAAAATATTCGTGTTGATAAGTTTCTTCAACAATTATTCTTGAGAATAGAAACATATCAAAACATCGCAGCAAAAGATTATGGCGTCCCTAAATCTCAATTAGAAATTGAGAAAATAATATAAGGAGGAAGTTAAATGCAAATTATGTACACGATAATTATTGTTGCAGTATTGGTATTACTGGTCATTTTACCATTGTTCATCAAGGTTATCATTTTAAATCAATCTCTCAGAAGCATGAACAGAAAACAAAAAGATCTCGCAATAAAATATGACAAATCTATCAAAGATCGAAAACGTTGGGAAGAAGAATTGGGTCTTATTATCAAACAATTATTCGGAGACAAAGCTACTGGTTTCAATATAGATTTGTATATTGGAACTCTATTAGCATATCAACGTGGTTATCGTATTACTGGTTTAGAAGAATGGTTGAACAATCCAACTAAAGATTCTGATATATATCGAGGAATCTTTGATTTGTTTATGGAAGAAATTCCTAAACGGGATAAGTTAATAGGTTACAATACGTTTGATAATATGGCTCGTATCTTGATAGAAAGTCAAGAAGAAATTAAATACTACAAGTGAAAAAATTGTGGGGGCATATGCCCCCACGTTTCTTTTTTATAATTTTCTGAACCTGTGATTTGGATCACTATAGACATGCATACGTAAATGTCCATTCCTATCATCATTGATAAGAAGAGTTTTATTATTGACATTATTTCCCATCGTATCTTCAATAACAACATCTGTTTCTAATTGTTCTGTTCTAATAACTTGTAAACGTATTGGATCGAAATGTTGTACAGGAAGATCTGGATTCATTGTTCTTAATGAGAAATGTGTTACACTTGGGAATACAAGTTGCCAGTTTCCAATTGGTTGTGGACCAACTGGAGTTTGTTGTCCTGTAACTGGATTAATACGAACAACTTCTGTATTGATAGAAATCCAGTTTGGATTACCATTTCTATTTGTAATAAACTCTGGTTGTTGATAGATTGGTTCACAATCTATTGCTCTAACCATTGGAGATCTGTCAGTTATCAATTTACATTCTGTATTATGAGACTGACCAAGTATCTCTTTACATTCACGACAAATCAACTCTTGTACTTCTTCAGATGGATTCGCTTGGATTGGATTGTTTGTCATAACATTCCAAAGTATACGTCCATTTTCATCAACGATTTTATTTGGATCTTTTGAATCTGGATATCTATCATCAACTTTATGAAGACGCATATCAACATCCATCCAAGTAAATGGACTTGTTGGATTCATTTTGACTTCTTGTTGTTTATGATCATAACGATATGATTCTTTTGTTTTACATCTCGGATTATAAGCCCACATAAGAGTACCAACTTTATCAATTGACCAAACAACATGTGTTCCAATATTAGTATGCACAAAGCGTTTGTAATTCAATTGAGAAGATGGAAGTTTTGATATGATATCAGTAGATGCGAAGTTATTGAATGAACGAGTAATGATACCATATTCAAACCTATGATCATCAGCTGATGATCCAGTTAAACTTGGATTTATCCATCTCCATATTACATAGCAATCAAACCATAAACGATGATTCTCTTTCAACCATGCGAATACGTTTTGAGGAGTTTTTTCTTCAAGTTCAACATTGACTTGAATAATTTCTTTACATATGAATTTGGATAGATCAACATTTAAATCATTATTTTCTTTATCATTTAATGGACCCTTTTCAGTTTCAATTAAATTGATAAAGTTAATTGTTTGATATCCAAGTACTGTTGTTGGATCTTTATGATACTCTGTTAAACTAATTGGCATCCGTACAAGTGATGGTATAGTATTAGTTAAGAAAGAATCTCTCATATCCAATACGGCTATTGGATCTTCACCATCAACTGTTGGAACAAAGTCTTTGAATGATAATTGAACTTCTTTTACCCATTCTCCACGTCTTGGACTTTGTGTGTTATTTGGATCAATACGATAGTTCCACATCCATAGACCATCAACCATGTCTACCAATGCATATAAATCATCAAAGATTTCTCCACGATGTTGAATGATCTGATTATAATTTATTATACGCATTGTAAATGTTAATCCTTCACCTTGACCACGAACAGTTGCTGTTCCATATGGAATTGTAATTCCTTGTGGTTGAGGTGTGACTTGCATATTGAAGTTTGATAGATGTAACTTTAACATTGGATTTGTTGGATAAAAATCGAGTTGAAGAACTTCACCTTTACCACCTTGATGTGGTGCATGAACATCTTTAACTTCGAATGAGAATGAGAATCCACCTATAATAACTATTCCTGAATCTCCTTCTTTATATTGTTCACCATGATCAATGATCTCAGCAATCTGTACAAATCTTGGATCAACAAGAGTATTTAAGTTTGTCCATTCTCTGAATTCATTATGATTAACTAGATCAACAGCTTTTAATGCTTCTTCTGTTTTGAATACATAATCATGATTTTCACCATCCATACGATTAACAGGTCTTACATTTCTATCAACATGAATAGGACGAACCCATCTACTTGGAAGAGAATTAAGAATACGATGTTGATCTTCTGGTGTAAACGAAGCTGTATTTCTGATATATTGATTATCAACAACAGGGAATTGTTCAACACCATTGATATTTTGTAACTGTCCTAAGTGAGTTGGAACGTCACATATACGTGCAACAGTTCTTGCTGGCTTTGGAAAAGGTGTCAACATGTTGTTTTCATAATGAGCTGGATCATTACTAATTACATATACACGACCACGTTGATCATTATCCAAAACACCGCCTGCCATTAACCAATTCCAATATAAAGGATCAATGTGAAGTGTTAGAGTAAGTTGTTCACCACGACCTCTCATCAATGCAGCTTTACATCTATTACAATGAGTTGGTGTTTGACAGTTTGGATTTTTACATTTCCATATCATTGATTCGCGACCTTCAAAACATTCTTCACATGGGCTTCTGAGATCGAATTCAACATGATGTTCATCTTTGCCGTTCCATGGTAAATTTTCACCATCACGGCAAACTGGACATCTTAATTGAAATACAGAATCTGTTAAGAAGTCAATATTAGGTCCTTCTCTTAAGAAAGCAGCTGGAACAAATCCATCGTTATTCATAAAGATTAAAGAAATTTCATAAGTTGGGACGTCTTGATACCATGGTTCAGGTGTGGTTATCATTCTGCGTATACGACCATGTACTTGAACTGGTCCAACATTGAATTCAAATTCATCTCCAACACGATAGTTCATACCAATAGATTTGATTGACCAATGATGTGTTTTGTTTGTTCGTAAAGATAAATGTAATCCTCGAACATTATGATCTGTAAGAACTCCTGATGTTAACCAATGATAATGTTCGTCACTGATAAAAATCTCAAAGTATGGTGCTGGTGATCTTATTTCAGATTCACCCATCACTTCTACGTATTCAGATCCATATTTAAGAATAACTTCTTCACCATTAATTATTTCTATTTTTTCCATTGATGTTGAACGTATTATACGACGATCATCATTTGTTGGATAAAGTAATTGTTCGAAATCTTCTCTATTAATTATGAAAGGAGGATCAGAAATAATTTCCCATCTTTCTCTACGTAACCAGACTTCTGGTGTATCTGAATCCCATACTGTCAATTTCATTCTAAGATTACCGAATGACATAACATAAACACCGGAAGGAATATAACGTACGTTGTTTATACCAGGCGTAGGTATTGGATATATCTCATAATAATGAGGTAATGTTGTCTCCATTTCACTGACTTGTTGTTGTGTTTTAATTTGAGACCAACGTGTTTCTCCTTCATGTACTACTAAACCTTTAGGAGGTTCAGTTACATTCTTAAGTTCTTCTCTCCAACGATACCATGGTGAAAGACCAGGATCCATTAATAGAGCAGCAACTTGACGACTATTTGGAATACCAGGAGTATATCCAGGTGAGTTATGAATAGCATATAATGCATTATGTTGTGGAGCTAACCATGGATGTAATTCATTAAGATACCATGGTAAACCATCCCACAGATTTAACTCATGAGGATATTCTTCATAAATATCAGAAGCTACATTTGCTGATGAAGCTCTCATTCCAGCATAACCAATATTTTTTGTTTCGTTTGCAAACGGAATTGTTTCATCAAAATGAATTTCGAATAAAGCTAACAAAGGTTGTTGAACAACATTAAAACAGTTAACATCAAACGTATCCATATCAATAGCATATTCGTTCTCATTAACAAATCTCCATGTTGCAACTGGTGATAATCTCAACTTTGAATCACCTGGTATTTGAATATCGAATATATAAAGTTGATGTGTTATTTTGTTATATAACAAAACTTCATTAGCTTTTAAGATAACATCATAATCTTCTTTATTATTTTGAAATTTAGGATTAGCTATTTGCAATGGATCTCTAATAACTCTAATCTCATAATTTCTTGTTTCTGTTCCATCTGGTGTAGTATTAAGGTAACCATCTATTCCACAATATACTTTTGATTTGTATTTCGATGAATTACCTTCATTACTTACAAGAAGTATTCTCTCACCACGCGCATTCTTATTATTTGGAATACGAGCAATTGGACCAAGAGTTGTTTGATCAGAATTAAACCAGAAGAAAGGATATCCAATCAAAGCATCTGTATTTACAACTTCAGAAACATATTCACCTTCTTTGATAAATGTCATTGCTAATGGTTGTAATGTTTCTGTTAATGGATAGAAGTATTCAACGTTAGACATTCCAGTTCCATAACGTAATTCAATACCACAGTTATAGCAGAATCTATTTTGAACTCCAAAGTCTGGATTTCCATCAGCTGTATGATCACATCTTGTACAGAATATGTCTTCAAGCTCACCACCACAGAATGAACAGAAATGTCTAAAATCTCCACTTGTTGCAGGGATATCAAGATCTTGATGTGATTGACATTCATGACATTTTATGATGAATAATAATGGAATCTCTTTCGAGAAGAAGTTTCCATTCGCAAAGAAAGTATCGCCTGGTAAGTTTACATCTGGATCACCAGGAATAAGTAATGATGGTATTGTTGTAGTACGTAACCATTTAGATGCGAATACTTCTGGAGAGTTCAAAGAACCAGCGATTGGAAGAGAAACAATTTCACAGTTTCTCAATCTCAAACGATAGTTATTATGAACCGGCTGATCTTGTTCATCCTTTGTTCCATAATTCATTGATATAATTCTAGCATACATTAATCCACCGACGCCAGCAGAATATGGAAATGCTGATGGTTCTATAGATAAACATCTACCAGCCATTCGATCTTGAAAATCAAAGTTTAGATGATGATCATATTTTAATGGAAGCTTTTTAGTTTCAACGATGATATCAGAACCAATGTTATCAATTTCACCAGAATAAACTTCACCTGTATGAAGATCAGTAACATGTTTCTTCATATCAGTTTTCATTAACCAATGACGACGTTCTTGCTCGATCATCAGACCGAGATTGTTATAGCCCATAAAGTTATATATCTTTTTCGGAATCATCATATATTCCTCCTTATTCATATTTCATTTATAAAATGTTATCAAAGCGTTTACCATGAAAAAAATAATGAGTGGGGGATTTCTCCCCCACTTTTATCGTTAGTTGAATAGTTCTTCAGAACAATCTTTTTCTACATCAGGATCGAAATCTGATTCGAAATAGATATCACGCCACATGCCATCCCACCATACCCAAGCACGATCTCTAAATATCATTAATGTATTTGCTGATATATCGAAATCATTTGCATACATACGGAATGTTTGTAATGTAGATACATCAGGGAATTTTTCCATATGGAAGACATAAGCTATATCTGCTGCATAATATTCAATAAGTTTATGATCTCTACTTCTTACTGTGACATCTGGATTATGTTCTCTAATATTAATAGTATCATAACCACCAATAGGTTGTGGTCCTATACCTTGCCATTTGCGTGTTAATTGATTATATCCGATTACAGTTTCACATCTCTTTCGGAATAAACTAATTCCGTCCTTTTTATACGAAGGAGTAGGAGTTGAGTTTTGCATGATATAATCGATTAACATTTGTTTTGAATAAGCATACTTAGTACCTTCGGATTTTATTGGATGAGCTTGATCACCGAATTCTTTAAGAATATAACCAACTAATCCTTCGGTATCATATCCGTAAGTTTTACTAAGTTCTATACAATGCTCACACATACATGTGTATGCGTATTCATCTGTTTCTGGACATATTTGTTCAAGAGGTGTTATTACATTACCACGATTCATTGAAGTTAAAAGTCTTCGTAATGTAATCATATCAGACACTTCAGAATTTTCATTATATGAATAACAATTTTGAAGTATGCTTCCACAGTATCTCAAGTCATCTATATCCATATTGAGAATACCATTATGACGATCTATTGTATTAGCAAAAGTAATCTCATCTGAACCTGTGATATATGTTAAATCTGGATCTATACGTTGAAGATAGCGAAGTGTGTCTTTTATTGGATTGAAGATACTCATCAATGGTTGAACATTCTTTGAGTATGGTTCATCATTATCATGTGGATTGAATGTTGTATAAACCAATTGATTAGTTCTATTATAATACTCAGGAAGATTGAGTTGATGAAATTGAGGTAGTATTATATGACCTGGATCCATCCAATACCATGTGTTTGTATTCGAATAATTAAAGAATTCGAATTCAATTATATCATGATACTTAATACCAACTTCTTCAGCTTCTTCTAATTCATCATCTTCTTCATCATCTTGTCGATTATTATTTATTAAGAAATATAATGATTGTTGTCTGTTCATTCCTTTGATAGCATCAGAATGATCAATACGACCTTCAACACTTTCACTACATGTAGTGACTGTTGATTCCATTAAACCACTTACGTTTGTATATCGAACTTGTGGAATAATACGATCGTAATGATGTTCATCAATTGTTAATTGAACTCTTGGTCCACCATCAACAACCCATCCATCTTCTGGTTCGAATTCATTCCAGACATCACAGATCTGAGTTGTATTATATACGTGAACTGTATTATTCTTAATAGCATCAAAAAGAATAATTTTGTCCATTACTTGACCGCGATAATTATTTGAACTTAGTTCATTAAACATTATATCAGTTATACCATTACTCATGCCAAGTATATAAATAGGACCAATCAATTGTTCGTTATCATCTAATATATACTTAACAAGGATTCTGTATTCTATTTGTGTATTTGGACTACGAATAGTGAATCTGAATGTTGATGGTTCATCAATAGGATCTAAAACTTCAAAAGAAGCTCTTTCTATTTCTGATAAACTAAAGCATCCCATTGCTGCAAATAACCATATATAGTAATCATCTGATAAAGTTATTTCTATCATTGGTCCAAATCTATCATTATCAACTCTTCTTGAAGGAACAACAATAGTATTACTTTTGTTGAATAGATCTTTACGAACAGTATTTGGAAATGGAGTATTAACTTTGATATCTGTTGTTTGAGTATTAACTTCACCAATAGTATTAGTGAATGTATATATGAATTCAATATCTTCTATTTTGAAATTAAAACTCCATACTTGTGTATTTACATTAGGTCTTGATGTTGGTTGAAAAGAGTTCCACCAATTTGTATTTGGATTTATATTTTGAATATTGATCGTATAATGTTTAGGATTACTACTTATATTTGAAACTAAAACATTATCTCTATACTGATAATGAATATTTTCATTAAAAGCAGCTCTTCTATCAAAACCATATTCTGTGAAAGCCCATTTAGTATGAAGACCTTGAAGTTGTAATGATTGATCACCTATACGAGATAAATCATTTTTAGAACTTAATGTATTATAAAGGAACGTAGTACGAACAGTACGAAGCATATAATTCTCGTCATCATCATATTCGTTAAGTTCATCTTCACCTGTAATACGTAATGACGGAAACCATTTGTTTGTTAGTCTATTATATTCCCAGATCCACATGTTATTACGTCGATCCATTAGGAATGTAAATAAACCATCTTGAACACCAAAGTCTCTTGGTTGTACATTATTCCATTTGAATTCATTAACTGTCATAAGAACAGTTAATCCTTTACCTACACCTGTAGAATGTGTCGTTTCAAAAACAGTTGTTTGATAAATATTTGCTATATTTATCATTATCTTTGAACGACTTATTTCAATCTTAGATACTGTTCCATCTATTCCAATTTCTTTGACAATACCAGATATAGTATTTCCTCCAATAAAGAATCTAAAGATATCATTTTCTTCATACATAGATCCTTCATCGTAGACATCGAATAATATATTTTCTTTATCCATAAGATCAATTGACATATTAAGATTGATTCTTTTTAGATAAAACTTTTGTAATAATTCGGTTGGAAGTATTTCATCTAAATCATCATAATGATTGAAGATACGAGGAACTTTAAGATTGTTATTCTCGTCAACTCTCCATACCCATCTACGATTTAAAGTATTCCAAACAATTTCTTGAAGTTCTGGTGTATACGCTGCCCATTGACGAACATAATAAATGTCTAAAATCGTTGGAGGAAAGAATTTCTTAACTCCTATCATTTGCATCCATGATGTTGGTATATCAATAATACGAGCCATTGTTCTTGGTGGTTTCTTTTCGAGATATGTAGCAAGATCATTATTAATATATCTTGCTGCATCATTTGATATATTAAATACACGAGCAGCTTCTAATCGATGTTCAAGATGACCATATGGATTCAATGAGAACGTTCTATGATAATGAAAATAGAACTTCTGAAGTCCTTCTTGACCTGGAATCCTACTATTACCAATGTTTGGAACACTTGGAAATAGTTCACTTTGTTTTGTATATCCCATCCATGTTATTTCAGATTTCCAATTATTATGAGATTCACTTTTAGCTACTGTGTGATACAGATTACCTGACCACATATCTTTGATAGCTTCTAAGTTTCCATGTAATAAATCCCAAAGATATGGATGAATTGTAAATCGAAGTTTTAAACCTTCTCCACGACTACGCATATATGCAGCACCACATCTATCACAATGAGTAGGAGTAGTACAATCGGAATTATTACATTTCCAAATCATTACTTCTCGATCAAAGAAACACTCTTCACAAATATCTCGAATTTCATCATCAATTGGAAGATAATGTGGTTCTCTGTTTGACCAAGGAAGATTATATTTTTCACGTGTTCTATTAATACCATCTGTATCAATCTTACCAGCTCCTAATGGGCCGTCTCTACAGACAGGACATCTGATTTGAAATTTACTCATTGTATCCCATGTTGTTACACGATCATGAAAGTATTCTGTTTCAACAAAACCTTCATCAAGAATGAATATAAGATCATAAGTAATTCGTTTATCAGAAGTACTTGTTTTGTTAACAAACTCGATTCCTTCATCCCAATCTTTTTCATCATCGTCATCACCGTAGTCATCATAAGTATCATCACCACGACAAATACAACATGGTCTGTTATCATGATTACCACAATCACAATGATCATCACCTTCATGTGGACAATCAATGATATCTTCATTATCTCCAGGAATCACATCAACAATTCTACGTACACGACCATGTATGTGAACTTTACCAATACGGAATTCAAATTCATCACCGACATTATATCCTGCGCCATTATCAACAATAGAAAATCCATATAATGGATTAGTACGATGACCAAGAAAAATTCCTTCAGATATTCTGTAATCTCGTAACATCCGTTCGTTGATATGATTTGGTTCATAGACAATAGTCATTGTTAAGTCATTAAGAAAATCAGGTAATTGATGTTGAGGTATACCGGCATCTACTAATAAAGCAGCTATTTGTTTTTCAAATACTGTTTGATCTTCATCAGTAGCAACGTCTCTTATTGTATACGCTTCTACATGAGCTCTGTATATAGATCTCTCGAGAGGAGTTCCTTCATCATCATAAAGACCATCAAAGAATGGAACGTCTGGTGTTTTTGATGTTGTTTTTCTTGGAAGTAACATTTTAAAGTATTCAGGTAATCCATCGAATTCTCCAAGATGATGAATGACACCATTCTTATGAATCAATCCATTATCAGAGTAATCAGAAGAGATTCCACTATGGAGACCAGATCTTGCAGCACCTGATAATATTTCTGTATCATATAAGAACTTGTGATCAAATGTTATAACGAATGCAGCTTTTAAAGCAATACGTCTATCGTTTTTAGGTTTGATATCATCTTCAAAAGTACAATCGTCATCATCAACTTCTTCTTCAAAACAATCACATTCATCAAAATCATGATCATGACAATGACATTGACAATCTGGATCATGTTTATAGTATTCACAATCTTCTTTGTGTTGACGTGGAATTTCTACAATGATCTCTTCTTCAACGATTGGTCCATTATATTGTGGATCATTGTATATAAATTTTGATAATGGAATATAAGCATACATAACATTCTTCCATTGAATGATAGCCCAATGATCTCTATCTGTAAACTTATCACAAACAGAAGAATCAAAGCAGTTATCATGAATATTACCATGCTCTTCTGTTGGTTCCTTATAATCATAATCACCAGGAACGGCTGTTCGGAATCTCCATGGTATTCCAGTAGCTAATGTGATATGTTTAAAGTCTCCATTGAATTGTATTTCACGTTCATCCAATGGTAAATGTCCAATTGTTGGTGAATGAATTAACATAATCTTTTTGATTGTAACATCATAGTTTTCAGGATGATCTATATCATCAACAAATCTATCGTATTCAGGAATGACTTTGATATACCAATCATTGATATTATCATGAGTTAAACCAGGAATATTTTCTATCCCGTAAGCAAGAGGATACAAATGAGTTTTATGATGACCATCAGTTCCAACCTCTAATATATTGAGACCAACAGCGTCATCATTATTTACCATTTCTAAATCTGGTAATGTCTGATGAGTTGTTGAGTTTAACCAAATAAGAGAACGGTTCTTCCATTTATTTGTAATTGGTTTTGTGATAAGAGTTTTTGTTTCATTATCAATTGAATCAATGATATCATCATTACAAGATCCAAGTAAGTAATCAACGACCATATGTTCTACTGTTCTCACTCTACCTGTTACTTCATCAGTTATCATTTCAGGAACCCATCTGACATTCTTATTCCAAATTCCATCCTCGATATAAAAATAAAAAGTTATATCAGCTTTGGTTTTTGGAAGGAATATCGGAAGCATAGAATTGAAACGACGATAATAGTCATCCATCTTTTCTGATGGAAACTTTTTATATTCTTTCTTAAATAATAAGAAAGCTTGTGCAATCGAATAACAATCATCTTGAACAGTTAATGGTATCTCTATATCAACACCATTCTCTGTGATGATTAATGTTGGTGCTGTCTTTGTAGATATCATTACGAATCTATGGACATCTGGATCAGAAGTTGATTCAGATCTTAAGACAGTTTTATGTGGTATTTCGAAATCGTCAAAACGAATTCTATATTCTTTATTTGATAAGAAGACATCTTCTTTTAAAGTCGCAGATATTAATGATTGAAGATTGTATGTATCAATACAATCTGCATATTGAAAATCAAAGTGATAACTAAAATCATTCCCGAAAATCAAATTCGTAATCGGAGGTTTATTTAATAATAATTTCCGAGATTCGAATAATTGTTCCAATCCATAGTTTTCAACAATTCCAGAATACTTAACGCCTTTGATATCAGTATATCCCATGTTCTTCTTTGTATGAAGATCATAGAATTTTTTCTGTAAAGAAAGAAATTGTCTTAATGAATCAGGTGATACAAAAGTTGTGTATTCTTTTGCTGACTGATGATATTGTGGATTGATATTGTATTTTTCATCTATTCGATGAGAACGTGGACGAATGTTATATTCTTTATCCATTTTTACTTTTCCTCCTTTTTGGTTTATTTTATATATATCATTTATATGAAAGAGGTGATATAAATGACTGATATTCAAATTCTTCAAGATTTAAATCTTCATATTAAACAATGGATATTAGATACTAATTTCTTATATGAAATTTGGTTACCTATTATTTATGAAGATATTGTTTTAGATACATATGAAGTATCTAATTTTGGACGAATACGAAATATAAAAACAATGAAAATTAAATCTCAATGCCGAAATAATGATGGAAGATATATAGTATCATATTATACTCAATTTAAAAATATGAAAAATTACTATACATCAAGAATAGTAGCTACAATGTTTGTAGCTGGTAAAACAGAAGAACGAAATGAAGTTAATCATAAAGATGGAATTAAAAGTCATAATTTTGATTGGAATCTTGAATGGGTTACACCAAAAGAAAATATAGCTCATGCTATTAATAATGGTTTACTTAAACCACATCATTCAAATTCATCTGTTACAGATGATCAAGTTCATAAAATATGTCAATTCATAAAAGAATATAATGGAAACATGTCAAAAACATATAAACGTTGTATAGAAGAAAATATATCAGTTTCATATCATGTTATAAGATGTATAAGAGATAAACGATATTGGAATCATATCTCTATTAATTATTTCGATGAGATATATTCAAAATCATCTATTACTGATAATGAAGCTCATTTAATATGTCAATTGTTATTAAAACATAATATGAGTATTATTAAAGTTCAAAGAGAATTACAAAAATTCTCATATAGTACAATTAAAAATATTAAAGATAAATCAACATGGAGGAAAATATCTGAAAAATATTTTTAGCACATATATTGTTAATTAGTAAAAAGAACAATCTTTTACTAAAATGAAAATTTATAGGAGGGAAAATATGTTGAATCATTGTCTAAGAAATATGTATAATCCCATGGATGATATTCGTGTAGATTTAGGAATAGATGATCCTCTTTATAGCTACGTACAAAAAGCAATTCAAGATCTTGAGATCATAAACATACTCGGATTAAATCCGATCGATGAAAATGCAGTAGCTCCGTTTATCAAAACTTGTAATTGGCAATGGAATCCACATCCATCTGCTGAAGAAATTCAATACCGTAGAAGAGAAACAAAAGATAAACTTCTTACGAAATATACCTCT
>Ga0123356_10002479_pt1 | contig 19702 bp, 18 predicted proteins | sample TergutEmb28metaG_2_FD_92546 | JGI IMG/M metagenome (GOLD analysis project Ga0123356, IMG submission 92546) | Embiratermes neotenicus P3 segment gut microbial communities from Petit-Saut dam, French Guiana - Emb289 P3 | ecosystem: Host-associated > Arthropoda: Insects > Digestive system > Gut ...
TCGAACCTGCAACTAACCCTTAGGAGGGGCTTGTAATATCCGTTTTACTACGAGGGCGTGTAACAACCCTACAATGCATTACATTGCAGGGTTGTATTGATATTATAGCATAATTTATCAGCTCAGAATATATAAGTTAGAACATGTAATCAAATAGTGTGCCGGAGTTCATCAAACTAAGCTGCATTGCGGTGCCAAGCCCTGAGTATGATGTGTTTCCGCCAAGTGAGTTGCCGAACATTGCGCTGCTGACAAAGTTTGATGTATTGTTTGCGACATTGTCTGCAAGGCGACCGAGCGCTGCTCCGAAACCGAATGACCTGCCGCCTTCGGTGAAAAACTGCTCAACTCTGCCGCTGTCCATTGCCTGGTTAAATCTTGCAGAGTCAATTGTCATTCTGCCGCTGCTGTCAAAACCGATTCCCAGGTCCTGAAGTGACCTTGAAAATGCGCCGGTAACGTTCATTAAGCGTGATGCGAGACCTTGCGCTCTCGGGTCGTTGACATTTTCTGCAGCCGCGCCGAAAAGATTGTTATAGCTTCTGACGAGGCTTTCAACAACACCTCTTATGATACTGATGTCTTTACCCCGTGAAACCGAAACCTCCTGGTCCGATGCTGCCTTAAATGTTGCGCTGACACCGTTACCGAGATTGACGGTATTGGACTGAGAAGTCCTTGCTTCGCCGCCGTTGACTCTGTAAACTGCATCCTGCCTCTCGCGTGAAACCTCATTTGCACCGGTTTGTGCAACAGCGTTGCCTGATACATCCCGGATGGAAACGGCGTTTCTTTCGGCTGTGCCGACATTGTTAGATTCGATTCTGAGCATGCTTGTGTTGGTTGCCGAGTCTGTTTCGACTGTTGCTCTGAGTCCGAGTCCTGCATTGTTGATGGCTGTTGCCATTTTTTGCTGGACATCTCTGTTGGAATCGCCTGCTGTAACATTAATGGAAAGTTGTGTCGTTTTTCCCCCTGTTTCAATCGCAAAGCGGTTTGTACCGCGGTCTCCGCCGTATAAAGCGTTTGATGCCATGCGATTGCCTTCGTTAAGTTGCCCCATAGCAATTTGATCAACCTTAACGCTCATGTCGTTAACGTTGCTTAGATTACTGCCTGTGAAATTGACTGTCATAACGTCTGAGTTTGACGAAACCATTGTGCTTTTAGAAAATGCCGAACCGGATAACTCCTTCAAAGCACCTGACAGCGCACTTGATGCGGACTTAATTTCGCTGATGTATTGCATTGCGTTGGCCGAAAGTGAACCTTGCCCTTGTGCGTTGTTGGTTGGGAACAAATCACGGTTCAGCCGATTATTGTGCATCGCAACCTTGCCTTGAAACATTGTGTTATACAAGCTGCTGATGCTGTTATTATTAAGTCCTCCCGATACTCTCATAATAACTCACCTCCATGTTGACCTCTAGTTGGACACCTTTCCACGTTGATTATACCCCATAACCATTATAAAGTCAAGAAAAATACTAGATTTTTTTACTTTTTTGCAACGAAATATCAACCAATTTCCTCATTCTGTGATTCATACATGACTTCGTCACGGGCGGATTTGAAATTTCAGCAAGCTCTTTAATGCTTAATTCGGGGTTTTCGGTTCGTAAAACCGCAGCCTGTTTTAGTTTATCGGGCAATGACTCAAACACCCCCGAAGCTTTGATTTTCTTAATGATTTCAATCTGTGCAGCAGCAGCATCAACTGTTTTGGAAACATTTGCCGTATCACAATTTACTTTCCTGTTAACTGTATTTCGGACATCCTTTTCAATTTTTGCCGACATCAGCTCCATTGCATGAATCGGCGCTCCGATAAATGTTAAAAAATCTTCAATCGCAGCGCTCTGCTTAAAATAAATTATGTAATTCCCGCTGCGTGACGTCTCTTTTGGTATAAATCCCGCTTCAAGCAATATGGAATATGTTTGCCTGCTCACATTAAAATGGTCTGTTACAAGCTCAAGGTGATAACTTTTTGATGGGTCTGTTACAGCTCCCCCTGCTAAAAATACCCCGCGGATAAAACTTTTAATGCAGCATTCATTTTCCAATACACCAAGATTTACATGATGTGCAAGCAGATTTTCTTTTGAAAACCCAAAAACCTCAAAAATCCTTCCAATCTTTTTTGAATCGGTGATTATATATGCCTGCTTACCCGGCTCGTCTTCATCGGGCATTGTATCAAAGGATGTTTTAAATGCCGAAAGAAATAAACTGACAATTCTTTTTCCCAGAATCTTATTTCCTGTCACAATCCTTATTTCGCGCATACTGAATGTATTACCGTAAAGCAGCATGCCATAACATTCGGCTGTTGCACAGCAGTTTTCTTCCGGCGAAAGCCTGCATAATTCAACTTTTGCATTATATGAAAACGACATGCTTACTCTCCGTTATGCGAAATTCACTATTGTGCGAACCCGCACAGTGTTAACCTTCTATTCTTTATCAATGTCACGGTGTATACAGTCCACGGGATACCCCTGCTCGCTCAGATATTCCATAAGCGCTTCCGCCATGGCGGGTGACCTGTGTTTTCCTCCCGTACATCCGAAGCATATTACAAAATAACGGCGCCCTTCGTCTATATAGTGAGGAAGCAATAAATCAGTCATTTCACAAAACTGTCTGAAAAATTCATTACTTTGCTCAAATCCGAAAACATAATCCTTAACAATAATATCAAGACCTGTTTTGTGTTTAAGCTCAGGATCATAAAAAGGATTCGGCAAAAACCGTACATCAAACAAAATATCCGCTTCAACAGGCAATCCATGCTTAAATCCAAACGATTTAATTGTCACATTAAGAGCCTTCTGGTCCGCTTCATCGGTAAACAGCAAGTTTAAGCGACGTTGAAGCTTGCTGAGCGTTAACCCTGTCGTATCAATAACTTCATCTGCCTTACTCTTAATATTCGAAAGCATTTTTATTTCATTATTTACCGCTTCGGTCAAATCTGATCCCGATGTATCGAGCGGATGACGGCGGCGTGTTTCCTTGTACCGTCTGATAATCGTTTCGGTTTCCGCTTCAACGAAAAGAAGCTTCAGAACACATCCAAGCTCCCGCATTTCATCAAATGTTTTAAAAAGCTCATCTTCATTTTCAAGTGCACGGATATCAGTTACAAGAGCAACACGTTCATATCTCCCTTGGGTTGCAATGCACAACTCTGCAAACTTCGGCATCATCTGAAGAGGCATATTATCAACACAATAAAAATCCATGTCCTCAAGCACGGCTGCAACACGGCTTTTACCCGCTCCCGATATACCTGAAATAATTACAATATCCATGCTCAATACTACCTCACAATTTTTATTTCCGGTTCAAGCAGCGTTCCTGTGTTATTATGTACCACTTCCCGGACATGCTCTATTAAAGTTATTACATCATCAAATGTTGCATTTCCGTTATTTACGATAAATCCTGAATGTTTTTCGGAAACCTGTGCTCCGCCGATTTTATATCCCTTTAACCCCGACTGTTCAATAAGAGCTGCCGCATATCCTTCTTTCGGACGCTTAAAAATACTTCCGCCGCTTGCCGTATCAAGCGGCTGACTTTTTTGACGGCGGGAGTTCAAATCATTTATTTTATGTCTTATTACTTTACTATCTTCATTTCTTAGTTTAAAAACAGCGGAAAGCAAAACATCATCGCAATCAGAAAACCTGCTGTGCCTGTACGAAAAATCATTGTCCGCTTCGGTCAATTCCGTAACACCGCAGCTTGAGCAGAAAACAGTTGTTTCAATTACAACATCCTTCATTTCACCGCCGTATGCTCCCGCATTCATAACTACAGCACCACCTGTTGTCCCGGGAATACCATGTGCAAACTCCAGTCCGGAAAGTCCGCTGTCACATGCAAACTCCGCAAGAGCGGAAAGTAAAACACCTGCATCAGCACTGATATATCTGTAATTTTCCGGGTTTTCTTCGCTTACCCCTGCTCCGGCATAATCAATAAGTGCCATACCTGACAGTTTTGATGTGTTAATAATAATTAATTCATGATTATTATCGCTTGCAAGTATGTTAGATCCGTTACCGATAATAAACGGTGTTAACTTATGTTTATATAGAATGTTGCATATTTCCGAAGTGCATTCGGTGCTTTCCGGAAATAACATAACACTTACAGGCCCGCCGATTTTAAATGTAGTATGCTTGCTAAAAGGTTCATTATATCTGATTTCAAGACTCGGCAGTTTTTCTTTGATATACTGCACCGCAAGATTTATTTCGTCCATTTAAACTCCTCGTAGTGACTATAACGCCTCACCCTTTATTTATGTCCCTGAAGTTAACTGATTCACATGAGCAGACCCGTCCGCCACTTTTTCATCCAGGTGTTTATCAATTTGTTTTGTAAACTCAAGCGCAGCATGATAACCCATGAACTTTTGCCGTTGATTCATTGCCGCAACCTCAAGAATGACTGCAAGATTCCGTCCGGGTTTAATTGGAATAGTAACTGTCGGTACTTTAACACCGAGAATTTCCACTGCATTTTCAGTAATACCAAGCCTGTCATAGTTTGCATCGTTTCTCCACAGTTCAATATTGCAAACAAGATGGATATTCTGGTAATCCTTAACGGCACCCGAACCGAATATCTGACGTACATCAATAACTCCAAGTCCCCGGAGCTCAACATAGTGGCGTATAAGCTCAGGCGCAGTGCCTTGAATAACATTTACGTCAATAGCTTTTATTTCCACGGCATCATCTGCAATAAGCCTGTGCCCCCGTTTTAAAAGTTCAATTGCAGTTTCGCTTTTTCCGACCCCGCTCTCACCGACCAAAAGAAGCCCGACACCGTAAACCTCAACGAGCACACCGTGGCGGGTAACACGAGGCGCAATTTCACGTCTTACAAGCCTGATTACCTTCGACATTGTTTCTGTTGTATGAGCCGATGAGTTTAATACAGTTACATCGTGTTTTTCAGCAGATTCAAGAAGAGCACCGGTTATATCGGAACCATGGCACATAATGAGTGCAGGAACCTTATGCTTCATAAGCGTCTCCCACTTACGAAGCCGCTCATCTCTCGGCAACCCTTCCATATACGCAGATTCCATCTGCCCTATGAGCTGAATACGCGTCGGTTCAAAATGCTCATAAAAATCCGCAAGCTGCAACCCCGGACGGTGAACATCGCCCGAATATATAAGAACCTCATCAAAATCCGAAGACCTGTACACAATCTCAGCCCTTAAATCCTCGGTCAGCTTGGATAATTTATAGCTGTATATCTGCTCCATTTTAATCACTCCCAACGCCTGTATTGTCCGCAATTTAGCAACATTCCCAATATAAGTTTATACAAAACGTCATATATTTGCAAGTATTTCATAGTATTTGTATTTTTTGCTTGCAATTTATTTGTTTTTTTGTTATTATAAACGCCGTTGTCCATATCGGCAATTTAACTTGGAGGAATTTATTATGGCAAAGTGTTCATATTGTGATAAAGGGGTATCATTCGGAATCAGAGTCAGTCACTCGCACAGACGCAGCAACCGCACATGGAAACCAAATGTAAAACGTGTTGCGGCAATTGTTGACGGCTCACCAAAGCGTGTCCACGTATGCACACGCTGTCTTCGAAGCGGCAAAGTAGAGCGCGCCGTAAAGTAATTAATAAACGCTATGTAATACCCACGGCGCAAGCTGTGGGTATTCTTATAGGGTAAGTTATGAGTGTATTATAAGGCTGGAGGCACACCAAAATGAAGTTTGGAATAATAGGTTACGGCAATCTCGGAAAAGCATTTGCATCTGCTCTAATCTGCACGGGTGAAATCCCGGCATGTGATATTTCTGTTTATGATAGCTCGGAAGCTGCCCTAACTGCCGCAAAAAAAGAATCCTTCAACATTTACAGTGCTGACGGAATCAATGAAATGATTAAAAACACGGATATTATTTGTATTATAGTTAAAAGTTATGTTTTCGAAGAGCTTGCCAAAAATATGGATCAAAGTATATTAAAGGAAAAGCTTGTAATCAGTATGATGGCGGGTGTAACCTTTGAGCAGATTTACTCTTTAATCGGGCAGGTTAGTCTTGCACGTGTTATGCCGTCGATTGCAATCGCAACAAACGAAGGAGTAATTGCATACACAAAACTCCCCGAAAAGGTTTCTGTTATCTTCGGGAAGTTCGGATATGCGTTTGAAACAGAACCCGGGAATCTTGAAAAAGCCACGGCATTTGCCTCCTGCGGATTCGGTTTTGCAGCATATTTAATAGATGCATTCGCTAAAGCAGGTGAAAAAATGGGTTTCCCGCCTGAAACAGCTTCTCATATAGCAGCACTTACTTTCAAAAATGCAAGCGGCTCAAGCAACTTCAGAGAAACCGTCAAAGCAGTAGCCACCCCCGGCGGCGCAACCGAACAAGGCATAAACCACATGGATTCAAATAACATCTACGAAATAGTAGCAGAAGCAATGCAAAAATCATACAAACACGTAACATAACATCACAACACAAGGGGAACACAGGGGAGACGGTTCTGTTGTGCTGTGACAGGGGGACGGTTCTGCTGTCTGAGAGACAAGGGGACGGTTCTGCTGTCTGAGAGACAAGGGGACGGTTCTGCTGTCTGAGAGTGGAGAAACTCATGAATAAAGTGCCTAAAAGTGAACTAAATTCCAGAATTGAACGTTTTCTAAAGCGTTTAGGTGATACTTATGCCGGTTGGGAAGTTTGTATGGTTATCGGTGGAGTGAATCTATACTATTTCACCGGGACTATTTGTGACGGAGTTTTATTAATTAGCAAAGATGGTGACAGGACACTTTGGGTAAGGCGCAGTTATGAGCGTGCAGTTATTGAGTCGGAATTTTCCGATATCCGTCCTATGAAAAGCTTTCGGGATATCGCTGAGACTCTCCCGTCCTTGCCCGATACATTATATATCGACACTGCTAATACCACCTTGGAATGGTTCGGTTTGCTGAAAAAATATATGCCGTTTAATGATGTTCTCCCCTTAGACAGTATTATTTTAAATACAAGAGCAGTAAAAAGTGCATACGAAATCGAAATCATGAACCGCTGCGGTTCAGAAACAGATCGTATCTATAAAAAAGTGTTACCGACACTGTTAAAACCCGGTATGTCCGAGGTTGAGCTTGGTGCCGAGCTGTTTAAGGTCTTTTTAACAGACGGTTTTCACGGTGTCAGCCGTTTTTCCATGCGAAATGTCGACTCCGTACTCGGGCATGTTGCATTTGGCGACAGCACATTATACCCGTCAGCCTTTAACGGAGCTTCCGGAGTAAACGGACTCTGCCCTGCAGTCCCCGCTCTCGGAAACAGAAACCGCTGCTTAAAAAACGGCGACCTGATATATGTAGATATTGCTCCGGGAATCGATGGATATCATATAGACAAAACTATTGTTCTAAGCTATAAAGCTCCTCAGCCGGAGCATGTTGAAGCCGCTTTAAATCATTGCCTGGAGCTCGAAAGACTTGCTGCCTCCATGCTTAAACCCGGTGTTAAACCGTCTGACATTTATGAGTCAGTAACCGCTTCGGTCAACGCTGAATACAGGGACATTTTCATGGGTGCAAAAGGACGAACAGTACCCTTCATAGGCCACGGTGTTGGTCTCCATGTTGATGAAATGCCTGTAATTGCAAAAAACTTCACTGCCCCACTTGAGGAAAACATGACAATAGCCATCGAACCAAAAATAGGTTTAGACGGCATAGGAATAGTAGGAGTTGAAAACACATACCTTGTAACAAAAAACAGCGGCATAAGCTTAACAGGAAACCAAAGAGAGCTTGAAACAGTTTAAATAACCAATATTGCATCGCCGATAATTGTAAGATACCATACTTCTAAAGGACTGGATTGCTTCGTGCGCTCGCAATGACGAAGGTTGGATTTGCTGTTAAGTTATCAACATCGCATCGCCAAAGGAAAAAAATCTGTACCCTTCGCTTATTGCAGAATTATAAGCACGAAGGGTATTTTCTTTGCTTGCAAATGCCGATACCAGCATTATTAGTGTGCTTTCGGGTAAATGGAAGTTAGTTATAAGACCATCAATGCATTTAAACTTATAACCCGGATAAATAAAAATATCGGTATATCCCGATTGTGCAGTAATAACCCCTGATTCATCAGTGCATGATTCCAACACTCTGCACGACGTCGTGCCGACTGCTATCACACGTCCGCCTTGCTTTTTTGTTTTGCTTATTGTATTGGCGGTCTCATCCGAAAGAATAAAATACTCGGAGTGCATGTTGTGGTCTTTTATATTATCGGTCTTTACGGGTCTGAATGTACCAAGCCCGACATGCAAGGTCACATATTGAATATCTACACCCTTGGAGCTTATTTCACCCAGCAGCTCCTCGGTAAAATGCAAGCCTGCCGTAGGTGCAGCTGCAGAGCCGATTTCTTTTGAATAAACCGTCTGGTACCGCTCTGCATCCTTTAACTCCTCATGGATATAAGGCGGCAGCGGCATTTTTCCAAGTCTTTCCAAAACCTCAAGAAAAATCCCATCATATCTGAACTCAATAAGCCTGTTCCCGTTTTCAAGAACCTCGTTAACCGTTGCGGTCAGCTCGCCGTTCCCGAATATAAAACGCGCTCCAACCTTTGCTCTCTTCCCCGGCTTAGTAAGGCACTCCCAAAGCGCAATGCATTGAGCAGAACTCTGTCCTTGAGACAGGGGGACAGGTCCCTTGTCGCATCCCTTGTCGCACCCATTGTTGTAATCACCCGTTTCTTTAAGCAAAACAACCTCCACTGCTCCGCCCGCTTCAGTTTCCCCAAGCAGTCTGGCAGGCAGTACACGAGAGTCATTCAGAACCAGGCAATCGCCTTTTTGCAACAGCTTCGGCAACTCATAAAACCTGTGGTGTTCAAGTATACCCGATTTTCTATCCATGCAAAGAAGCCGTGACAACTCACGGCTTTCAATCGGTGTTTGCGCTATAAGCTCCGGTGGAAGCTCAAAATAAAAATCACTCTTAAGCATTGTATCAAGACTCATTTCATTTACACTTGAAAAAAAAGTATGTTCATGGTACACTAAAACCCACGATTTTTCAAGGAGTTTTACATATAACGGTCATGAAAAAATACAAGGTTGGAATAATAGGTGCAACAGGAATGGTAGGGCAGCGTTTTGTAACGCTGATTGATGCTCACCCATGGTTTGAATTGGAAACAGTCGCTGCAAGCAGCCGTTCGGCAGGCAAAACTTATGAAGAAGCAACCGAGGGCCGCTGGATGATGACTGACCCTATACCGGATTGCGCTAAAAATAAAACAATCCTCTCTGCAGAAAACGATATAAAGCAAATATCGGAAAGTACAGACTTTGTATTTTCTGCCGTTGATATGAAAAAAGAAGAAATTAAAGCACTTGAGGAGGCATATGCAAAAGCAGAATGCCCGGTTGTATCAAACAACAGCGCACACCGCTGGACTCCCGACGTTCCGATGATTGTCCCGGAATTAAATCCGGAGCATGCTGAAATAATCCCGCACCAACGAAAGCGGTTAGGCACAAGCAAAGGATTCATCACAGTAAAATCAAACTGCTCAATCCAAAGCTATGTACCTCCCTTTCACCCGCTCAGAGAAAAGTTTTCTCTGACCAAGGCTCTTGTCTGTACATACCAGGCAATATCAGGAGCCGGTAAAAACTTTAATACATGGCCTGAAATGATAGAAAACGTAATCCCGTACATCGGCGGCGAGGAAGAAAAATCCGAAACAGAACCATATAAAATCTGGGGTAAAATTACCGGAAACGAAATAATCCCGGCGACAACTCCGCTAATAACAACTCAATGCATTAGAGTCGCAGCCCTTGACGGTCACATGGGCGCAGTATTCATGAGCTTTGAAAACAAACCGTCTATCGACGAAATAAAACAACTCTGGCGTGAATACAAAGGATATCCGCAAACTCACAATCTCCCCTCGGCACCAAAACAGTTTTTACACTATTTCGAAGAAACCGACCGTCCGCAGACTAAAATCGACTGCAATCTCGAAAACGGCATGGCAATAAGCATGGGCCGCCTGCGCCCCGACACCCAATACGACTACAAATTCATCTGCCTAAGCCACAACACCCTTCGCGGCGCAGCAGGCGGAGCAGTCCTCACCGCAGAACTATTATGTAATGAAGGTTATATATAGTTTTAATCTGTGTGTCTTGGAAGCGGTATATATATTTATGACAAGTGCAGGCACGGACGCCGGAACGCGCGAGTATAAACAGGACGTTTCTCCGAGCGAAAAATAAATATATATACCGCCTCCAAGACACACCACAATAGAAATGAAAGGAAAATTAAAATGAAAACACCAGTATTTACCGGATCATCAACAGCTATTGTAACGCCGTTTCGGGACGGTAAGGTTGACTATAAAAAACTTGGTGAGCTTATTGATTTCCAAATCGCTGCGGGAACTGCAGCCATCACCATTAACGGAACAACAGGCGAATGCTCAACCATGACGCTTGAGGAGTCCACGGCAACCATCGATTTTTGCGTAAAGCATGTCAACAGCCGTGCAAAAGTCATAGCAGGAACAGGAAGCAACGATACGCAATCCGCCCTGTTTCTTTCACAAGCTGCCGAAAAATCAGGAGCAGACGCACTCATGATGGTATCCCCGTACTACAATAAAACCTCGCAAAGAGGACTGGTAAAACACTTCACATTTCTCGCAGACAGAGTACAAATCCCGATAATCGTCTACAATGTACCACCCCGCACGGGAATGACATTCACTGCCGAAACATATATTGAACTCTCAAAACACCCGAACATTCTGGGAGCAAAAGAAGCTTCAAGCGATTTCTCTCTTATTGCAACAACAATAGCTACCTGCGGAGATAATTTCTATTTTTGGAGCGGTAACGACGAGGACGTTGTGCCGATGATGTCGCTCGGAGCAAAAGGTGTAATCTCCGTTCTTGCAAACATTGTCCCCGATATTGTGGCTAAAATGACCAAATCCTGCCTTGACGGTGATTTTAAAGCCGGAGCAGCACTGCAGTTAAAATACTTCAACCTGATTAAGCACCTCTTTATTGAAACAAGCCCGATGCCGGTAAAAGCAGCACTCAACCTCATGGGCAAGGACGTGGGTGAACCAAGAATGCCGCTTTGCGACCTCGCACCCGAAAACCACGAAAAACTCAAAAAAGCAATGCTTGATATAGGACTTATACAATGATTAATGTTATTCTTTCAGGTTGTAACGGCTATATGGGTAGGGTTATAACCGAACTTACCGATAAACAAAACGATATAACTATCACGGCCGGTATCGACATAGACGCAGCAAAGCAAAACAATTACCCTGTCTATACAAACCCGAATGACATTCCCTGTGAGATAAAAAACAGTGCCGGTGTGATTATTGATTTTTCAAGCCCTACCGCTCTCACCGGACTCCTTGAGCTCAGTATAAGTCAAAAAATACCTGTAATCCTTTGTGCAACAGGCTATTCGGAAGAACAACTAAATGAAATCGATAAAGCGTCAGCACACACACCTGTATTTCGAAGCGGAAACATGTCACTTGGAATAAACCTGCTTATTGACCTTATCAAACGTGCCTGCCCGGTTCTCGGCGAGGATTTTGACGTTGAAATCATCGAAAAGCATCACAGACGCAAAAAAGACGCACCAAGCGGAACCGCACTGATGCTGGCAGATGCCGCCGCCGAAGCCAAAACTGCCACCGGAGCAAAGACTACCGCCGAAGCCAAAACTGCTGCCGAAGCCAAAGCCGGAAAACCCGCCTATGTATATGAAAGACAAAGCAAAAATGCACCAAGAGAAAAAAACGAAATAGGAATATCCTCTGTACGCGGCGGAACAATCGTTGGTGAGCATGATGTAATTTTTGCAGGTCTTGATGAAGTTATTGAGCTTCGTCATAAAGCAGCGTCCCGGGACGTTTTTGCAACCGGCGCTCTTAAAGCAGCAAGATTTATGATAGGCAAACCGCCGGGTATGTACAACATGAATAATGTCCTGGAATAAAACGGACATTCTTTGCAGTGACAATAAAAAGCCTAAATATGCCCACTTATTTGTATAAAGTGTTGCATTTCGATTCTATAAAGTGTTATAATCTATTGAACTGTGAGCATAAATACTAAAGAGGTGAACATTTTGGATGTAAATAGCGAATATATAGATGTTCCTGATGCGCTAAAACGTATCGGTGGCAGCATGGATTTATATAAAAGGCTTCTAAACCAGTTTACGGGCGGCGACCATATCGACCCCCTTGAAGAAGCCCTCAGCGTCGGAGCACTGGATGAAGCATCCCGCCTCATTCACACTCTCAAAGGCGTAGCTGCAAACCTGTCTCTTATAAAACTAAGCTCCGTTTCCAAAGAACTCGAAGACAAACTAAAAAACGGACTCGACCATGGCGACGCATTTAAGGAACTTAAGCACACATATGACGAAACATCACAGCAAATAGAAAAAATATCGTAAACTCATCAGCAAAATGAAAGGATTGTAAACTCTATGGGCAAGACTAATGACATCATCCTTATTGTAGACGACGTTGAAATAAACCGTACCATTCTGCGTGAAATCCTGCAAGACGATTATAGTATCGTAGAAGCAGCAAACGGTCACGAAGCACTTCGGACATTATTTCCCGTCGATGAAACACCCGCCGAAGTACTTCCTACAGCAATTTTGCTTGACGTTATGATGCCCGGAATGGATGGCTTTGAAGTTCTTGAAGTAATCAAGAAAAATAACGCAACAAAAAATATCCCGGTTTTATTCATTACCGCAACAGATTCGGAAGAAACAGAATCCAGAGGCTTAAAGGCCGGAGCCGCCGATTACATAACAAAACCGTTTAATTTTGACGTTGTAAGAGCACGTGTTGACAACCATATAAATCTCGTCCGCTACAGCCACAATCTTGAACAGCTTGTTTCCAAAAAAACCGAAGAAGTCACAAAAACATACGAGTCTACACTTGAAGTACTCGCTACAATCATAGAATATAGAAACCTCGAATCCGGCACTCATATCCGCAGAACCACTCTTCTTACAGAAATACTTATTAACAGAATGCTTAAACACGATAAATTCAAACCCGCTCTTGATGAATTAAATTTATCTTCATTAATTAAAGCATCGGCACTTCATGATATCGGAAAAATAGGAATCCCCGACGGAATCCTCCTAAAGCCCGGCAAACTGACAAACGATGAGTTTAACATGATAAAAACCCATACATCGGTCGGCAGCCATATAATCGACAGCATTGCGGAAAATCTGCCCGATAACGATAACTATTTAAAATACGCAAAGGACATATGCCACTATCACCACGAACGTTGGGACGGCAACGGTTATCCTACCGGTCTGAGCGGTGAGGAAATACCGCTTTCGGCAAGAATCATATCTGTTGTTGATGTTTACGATGCACTTGTCAGCCCGAGATGCTACAAGGACGCATTTTCACACGATATCGCAATGAACATCATCACCGAAGGAAAAGGCACACAGTTCGACCCCGACATAGTAGACCTAATCCCCGACGTAGCAGAGGCATTCATGAAAGTCGAAGAAGACCACGGCGACTAGCAGTGAAACAGGGGACAGGTACTGTGCTTCAATAAATAAACCAGGGTTGTCATGTTGACCACCCTGGTTAAATTTTCTATTGAAGCACAGTACCTGTCCCCTGTTTCACCCTGTTTCAGCTTAATGGCTCATTGCGGTCTCTCTTTTACGGTTGACGAGGACATCGACGAGACCGACGAGGTTTGCGATTTCGGGTTTTGAAAGCTGAGCATCTGCTCCAACTTCAACGCCTTTTTTCTGCATATTTTCATCGATGAGAGAAGAGAAAATAATAACCGGAATATCCATAAATGTGGCATCGGACTTAACAAGCTTTGTTAATCTGTGCCCGTCCATACGGGGCATTTCGATATCTGTAATAAGGCAGCTTACTCTTGCCGAAACATCGGTTATGCCGGATTCTTTTATTTTATTCAGATGATCCCATGCTTCCTCACCATTATTTAATATGGTAAGATTGCTGTAACCGGATGTATGAAGTGCTTCTGTAAGCATTTTTCTGAGAAGTGCAGAGTCTTCGGCAACAACAATCGGAATATTCTCTCTGTCCATTCCCGAATAAGCTGCAACGGTTGAAAGGTCAATACCTGTTTCCGGGCTGATGTCGAATGTAATCTTTTCAAAGTCAAGAATCGAAATAATCCTGTCATTAACTTTTGCAATACCCGTAACAACACCCTCGTCTCCACCGTAGATAATCGAATCGGGTTTTTCAATATCATTCCATGAAATACGGAAAATACCTTCAACGGCATGAACGTGGAAGGCTATATTCATTTGGTTAAAGTTTGTGATAATGAAAATGTCCTTGCTCGGGTCATCGGAAACACCGAGATTAAGATATCTTGCAAGATCAACTATTGTATAAACTTCATTTCTCGGTTGAAAGATACCCTCAACACAGGGGTGCGCAAGCGGCATCTCCTGGACCTCTTGTGCCTGCATAAGCTCGTTAATTTTTGCAACGTTGATACCGTAACTGTTGCCCGAAATAACAAACTCAAGTATTTCAAGCTCATTAGTACCTGTTTCAAGAAGGATATTAGTGTCGACTATTCCCACCGTTCTCACGCCCTTTACATATGATTCGCCTGTTAGATTTATATATTATACAGATAATCCGCTATTAATGCAATAGCGGATTATTGTAAATTTTCATATTGTCTAGCTGTTAATAATATCGGTTATTCTTACACCGTAGTTGTCGTCGATTACAACAACCTCGCCTCTTGCTATCATTTTACCGTTTACAACTATTTCTACAGGGTCTCCCGCAATCTTATCAAGAACAATAATTGTTCCAAGATTAAACTCGAGGATTTCGCTGATTTCTTTTTTTGCTCTTCCGAGCTCAACACTTACCTGAAGCGGAATGTTGTAAACAAGGTCTATGCTCTTTGGTTCGCCTGCAGGCCCGGCGGCGTCGAATGCCTGGAACTGCATCGGATGAACATCCACGACTCTTCCTTGTCCGCCCATCGGGTATTGCTGCGGATATTGCTGCGGCGGATATGGTTGAGGCGGATACGCCTGTGGCGGGTACGGCTGCGGCGGATATGGAGCAGCTGCATACGGGTCTGTCGGCGGGTACGGGTGTGCCGCAGGCGGTGGTGCTGCCGCCGCTTCCGGAGGTGGTGGCGGTGGAGCTGCTGCCGCAGGGGGCGGGGGTGGCGGTGCTGCCGCCGCTGCCGGTGGAGGCGGTGGTGGTGCAGCCGCTGCCGGTGGCGGAGGTGCAGCTGCTGCTGCCGGTGGTTCTCCAACACCTGCATCCATAAATTGCTTTGCGAACTGTTTACTTACATCATAAGGAACAAGCTGTATAAGTTCACTTTTTAAAAGCCCTTCGATTTCCATGTCAAAGCTTATTTTTGTAACCATTTCCATCTCACCGAGAAGAGTTGTTACGTCAAAACCTGCTTCAACCGTTGAACTTTTTGGCGGTGCAATGTCAATTGCAGTACCAAGCAGCTTTGCAAGAGATGTTGATGATGCACCCATCATCTGGTTCATTATCTCGCTCATTGCACTAAGATGCATTTCATTGAGCTCGATCGGTTCTTCAAGTGTACCGTCGCCGCCCATTAATAAATCTGTTATAAGTGCAGCGTCTTCAATTTTTAAAACAAGTAAGTTTGTTCCCGTGATACCCTTTGTATACTCTATTGTAGCAACTACAAACGGAACCTTGTAAACAGACAGAACATCCTTTGCATTAAATACCCGGACTCTCGGAGTTGTAATATCAACTCTTCTGTCAAGAAGTGTATACATTGTTGTTGCAACTGCACCCATGCTGATATTGCCGATTTCTCCGAGAATATCAACCTCTTCGGGTGACAGCATGCCTTCAAGCGCGGGTATGTTGTGAAGCGGATCCGCAGCAACACCTTCTGTCGCCGTATCGGCAGCGCTGCTGTCTGCACCTTCCAGCAATGATGCAATATCCTCGGCCGACATCATATCCCCGCCTCCATCGGAGGCGTTGACGTCGGAATCATCGGCTGCCGCAACCGGCTCCGGGTCAACTCCGCCTGCAGCGTCGTCAAGCATTGCAGCTACCGCTTCGGGTGACATTATATCCCCGCCTGAATCATCAGATGCTGCCGCAACCGGCTCCGGGTCAACTCCGCCTGCAGCGTCATCAAGCATTGCAGCTATCGCTTCGGGTGACATTATATCACCGCCTGAATCTGCTTCGGGCTCTGCGGTTGCTGTAGGCGCATCTCCTGCGTCTGAGTTTCCCGCCATCATGGCTTCAATTTCCTCTTGTGAGAGATTCATTTTGTGCCTCCTCCTCTGTTAAAACGTCGACGACCTCCATTGCATACCTATGTCCGAGAGTTCCGATGTTTGCTTTGAACTTTGGTATATGATGTACCTTAATTGTAAGAGGTATATCCACCGGGTGGTCCAGTTTAATTACATCGCCGACTTGAAGGTTTACTATATCTGATACTGTTGCCGGGGTTGATTCAAAATATGCCGTGAGCGGTATCGGTGAATGCATCAGCATTCCTGTAATTGCTGCGAGTCTTTCCTCACCTCTGCCGTCATCTCTTATGCCGCTTGAAAACCACATTCTGGTATTGAGCTGCTGTGCAACCGGCTCGACTGCCGTCTGAGGTATGCAAATACTCATGAGTCCCGATTCTTCGCCCATTGTTATATTTATGATAATAACTGCAACCGGTTCATTCGGAGCTGTTATTTGCGCAAACTGCGGGCTTGTTTCAATCCTGTCTATCTGCATTGAAATGTCTATAACTTTTTCCCATGCTTCATCGAATACGTTACATTGCTGACGCAGAACACGTTCTACGAGTGCAAGCTCTATTTCGGTAAACTGCTTTGCATTTTCACCTGTTTTATCTCCGCCGAACAAACGGCTGATAAGCATGTATGCAAATTCCGGTGACATTTGTATGAGTAGCGAGCCGTGCATTGGTTCGGCTGCCATAACTGCAAGTACTACCGGTGCAGGAAGCGAGTTGTTAAACTCACTGTAGGAGCATTCTTCAATTGACAGAATCTCACATTCGCATGAAACACGCAGAATACTCGATAAACTGTTGGATAAGAGCTGGCTGTACGTTTCAAAAACAACGTGGAATGTACGCATTTGCTCTTTTGGAAAACGGTTTGCGGTTCTAAAGTCATATTCCTTGACTTTCATCGCCGGCTCGCCGTCCGATGCCTCCGCTGCCGAATCCGAGTCTCCGGTCATGAGCGCACTTAATAGTTCGTCAATCTCGGATTGTGATAATATTTCAGACAAACTGCACTCACTCCTTTGCTTTTCTGTTTAACGGTCATAATATAAGCTGTAAAATAACTTGTTTCTTTTACTGTGGCTTGCTCTCAAGACACTTTATACCATCACTCCATTAAACATGAAAAATACGGAAATGTCAATACTTATTGTGGTTTTTCATTGGTTTAATACTATATAGTGTATTTTTGTCATCCTGACATATTTCCTAAAACGTTGTTGCTTTTCTTATCCGTATCTTTTCCTCGCGGATTTTTTCAACGAGTTCGATTCCGGATTCGCTTACGGTTATCTTTTTTCCCGTATTAAGAGTAACTATCGTGTCCGGTGTTTCTTCAATGAATTCAATCATGTCTTCGTTAACATAGAACTGCGAAGCCTTGTTAAGTCTGGTTACGATAATCATTGCAGGCTCCTTTCGTCGCCGTCAGGGCTTTATTCTTAGGGATTAGGGCTTAGAGTTTTTGCTATCCTCTATGCCCTATCCCCTGTGCCCTATTTATCTATTATCTCTTAAGATTTACCAGTTCCTCAAGCATCGTATCCGATACGGTTATGATTCTGGAGTTTGCCTGGAATCCTCTCTGTGTGACAATCATGTCGGTAAACTCATTTGACAGGTCAACATTTGACATTTCAAGTCCGCCGCCGTCTACGCTGCCCGCTCCGTTTTCAACAATCGGTCTTGAGATAACTGCTTCTCCCGATGATGCTGTTTCACGGTAAAGGCTGTTGCCTCCTTTTTCAAGACCCGAGGGATTTGAAAACATTGCAAGCTGTACTTCAGCGATGACAACTTTTCTGTTATCAATCATGACCGATATCGAGCCGTCTTTACCTACTGCAAATCCTGTAAGAGGACGCGGATTATCTGTATCATTTGCGTAACCGTTATCTTCTATCCATTGATCAAGAGCTATTACTGCGTCTTGAAAATCTTGCAGTGCAGCTGCAATATCTGCACCAACACCGGTCAGTCTTGCTTCAGCAAGTGCTTTTCTTGCTTCATTCAAGTCGATTTGCAGATTTGCGAGTATTGAAAGCTCTTCCGGGTCAATAGGTTCGGTATTGGCACTTGGATATGCAATCAATCTGATTCTGTCAAGTCCTTGTGTGAATTCCAAACCGTCGCGGTCTGGATTTCTTGCTTCGGGTTCTGCAACAATTCCTAATACAGGTGCTCTGTATCCGGGCGGTGCTGTTCCTGTGCCGTCCCAATCAATCTCAGGTGCCGAGCCGACATCAATTACACCCATTTTCAGTTCGTTGGTTACACCCATTACATAGTAACCCATGCTGTTTACGAGATAACCTTCGTTATCGATATCAAAGTTACCTGCTCTGGTGTAGAAGTATCCGCCGTCCGGTGCAGCTACGATAAAGAATCCGTCACCGTTGATCATCATGTCGGTCTCTCTGTCGGTACGCTGGAACGCAGATCTTGTGTGCAGAACATCAACTGTTGAAAGTCTGATACCGAGGCCGATTTGCATCGGGTTTGTTCCGCCGACCTGACCCTGGTTACCCATACCAGCAGATACGTTTTGGCTGAAAATATCCTGGAAGGTTGTACGTGCCGTTTTATAACCTGCTGTGTTTACGTTAGCGATGTTGTTACCGATAACGTCCATTCTTGTTTGGTGATTTCTGAGTCCGGATATTCCGGAATAAAGTGAGCGCATCATAATGCTTGTTCCTCCTAATTTGTTGTCTTTCTTTTAGAGTTTTGTCGAGAGTTGGAAAAACAATTATGTTTTTCCTAAGTCTCATTCATGAGACTTTGCATCCATGCTACGCTGTTCCTAAAAGCCCTGTGCTTTTCCAATGCGGCAATTTAGCCGCTATGCGATGATTTCATCGCTATCTATGCTGCTTGTTCTTCGCCTAGTTCATCGCCGGGTTCTTCGCCTGTACCGGGTTCTTCGTTTTTGGGTTCTTCAGCTTTCTCAAAGCTGGTGTAGATCCATTTCCATTCGTCTTCATTCCATGTCCAAAGTCCAAGCTCTGTTTCGTTCTTTTCGCACACTTCGATGAATCCTCCTTCGCCGTCGGGCTTAAAATTCTTTGCTTCGGGCGGTTTATCGGGTTTTGGTGCAAGTGCCTTTGTCCCTACCTCCCTAATATCAACGATGGCATTGACCGGAACGAACTTGGGTTCTTTTGTTCCGTCGTCGATTTGTGCGATTAACTGACCTTTATCCACAAAGACGCGTGTTACTGTGCCTTCGATATCTTTGCCGTTTAACTCTGCTATGATTGTGCGTCCGATAAGA
>Ga0123356_10002480_pt1 | contig 19696 bp, 14 predicted proteins | sample TergutEmb28metaG_2_FD_92546 | JGI IMG/M metagenome (GOLD analysis project Ga0123356, IMG submission 92546) | Embiratermes neotenicus P3 segment gut microbial communities from Petit-Saut dam, French Guiana - Emb289 P3 | ecosystem: Host-associated > Arthropoda: Insects > Digestive system > Gut ...
ATCGAGTTGCGGTAACGTCCGATCAGTTCCTCGACTCCTGCCGCTACGTCCATCAAGCTGCCTGTTAATACTTCTGTTCCTGCCATTTTTGTTTCCTCCTTATTATTTTTGTTGTTTGTTTTTGTTTTTCTGTTGCCTACCCGGCGATTTTGTCCTTCTGATTGCAGTATAGGGAGTGAAAATCCGCAAGTCAACGAATCCTGACAAGTGACACGATTATTGGAATAACCGGCTGATTATAGGATAGAAAAGGTGCCGGATAGGAGTGAGAGTAAATAAAAATCCCTGCACCGGAATGCAGAGATTTAATAATTAAACGTTAAAGATTGATTTTATCAATCTTGTCACAACAGTAACAATCAGCTGTGTGATGCCAGTATTCCGAGTATTTCATTTATATTGTTGACATATCCTGCCGGAGCAGTCCCATAATATGACTCGAAGTCCAAATCCCAGTTGCGGAACATAAACAACAGTTCCGATTCATACTTTTCAAACTCAGCTCTGGCAGGAGCCAGGGCCATACCTACACCGTTTACTGTAAATATATCCATATGCTCCGCGTCAAAATGAACCGCACTCCACGTTAATGCTGTTTTCATAATGTTATTTTCCAGAGTATCATAAACCCCGTGGACATGACCGCTGTTTCTTATTTCATAGATGCGCCACCTCAAATAGATCAAGTTATCTTCTCCTCTGAATATTGAAAGCTCGGGTCGAAGTCTAATACTGCTTTGCCTATCCTCAGGTTCTCTCATTTCTCCCTGATGATCATGGATCAGATAAACACTTTTTGATACACTGTCATATCCGTAAATCGAATAGCCGCCTGTTATATAATCACCGGCGAAAATACTGTGGTAATAAATCAGTTCATCGATGCCGTCATTGTTAAAATCGATCAGTGCCGCGCGCCATAATCCGGGACTAAGTCCATCACTTGATCCAAGGGATGAAACTCTTTCTGTAAGCAGCGCATGATAAGCCGAATAAATGTCTGATATTGTTGTTGGTGTTTCCGGTCCGGGTGTTGGTGTAGGTTCGGGGGGATCGTCCGGACCACCCGGCACAGGCGGCTCGGGGGGACTGTCCGGTTCCGGATACGGGCCGTGATCCTGTTCAATGATATGATCCAACATAGTTCTTATTGACGAACTCTCACCGATGACAGCCAGCCCCTGTTCAAGAATCATTATCGCATCAGGCTCGCGTCCCAGCCCTATATATGATTCCGCTGCACCTGTATATCCACGCGGATTCATCGGTTCGATATCTATAACCTTCAGGAATTGTACCAGTGCCTGCTCGTACTCAAGGGCGAACAGATATTTTTCACCAAGATCAAGCATCTCCCATACCGTAAGCGGTTTCTCCGATTTATTAAAAGCAGATAAAATCAATATTGTAGCGCATATGATCACAGCGAAACCAACTACGGCACATATAACCATTGTTACAGTTTTTTTGTTTGGTTTTACAGGGGGTTGCGCATATCCTCCCGAAAACGGGGTTGCAGATAACTCACCGTTTTCTACACCGCTTTTTGCACCGCAGTTTGCGCAGAATCTTTCATTTGATTCTTTTTTTCTTCCACATTCCGTACAAAACATTTGTTAACCTCCTTAGAGTCATAATCTTCATAGTATTCCGGCTAGTTGGTTGATGCGGGGTCGAAAATTATCTGCACAGGATGGTCCCGATGATCTGTTGTTCCGTCACCAAGCTGACCCCTGTCATTTGTTCCCCAACCCCATAAACTGTTATCGGGTTTTAGTATCATTGTATATCCGTTTCCGGCGGCAACCGCTATGACATCATCCATGATTTTAAGTGGAATAAGCCGGTTTTCGTATGTTCCTTGCAAAAGCTCATTATACTCATTAAATCCCCAGCTCCATAAACTGTTATCAGATTTTATTGCCCATGCATTTGTCGGAGAAACACTTGCTTTAATAACATTTTCCAATATCATCACCGGTTTTATCGTCGCCGGATCATACCGGGGTGGTCCCGCACCTTCTTCCGGAACACCAGTGTCACCTAATTCCCACGCCCAAAGGCAGTTATCGGTTTTGATCACAAACATATATTCATTGGATGAATAAACGTAAATCACATCGTCCATAATTTTTACCGGTCTGTTTGAGTAACTGCCATGATAATTCAAAACATAGGTTCCCCAGCCCCAGAGACTTCCATCCGCTTTGATTACCATTGTATTCGAATCTCCTGAAGTCACGGCATCAACAGAATCCATGATTTCCTCCGGGTTGCTGTTCCTGCCTGTAAATATACTGTTCCTAAGCTGATGTGATTCATTTGAACCCCAACCTAAAAGAGTACCACTTGATATTATTGCCATTGTATGGCGGTAGCCGGCAGAAACATAAACCACATCGTCCATTATTTTTACCGGGCTGTTCTGTTCTGTGTATGTACCATCACCCAACTGACCATAACTGTTATCACCCCAAGCCCAAAGGCTGCCATCGGATTTTATTGCCATCGTGTGACGGAAACCGGCGGAAACGGAAACTACATCGTCCATTATTTTCACCGGACTGTACCTGTCTGTAAACGTACCGTCACCCAACTGTCCATAATTATTATCACCCCAAGCCCAAAGGCTGCTGTCCTCCAAAATCGCAAAACTTGTTGAGTCGCCGGATTCAATCACCGATACCGTCGTCATTATTTGCGGTTCATCGATATTAAAAAGGTTAGTGTTTCCGTTATCAACGCTATCTGTTATGTTGCTCGTTATGTCATTTGTATGTTCTTCCGGCTCAGGATCATTTTCTACTATTCCGACCGGCTCCGGTGTTTGCACGGGATCATCGGGTTTACCGGTTAAATCTTCTGTTGGTTTTTCATTAACAAGCAGTATTATCAGGACTGACGCAACTATAAAAAGAGCTGTTGCGATACTTATTATCAGAAGTGACTGTTTTCTTTTTTTCTCTCCGGATGTAACAGGGAGTGTACCATTTCCGATATCATCGATTTCTTCCGGCGGCGCTGCTGCGGATTCTTTTAACATGAACTCTGTTGCTTCATTATCATTTTTCTCTGTGGACATCACATCGGCATCTTTTCCGGATATGAAGTCTGTTTCTTCATCAAAATTGTCACCCGGGTTACCCGAATCACCATTGTTTTCGCCCGGGTCGGCGTAATCCACGGACATCACCGGTACACTGTCGCCAAGAGGGTATATGGCAGCAGACTCTCCAAGACTATACTGTATAGCTTCAAGTTCTTCACGCATTTGCATTGGCGCGGAATAACGCTCCGCAGGATTATAAGCACATGCCTTTAGTACTATTTCCGCCAGACGTCCGTCTGTTCCGGACGGCAGCGGGATTTTTTCACCGCTCATCCGGCGGATCAGTGCATTTTCTCTGTCAGAATGTGTGATCCTTTTGGGGTATGGCGGTATGAAAGGCGCACGGTTTTTGTTGATCAAACGGTACAGTACAAGCCCCAACGAGCAGATATCCACCCCGGAACCGTATGCGTCTCCTTTGTATACTTCCGGTGCCATGTACGTATATGTGCCTTTTTTCGATAGTCCACCCGTTGTTTTTTCTATCGTACGCGCGATACCGAAGTCACCCAGCTTAAAGTGTCCGTCTTCGGAAATGAATATGTTCTCAGGTTTGATATCCCTGTGGATTATGTTCCGTTTCTGGCAAAGCTCAAGTGCATTACACATATCGATACCGAGTTTGATAACATCATGCCGGGAAAATGTTGTGTTTTTCGCATGCTCCATCAGCGGGGTTAAGAGTTCCATGCGTATGAGTATATCCCAGCCAATTTTCCCTTCGTGAGGAATGACCTGATGGTCTTCATAACTGACGATATTATTATTGCCCTTTAACTGACTCATTAACGCAAACTCAGAGATGATCTCCTTGACCGAGTTTTCAAAATATTCCTTTGCATTTTTTTCAACCATTCCGTCATCTAAAATACTTTGGACTTCATTATCGCTTTGCGGTATAGTGATTGCTTTAAGCGCGGATTTATATGTTACCCCAAACTCCTCACGTTCGATCTCAAAAACCTTCCCAAAGCTGCCTTCGCCAAGCTGCTTTGTTATCCGCCATGATCCGAACAATGGTTCATATTTTTTGTAATAATCTATAGTCACTTAAGTACCTCGTAACATCGTATGGTCGGGAATTTTCCGTGTCCATTTACTTATCAATAATAATCTGAACAGGGTCATAATGTGTATCTGTTGTTCCGTCACCAAGCTGTCCTTCACTGCTATATCCCCAACCCCATAAAGAACCGTTTGTTTTGATGACCATAGTATATCCATTTCCTGTGGCAATCGAAGCAATATCGTCCATGATTTTTACAGGACTGCGCCTGTTTCCATATGTATCATCCTCCCAGAACATACCGGAATAACTGTCTCCCCAAACCCAAAGGCTGTTGTCTGATGTTATTGCATATGTTCGGTTATTACTACCTGCCGAAACAGCAGTTACATCATCCATGATTTTTACAGGACTGTCTCTATCAATAGTTGATCCATCCCCAAGCTGACCCCAGCTGTTTGATCCCCATGCCCATAAACTTCCGTCTGTTTTAATCGCAAATATACTGTTATCGCCGTAAGTATAGTCACTGGGATCGCCGACGGTAACCGAAACTACATTATCCATTATTCTGACCGGAATGAGATGGTTAATGTCAGGTCCTTCTCCGGATGGACCAAACCAGGTAGCATCCCAACCCCAAAGGCTTCCATCATTGAGAATTGCCATTGTAACACCGGTACTTGTGGAAACCATAACTACATCATCCATCATCTTGACCGGACCATGTTGAATATCGTTGTTGACCGGGCCATTTGGACCCCATATATTTAAATCCAAACCCCAGAGGCTGTTATCTGATTTTATTACAAATGTATCCCCTTCTGTTGTAACTGCAATCACATCATCCATTATCTTGACTGGAAGGAGTTGAATGTCGAAGTTGCCGGAATCTCCAAAACCGGATAGATCTCTACCCCACCTCCAAAGACTTCCGTCATTTTTGATTGCCATAGTACAACTGCCTCCACTCGAAACAGCTATAACATCATCCATGATTTTTACAGGGCTGTTTCTGTTGATTGTTGAACCGTCACCAAGCTGACCATACCAATTGCCACCCCAGGCCCAAAGACTTTCATCTTCTAAAACAGCGAAGCTGGAGTGCCATTTCGTTTCAACTATTGACACTTTGTCTCCGGTTTGCAACTCATCGGCAGTTATTAAATTATCCTCGTCTGCAGTTATGATATTATCTTCGTCTCCTGAAAAGGTACTGTCTTCAGACACAGTTCCGGTTGTTTCCGATTGGTCAGTTTTTGACTGCTCGGGAGCTGATAACACTGCATCGGGTTCGATGTATGTTTCTCTGCCGCCCATTGTTATTATTAAAATTACTATTGATATCAATACTGCAGCGGCAACAATGCTGCCTATTATAAAAGGCATCCGTTTGCTTTTGTTCTTCTCCCGTGATTTCAGGGGTACATATTCCGTAGGATCATCTTCTGAATCGGCATAATCCACGGACAAAACCGGCACAGTGTCGCCAAGCGGATATATTACGGCGGATTCACCTTGACTGTATTGTATTGCTTCCAGTTCCTCGCGCATTTGTATCGGCGCCGAATACCTCTCCGCCTGATCATACGCACATGCTTTTAGTACGATTTCCGCCAGACGTCCATCCGACTCTGACGGTATCGGGAATTTTTCGCCGCTCATCCGGCGGATCATTGCATTTTCCCGGTCGGAATGTGTAATCTTTTCCGGATACGGAGGCATAAACGGCGCTCTGTTTTTATTGATCAAACGGTATAACAACATTCCCAACGAATAAATATCCACTGAAGAGCCGTAAATTTCTCCTTTATACATCTCCGGAGCCATATATGTATATGTACCTTTTTTTGACATTCCATCTGTTGTTTTTTCTATCGTCCGCGCGATACCGAAGTCTCCCAGTTTGAAATGACCGTCTCCGGATACAAATACATTCTCCGGTTTGATATCTCTGTGAATTATATTACGCTTCTGGCATAATTCCAGCGCATTGCACATATCTATACCGAGTTTGATCACATCCCGCCTGGTTAAAACTGTTTCTTTTGCATGCACCATCAATGGGGTAAGGAGTTCCATGCGAATTAAAATATCCCAGCCTATTTTACCTTCATGAGGTATGACCTGATGATCTTCATAACATACGATATTACTGTTGCCTCTCAGTTTGCTCATCAATTCGATCTCGGAAATAATCTCTCTGATCGAGTTTTCAAAATACTCGGCAACACTGTTATCATCCATTCCGTCAAACATGGCATTTTGGACTTCGCTTTCATTTTGCGGTATGGTAATCGTTTTTAGTGCAGATTTATATGTTACCCCAAACTCCTCACGTTCAATCTCAAAAACCTTACCGAAGCTGCCTTCACCGATAAGTTTTGTTATATACCACGAACCAAATATAGGTTCATACTTTTTATAATAATCGAATGTCATTGATCCACCATCCTTATTTTTTAACGAAATAGATATTTAATTCCCCGGGAAAATTTGTACAGGTTTGTTCTGATGAATATCCGTTTCACCAATACCAAGCTGACCCCTGTCATTTAAGCCCCAGCCCCATAGACTGTTATCGGATTTTAATATCATTGTATATCCGCTTCCGGCGGCAACTTCTATGACATCATCCATGATTTTTATAGGAGTGAGTTGGTTTTCGTATGTGTCGTCTAAAAGTTCATTATACCCATTAAAACCCCAACCCCATAAACTGTTGTCAGATTTTATTACCCATGTATTTGATCCGGAAGTACTAACTTTGATGACGTCTTCCAATATCATAACCGGTTCATACCAGCGTGCTTCTGAATCGTATCCGAAAACACCATATGAACCTGATCCCCATGCCCAAAGGCTGTTGTCGGTTTTGATTGCAAAAACATAATCCATGGATATATAAACGGAAATCACGTCGTTCATGATCTTTGCCGGTATGTCGTGTCGGGTTAAGTGATCGCCAAGATTAATCAAGTAGTTGGATCCCCAGCCCCAAAGACTTCCATCTGTTTTGATTACCATTGTATCCCAATATCCTACAATAACTGCATAAACAGAATCCATGATTTCTATCGGGTAGGGCTGGTTTTCTTCTGTACCGTCACTTAATTGTCCGTTTTTGTTATAACCCCAGCCCCAAAGGCTGCCATCGGATTTTATCGCCATAGTGTGACTGTAGCCGGCGGAAACAGAAACTACATCATCCATGATTTTTACCGGTCTGTCCTTTTCTGTGTATGTACCGTCACCCAATTCGCCATTTCCGTTAAAACCCCAGGCCCAAAGGCTGCCATCGGATTTTATTGCCATCGTGTGACGGGAACCGGCGGAAACAGAAACCACATCGTCCATTATTTTTACAGAACTGTTCCGGTCTGTAAATGTACCATCCCCTAATTGCCCATACCCGTTAAAGCCCCAAGCCCAGAGACTGCCGTCTTCAAAGATAGCAAAGCTTGTTGAGTCACCACTGGATTCAATTGCCGATACCACTTTTATTGCATGTATTTCATCTGTATCAAGAAAGTCATTGTTATCGTCATCTATGTTGTATGAAATTTCATTTTCCGGCTCTTGCGGCTGTGGATCGGTTTCCGTCACTTTTAACGGCTCCGGTGTATGTACGCCTTCGGCTTCACCGCCCTGATCTTCCACCGGTCTTTCACGACCGGGCATTAGTACTAAAATGATCACCGCTATCAATACGGCTGCAGCAAAACCCATCAACACAAAGATCAACGGTTTTCTTTTTTTCTTTTCCGATATATCCGGTGCTGTGCCTTTTCTTGGCAAATACTCCGTAGCAGCAGTGGCATCATCATCTTTCTCTGCAGGTATCTGTTCAGCACCATTTTTTGGTATAAACTCCGTAGCCGTATCATAATCCGTCTCATAACCCGGATAGCTTTCGCCGCTCGTATCCCCGGAGCTGCTGCCTGATTCGGCATAATCAACTGACATTACCGGCACACTGTCGCCAAGCGGGTATATAATGGCAGATTCGCCTTGGCTATACCGGATTGCTTCAAGCTCCTCACGCATTTGCAGTGGTGCAGAGTATCGATCCGTGGGATTATACGAACATGCTTTAAGTACGATCTCAGATAATCGTCTGTTCACTCCGGTTGGAATCGGGAACACTTCCCCGCTCATACGGCGGATAAGCGCGTTTTCACGATCGGAATGAGTGATTTTTTCCGGATATTGCGGTAAAAACGGAGCGCGGTTATTATTGATCAAACGATATAAAACCATTCCCAAAGAGTATACATCAACGGCAGAACCGTATACCTTGCCTTTATATACTTCCGGAGCCATATATGAGTATGTACCTTTTTTAGATAGTCCGCCTGTAGTTTTCTCTATAGTGCGTGCGATCCCGAAATCACCGAGTTTAAAATGGCCGTCTTTCGATACAAAAATATTCTCGGGTTTTATGTCCCTGTGTATAATATTACGCTTCTGACATAGTTGCAGTGCATTACACATGTCGATTCCAAGCTTTATTATATCCAGCTGGGTCATTAATGTGTTCTTTGCATACTTCATCAGCGGGGTAAGGAGCTCCATCCGAATGAGTATGTCCCACCCGATTTTCCCTTCATGCGGTATGACTACATGATCTTCGTAACTTACTATGTTACTGCTGCCTTTCATCGTGCTCATAAGAACAAACTCAGAGATGATTTCCTTCACTGAACTTTCAAAATATTCTTTTGCGCTGTTTTCACCCATTCCGTCAAATAAAACACTTTGGATCTCGCTTTCGCTTTGCGGTATCGTGATAGCTTTAAGTGCGGATTTATACGTTATTCCAAAATCCTCACGCTTAATTTCATACACCTTGCCGAAGCTGCCCTCGCCAAGCTGCCCTGTAATCCGCCAAGAGCCGAACAATGGTTCATATTGTTTGTAATAATCGATCGTCAATGCTTAACCTCCTTGGGAATGATGCATCCGGATTAATCAAAACCCTAATCTTGCAAGAGTTGCTTGTACCTTATTTACAGTACTGAATCTAAATTTAAGTGCATCTTCATCATCTGAATCTTCGAATATTCCCAGCTTTGCAAGTTCGGCGCTGTATTCAGCCCAGCTTACGGTAATTCCGTTTACTATAAATTCATCTTCTCCGGAGACGGAGTCATAGCCGTCTGAAAACTCAGTGGTCATTATTAATGTCATTTTTCCAACGATCAATTCGTAATATTCGCTTTGTATATCAAAATGATCGAAATCATGATTGATAAAAAGCATTTTCCCATCAGCGCCCTGATGTGCAATGTAATAATTAAAATCGCTTCCGAAAGCACTTAAGTAGCTTGAGTATACTATCTCTGCTTGTCCGCCAAAATATCCCAAAATCATTATACCCTTATCATGGTGACCGGGGTTTGACGGTGTAAATGAACTGTTGTTTATAATCAAGATAAGTTCAAAAATCCCGTCATTGTCTAAATCGATCAGTTCAGCAAATTGGATATCATTAATATTCCAATCAACAGGATCATAGTTCCACCGGGATATAAAAGGTTGCGGATCTGTTAAAAAGTCGTAGAATGTTTCAAATGCAGGCGATTCAAAATCGGTCGGTCTGTCTGTTGTAACTACCGGTGTCGGTTCAACGGGCTTATCTTCCTGCATTGGTGAAACCGGTTTAGTATCCGGTATTGGTTTAACAGGTGATATTTCTGTTTCATCGGGATCAGCGTCTGCCGGAACCGGTTCAGCGGCCGGGCCGCTTAATAGTCTCGGGGTGTAACCTTCGTCAGCATGTATATCCTCCGGAGAAATACGTTCCATTGTTCTGAAGAACAAAGCCCAAATAATTAAAGCAATTGCAATAACAGCTATAGCACCCGCAATCGCCGGTACCTTTTTGTTTTTTAACACCGCAGGTATTTTACCAAATAACATTTATATATCCTCCTTGAGGTTATAGTCTTCATGTCTATGCTATGAATTATATCTTTTGTGTTCCGCATGTCAATTTAACGTGACAAGTGACATGATTATTGGAATAAGCAGTAAAAATTCCCCTTTTCCGGTCTTCAAACAAGGAAAGGTAAAGGGGTATTTTATAATTTTTAACTGTGATAACTATACTTTGTCTTTCTATCTTTCCAAAATCCTTGATATATTTACCGCAGTGATCTCGTATGCTTCTATAAGTACGGTTCTTTCGCTTTTGAACTCACTGTAAAGGTTTTCGTTATATATAGTTGTTCGCTGTACGTGTTCTCCCCAGTCCGAGTGGTCCTCTTCATAAGCTACATCGGTGACCTCAAGTCTTCCGTTTTTCACTTCGGCATAATTTACATTAAAATGACCCATTCGCCCGCCGTATGAAAATACACCGGGATAGCTGCTGTTACTTGTGGTCAAAAAACCCGCCCATGCCGCGGAACCGTCAAATCTGCCGATAAATGTAACTGCATTTTGCCTGTATGTATAAACAAGGATAAAACTCTGAGCAAACCCGACTTGAGCTTCAAAGACCATCAGAAGCTCCAACATTCCGTCGTTATCCATATCACGAAGTGTAAAGCGCGAGCTATGATCCTCGAAAAATGTTTCGCGTATCGCATTCCAGTCACTTATATCTTTTTGGTAGTTGGCGGGATTTCTCAAAAATTCCGCATAAGCGTCGCGCCAGGTTTCATCTAAAACTTCAAAAGCGCACTCATACCATATATTACCTACTACTATACTTAATATTGTCCGCCCTTCGGCTTTGCCCGTGACAGTGATTTCTGTCCCGTTCGCCGGGTTTGTTTTAAGTTCAACAATTCCCGGTGTGGTGAATGTCAGGATGATTTCATCTTCGACACCCTCCGGTTCAATTATGATATTTAAATCGAGGCTTTCTCCTACCAACATCTCCACATTGGAAAGAGGGGCCATATTATGTACGAGAACTATGGATTCTGCTTCCGGCGGCGGCAGTTCTTCATCCTCGACTCTTATTATACAAACTGCTTCTATACTTCCCACTCTGACCGAAAGTCTTGAGGAACCTTGCATAAGCCCTGTGACTGTTACTGTCGATTTTTTTTGATTATCATAATTGAGTTCCACTATGTCGGGGTTTCTGTTTGTCCACACTATTTCTTCATCGATACCGGCCGGTTCCAGTTCTACACGAATAGTGATGCTTTCTCCGGTTTTAATATCTTTTTCCGATAAGACAACACCATTATACGTCAGGGTGACTGCCTGAACCGAAACGACCGGTGACACCGTGGGTTCTGCCGTTTGCGGCGGCGGTGAGGATTCAACATCCGGTGATGTTACGTTTAATGCGTTATTCACCAAAGTTACAATACCCAGGATTATGAACAACAGTATAATTGCTGCGCCGCCTATTATTGCTACTTTTGTGGAAGCAGGTAATGCGGCAAATTTAGCCTTAAAGCCTGTCGGTTTTGCTCCTGAACGACCTGTTGCTTTATTCCTTGAATCACTTCTTCCCGTGTTATAATTTGTCCCGGGGCGTTGCATGGTATAGTTATCAGGCAGCTCGACGGGCTGCTCCTGCAGTCGTTCCTGCGGTCTTCCCGTCTGCTGTTCGGTAAACTGCCCCGTAAAACCTTCTGCAGCTCTGCTTGTGTATACCCCGGTGTTTCCTGCCGCCGGTTTTTTATTATATATGTAAAGATTTGTATTACCTGTTTGAGTCTCATTTATTAAACTGAAGTCTTGACCGCAGTTAGTACAAAATTCGGTATTCCCGGTCAGCCTTCCTCCGCAGCGGGAGCAGTACCGTACATCAGAATCAAATACAACTCTTGCCCCGCATTTTGTGCAATAATCCTCGGTAATACCAATTTCTGCCCCGCAGTTACCGCATATAAAGTCTTTCATTCAAATGACCATGCCTTCCTTTGCCTAATCGCCAAACTCATAAATAAAAAAGATGTCAATACCGTTTGCAATTCCTTCTACCAGTTTCTGCTGATACTCCGGAGTTTGCATCAGGCGGTCTTCATCCGGATTTGTCATAAAACCCAGCTCCACAATAGTCACGGGTATTTTCGACCAATTTATACCGGTCATTGAATCTGTTTCCCAAATACCTCTGTTTTTTGCACCCGTTGCTTCGATCATTTCGTCCAATATACATTGTGCGAGTGCACGGCAGCGTGTGTATAATGCCGGTATAAATGGAGTTTTGGATGTCGGTGATATGTTCAAAATGCCGTTGACGGATGAATCATCACTGCCGTTGGCATGGATCCTGATAAAAATACTTGCCCCGGACTCCGACGCCATTTCCGCGCGTGTACTGTTACTTATGTCAACATCATGTGTATCGCGGGTCATAAATACTTCATATCCACGGGAAATCAGCTCATCGCGTAACAGAAATGATATTTCCAGTGTCAGTTCATATTCCGGCACTTTTGTGGCAACTCCGGTCGTTCCGCTGGAAACCTTTGGTTTCGTCTGTGTTGAGCCGGGTCCTATCCGCTCCAGTGCGTAGTTACCGCTGCGCTGATGACCGGGATCGATTGCAATTATGATACCGTTTGTATCCGGACCGGGTGACGGTTTTATTTCCGGTGCCGTCCCGGGATTTTCATTCGTTATTGTTTCCTTTGTTACTTCTTGATTGTCCGTATCGGTTAATGGTTGCTCGTCCCCCGGCTCCGATATGGGAAGAGGTTCCGGCTCATTGGTTTCTGCTGCTTGCATTTGCTCCGGTTCATCACCCTCCGGCACCCCGTTTGAAAGCTTTTCATTTGTACAAGCTGCGGTAATTGCTATAGAAACCATAAGTATAAGTATTATAATACTCTTAAGCTTCATAGGTGATCTCCCGCGCTTCTTTTTTTCCATTTTACTACAATTCAGGCATTTTTTCAACTTTTACTGTGCAAAACACAATTACAGTAACGCTTGTTTTATTTTTTACACTGTGATAATATTTCGCTGTATATTTCACATTTGTTATTGAAATCACACAATGAAAGAGGGTCCGGCTATTTTGAAATCATATCGCAAGGAGCTTACTTACAATACAAGTTCACGCCGCGCTTTTCTCAATATTACGCCGCAGGTCGAAGAAGCTCTCAAAGAGAGCGGTATAAACGAAGGTTTATGCCTTGTTAATGCAATGAATATTACCGCAAGCGTGTTTATCAACGACCACGAAATCGGTCTGCACCGGGATTTTGAAAAATGGCTTGAAAAACTTGCTCCCGAAAAGCCATACAGTCAATACGATCACAACGGTTATGAAGATAATGCCGACGCACATTTAAAACGCACGATCATGGGGCGTGAAGTTGTTGTCGCCGTTACCAAAGGAGCTCTGGATTTCGGTACATGGGAGCAGATTTTCTATGGCGAGTTCGATGGGAAACGGAATAAAAGGGTGCTTGTAAAAATAATCGGTGAATGAACGGTAACCAAAAGTTCTTCAAAATCTTGTTTTTCCGGATTTTTAATGATATATTGATTTTACAAAATTATAAAGAAGGCGGGGGTATTATGGATATCATTCACAAGTTTTACAGGTGCAGTCATTGCGGAAATATATCAGTGCTTGTTGTAAACAAGGGTGTACCGGTAGTATGCTGCGGTGAAAAAATGTCAGAGCTTGTTCCGAACACGGTAGAAGCAAGTACAGAGAAGCATTTGCCGGCAGTAACCGCTTCGGTCAACGATATCGCTGTGCAGATCGGCAGTGTTCCGCATCCGATGGAAGAGGCGCATAACATTGAGTTTGTATATGTTTCAACCGAAAATGGCGGACAGCGTAAACGTCTTAAGGTTGGCGCCGAACCTAAATGCAGCTTCAGTTTTATAGAAGACAAACCTGTTGCGGTTTATGCATTTTGCAATCTGCATGGTCTATGGAAAACAGAGATATAGAAAAACATCAAGATGTTTTTCCCGGTCTTGTGTACAGGAACGTATGAACCCGTTTTATAAACAGGTATATGACATCGTAGAACAAATTCCATACGGCAAAGTCATTTCGTATGGTGAAATCGCAAAAATACTAGGCCGGCCCCGCGCTGCGCGTGAGGTCGGCCGTGCTATGCGGTTATGTCCGGACGGTCTGCCGTGGCAGCGTGTCATTATGACGGACGGCAGTATAACCGGCGGTGTTTTCGCCGCCACGCGCCGCGCTATCCTCGAATCCGAAGATATAACCTTTTTACCGGACGGCCGGGTTGATATGAGCATGTGCCGTTGGCTTGGGTAAGTGATGTTAAATTATCATACTTACTTTTAAGCAGTTTTCTTTATCCCGATCTGCTATCAAAAATGCTCCTTCCCAATCCGAAAAAGGTATTTCATGGGTTATTATTCCCGGTAAATTTAAAGAAGGATCGCCCAACAGACGAATAGCTTCGTCCATGTAACCTTCATCGTTGTTGCAGCCCGCTATGTTTAATTCCTTCAAATGTACCCGCATCAGATCTACAGGTGTTTTTTCGGCCAGTGCGGCAAAAATAACCAGAATTCCCCGGGAACGCAAGGTTTCAATGCATAAATCCACTGCTTCGGCAGCTGACACACACAGTATGGCGCAGTCGATACCTTCACCGGCGGTCAATTCCATAATTTTTCTTTTAGGATCCGGTTCAGTATTTATGTTTATGGTTTGAACGAGCGAACCGGCTGCCAACTTGAGGCGATAATCAAAACAACCTGTCTGAATGATTTGCTTAGGTTCTTTTAAAGCACATAGCTTTGATATCATAAGACCAAACGGTCCATCCCCGGCGATCAGTACACGATCACCCGACTTCACATTTCCGCGATTGACCGCTTCCAAACAAACACATACCGGTTCCATCAGGCTTGCCACAGGGAATGACATTTCCGGTGGTTTTTTTCGTACACAATCGGGTCGGGTGGTAAAATATTCCGCAAATACCCCCGGTCTGTTAAAGCATAAATGCTCCATATCGTCACATAAGTGACTCAGACCTCGAAGACATGAAGCACATTTATAACAGGGCATGACAGGATGCACCGCTACTTCATCTCCGACACAAATATCCGTAACATCATCTGCAACAGCCGCAACGACTCCCGCGGCTTCATGACCCATCACCATCGGTAAATTATCAGTAAAAAGCCCGTATTTCATATCCATTATATCCGATGTGCATACGGTCCCCGCTTTTGTGCGGATCAGAATTTCACCTTTTTTTACATCGGGTACAGGTATCTCCCTCATGTTTACCGTATTTGGTGCTTCCAGCAATATCGCTTTCATTAGTTTTTCCATAGTCCACCTCAATCTAATTGTGTTTACACGGGATCGTTCTTAATATATTATATTTATGGGAGAAAGTGTAATTATGATAGATGAAATAATAAATCTTTTCCGCAAAGAGCTCCCGGAAATATTGATTGGTTGTGATGCTGTTTTAGATGTTCTTTCCGACAGGGAAAATCATTTTATTTACCGTATAGAAAATGATAAGCCGGTTGGTGTTTCTGTTATAAACGAAAATTCGGTCTATTTGCTTCTTGTCGATGAATCCCGTAAAGGACACGGGATTGGAACATCTTTGCTGGAAGACTCCGAAAAATATGTAAAAAACAAAGGGTATACTAAAATTAAACTGGGAGCCGGTAAAAGTTATATCATGCCCGGTGTACCGATGAACAAAAACGCCCATAAGTTCTTTGAAAAACACGGATACCGTCATTCATGGGGAGATGAACGGTGTATAGATATGTCTATATTTCTCGATGATTTTAACTGCAATGAACATAAAGCCGGCGATACGATCGGCGGAAATCTATATCGTTTTGCAAACTCAAGTGACATCAAAGGAATAATCAGCTGCTGCAGGGATGATGCAAGTAATTTTGCCGGGTACTATAAAAATGAGGATTTATATAAACCGGACAGCAGCGACCCCGTTATTGTTGCGGAAAAAGACGGAGAGATCCTCGCCGCACTGATGATAGGTGTAGGATCCGCTGAAATGAATATCGGTTATGCAGGATGTCTCATTACTGCACCACATCATAGAAATAAAGGCATTGCAACAAACTTACTCAAAATAGGAACAGCCCGTATGAAAGACATGGGGCTGGAGCGTGTCTGGTTAAGTTATACATACTCTGCAATAGAGAGTACATACAGCAGGTTGGGGTATAAAGTGTGTATGGAATACTTCATGGGTGAAAAGGAATTTACGTACTGAGGTTCCTGATAATAATGATCACAATATCTGCCCGATCAATGGCATTTGTTCGTTTTCGATATCGTCAAAGAAAACCGATTCCCTTACATCAACCTTTGAAAACTCTTCTATTTTTCTGTCATCGATTTCAACTCCGATACCCGCACCGGTTGGTAATTCGATTTTCCCGTTGATTATTTCCAGCGGTTTTTTTAGTATATCCCCTTCCTGCAGCATGTAATGCGTATCATTGGAAAATACAAAATTACAGCTTGAAGCGATAGCGTGCATTCCTGCCGCTGTTGCTACTCCCGTTTCCGCCCATGTACCCATGGTACACCACATACCGCAGGCATCGGCCATTGCGGCGATCTGCCGTGCTCTCATAAGCCCGCCCGCTTCGGACACGTAAACTACAAACACATCACAGGCTTCTTTTTTTATATGCGCCAATGCTCTTTCCACCGTGGAACAACCTTCGTCGGCGGCTATCGGTACATCCACCGCCCGTCTTACTGCATTCATTGCATCAAGGTCAAATTCCGGCACCGGCTGCTCAACATATTGCAGATCGAATTTTCTCAGTGCTTTTATCCACTTGACGGCAGTCGGTACATTCCAGTTCATATTGGAGTCGATGCGTATCTTCATTTCCGAGCCTACGATACCTCGTATAGCCTCCAATGTCTCTATGTCCTGACCCAGATTTCGCCCTACCTTCAACTTGATTTCCTTATATCCTGCTTTTTGATATGCTGCAGCTTTTTTTGCGTTCTCTTCGGGTGTGTCTATAAATAAATACCCGGCGTACTCTACATGCTGCTTACATGCTCCGCCCAACAGGTTGTAAACCGGTGTGTCAAGATATTTTCCTTTGATATCAAGTAAAGCCATTTCCAGACCGGAGATCGCGTATGCTCCTATTTGGGTCCAGTTGCGTGCAAATTCTTCCATACGACGCACCAGAAGCTCTGTCTTTAAAGGGTCTGTGCCTATCAAAAACTGACGAAACTCGTGTTCTACAATAGCTTCAACCGTGGGGATCGTCGGTCCAACGCATTCGCCAATACCGGTAATACCCTCGTCCGTTGTCAGACGTACTATCAGCGCGGGAGCGGAATATCTGGTTCCGCCCGACCATTTTACAGGATATTTCAGCGGGATCCGTACACGGGATGATGTTACATCGATGATTTTCATTTAACAAACGACACCTTTCAGAAGATTTGACCTTTTGGGTCAATGTTATTTATGACAAGAGAATATGGAGTTATAACTATCTTAAGTTAAACTTTCTTATAAGCTTCAGATTTTGCCTTATAAGCCGGGCATCGGTATCATCGGGGAGCTGTCGCGGCCTGAACCATAAGAATGACTCGATTTCATAACCGCCTCTGCATATCTGACTTTGAGCCGGCAGATACGAGTTGCTGCCGTTTGTGCAGGAAAGAAGCAATGTGTGTGAAAAAGGACTGTATTCGCGCAAGCGTAAGCCTATTTCCGAGCTGACTTCAAATGGAAAAGGTACAAACACCACAGGTCCGAGACGTACGATAACCTGCCGGGTGCTCCATTCTTCAGGTCCCGGATCATTTTCCCGATACATTTCCGCAAGACTGGACAAGGAGGCTCTTTTAAAACCCCGTTCATCCAAACGTGTTGATTTTAAAAGCTTTTTAACGTCTTCATACGGGATCGGCGGTTTATACGGAACAGATAACTCCCCGCAGGTAACCTGGAGTATTTCATTATAAAATGTTCGTATGCTTTTATATGCCCTTACCGCATCGATCCCGGCAAGACCGCCCAGTTCCATTGCATGGGATAAATCTCCGGTAGAACCGCCGTTTGCCATGCGGGGTGCTACATCACCTAATGTTCCGTTTACAAACATGGTTACGGCACCTGATTCCGATTCAAGGCGATCGACCATGACCCCGGCCCAATCCCGTGTGATTTCGTGATTTATTCCGGCTGCCGTACAGTGCGCACCTACATGAATGATATTTGCTACAGGCGTATTTTTTTTTGTACTTTTAAAGGATATTACCGTCATTGTTGAATCGTATGGATCCCACGGATTTTGACCCAGATCGACTGTATCATCCTCAAGAAGCTGCCTTCTGTTTATACCAACAAATGACTCTGTAACTCCCACTCCGACTTTTACAGGTATAACACCTTCCGCTGCTGCTTTGGCAGCTGCTGTACATTTGGGAACAAGTATATTGTCACAATAGGCTTTATCGTATTTACCAAAGCTCTTAAATTGAGAATACCGGGTGGTATGCGGACCGGAATGGGTATGCGTAGCACTGACGATGACATTTTCCGCCGGTACTCCTGCTGCCGCTCCCGCTTTTTCGGAAATTACCCTGACCAAATCACTATGAATAAGACAAACTGTCGCACTTATGATAAGTGCCGATGTTTTATTCGATTTTATAACCAAAGCCGTTACAGTAAGGTCGTCATTCACCGAATGACTTTTTGTTTGATCGTTGTATCCAAAGAGGAAACCGCCGATCTTGGGAGTGATTATTTCCCGCGCTGCACCGACACTTAATGACATGCCATACCCTCTTTTCTCTTCCATATATGATCATTGGCTCAAATTGCAAACTATATTAGAGTTCCTTGTCGATTTTATTCAAAGCGGCTGCAAACTCATCTATGTTGGTGTCGGTCATTTTTATGTTGAACAACAGACGGACTGTACGCCCCAGGATATCTGTCGCTTTTGGACACATATCGGCCGAGTATTCCACATTTCCTTTGTATGCAGGGTCTTTCCATGGATACCCGGCTGCATTGGAGCTGTTTTTTTCTAAGATCGCCGTCCAGTTTGAGTAGATGTGCAAGTCACCGCCATCGAATAATTTTACTTCATATAATCTGGTCAGCGGTAATCCCTCTTTCTCCGCAAGGCGTAGGACCGGTTCAACTTTATTTACATCATTCATGATCAGGTTTACACAAAAACCGCAATCGCCTTCCGGGTCATCAATATGCTGCGGTTTATAGTTACTTGAAGAAACCAATTGAGACATGAAACGTTTTTTCAATGCACGCGTATGACTCAGCATTCCTGCCATTTTGTCCACCTGTACATTCAACACCGCTGCAGCCAGTACATTCCCCCTGATACCGCTGCGCGTAAAGGGTTTGACTTCTTTACCCGCAAGTTCGCCTTGACCGATGCGGTTAAGGCCGTTGTCGGATTGAAAAACACCCCGTTGGAAAGCTTTGGCATTGCTTGTCATAAAGACTCCGCCTTCTCCGCAGGTAATGACTTTATAAAAGTTTGTGCTCCATGCAAACGCGTCGGATTCAACGCCACAGAACTTCCCTTTATATGTTGCTCCGATAGCCTGACAGTTATCTTCGATCAAAACGAGACCATGTTTTTTGCAAATA
>Ga0123356_10002481_pt1 | contig 19689 bp, 25 predicted proteins | sample TergutEmb28metaG_2_FD_92546 | JGI IMG/M metagenome (GOLD analysis project Ga0123356, IMG submission 92546) | Embiratermes neotenicus P3 segment gut microbial communities from Petit-Saut dam, French Guiana - Emb289 P3 | ecosystem: Host-associated > Arthropoda: Insects > Digestive system > Gut ...
AACTTCTATGGCCGATCTTACCGAGGCGATGGGTCTAAATCCGTCAAGCATCTATGCGGCCTTCGGCGACAAGCACGCGTTGTTTTCACTTGCAGTAAAGCGCTATATGGAAACTCGAGCGCATCCGATACAGCACTAGCGTTTACCGGGACTTATATGCAATTTCAATCGATTTTTGGCCGGGAAGCCTTGCCAGATGCGGCATTTACCGAAAAATAGTTAGTACATTTCGCGACATGATCCTGATTTCCGATCGGCCCTCATCGTATCGCAGGGCCGGTCGTTCTTCAAGCTGACCAGCCGCGAATCTCCGAACACAATCCCAGCGGTGCCGGCTTGCCATTTCCCCGCTCCTAAATTGTTGTGGGTTGCAACCGGCAATATGAGAAGAGGTATCGCTCCGATCGTAAACTTTTTTACTCGATGAAGAACCAAATCGTACACCTCTGTGTCGCCAAATCCCGCGGTCCTGCCCTCCGGAAGAAGCGGAGTAGGCATGAAGAAATTCTGCAAAATAATCTTGGTGCTTCGGCGAAGCATCCCGGAACACTGGCCCATTTCTCAGGACCGACCTCTCGTTTCTGAGAGTGGCTTCGATTTGACAAATCGTAAGCTACCTTGCAATATATCGCTAGGTAGCTTACGAAATGGCGAAGACGGTAACCCAACGAGATACGCTGCAGCATGATTCTGTTGGCGCCTGGGCGAAGCGGTTGTACTTCGCATCTCGGGCGGTGATGGACACTGTGTTGCGTCCCTATGGCCTTGGTTCCACGCAGTGGTACGTGCTGTATCAACTGGCAAATGAGGGGCCGACGATTCAGCGGGAGATTGTGCGAATGCTCAACATCGAGAGGGCCACGCTGAGTGGAGTGGTGACCACCCTGATGCGCAAGGGCCTGATCGCTCAAGCTCCCGATTCCAAGGATCAACGGCAGCGGATGCTTCGCATCACTCGCGCCGGCAGCAATCTTTGGAAAGCATTGCCCAATCCGATTGAACAAATTCTCAAAGTGGCATTCGACGGTGCTGATCCTGCAGAAATGAAGATCGCACGCCGAGTGCTCCGGGACGCAACACAACGGCTCGACAAGCACGACTGGGGAGGAGAGAAAGTATGACAATCTTAGTTACGGGTGGAACAGGACTGGTGGGTTCGCGGCTGTTGCGGCGCTTCGCGGATGCCGGCATCGATTGCCGCGCGCTTGTTCGGCCGGGTAAGGATGCTCCCGCAGGAGTTACGCGCGTGGAGGGCGATCTCTTCGATGCCAGTGCGTTGAAACAGGCCATTGACGGCGCTTCGGCTGTCATTCATCTCGCCGCCGTCTTTCGTACGCCCGACGAGAATGAAATCTGGCGCGCCAATTTTGAGGGGACACGCGCTCTGATAGCCGCGGTAGAAGAGCGAGCTCCGCGGGCCCGTTTTGTGATGGCGAGCACATGCCAGGTGTACGACGCGGATGCCTCGCGTCCAGGCCTGGAAGAAGACGAGGTCCATCCGAAGCATGCGTATCCGGCAAGCAAGATCGCGGCTGAAAGGGAACTTCGAAGCAGCGGGCTGAACTGGAGCATTCTGCGGCTGCCGTTTGTTTATGGAGACGGCGATGAGCACCTGGCTGCGGTCCCTGGAATGGTCGCCAGAATGAAATGGCATCCGGCACAGACGTTCAGCCTCGCACACCAGCGGGATGTTGCAAGAGCATTCGAACTTGCTCTTACGGGTGTGATGGATGGACGTATCGTCAACGTTACCGACGATGCACCGAGCACACTGTATGATATGGCCAAAGCCGTGGGAGTCATGATCGATCCCTCAGCGGAACCGCTGACCAACCCATGGATGGGCCGTGCGGATGGAACACTGAGTCGTAGTCTTGGCTTCAGGCCAACTGTTGCGACGCTTAACCAAGCACTTCAAGAAGGGATCCTGTAGCGAACTTCATAGTCCGATTCGGCAGACAAGGCCCCCTTCAGCCCGGAATTCCTGGAGTAGGTGATCGAGCAGGCGTTTCTCGCGAGAACCGTAGTGGCTCGCGTCTAAGTCGGCGTCGACAGGATCGAAATTGTGACCCTAATCCAATCGCCCCCGCCATGGTGGACGCGGCCCGCTCCGTCGGGCTTCCAAGGTTTGAGAACCAAAACGGTCGCATGATGGAAGGTGATGGCGGAGCCTCCATTGTGGAGTTGAATGTACAGGCTGGAAGACGTCGCCCATTTTTCGCGCCCACACGTTTCCCTACATGGACCAACCAAACCTAACATGCGCTGCACACGCCGAAGGTGCTCACGCAATCGGGGATTGGCGACCAAGATGAGTTGCGAGATGCTGGAGGCAGGTTGGCCAGTCGATACTCCCGGCGAAATGGTGCGGGATCCATTGCGCTTTCATGCAGGTCGAGGCCGGGGCCGCTCTTCCGAACGAGCCCGAAGCACTGGAACCATGACGCGGTGCTGGAGGTGTTGCCAGGAACGCAACCAAGCGCCCGGTTTCAGGCTGGATTCTCTCCAGCCTGTATATTGCAGTGGGGACAATCGGCTTTGCTTACAACTTCGCTGAACTGTTGGCACACCAGGACGACAGTGTGTGGATCGAACTCACTGAATTGCTGGCCCTTGTTTCGAAAACGTTCATGCTTCGGCGACACAACTGGGCACGTTGGCTCGCGCTCGTTTGGATGGCCTTCCACGTAGCGATCAGCTTCCCAGTGTATCGTCAGATGCCTATTCACTTGGCAATCTTTGCGGGGATTGCCTGGGTTCTCTTTAGTCCTGACACTCTGGCGGTATTTAGCGATCCGGAAACCGGGCCAATAGACAAAGCCGACGGTTTTGTCACGGTCGACACACAATCGGAGATAAGCGCTCATCGACCTTCAGAAAGGCGAAGGGAAGGCGCAAGCTTGTGCAATCGCCAATTTACTTCCGGTTTTTCTCCGGTAGAACAATCAGACACCGTGGGGTCGTGGCGTGGTTTGCAAACCTCGGCGGCCAACGGCTAATATGCTGGTTGGTTGGTTCCATTATGGTTCCAAAAGGAAGGCGGAAAAAACGACCGGGTTTGTGCTTAAGTAGTTGCAGAATCAATAGATACGGGTGGGGGATCGCACTGGCATTTTCTCCTGAGTAAAGGACAGCTATAGTAGCTCGCAAAGTGACGATGCTAATAGTGCTCCCACGTGACGGACCAACGCTCGTCCGGACGAGTGGACCGGATGACAAGGTATCCGTCTGCTGTGAATTCGAACTTACGAGGCAGGTCTTTGCCAACAAGCAAATCTCGCGTGTTCGATCCCTGCTCATGGTGCGTCACCGTGCGGGCGGTCTCGTCCACGTCATAGCTACCAAACGAGGCCTCATATCCGTTCAGCACATACTCGTTCGATAGACCGTTCGCTCAACTGCACTCGGGGCCTGGCGCATCGATATGCACTAGATGCCACGCTCCAATGAGTTTCTCTTTGCCTCCTCCGTTGCTACTTGCATTCTTTGCAGATTGGGCGGGCGCGAAGAGAGAGAAAGTCGTGGCAACAACCAATGTGACGGCAGACAAGGCTTTAGCGGAAATTCGCGTCCCTCCTCAGCGCTGCTCATCGGCCCACCAGTTGTTGATGAAACGGCGAATAGCGAGCCCCTTCAACCTTGACCTTCGAAGAGGCGTCTTCTAAAGCCTGCACATCTTCCGCGGTCAGCTTTATGCTTGCTCCGCCGAGGTTTTCTTCGAGACGCGAAAGTTTCGTCGTACCAGGGATCGGAACAATCCAAGGCTTCTTCGCAAGCAGCCAGGCAAGCGCGATTTGTGCGGGCGTTGCCTTCTTCTTCTCCGCGAACGATGCAACTACATCCACTAGTGCCTGGTTGGTTTTGCGATTCTCACTGCTGAATCGCGGCACAGTGTTGCGGAAGTCAGTGCTGTCAAACTTGGTCTCAGCGTCAATCTTGCCCGTCAAGAAGCCCTTGCCAAGCGGGCTGAACGGAACGAAGCCGATGCCGAGTTCTTCAAGAGTTGGCATCACCGTCTTCTCTGGCTCTCGCCAGAACAGCGAGTATTCGCTCTGAAGGGCGGCGACGGGCTGCACCGCGTGTGCGCGGCGGATTGTCTTGGCACTCGCTTCCGAAAGCCCGAAGTGCTTAACCTTGCCCGCTTGGATGAGATCCTTCACTGCCCCCGCTACATCTTCAATCGGAACGTTGAGATCGACCCGATGCTGATAGTAGAGATCGATAGCATCCGCCTTTAGCCGCTTGAGCGATGCCTCCGCGACTTGCTTGATGTGCTCGGGCCGGCTGTTCAATGCGCTCCACTTTCCGCCATCCTCCGGATTCGCTTCCCACCCAAACTTCGTGGCGATCACCACACGGCTGCGAAACGGGGCCAGAGCTTGACCGACGAGTTCTTCGTTCAAAAGAGGGCCGTAGACTTCAGCCGTGTCGAAAAACGTCACGCCGCGCTCCACCGCAGCGTGCAACAATGAGGTCATTTCCTTCGTGTCTTTCGGGGGTCCATAAGAAAAGCTCATCCCCATGCAGCCAAAACCCAACTCTGATACTTCCAGGCCGCCTGATCCCAGTTTGCGCGTTTGCATTGCCGTCCTCCTGAATTAAACGTCCACGGTTGAAGCTTCAGCCGCGAGCACGTCTGCCCAAAGACTAGGCTTCTATTGTTCATGACACAAGGCGGTTGCGATCGTAAGGAGTTATGAGTAGTATTCATGAATCGTGAAGAACGATTTAGGAGAACTTTCAGCATTCGCCATCGTTGCGGAAGAGCGTAGCTTCACTCGCGCTGCCGTGCGATTGGCGTTTCGCAATCTGCACTCAGCCATTCCATTCGGGGCCTCGAAAAGAAACTAGGTCTTCAGCTGCTTGCGCGGACCACGCGAAGCGTTTCCCCCACAGCAGCTGGAACCGCGCTTCTCCGGGATCTAGCGCCCGCTCTAGAGCGGATCGAGCGGGCTGTAGCTGAAACGAGAAAGCAAAGGGAGAGTCCGGCAGGGCGAATTCGACTCATCATCCCACGAACAGCCACGCAAATGGTGATCCTGCCGAAGCTGGCTCAGTTCGCAGGCACCTACCCAGAAATCATTCTGGAGGTCACGTTTTCGAATGACCCGGTCGATCTTGTGGCCGGGGAGTACGATGCCGGCGTTCAGCTTGGCGAGTTCATCCAACGGGACATGATTGCCGTCCGGGTGACCCATGAGATGCGTCTCGCGATCGTCGGGTCGCCGCAGTATTTCGAGTCGCGCAGTCTTCCCCGAAAACCTCAAGACCTCAGAGATCATTCCTGTATCGGTTTTCGCTTTAGCAACCGTCTCTATCGGTGGGAGTTCGAGAAGGGCCGTAAGGCACTCACAGTCAGCCCCCAGGGCCCCGCCTCTTTCGATGATCCAGACCTCGTAATTCAAGCGGTCTTGAGCGGGGTAGGGATTGGAACGGCGATGGAGGAAACTCTTAGGGGCATGATTTCAGCGGGGCGATTGATTCAAGTCCTGAGAGATTGGTGCCCAACATTCCAGGGCTATTTTCTTTACTACCCCAGCCGTCGAAATCAGCCTGATGCCCTGTCTGCACTGATTGACACTCCGACTCTTGGACTGAACCATCCATCATCACGCCACTTCCGGTCGCTGGCGAGTACCGATATCGGGCCTGGCACCTTTCATGCGACCAGACTCGCTGCTGCGAAAAAATATGGTGCCATGCCGACCTCGCGGTAGTCGTGAACCCGAGGGCAGAGCGCGGCAAACTTAATACCGATCACGCCGCCTCTTCGGCGGACGTTTACACTGAAGTGGTCTATCCTAATGCTATAAAGCAAAGGTGAACTCAGGTTATGGCTCGGATTCTTGTCATTGGTGGAAGTGGTCACGTTGGCACGTATCTGCTGCCTGCACTCGTCGTGCGCGGACATGAGGTCTTGAACGTAAGCCGTCTTCTCCGCGAGATACATGTCCGAGCAATAAGCCATTGATGCCGCTTCCACCCGGTAACGACGACGAAGACTGTGTCAAGACGCCCGCGAGAGTTTAGGTGAGGTTGAATGACGGTTGTCGAAGACACGCGGTTTCACTCATCCCACTGCGCAAGATCGTCCACAGGTCTCGGCAAGCGCCCTTCCAACCACTCAGTGCAAGCTTCAGGCGTGAAGTCCTTGTCCTTGATTCAATGACCCACGAAAGAAATCGCGCGGACCGCCGTTCATGTATGGGGGTGGAGAAACGGGCATGAACACGGTCGGTAGTCGCTCATCGAGGGACAGGTAATTGAGTACATAACCCAGTTCTTGGACCACACTCCAAGCCAGAGGGTGGTCGAGGTCGATGGTGAACTTCACCCAGCCATTGACGCGTATATGCAACGTATATACGCTATCCGCTGTGGATACCACACTGGAGCTGCGCGGCCAAACTTTCGGATGGGATTCCGAAAAAGCGACAAGCAATCTGGCGAAGCATGGTGTGACGTTCCCTGAGGCTTGTGAGGTTTTCTTCGATCCGTTCTTCAGGCTCGTCGATGCGAGTGTCGAGGAAGAAGCCCGCGAAGCCGCCATCGGATACACGGAAAATTCGCGTCTCTTGTTTGTTGTCCATCTTATACGTGAGGAAGAGTCCATCCGCATCATTTCCGCGCGGCCCGCTACTGCGGAGGAGAGAAAAATCTATGAGTATGACTAAGCGTCTAAAAAAGCGACTGCAAGATCGCCCTATGACTTCCATCAGCATTCGTATGCCCGAAGACGTGCTCGACGATCTCAAGGAGATTGCTCCCGGACTGGGGTTCAGTGGATATCAAGCGCTCATCCGTTTCTATATCGGCCAGTCTCTCCGCAAAGATCTCGCTCGGCGCGAAACAGGTCCGGTCGCAATTATGGCTGAGAGTTTGCGTCGGCACGGCGTTTCAGACACTGTGATTGAGGAGGCTCTAGCCGAGGCTATGACTAAGAGCAAGTAGAGTTTGCTTTCGGGGCCGACACGACGCTGGCCGGTCTTTTGAGTCTGGTTGTCGAGCGAATTCTCCGAGGCGTTAACACCTTTGTGCATCGAATCAGTGAAAGTATGGTTTGGAAACACATGCCGGCTTGCCTGATGACTCTCATTGTGGCCCTCTTCTTGAGCCAGAACGGTGAACCCACTGGAGCAGAAATAAGCCCGCGAAGTTCCTTGGCTGATGCCCGGACCTACCTGGAGCACGCTCTTGACTTCGCGGCTGGTGTAAGGTGTAAGCAATATTGTATTGGGCTGCTCCGGTCATTTCTGCCGCACGTCCTGCGCAATCGCGTCAGTCACTGGAGCGTCTTGATTTCTTTGACTGGCGTGAGCAGCAAAAACAGAGCTTCGAGCAGATGGCGATTGCCTGCAACTCGAGCAGCTATTAGTTGTTGCATAAGTAAGTGCATAGTTACAAAAACGGTTGGACGCAAATTCAAGGACCTGAGGTTGGAGCGAGGGATATCGAGGTGAAGTATTCCTTCGTCCACCGTTGTCGCAAGCGTGGGTCCTGATCGGTCCCCATATATTCGGCGAGAAAATCCAAGAGCGCCTGCACCTTTGGAGTAGCGCGCGCCTGACCGAAGAACAAAGCGCACACCGTAATTGGTTCCGGCTTCCAAAGAGGAAGAATAGGCGCCAGTTTATTCCGGACCTCTGGCCAGTTGCCCATCCAGAGAGGAAGGATGCAAATGCCGAGGCCCTGAACGGCAAGCGTTAGGTGAATGTGCGGGTCACTTGTAACAACACAAAAGAATACACTCGGTGAAATCACGCTCTTCCCGCGAGTCAATTTCCACACTCCCGAACCGATGCACTTGTGGGCGGTGAGATCCTCGGGCTTCGATGGATTTCCGAATGCCTGAATGTACTCAGGGCTGGCAAAGAGGCCTCGTGCCGTTCCAGGGTAGGTGCGCATGCGGCGGGCAGAATCTCGGGGTGCACGCAGTTTGAAAAACACGTCCACATCTTCCCGAGGTTCCTGGTCCCATCCCGATGCGTAGGGCTCAATCTCAATACGAAGATCGGGATATCGGCGCAGGAATTCTTTCAGCAATGGAGCGAGTATGTCCCGTGCCATCGTAATCGGACACGCAACTCGAATCAGACCGCCAGGCTGCCGACGCTGACTGTCAATTTGCTCGCCTCCATCCTTCAGGGCTCGAAGGGCGCGCTTACAAGCGTTCAGATACTCTCTGCCTGAGTCCGTCAACAGGAAGCCTTTTGGACTTCTTTGAACAAGCTGGACTCCCAAATGCTTTTCAAGCCGCGACAAGGAACGGCTTACCGTCGATGCAGGCACACCCATCTCCCGAGCCGCTGCACTAAAAGTGCCGGCGTCCGCTGTGACCGCAAATGTGCGGACATCGTTGAGATCGGGAGCATCCACCGCCATCTCCTCCTACACGAATATGACAGGTTACTTTGCCGCAGCGCAATATGGTTTTGCATGCCTATGGGGTTCGATGCCTGAGTGGAGAGCGTCTCATGTTGTAGATCCAGGCCGAACGAATAGATCACCGGCCTTTCGAGAGGAGAAATAAAGATGAAAATTCTTGTCACAGGCGGAACCGGCAATGTTGGTCGTGCAGTCGTGCGGGAGTTGCTCGAACGGGGTGCAGAGGTGCGGGTTCTTGCCCGCAAGAAGCCGGAAGAAGGCCGCCTGCCCGCAGAGGTCGAAGTGGCTATTGGAGACCTGATGGACCCGGTGTCGCTCGAAGAAGCGATGATCGGTGTTGATAAACTGTTTCTGCTCAATGCCGTTGTCGCCGATGAACTGACGCAGGCACTCATCACCTACGGCATTGCTAAGCGGAAGGGTATCCAACACATTACGTATCTTTCTGTCTTCAAGGCCGAACAGTTTCGCGACGTGCCGCACTTCGCATCGAAGCTAGCAGTCGAGGGCGCGCTGCGTGAGTTCGGCGTATCGTACACGATCCTGCGACCCGGCTACTACATTCAGAACGATGTGACGCTAAAGGACGCATTGATTGGCGCCGGAATCTATCCCATGCCCATCGGGACGGCCGGCATCTGCGCAGTCGATGTTCGTGACATCGCTGAGGCCGCAGCCATCTCCCTCACGACCGAAGGCCACGCGGGAAAGACATACGACCTTGTCGGGCCTACGCTCATCTCCGGCCCCAGCAATGCTGCTCTATGGAGCAAGCTTCTCAACAAAGAGATTCGCTATACCGGCCACAACTTCGATCAGTGGGAGGCGCAGATGCGTTCGAAAGCTTCGGCGTGGACCGCCTACGATCTCCGCACGATGTTTGAGGGCTATTACGATCGGGGCTTCGTTTCGACTGAAAGCGAAGTGGAGCACCTAACGAAACTCCTGGGTCACGCGCCGCGTAGCTACGAGAGTTTCGCCCAAGAGACAGCCGCTCAGTGGAAGGCGTAAAGGGCCCGCACAAACATCACGGCTGCTAGTGGGCCCCCCAGAGATTGCTAAGGAGTCTCATAAGTGTAAACGTCTTATCAACGCTCTGTTTACTCACTAGTGAATAGATCTCCAGGGCTTCGACGCGCTGAATTGCACTATTGTTTGTGCTTGTGCAGCGCAGAGACTACGCTGGGTGTGGGGAGGGGATCGGCGAGGACCGTTTGCGTCTGACGGAAGCCGCGTTGAAGTATTTATTTTGAAATTGCCCGGCGCGGCGTGTTACTGAGTTTTTACTTGGGCTGTCGCCCTCTCTGCACGTCGCAATCGCTGACGCCATTTCCAACAGAGAAAACCGAACCCAGCCCACCCAAGCACCGTTCCAGCGCCGGCGAGGCTGTTAGTTGTTAACGTTCCAAAAACGAAGAGCAGCGTTGCTAACACCGAATACCAGAATAGAGTGACCGCCCATGTCCCCAAGATCGCCAGGCGAAAGCGGCGGAAACGAACTCTGTTGAGTACCGAGCGCAAACCCAAGAACGGCCCACAGTGCAGAGAGAGCAATTAAGAAACCTGCGAGAACTTTCTTCATGCGCACCTTCTTCTATAAGCGATGGCACACACTACACGGATTGTCTTCCCCAGTCATTGCTCGCACGCAAGTACGGAGTTGTCGCCACAAGGTACAGCGCTGTCTTGCGCTGGCACGGGTGTAATTGTTTGTTCCAGTAATGAGCCATTGCGCGAACATGACCACCGAACTTGCGGTCAGCAGTGACGCGAGGCGAGGTGCGAGCGACTCCCCAGGTCAGGAACAAGATCGCAATGAGTAAAAGAAGATATGCAGCAGCCGAACTGCGGATTCTCGTGAGCGGTCGTTCCGTCTGCCAGGATCGCCTCCTGAGTCAGATTGCATCCTTGTAGGCTCCCGTACAGAACGCCGTCGCTTCTCTTACGGAGCGGGAATGAAGGCTCGTTTCGGAGGAGCACTCCCGCAGCACGTACCATAGTTCAGTTCGCCACTCCTGCGACCATTCTGCACGTTTCCAACCGGGAACAAGTAAAGAGGCGCTCCATAACAATCCCAAATGCATCTGTCGGACTGCGATTTGCAGAAGCGAAGTCATCGCGAGTTTCTTTCCGCATCTGGGACCAATCGCTCAATGAGTGGATAACGCTTCCGGGAAGCCTCCAGAGTACTCTTTCCCGCAGTCGCAAGCTGGTAATACTTCCGAGGAGGCCGTTGCTCGCGGTCTGCGATAGCCTGCCGCTCCCAACGGGAACGTATTAGTTGGTCTTCCTCCATACGGTGCATCGCCGGGTAAACCGTGCCGCTATGAAGACCTGTCATCTCCATGATCGAGAATCCGGAAACAAATCCGCAATCAATGGCTTGCAGGATCAGAGCCGTGTGTGCGTCAGTCTTGCCTCTCTATGCATAGCCTCCATTCTACCCTATGTAGATATCTACTTGACAGAGTAAAACAAATCGGCTATAAAGAAGTCTATATAGGGAAGCGCTACGGATGGCATTGCTACGCAGAATTGCCACTCAGGAGAGACTCCGATGAAAGCAATCTATGACCCACCTTATGCAGTATGGTCGATCTGGCAGAGTTGTGGTTGGCTAGAGCGCATCGTGCTGATTCTTGTTGGCGGTCTGATCATCTACTCACTGCGTTCGGCGGTTCTCACCTTCGTGAGCCTCCGGTCTCTAAGAGCAGTTGGCGCCGGGGGCCTCGATGTCGCCAAAAATTCCACTCTCACTCTTCAGAAGCATTGGGTGCGTATCAGGCAAGCAACGGCAGCTATTTTCTACGTCTTTGGTCTGGTTCTGTTCTTGGTTCTGCAAACCGTCGCGATGATCGTCGGAGATATGGGATCCGCTTCGGCGGCAAACCAAGTCCTCCGAAACTTCATTGAGTCATGTGCTTTTGCCGCCAACGTGTTTTTCGGTTTTCTCCTACTACATGTCATCCAATGGGTAGTGTCTAGTCGAATATCGGCGAGTCTCGAAGCGTTAAGCAGCAAAGGCTGATCAAAAACAGTTGATCAACTGATTCGAACCGATCGAAAGAAGTCGAAATTTGACGTGAAATCGCCTTACGTCAGGTCTCATCCCCCCGTCAAAGAAACGGGGAACGGAACCTAATTGATTCCCGCCCTACCGTAAATCGTCTGAAACCGCACGACCTCAGGTCGCAAGAGCCCGATCTTGTTTAGCTCGCAGCGCCGGAACGGGCAATCGCTGGCCGCACTACGCGCAATTCGCCCAGGTCGGCTCAACGGGTTTGCGGCAGTTCGGGCACGTTGGCTGCAGCTGTATGCGTGTCGGAGGGCAGTGTTGCGCTCGCGTCTATCTCACGGCCATCGGCAACAATTGAGCGAATTGAGAGGATCGGTGGGTGCTGAGGCTCGGCAAGATGATCCGGATCGACCGAAACGACTCCATTCAACATCGAGAACCAGAGCCGCCCACACTTGTCAACATCAGCAGAGTGCCGGAAGAGGAGGTTGCTGTCCGGCCCAACGAAGTTCCCTCTTGGAAGTTGACGGAGGAAATAGAATGTACTGGATCCCCCAATGCCACGCGGACTTCGGCTGCCGGAATGCGGACCACACCACCTGCTGCCATCAGCCACAAACCCCGCCACGCGCTTCGACCGCCCCGGTGACCTTCTTCCCGTGTTCAGGATGAATGAAGGAAAGCACTTGGAATTCTTATTGCCCTTCACAGCGATTCCTTTCATCATCCCATAAGCAACGCGAATGTCCAGTTTCTATCGCACGCCATCGTTCGCGATCGCACATCCTGGTGCGGTTCTATGAACGCGGTGTCCACTTTTTCCTGAGGTAGCGGTCGATCGCCATCGGCCCTGAACCGCCTAATACGAGCGCCGCAAGACAGGCGAGATAGAGCAGACCAACTTCGTATCCCGGCGGCCCGAACTGCGCGCGGCCAGACGTTACACTCAGCAGCTTGATCGAGCTGAACCCGTAGGGGAGATGAACAGTTAGCATCGCGACCAAAAGAACCGCGGACATTGGCACACTTGCAAGGGGGACAAAAGCTCCGAGCAGGACGGCGAGACCGCCGATGAGTTCGGTCAGAATGGTGAGCCATGCCATGAGATGAGGCGCGGGCACGCCCATCGTATGCAGGATGGCGGCGAAGGCTTCAGGCCCCCTCGACAGTTTCGCGAAGCCGTGCTCCATGAAACCGTATCCAACAATCAGCCGTAGCGGAATAGGAGCCCAAACAGCCACCGAAGGTCTTGCCAAGAATGCGAGACGGCTGCTGCCTTCGCGTTCCAATGATTGAGTAAGTTGGTTCATTTTCCAAAAACCTCTTTTTTATCGTTGTCGAACGCGCGAAGCGCCCAGATCAAACTTGCGAACTTCGAATGTCGTTATTCATTATGATGTTATAATGTCAAGAAGGTTACAGAATTAACGAAAACCCTTTCGCCGATATCTCGCTCTCGAGAGCTGGGATACCGCGGGTTGAAAGATACGCCGCAGCGGCCTTCCTTTAGGGCAGCGCTAAGTTTCTGGTGCAAGCTGGGATGGATCAGCTTCGGTGGAACAGCTGCTCACATTCCCATCATGCATGACGAGTTGGTCGACAAGAAGGGGTGGATGAGCAACCGAACCTTCCTCCATGCGCTGAGCCATTGCATGATCTTTCCCGGACCATGCGGTTCGGCAGCTCTCGCCAAAGCTCACGCCGCCGGCGCCAAAGGGAAATGCGGGGAGAACTTGCCACTGCGGGGGGATCCTTGCGTTCGCGACAATCAACCCAGGCAATCTCAGTCAGTGCGCAGCGCCTTCAGTGGATCCGTCGTAGCGGCTCGATGTGCCGGGAGAATGCTGGCGGCCGCGGCGCAAGCCCCGATCGCAAGAATTGAAAGCCCGAACACATGCGGATCCCAGCTGCGTATCTCGAATAGCTGCGTGGCCATGAGGCGTCCCGCGCCGATGGCCAGAGGAATTCCAATCAATAACCCGATAGCCACTAGCAGAAATGCTCCCCGCAGGACCAATCGCACAATGTTCAGCCGGTCGGCTCCGAGAGCCATGCGCACCCCGATCTCGCTGGTTCGGCAAGCAACCGTGTAGGCCGTCAGCCCATAGAGGCCGATGGCTGCCAGCAGCATGGCGATGAGGCCGAATGTGCTGGCCAACTGCGCTACCATGCGCTGCTGGTCAAAATTTGAGGCCAGCTGCTCGTTCATGCTTAGCACCGTGATGATAGTAAGGTTGGGATCGATATCGGCGAGAGCCTTACGAAGCTGCGACTCGAGGTTGAGCGCATGGCCGCGTACCAGCAGCTGGATACTGCCTACGAAATGCGATTGTATCTCGCCACGCTGCATCAGAACGTCGAGATATGGGACACTCTGCTCCAGCGGTAGAAAAAACATGGGCTTTGCGGGCTGGTCTGGATCGCTGTACTTGGCGTCACGCGCAACACCGACGATCTCAAACGTGCCCGCATAACGGGAGGTGTCCATGCCAAAGTGCTTGCCGATGGGATCTTCGTTGGGAAAGTATTTCCTGACCAGCGATTCATTCACAATCGCCACTGGGCGAGAGGTGCCGGAATCGCTCTCCGCGAAACTACGTCCACGCACGATGCGCTGTCCGATTGTCGAAAAATACTGACGGCTCACCCGGTCCCACGATACGCCTTCCGACTGTGTCGCCTTTGGATCACCTCTCCCTTCTACCGCAATCAATTCACCCCAGTTATTGCCGCTGAGCGGACTGTAGCCCGCCAGGCTTGCGCTCTGCACATTCGGCAACCGCACCAGTCCATCTTCGATAGAGCGATAAAGCTCGTCGAGGCGTTCGGGTGTGTAACTGTCCAGAGGTGGATTGATCTGAATACTCATGCGATTTTGGACGTCAAAACCAAAGTCCTGACTCTCCAGATTCCGCAAACTCACCGTCAGCAATCCGGCGCAGGCCAGCAGAATCACGGACAGCGCCGACTGACTGACCACCAGTATCTTTTGCGGCAATGATGCCCCGGCGCGAGTGCCGCGGCCTGCTCCGTGCAGTACCTCTGCCGGGTCGGAATGCGAAGCCAGCCACGCCGGCACCACGCCAAACAACACACCGGTCAGGAGTGAAAGTGCCAACGCAAATCCCAGAACAGGTAGCGAAGGTGTCGCACTGATGGGCGTAAAGGTGGCGCTGTGAAATGCCAGGGCCAGCATCAGACGCGCTCCCACGTATGCAACCCCTAATCCTGCGATGCCTCCTAGCGCCGACAGGAGTACCGCCTCCGTCAACTGCTGGCGAATCAGTCTTGTTCGCGCAGCCCCCAGAGCCAGGCGTACCGCATTCTGGGCGCGGCGGGCGGCTCCGCGCGCCAGCAGAAGATTGGCGAGGTTGGCGCACGCGATGAGAAGTAATGTTCCACAAACCATCAGGAGAATACGCAGACTCGCGGCGTAGTCTTCCCTTAAGGAAGTGACTCCCCCTCCGGCCGGAGCCAGCCGAATAAATTTTTGAGGAATCGTAGGTTCAATCTGCGGTTTGAATTCGGCGGGCATCTCGTCTTCGTCACGGAGCCACCGCTGCAGCACCGGCGTTAGCCGCGCGGGAAGTGCTTGCCCGCTCGCACCCGGCTTCAACCTGCCAATGGCATACAGCCACTGGGGATGATTGGTTCTCATGTGCGCATTCTGGCCGTCGAACAAAATCTCCTGTTGCAGGGGCAGCCAAAAGTCTGGCGGATCGCTCCGCAGTGTCTCGCCAAAAAATCCCGGAGGCGTAATCCCAATCAACGTGACCGGCCGTCCTTGCACGAAGAATGTGGACCCGACAATCCCCGGGTCTGAGCCATAAGCCTGCTGCCATGTGCGATAGCTGATCATCGCCACCGGTGAGGCTGACTGTTGATCGTCCGAGTTGTTGATAACCCGTCCGGCAAAGGCCCCGAGGCCAAAAACATGGAAGTAATTCCCGCTCACGTACTCAGCCCGCAAGGGACGTGCCTCGCGGTCTTTGGCTTCCTGCCTGATGCTGTAGATCCCAGGCGCGGCCTGAAAAGCGGTGGTTTCCTCGAACTCGGGTGCCGCCGCCGCGAGACGCTGGTAGAGGGGATAAGAGAACAGGCTCCAATCATCGTCCTCCCAACCCTCAACACAGCACTCCTCTGTATCGCCAATGCGATACAGCTGGGCGGGATTGGCGACTGGCAACGATTTCAGCATGATGGCCTGCGTCAGGGTGAAGATTGCGGTGGTCGCACCGATGCCGATGGCGAGGGTAAGTAGTGCAGTCAACGTAAACGTAGGAGCATGGCGCAGGAGCCGCAGAGCGTAGCGGATGTCTTGCAGAAGGGTTTGCACGCGGGTATCCTCCGGCGGATTATACGTCGACCCAACGGCGTTGGTTCCACACTGCTCTGCTTCGCGCTCGTTCTCTCATCCGCGCTGGCTTCCACAGGTAAACTTGTGAGTTTTCAACTTGCACTACTTTTAGCGAAACATCCCATCTATCGCAGGGAGAGTTGATGAGTTTTATAAAGATTCTGGGTGCGTCCGGGACGCACTAGCCAAACATCCACGTCGAAGGCCGGGTTTTGGCTCTATAGTTCCCAACTCCCGTTAACTCCAACTGGAAAAGATGTCTACTTCGTCCACGCCGCTACGCGGCTGCCTGCCGCCTGCAAGTAGACTCTTCATTCCTTGATTTAATGCCTCTAAATCCGACACGACGTGGTCCATGGCTTTCGTATAGCGTCCCACAAACCTGTCTCGCCTCAGCGTCAGGTTGATCCACCATTTTCCGTTTCCCAATTCAAGAGCTTTACCGGCAAGGGCGGAGTTTCCAGATTCCGTCTGTGGAGTAACTCGCTTGTGCCTGAACGAAACAAGACGCCAGAAGCGCAACGATGGTGAAATGGAAGAAACGGTTAATCAAGGAACTTGATAAGACACTCGCCGCCTACAACAAGATCAGTACAGGAGACCAAGATGCGCTTCTCCATGCGTTCGCAGGTGAATTCAACGACTATCCGACTCCGCCGAGTCCGATGGAGCAGGCAGAACAAGCGCGAGTGGAATTCATTGACCTAAACGGCGACGGCGACGGTGCTCCTGAGATGATCGTGCTGCCTATTGGCGATATTTGCGGTGCGGCTACGGAGGCACGCAATCGGCGTGATGCCTTCATCCGTGAACTGCTGAATGATGTTGAGGTGTATCCCTACACGAAAGACACGGGGCTGCTGGCCGGAATCGGTCCGTCATTGGAAGAGGGCGAGTGGTACAGGGAACACCTCTGGCCAAAACCAATCACTTTCTTGTCCACGTCAACGTTGTGCCCGCACCAGTCCCTACTGAGATTACGGAATTGCCGTTGCTAACTAAAGCCACATGTGATGACAGTCCTTGCCGCGATCGATGTCTCCACGGCCCTACCGCTGGGCACCGGATCGAGCCCGTTCGCTCCCGCCGTCGCTAATCCGAGGAATCGGGTACCTATCGAGTTGGTGTTCGGGAAGCGGCATTTATCGGGTATACTGATTGCAGCAACTTCGAAATTTGGTTTTGGAGTTCGTTCCCAACCTTGTAAACTGGCCCGCCTACATAAAATGGCTCTGAGTCATTCCAATTCGTGCGATTTGGGTAGAGGGCGACCAAATCCCAAAGTGTTCCCGAATGCCGGCAACAGGTGGGCTGCTTCGTGCGCAGCTGACTGTTCAATTGTCCGGCGATCAAATGGTCCGTGTCCCAGAACTGAATGACTCGGTTGTCCGGAATTCGAGCCATTACCGGACGAGTTGGTCTGCTCCAATCAGAGGGCAAAATCGGCTCCCATACGACTAGAACCGTCACTTTGCCGGATTGTTGTTTCAGCACTTCTTCGGCTGCGGAGGCCCCCCGCAAACAACCCGGTCATGTCGGGGACAAAAGAAGGACCATTCGGACGTCCGACGCGGCACGATTGAATTCACTCACGAACAGGTTGTCGGTCGTTAGGCGCGTGAGCGGCGGCTGCCCCTTCGGCGTGATCGGAGACCACAAGAAGTACCAGGCAAGAGCCAGCACGACCAGCCCTAGAAGTCCCCATAGCCATTTGCTTTTTGCCATACGAGACAATTCCTTCTATCCGGCGAAGAGGGTTGCGACCAGTTGGGGAAATAGGGCCACGAGAATCACGACAACGACAGCAGTCCAGAAGAGCACGAGGCTAGCAGTGCTCCTCCTTGTGCATGATTTCCTGAAATACAGCTGCACGGAACCAATGCATAAGAACGCAATCGATGCCAGTAACAGCCAGCGACTGTATTGCCGCGCCCGAAGGCTGAGGCCAGCGAGTCCAACTGCCCCAAGAAATCCCAGGGGAAGGCAACAGGCGAGTGTAGAAAGTGCAGCTACGATCGCCGCTGTAGGAGCGCCTTTTTCTGACACATTCATACACGTTACCGATCAAGTCGAGTCGCGTACCGCCACTCGAGAATGAACGAGAGCAGAGTTCCGACCGTCACAAATGGCCATACGAAACGTGGTTCGATTTGAATCACGCCATTGTCTGTTAGCAGAAATGCCACTCCACCGGCCAGAAATATCCAGGCGGTTCTGCTGCAATGAAAAGTGCGATTCTTTATCCAATTGGCAAAACAGCCGACTGCAGCAGCGAGCAGGATGGTGCCCGCCGACATGGCGTGGAGCGGATGCCAAACAATGCCCAAAAGGCTGAGTAAAGCCCAAGCCATTGATGAAACCACCCACCAATAGCACATTGATGAAGGTGAACTGCAGCAAGCGACCCGTTTACGGCCTGATTCGGTCAAGTGGGAGGTGCTTTGAGTTGAATCAATTGAACCCATTCTCACACGTTTCTTTTTCCTGCTGCCTCAACGGCTTGCCGCAAAGCTTCAAAAGGTGGTACACCGGTTCCGTTTGAATAGAGTCTGCACGCCAAACCGTAAGAATCGTGCGGGTTTGGTTCCACGTCTCTCCCGTTAACGCGTATAGTCGGAGAACCCGGAAAGTTTAGCTGTCGTGCCATTGCGTGATCTGTGACTGCGATCTCCTGAATCGGCGCATCGATCGTCGCGGAGCACAACGCACTCCTGAGGTTCTCAATCGCAGGATGGTGATTGGGGCAACCTGGTACATAAAAGACTTCAATGACCATGAGCTAGTGCGTCCTTTCGTTCCCATCGCTGAGAATGGGACAGCATTGCGCTCCGTGACCCGGCCGGTTCTTCAGTTCACGGTTACATTTTTGGAGATCGAGGACCAATTCACCTTCCAAATTCTGCAGGTTTCGGATTTTGCTGCGAATCTCGGTAAGTTTGCAGCTCAGCAGGTCCCTGACTTCTCGGCAGGCATGTCCACCACGATCGCGCAAACCGAGAAGTTGTTTGATTTCCTGCAATGAGAACCCGAGTCCCTGCATTTGCTTGATGAAAGTCAGCCGCGCTACATCCTCGGCCGTATAGAGACGGAATTGGCCCATTGTCCGGGGTGCTCTCGGTAGAAGCGCCTTGCGCTCGTAGAACCGGATCGTATCTATGCTGAGTTTGGCTTGCTGCGCCGCTTCGCCGATCTGGATCGCGCTTCTCGAACTTGCCCAAGCGTTTCCCATGCGAAAATCATACACTCTGGACCACACTCCAGAGTCAAGCCCTCATTTGCGGCCGCTTTTCTCCCGTTTCGGCCGTTAAGAATCGCACCAACCATCGCCGCAGCCATCGGGTTCGTGAGGCGTCCTTCCCGATACAGAGTACTTTGTATCTCAATGAGCACAAACGCCTGATAACAGAAGTATCCCGCAGTGGCAGAAACGCCTTAAATACTCTGCACTTTGTCACATCATTTCGAACAATCGAAGTCGGGGCCAGCGTGTAGAGCCGGCGAAGGAGGTGTTCAGCGGCACGCCACTCGTCATCTTTGGAGACTCGCCGTCCACCCAAGAGCTGGAGCTCAAGCTCGAGTGGCAGGTGGGAACAACGGTAGACGAGCGAACATTCCGGCAGAGACGGATCCGATTGCCGAGACGTTAAGGCTGCTGGGTTGGGCCTGCAGCGGTCTGCCATCCCTATGTAGACGTCTATATCCATTCCAACTCTGTGTCAAGTAGTTTTCTACATAGGCTATAATGAGACATGACCAGAGAGCCTCGGCTGACACACATCACCGCTCTGATTCTCCAGGCGATTGACGGGGGGATTGTCTACGGCTTCTCCATTATGGAAATGACCGGTCTTCCCAGCGGGACCGTATATCCGGCCATGCGGCGCATGGAGGACGACCAACTGATACGCTCTCGTTGGGAGCGGCAGGCGAT
>Ga0123356_10002482_pt1 | contig 19688 bp, 10 predicted proteins | sample TergutEmb28metaG_2_FD_92546 | JGI IMG/M metagenome (GOLD analysis project Ga0123356, IMG submission 92546) | Embiratermes neotenicus P3 segment gut microbial communities from Petit-Saut dam, French Guiana - Emb289 P3 | ecosystem: Host-associated > Arthropoda: Insects > Digestive system > Gut ...
AATCTATTGAACCACCCGCAGTTCTTCCTGCCCGGCGTGGGCGACACGGGCGAGCAGGATATCAATACGCCCAGCAGCTTTGGTGTAATCAGCGGGACAGTGAACAATCCCCGCCTGGTTCAACTTGCTTTGAAATTCGCGTTCTAGCCGGGCGGGTTCTTGATTTTTGCGGGAGACTGCGGCTCTAACCGGCTGGCTGCGCGGGCTTGGTCCTAAAATTGGTAAACCGAAAATCTCGGAACTGAGCTCTCCCCATGGGCCGTTGCGGGAATCGCGCTGGGCGTGTCAGGAAGAAGATTACGGCACGCCCGTCGATATTTCCGTCGAAACTCGCTACACGCCCAGGATGGCGAAGACCGTCGGGGCCACGGGTACGCCAGCGGCAAATAGGCGTCGCAGTTTTATCTTGCCGAGGAGGGAGGTACCTCTGTGGAGCGGACTACGGCCGCGGCTCTGGATCGGTCCGTCGATGATCAAGAGATTTGCAATCCGCTAGATGGGCGTGGACGTGAACCATGGCCCCGAATACCGCGAGATCCCACTTGATCGGAGCCAGTTCTGTAGCGCCACTGAAACAGCCGGTGGGAAGAGGAAGCGCTGCCGGAAGGAGAAACATGAGACACAACCGATTCTGGCTGCCACCCATATTGGTGTTGGTTCTTCTTCTTGCATCCTGGTCCCAGACAAAACGCAAAGTCATCATCGACCAGGACGCGGCCGGGCCTGCCGGCACCGACCAGCAGTCGATCCTGATGTTCGTCCAGTCTCCCCAGACCGATGTGCTCGGAATTACGGTCGTGACCGGCGACGGCTGGTTGCGCGAGGAGGTCGCGCACACGCTGCGCATGCTCGAGCTCGTCGGTCGCACGGACATTCCGGTGGTCGCGGGAGCGGAATATCCCCTGGTGAGGCGCAAGGACACGACTGAGCTCTGGGAGCAGCACTACGGCGTGATTGCGTGGCTGGGCGCATGGACGCCCAGCCGTTATCATCCGCCGGACGGGCTGGGTGAGATGCCGGAAGGGAAGCCGACAACCAAGCCCTCCGGCGAAGACGCCCCTCATTTTCTTATTCGCATGGTCCATCAGTATCCGCACCAGGTCACCATCTATGCGGGCGGTCCCATGACCAATCTCGCGCTGGCCGTTTCCATCGATCCCGAATTCCCCTTGCTGGCCAAAGAGCTGATTTTCATGGGCGCGAGCCTCAGCCCTCAAACCGAGGACCCGGAGTTTCAGAACCTGCCGCGCCATGAGTTCAACATCTGGTTCGATCCGGAGGCAGCGCACATCGTATTACGAGCCCCGTGGAAGAAGATTGTGTCGACGCCGGTTGATATCTCGGTCAAGACCGAGTTGACACAGGATTTGATCGACCGGATAAAGAAGAGCGACAGCCCGTCGGCACGGTACATCGGCGCCTATGCAAAGCTGCACGGAAAGTACAACTATCTCTGGGACGAACTGGCGGCAGCTGCGTGGCTCGACCCGAGCGTGATCACCCGGAACGAGACTCGCTATATGGATGTGGACCTCGAATCTGGTGCTGGCTACGGCGACGTTCTGACCTGGCCGGAGAACGAGCGGCCGAAGATCCAGGTGCGGCCGGTCGAGATTCAGGACGAGCTTGATCGCCAAAAGTTCTACGACATGTTTGTCGCCTTACTCAGTGCGCCGACCCCGAAGAAAGCAACATCAGTCTCCGCCCAGCTCCCGTAGCATCGCCTTGGCGGCTGGATGCTCGGGATGTTGCTTGAGCAGTTCCCCAAGTATGGCGCGGGCTTTGTCCGGCGTGTTTTCGATTACATACACTCGAGCGAGATTCAGGTAAGACTGATCAAAAGCGGGTGCAACTTGAATGCACCGTTCGAAGTTCCGAACCGCTTGGTCCCGCCTGCCGGTGCGCAGGTAGAGGATGGCCAGATTGTTCAGCGCCTCGGGATAGCCGGGGCGAAATTCCAATGCCCGCTCGAGATATTGGTCGGCGCGACCGGTATCGTTGAGTTGCGCGAAGACCATGCCCATGCCGTAGTTTGCTTCCGCATCCTCCGGGGCCAGGGCAACTGCCCGCGCGAGCATGCCGCGCGCCTCATCCCACCGTTTCTGCTGGCGGTATGCATTGCCCAGATTCTCCAGGGCCACCACATGGTCAGGGTTCAGCTTCAGAGCCTTTTCGAAAAGGGGGATCGCATCCGCGGTTTGCCCTTCGCGCGCCGCGAGCAGTCCCAGATTGTTCCATGCATTGGGCAGGGTGTCGATATAGGCCGGCGGCAATTCGGTGACGCGCTCAAAGTTCTCGCGCGCTTCGGCGTTCCTTCCTTCTTCGAGGTAAATGCTGCCGAGAGCATAAAACGCCTCGGCGCTCGCAGGATTCTCGCGGGCGGCTTCCTCAAACGCGAGGCCGGCTTGGTTACGGAAGCCGTGCTCAAAATACACCGAACCCAGGGAAAGATAATTGCGCGTGAATTCCGCGCTGTCCGCAATTCCAGCGAAAGGAAGGGCGCAGGCCAGCCTTTCCGAATCCGTCCGCGGAATATGACCCACGTCGTGAATGACGCGATCGATGTCCAGGACTCCCTGATACACCTTGACGATGTTCCCTGCAGCATCGATGAGGAACGACGTCGGCAGCGTAAGATCGCGATGACGGTCGAACAGGTAGCGGTAGAGAATATTGTAGATCGCGCTCACATCTTCAGAGGCCAGAAGAACCGGGAACGAGAAATGGAGGTCGCGCGCTTCGCTTCCCCGCGCCGCAGGATTCAGTGGATTGTCGACATGGATGGCAACGAGCTCGATTTCTTCGCTCCCCGAGCGCCGGTTCAATCGCTCAAGATTTCCCAGCGTTTCCCGGCAGAGGGAAGACTCCGCCGTCCAGAAGTTGACGAGCACCGCCTTACCCCGAAGCGCGACGAGCGTATGCTCCTGCCCGCTCCGGTCGGGAAGGGAAAAATCCGGCGCTCGAACCGGTGAAAGAAGCCACGTCTCCGCGGTAGTCGGGAGTGCTTCCGATGGTGTCTGGTTCTCGGCAGCACCGGCAATGAAATCCCTATCGTTTGTCTTCTTGCTGATGGACTGGGGAGCTCGGAACGGCTCCGCGCGAAATTCGCCCGCGCCCTCTTCCAACCAGAGGGTGTGATTCAGCGGGAGGTGCTCGAATTCCTGAATGAGGCCGCTTGGCCAGCGAACGGAGACTTTCACCGGGCCCTTACTATTCCCCAACCCGAAGAAGATTTCCTTGCTGTGCTGTGACAAAAAACCTGAGCCGGCCCGGAGCGACCGCGTTTGTTTCTGGTTATTGGCGCTGAGTGTAAGGATTGCGCCGATTGCGTCGCGATTGCTCTTTTGCCCGCGGAGACGAAACGAGATCGACGAGGGGAGGCGATCGATAACATTCTTCAGAAGTCGCAACTGTGGCGCATTGCGGTTCTTTAAGAAGAGCTCCTGGCGCCCGTCGCGGTCAAAATCGGCGAGAGCGAACGATCTCGCGTCTTCGGCAAAGTCGAGACCAGCGGCTCCGGAAACGTCGGAGAAAGTTCCGTCGCCGTTGTTGGCATAGAAAACGTTGCGTTCGTAGCCGCTCCAGGTGCCATCCGCGCGAATGAGCTCGTTGATCGCATTCCAGCCTTGCTCATAGCTGCGCGCAGGTTTCGCGACGTCAGGAGAGTTCGCGACAGTCTGCCGCCAGAAAAAACTGTTCCGGTCGTCTTTGAGAGGCCCCGAGACCATTCCGTTGGACACGTACAGATCAAGAAAACCATCATGATCGAAATCCCAGGCATCTGCCGACCACGCCCAGCGGCCCATGGCGGCTCCTGCCGACCGGGTTACATCCTCAAACCGGTTTTCCCTCAGACGCAGAAGCGAGTTGCCCATGGCATGCTTCTGGTAGAGCTCACGAACCGGTTCCGGAGAATCCCGCTTAAACCTCTCCTGAGTTGAGATGCGCTCGCCGGCTGCGGTCCACATATTTCCCACATAAAGATCCTCGACGCCGTCGTTGTCGTAATCGAACCAGGAGACGCTCATGCCGGCGCCGACGTCTTCCACTCCCATTTCTCGGGCGACGTCGGTGAAGGTTCCGTTGCCGTTGTTGCGGTAGAGATTCTTGCGGCCGAAATCGTTGACCACGTAAAGGTCGGGCCACCCGTCGCCGTTCGCATCGCCCCAGGCACAGCAAAAGCTGAATCGCGTGTTGTTCCGGTTGAGGCCGCTTTCTTCGGTTACATCGCGAAAGCTGCCGTCGCGATTGTTGCGCATCATGAAATTCGGCGGGCCGTTGTTGGCGTCGTAATAGGGCAGGGGATAGCGGTATTGATCCGCGCCCTGATAATAGCTGTACAGGCAAAAGTAAATGTCGAGCCAGCCGTCGCGATCGTAGTCGGCGGCGGCGGCGCCGGTGAAATTGCCTTCGGGGATCCTGGAAAATCGGAAAGCATTCGGGACCCGGCGGAACCCTCCGTTGCCCTGGTTCAGAAATAACCATGGGCCGCCGGTCGAGACGACGACAAGGTCCTGACGGCCGTCGTTGTCGATGTCCACGAAGAGTGCGCAGGCGGTGTTGTCGAGAACCCCGACGCCCGAGCTTTCGGTAACGTCTTCGAACGTTCCGTCTCCTCGATTTCGGTACAGGCGGTTAGGAAGACCGGCTGGCTGGCAGACATAGACATCGTCGAAGCCGTCATTATCGAAGTCACCCACAGAAATCCCGTTGTGTCCGTAGACATCAATTCCACTCGCGCCGTCAATGACCGTTCGCCAGTAATCCGAGCCGTGAAGCAGCTGATCGCCGTAGGAGGAATTATTTCCGAAGGCGGTGGAGGCGATGTCGGCAAATACTGGGCTGTCGGCGCGGCTGCAGGTTTCTTCGAGCGCCTTCAAAGCTGCCAGGCGGAATCCCGCCGAAGGCTGCCCCACCCAATCGAGCTCCCAATAGCCGGTACGTTGTTCGCGGAAAAAATCTTTGCCGCTGCCTACCAGATCGTAGCGAACCCGGGTCCGCAGCCGGGGAAGCGCAGCCTGGATGGAGGTGATCTCAAACTCAGCGGTGTGAACTCGGGAAAAGGGTGCTAAGGCTCGGCGCAGGTCGCCGAGAAAGCTCTCGCGCCCGACCGGCTCCGGGGAGAAAGTGTTTTTCCAGGTTTCAATCGGACCCGACCGCAACTTTTGCGACGGGAACGCTGAAATAGATGATCCCGAGAAATTCCGATCCAGCGACTTTTCCACTTGATCGAGCGAGAGTATCGGTTTACGCAAATCCGCACTCCACATCGCCAGAACTCGCTCGATTACGCTCGCATACTTTTCGGTGAGGAACTCGTCGGATCCCGGCTCCATCTTGCGGAGCGTGGTTTCAACCAGCGATGGCGCGCGATAGCGCGGGTTCAGGTGGAACTCGGGCGGGGAAGAGACCTGAAACCCGTCCCGATTGGTGGCAAAGGCCCTTCGCCCCAGGCCCGCTCGCATGAACCACGCAGAAGCGCCGCGGCAGGACTGGATCAGAAAATCACGTCGGCTGGACTTCGCAAGACGGCTGGAATCACGAGAATGGTTAGTTTTGTCAAGGCCGCGCAGAATGATTTTCCCTCAAGAGTAGTTGTGAATGCGAAAGTAGCAGCGCTACTTTAGGGTCGTCAAGCAGGGCCCCTCATGTCGTACGCTTCGGTTCCTGACCGAGCGCCGCATGGATGTGAATGCCCGGAATGCGGACGGAAGATTGAAATTGCACGACCTTCGACGACGATTTCACAAAGATTCTGCTCGAGGCCGGGGCGCTAGTCGATGTTTGCGCAGCGGCGGCATATGGGATCAACGATCGGTTGCGGGGCTTTCTTGCAAGTGATCTCGAGAATGCGAATGATTTGCGAACGGGAATCAGCTGGAAGCGCTCGCCGAACTTGCCGAAAATTCTCCGCTGAGGTGGGCGGCATACGGGCATCAACCGGAGTCGGCAAGAATCCTGTTGCAGCACGGTACCGTGATGAATTGCGCACCATATGATGCAAAAGCATGGCAGCCCGCGGCGATGGTTGCCTCGAAAGACGTGGCACGAATATTACTCGAACATGGACGCTGATCCGAACTGGCTGGATGAGGCAGGGAATACGCCGATTCATTGCGCGATTCGGAGCCGGATTGTGCTCGATCCAGCCGAGTTTGTGGGGGTTCTGGTTGAGTTTCGTGCAGACTTGCGCTGTTTGAAAGAGGCGAGTGGATTCCGGCCCGCCGGGTTGAAGAATCAGATTGATACCGCTAAGTGTCCTTGGTGTCGGCTCAAATCGTCACCAGCCCCTGGCTATCCGCATGTTAAACCCTATAGCCACCAGCGGAGAGGAGTTGGCCGGCAATTTTCCGGCGTAACGCTATTGCGTCGACGGGAGCGTAGTTGGCCAGACTGCGTAGCGCCCGAAGATTCTGGTCGAGAGTATTCGGGTCCGAACAGCTCCCGAGGATCGTTCTCGACGAGATTTCGATGCGATCCATGGCTGCGCGAAGAAACACGGCACACTTCTCGGCGGCGCTCGTCGCGTCACCCGACGCCTCGAGCTTCCGGCGTCGAAGCAGGCTGGACTCCATGGCGAACACCTCCATGATGATGTCGGAAATATTCATTACCACCTCTTGTTGACTGTCCAAATCCGCGCCGTATCGTTGGGATGCGAGCCCGATCGTGAGCAACGCTATCTTCTTCGCATCGCGGACAAGCAATGTTTCCTCATTGCTGCCTGCCGAATTGGCTGCTTCTCCGGCCCTTGTGGCGAGCGCCGCCTGAGCCGCGGACATGAGCCCTAATTGTCCACGCCGGGCACGTTTCAGCAGCATTCCGGTAATCAGGAGACGATTAATCTCGTTTGTTCCTTCGAAGATCCGATTGATTCGGGAATCACGGTAAGCGCGCTCCACCGCGTAGTCCTGATGGTAGCCGTAGCCGCCGTGGATCTGCACACCTTCATCGACGACGTAGTCGAGCATCTCCGATGCGTAGACTTTAACCATCGAGCATTCCGCGGCGTACTCTTCGATGGCCTTGGGTTCGGTTTGAGCAGTTTGAGCCAATTGACTTTCGATCAGCCCCACGACACGCCACACCATCGATTCGACGGCATAGATTCGAATCGCCATTTCGGCCAGCTTGTGCCGAATGGCTCCGAACTCCGCGATGGCCGACCCGAATGCCTTGCGTTCGTTTGCGTACTTCAGGCAAATGGCCAAAACATTCTTTGCGGCACCTAGCGCGCCGGGCCCCAGTTTGAGCCGTCCGATATTGAGGATATTAAAGGCAATGATGTGTCCTCGCCCAACTTCGCCCAACACATTCTCGACCGGAACCCTGACGTTGTCGAAATAGACGGCTGTCGTCGAACTGCCCTTGATCCCCATCTTGTGTTCTTCAGCGCCGCTGGTGACACCGGGAAAGCTGCGTTCGACGAGGAAGGCTGTGAACTTTTCGCCGTCTACTTTCGCGAAGACCGTAAAGAGGTCGGCGGCGCCTCCGTTCGTAATCCACATCTTTTGCCCGTTCAGCACGTAGTATTTTCCATCCGCACTGAGATCCGCCCGGGTACGGGCGGCGAGAGCGTCTGAGCCGGCCAGCGGTTCGGTCAGCGCATAGGCGGCCAGCATCTCAACCTTTGCTAACCGGGGAAGGTATTTTCTCTTCTGTTCTTGGTTGCCGAAGAAAAGAATAGGCAGGGTTCCAATCCCGGTGTGGGCCGAGTACCAAGACCCGTACGAAGTGTCTTTTGCGAGATGTTCAGCAGTGATCATAACCGAGGGCAGATCCATTTCCATGCCACCGAACTGTTGCGGAATGGCTATCGCCGTTAGGCCCAGTTCCGCGGACTTGCGCAGTAGGGTCAATGCCACCCCGGGCTTCTGCTGACGGATCTCCTCGAGACGAGGTTCCACCTCGTTCCGCCAGAAATCGTCGACGGTATGTGCGATTGCGAGATGTTCGTCTGTGAGATCTTCCGGCGTGAGGATTTCATCGGGCGATCGATCTTCAACCAGGAAGGCGCCGCCTTTTGCCAGGAGAGGTGTTGCGGTCGCAAGGGTCATGGTCTTCTCCCGTCCTCCGGCAGATGGTCTGGTAAATTGTGTTAGTCTATATCAGATATTAGTAGCTAACGTCAATGTCGGGGTCAAACCAACCTGACCTCGCGCTGGCTAGCCCCGTTTTGGGCATTTTTCCATCGATTTCGATGCCCAGAGCACCTAATATGATTTTCGAATCTAGTGCTGCTGGAGACTAGAGAATTATGGCTCGTGTTGTAGCCGCCACACCAAGGCGTGGGAACCGTAGGAACCGGACGAGACGAAGTGCGCCGACGTCCGTTCAAGAGATCCCAGGCCTTCGGGAACGCAAGAAGGCGCGCTTGCGTCAGCAAATCATCGAAACCGCCATCCGCTTATTCCGCAAACAGGGTTACGAGAAGACTCGCGTCGACGACATTGTCAACATTCTTGAGATCAGCCAGCCAACTTTCTTCCGCTATTTTCCGAGCAAGGACGCAGTTCTTCGCGATGTAGGCCAGCGCGGCTTTGAATGCATTGCCGAACGGCTCAAATCGGAGCTCTCGACCCAGGCGAGCACTGCCGATCGCCTGCGCCGTCTCTACCACAGCATGGCGTGTGAAGCCGAAGCGGACCGTCCGCTATGGCAGGCGGTAGTGCTTTCGGGCGCTATGGATGCGGTGCGATCTCCCGAGTTGCGTGGGGCTGAGTGCATCGTGGCAGGCCTGCTGCGGGAGATTTTGTCGCAAGGGCAAGAGCGCGGAGAAATCACGAAGGTCTTTGACGTCGTTCATCTCGCGGAGTTCATGGAAGCCCTCTACCATACCGTTGTTCGTCAGTGGACGGTGGATCTGACAGGTCCACATAAGCTGACCGAGAGAGTGGATAGCGCGGTGGAGTTCTTTTTGCGCGGAGTTCGGCCGTAACCGGTTTTTCCGAGAAACAATTCTGTCTTATCCCTTTTTTCGAGCCAGGATCCATGAAGGCTGCTGTGCTGCGCGAATTCAAAAGTCCTCTCCGGATGGAGGAGGTGGCGCGGCCGAGGCCTGAAGCCGACGAAGTTCTGATTGAGGTGGAGGCCTGTGGTGTCTGCCACTCGGATGTGCACGTGGCTGACGGTGATTGGGCGCAACTCGCCGGCATCGTAAAGCGGCCTCTGATCCTGGGCCACGAAATTGCCGGCCGAGTGCTCGAGAAGGGCCCGGCGGTAGGCGACCTGGAGATCGGGGACCGGGTGGGCGTTCCCTGGGTTCATTGGAGCTGCGGTGGGTGCGAATTCTGCCGCGAGGGAAATGAAAATCTGTGCAGCCGGCAGAAAATCACCGGCCTCACCGTAGACGGCGGCTATGCCGAACTTGTAAAAGCGCCATCCAGCCACACTCTGAAAATTCCCGATGGCATTTCTGCGATTGAATCCGCGCCGCTTTTTTGCGCGGCGGTTACGGTGTATCGGGCCCTGAAACATGCGGGGCCTCTGCATGGCTTAAGGCTGGCGGTTTTCGGTGTCGGCGGGCTAGGTCACCTCGCGGTGCAGCTGGGGCGGGCCTTTGGCGCGGAAATAACTGCGATTGACGTATCAGACGAAAAGCTTGAACTCGCCAGATCTCTTGGGGCCGCAGAAACGCGGAACGCCCGTGCGACCGATGTGGCGAAGCAGTTGCGCCGCCAGGGCGGAGTTCACGTGGCGATGGTTACATCGGGGTCAAAAGCAGCCTACGATACAGCTTTCTATTGCCTGCGACCCACTGGCACTCTTGTGGTCGTCGGCTTGCCTGCCGAGAACATATGTTTCCCCCCGATCCTGATGGCGGCGGGAGAAATCCGCATCCGGGCATCTGCGGTGGGGACGCGGCAGGATTTGCGGGAAGTGATTTCGCTTGCCGCCGAGGGCAAAGTCCGCTGTCAAGTCAGTGCACGCCCGCTTGTCGACGCCAATGAGGTATTGGATCAGCTGCGAGCGGGCAAGATCTCCGGTCGCGTCGTTCTGACTCCCCTCTGATAACCCAGGGGCGGCCTTTCGAAGTCTCCTCCGCGTCGGATGTGGTTTGCCTTCGAGAACGGTTTCGCTCTGTCGAACATCCCAAGCAGCACCGCTCCCCAGGCGGCTCTCCTCGTCGCGAATCTCGCCGTCCCAGGCGTAAGGCGAGATGCCACGAGCCAGCCGGGCGAGGCCGACGTCCTCGATAGGCATTGGCAGCGGGGCTAAAAGCGCCCGCTCAAATCCGGCGTCGGAGCTGCATTTTCAGCAACATGCTAAGCATCGAATCCCGAGCCCGCATGCGACGAACGTCGACTCCCTGGTTGTTCTTGACGTTAGTGACTATTATGTGATACTAACTCTCACAATCTGGAGTCCTAAATGGCGCGGTTCCAGGCAGGTGACTGGGATGAGACCCAGAGCCAATTCCGCGATGTCCTCACGGGTCCCTGAGGAGAATCCTATGAAATCACTGGTGTGCATTTGTGTGTGTGTGCTAATGACCGCCACCGCAGGCCATGCGCAGGGCGTCGGCTCGTCAGGAGACATCACCGGAACTGTGTACGATCCGGCCGGGGCGGTTCTGTCAAAGGTCACCGTCAGTGCCGTCGACACGCAGACGGGCGCGACGCGTAAAGCGGTCACCGATGATACAGGTCATTACCGCATCATCGCCTTATCCCCCTCCACCTATGATGTCAAAGCCGAACTGTCCGGCTTTGCCACCGAGGTGCGCAAAGGCGTTCCCGTAGCTATTGGGCAGACGCTGGTCTCGGACTTCCGCATGAACCCCGCGCCGGTAGCGACGACGGTCGAGGTGACGAGTGAACCGCCAGCAGTCGAAACCGAGAGAGGAAGCCAAGCCGATCGAATCAATCAACGATACATTGCTGATCTGCCCATTGACCGACGCGACTACCTCACCTTCACCTTACTCGCTCCGGGCGTCTCCGATTCCACCCGGCTGGCTGGTGACCAGGATTTTCGCGTGAAGCAAACACCGCAAAGCGGCCTCTCTTTCTACGGCAGTAATGGCAGGGGAAACAGCATCACAGTGGATGGGGGCGAAACCTCCGGCGACAGCGGCGGCGTGCGCCTGACCGTAAGCCAAGATGCGGTTCAGGAATTTCAGATCAATCGCAGCAACTATGCCGCCGATCTGGGCTCAGCGACCGGCGCATCGATCAACATTGTGACCAAGTCCGGAACTAACAACGTGCATGGCACCCTCTACGGATTTTTCCGCAATGATGCCATGGATGCCCGCGACCCGTTCGCGTTCAGCTCCGCACTTGCCAGCGACCCCAGCTTCTCCAATTTCAACACCACCTCAACCGGTGCCCCAATCAAGAATTCGCTTTCCCGCCAGCAGTACGGCGGCGCAGTCGGCATGCCCATCGTGAAAGACAGAACCTTCCTGTACGTTTCGTTCGAAGGCTTGCGCCAGGATTCCGAGAACTCCGTCCCCTTGCTGACGAACAGTTCGATTTTCGCGGGACCTTCCGCTACGGCAGCCGCCAATCCGTTTCCGCGGAGCGATCCGAGGTTTGCACAACAAGCGATTGTCAGCGCACTGGCCCGGTCCCCAAGCACGGCGAGCGTACCTTGCTTACCGGGAGTGAATGTGCCACCAGCGTTCTGCGCTGGTTTGCTCGAGTCCGCTCTCTCCGTGGTTCCCGGCCAAGGTTTAACTCCGATCCAAAAAGGTGTGAACGGGTTTCTGGTGAATCAGTTTGAAACGCAAGGCGGAGTCTTTCCGTACAACACCCGACAATACTTGGCCTCCGGACGTCTCGATCACCGCTTCAATGACAGCAACCAGGTTTTCCTTACCTACCGGTATGGACATGATTTGGAAGAATCGCCCGATGTGCAGTCGTTGACCGCCTTCTCTGCGGGCAGCTCGATCCACGACTATGACAGCACCCTGCAGGCGGCGTGGTATCACCAGTTCAACCCAAGCACGCAAAACGAGGCTCGAGTGCAGTGGAATTACTACAACTTCAACGTGATTCCCAATGAGCCCGGCCAGGTCGGACTCCAAATCCCTGGTTTCATCAACAACCTGGGAACGAATATTTTCCTCCCCAACCTCACAGTATTGCGGCGTTACGAGTTGGCAGACAATTTAACGATTGTCCGCGGCCGGCACACGTTCAAGTTCGGAGGTAACGTGCTGCTCCGCGGAAATAACACTTCATCGCACACCTTCTTCCCCGGACGCTTTGTCTTCGGTTCGCTTCCCGCCGGAGTTGTTCTCAGCCCATGCTTAGCTCCCTCATCCAGTTCAGGCCCGAATCCGTGCGGTGTGAGCACAGCGGGCGCGACCCTGAGCTCTTTGCAGTCCAGTTCCTTGGGGGTACCTCAGATATACCAGCAAGGCTTCGGAAATCCGAACTATGGCTACTACACGCGACCGCTGACCGGGCTCTACGCACAGGATTCATGGCGGATTACTCCCGGCTTCACTTTGAATTACGGGCTACGCTACGAACTAGACTCCCAGTTTGCCCCGTTGACGACATACACCAAGAACTTTGCTCCGCGAGTTTCGTTTGCCTGGGACCCGCTTAGAGACCACAAGACCGTAATCCGAGGCGGCTATGGAATTTTCTATGGACCTGTAGATGTGCAGATTCCCGACGTCGACCTGAGCCTGGGAGTTTTGAACAAGGACAGGTCTGCGGTTGAGAACACCCCGGGCGCTGGACAAGTGGAAAACCTGACTTCAATTTGCGGCGTGTCGCAATTCGGCACCGTGATAATCCCGGGCACGGGAGCGAGCCCCTGCAACCGGGAGATTTCTATCTATGTGGACCCGATCGCGGGCGTTCCGGCGTTAGGTCTAGCCGGGGCACCCGCTGTGTTTCAAACCCTCTTCAGCCAGGGATTGATTCAGTGCACCACGGCCAACGCCGGCAATGCCGCATGCATCACGCCCGCCGCTGTGGCTCCATTTGGGATCCATGTCACCAACAGCGGTCCTATCGGTCCGCTCCAGGTAGTGTTCGTGGACCAGCCGGGCTACCGACCACCGATCGCCCAGCAGGCCTCGTTTGGAATCGAGCGGGAAATCGCCAACGGCCTAACCTTGTCTCTCAGCGGCATCTATTCGCATACCCAGAGACTGCCGGTCGCGCTCGATACCAATCTGCTTCGAGCGCCGTTTACTTCCATAACTTTAGCGAACGGCCAGACCGTTTCCTATCGCAACTGGAATACCACTGCGGCGGGAGCCGATCCGCTGGGAGGGACTGAGCCGGGCGGCCTGCCCTGCGATAATCCCAGCGTCCATTGCTTTGTAAATCCGCTGGTCGTCCAGAATAACCAGTACAGTTCGGAGGCCTACGCCCTTTACGAGGGGGGCATTCTCGAAATAAGGAAGCGCTTTGGCAACCGCTTCTCCGTGTTCGGGAACTACACTTACAGCAAAGGCATTGACACCTCGACGGATTACAACTCGGACTACGGCCCCCAGGATCCGACCGACATCAACCTCGACCGCGCGTTGTCGGAATTTGATGAACGCCACAAAGTAGTAATCGCGGGGGTGATCGAGAGTCCGTGGAGGCAGAAGATTCTGTCAGGGTTTCAGCTGGCGCCGATTTTCTCTTACCACAGCGGACATCCTTTCAACTTGTTAGCGGGAGGCGAAGTGAATGGGGACAACCACACGACCAACGAACGTCCCATCGGAGCGCCGCGAGACACCGGCCTCGGCCCAAATTACTTCGACTTCGACGCTCGCTTGTCATGGCAGCACAAATTTGAAGGCAGGGCCACGGTGCAGTTCACGGCGGAGGGATTTAACATCGCAAACCGGACGAACTTCGCCAGCGTAAACAATGAAGTGGGTCCCCTCTTTGGACTCACTCCGGGCTTCACGACCTTTAATGTGAAGGGGCTTCGGCCCGGAACGCCCATCGAGGGCGGGGGAGTGGTTACGCCCAGCGTTCCACTTGCCTTCACCTCAGCCCTACCGATGCGTGAGATCCAACTCGGCTTTCGGGTCTCTTTCTAGGGGAGCAGGAATGGCCTACGTCGAGAACCAGGGGGCCAGGATCTATTGGGACGATCAGGGTTTTGGCGCGCCCGTCCTGCTGATTATGGGCCTCGGTTATCCCTCCTATATGTGGCATCGCATACGGCCGGTTATGGCGGCGCGCTACCGAACCATCGTCCTCGACAACCGCGGTAGCGGACAGAGCGATGTGCCAGCGGGTCCCTATTCCATGGCGTTGATGGCTTCGGATGCGGCGGCAGTGCTGGACGCCGCTCGGGTAGAGAGCGCGCACGTGTTCGGCGTTTCGATGGGCGGCATGATTGCCCAGGAGTTCGCTCTCGAACACCCGAAACGGGTGCGTTCGTTAATCCTGGGCTGCACGGCCGGGGGCGGGCCAACCGCCGTGCGCGCTGAGGACGACGCTATCCAAATGTTGAAGGCGCGTGTCCGAATGACGCCCGAAGAGGCCCTGGAGGCGCCCGTGCCTTTTATCTACGACGCGGCCACTCCGCGGGAGCGCATTGATGAAGACTTGTCGATTCGCAAACCCTGGTTGCCTCGTCCCCAGGGATATCAAGCGCAGCTCGAGGGGATCCTCGCCTGGGAAAGTTACAGCCGCATCTCCGCTATCCATGCTCCCACACTCGTGATTCACGGCGAGTCGGACCGTCTGGTCCCGCCGGGAAACGGCAAGCTCATCGCCGAGCGTATTCCGGGCGCAAAGCTGGCGATGATTGCACACGCCAGCCATCTGTTTCTGACCGACCAGACACAGACCGCGCAGCGCATCATTCTGCAATTTCTTGAAGAGCAAACGGTTCACCAGGCAGGAACCGCCGAGGGGAAGCGGGATGGCGACGGATTGTTTGCCGGTCCGCATCCCGACTCCAACCCTGAGAAAAGAAGAACCTAGTGCTAACGAGGACACTTGCCGGACCGAGGATTCCACGGTGAAGGTAAACGAGCTATTCGACCTCCGCGGACGCGTGGCGATGATCACAGGAGGCTCCATCGGGCTGGGCCGCCAAATGGCAGAGGGCCTAGCCGAAATGGGGGCTGATGTCGTGTTGGGCGCACGAAAGCGGGAGCGCTGTCAGCAGGCCGCGGAGGAACTCGAGCGCTTGGGCGTCAAAACGCTGGCTATTGCCTGTGACGTCAAAAATCAGGCGAGCGTTCGGGAAATGGTCGAAGCGGCCGTCGTGAAGTTTGGACGAATCGACATTCTCATTAACAACGCCGGGATATCGTGGGGGGCTCCGGTAGAGAACATGCGGCTCGAGGACTGGACGAAGGTCATCGAGACGAACCTGACGGGAACTTTTCTGTGCTCGCAGGCAGCAGGTGAAGTCATGATCCGGCAGGGCAAGGGGAAGATCATTAATATTGCTTCGGTCGCTGGACTGGGCGGGGCTCCCCCGCAACTCCCTGCAATCGGCTATCATGCCAGCAAGGGTGGAGTCATCGCCTTCACCAAGGACCTGGCTTGTAAATGGGCCCAGCATAATATTCAAGTGAATGCCATTGCTCCTGGATGGTTCCCCACACACATGTCCAACCGAATCCTGGAGTATCACCGGGATCTTTTTCTGTCTTATATCCCACTCGGGCGCTTTGGCAACGAACATGACTTGAAGGGAGCCGCCGTGTTTCTGGCGTCAGGCGCTTCCGACTACGTCACCGGGCACGTGCTGGTGGTCGATGGAGGTCAGTCCGCATGGTGATCAGGAGCCGGTAACGAGAGCCGCACATGAATATTCCGCTAACCCCCATACGATTCTTACGCTATGCCGAACAACAATTCCCCGACAAGACCGCTGTGGTTTGCGGTCGACTCCGCTTCACCTATCGGCAATTCGCCGAACGGACGAAGCGTCTGGCCGGTTCCCTGCGCGAAGCCGGGGTCAAACCCGGCGATCGGGTGGCGTTCCTCAGTCTGAATTGCCACCGACTTCTCGAAGCGTATTACGGTGTGTTGGAGGCTGGTGCGGTTCTGCTGCCGCTCAATATCCGACTCTCGGGCGAGGAATTGGCCTACATTCTGAATGACGCTGCGGCAAAAATGATCTTCCTCGAAGAAGAATTCGTTGAGCTTGTAGATTCGTTTCGGCAACGGGTCCCGTCGCTCGACACGTTCTTTCTGCTGGACTCCCATTCCCGGCTGCCGTGGCTTTCAAAAAGGAACTATGAAGATGCTCTGGCCGCGGCCACGCCGTACCGAGCCGAGGTGATGGACTTTGACGAGAACGCTCTCGCGGAGCTGTTCTACACCAGCGGCACCAGTGCCCATCCCAAGGGCGTTATGCTGTCCCACAGGAACATTTATCTGCACGCACTCTCGGTTTGCGTAACGTTTCTCACAAAGACAGACAGCGTCGATCTTCACACGATTCCGCTGTTTCACGCCAACGGTTGGGGCACGGCCCATACATTGACATTGGTGGGTGGAACACACGTCATGCTGCCGCGCTTCACCTGCGCCGAGGTTTTTCGGCTGATCGAACGTGAGCGGGTTGACTCCCTGAGCCTTGTACCCATCATGGCAGCTGCCTTGGCAAATTCACCCGAACGGGAAAAGCACGATCTGAGCAGCCTGCAATGGGTTTCGATCGGTGGGGCTGCGGCTTCTCCAACGTTAATTCGCGAGCTTGAGGAAAAGCTGGGCTGTACCTGTTATGCGGGCTATGGGCTTACCGAAACTGCGCCTGTGCTTTCGACCGCCAAGCCCAGAACCGGAGAACAATTCGAGGGCGAGCAGCGATCCGTGGCTCTGGCTATGACCGGATACTCGATACCGGGCGTGGAGCTTCGTGTGGTCGACGTTGACGAGCAGGATGTTCCTCGGGACGGGAAGACGATGGGAGAAATTGTCGCCCGTTCAGACGGTGTCATGACGGGCTATTGGCAGCAGCCGGCGGCCACTGCGGTGGTGATGCGCGGCGGCTGGTTTCATACCGGGGACATAGCCACGATCGGCCCGGACGGACGAATTCTGATTGTTGATCGGAAGAAGGACATCATTATCAGCGGAGGCGAGAACATTTCATCGCTCGAGGTCGAGAAAGCGTTGCTGGCGCATCAGGGAGTCTATGAGGCGGCCGTGATTCCAATTCCCGACGAAAAATGGGGCGAGGTGCCGCTAGCCCTGATTGTGAAAAGGCCGGGACAGGATGTGACTGCGGACGAACTGATCGAAATTTGCCGCTCTCGTATTGCTCACTACAAGTGCCCGCGTTCTGTCGAATTTGTTGAAAGCTTGCCCAAGACGGCCACGGGAAAGGTTCTGAAGCGAAACCTGCGCAAAAAATACTGGAGTGAGCATAAAGGTTCGGAACTTAGCGCGCGCAAGCAGGCTTGACCCAACGGTGGTCGGGCTGGTTTGCGGGAAATGTCAGAGAATTCAAGCCCATGGAACATCTGGTTCAACTCTCCACAGACCTATACCAGGATGTCGCAATCCTCACCATCAACAATCCGCCGGTGAACGCCTTGAGCCCCAGCGTTGTCCAAGAGATCGCGAGAGCCATCGAGCAAGTGCGCAACGACCGCGGAGCAAAAGCCGTGGTACTGAATGGTGCGGGCCGCACCTTCGTGGCTGGAGCCGACATCAAGGAATTCGGCAAGATCACCTCCGGCAAGAGCGAACCGGGCGCAGGATTCCTTCCCCTGCTTCTCGAGATCGAAGATCTCCCGAAACCGGTGGTGGTCGCCATTCACGGCAATGCTTTCGGCGGTGGCCTGGAGTTGGCAATGGCCGGTCACTACCGCGTCGCTGCCCCGAATGCGCAACTGGGCCAACCCGAGGTGAAGCTCGGCCTTATTCCGGGCGCCGGAGGCACACAAAGGCTGCCGCGACTCGTGGGTGCCATTAAAGCGGTCGAGATGTGCTCCGAGGGTAACCCGATCACGGCGCGGGATGCCAGGGAGCTGGGGCTCGTGGATCGGTTGATTGAGGGCGATTTGTTGGCGGGGGCGGTAGCGTTTGCACGTGAAGTCACGGCGGAGCCCGTGGTGAAGACGCGGGAGCGTAATGACAAACTGAAAATTCCTGCGCAAGATCCAGGTGCCTTCGACTCGGCCCGCGCCAAAGCACGCAGCAAGCAGCGAGGGATGAAGGCGCCGCTCGCTGCCGTCGATGCAGTAGAAGCCAGCACCCGGAAGTCCTTCGCAGAGGGGTGTCAAGTAGAACAGGAATTGTTTCGCCAGTGCCTCTTCTCCGATCAGTCCAAAGCTCTGATCCATGCATTTTTTGGCGAGCGCGAAGTGGCCAAAGTTCCGGACATTCCAAAGGAAACAGCCCTTATCCCAGTAAAGTCAGTTGCGGTAGTCGGCGCGGGAACGATGGGCGGCGGCATAGCCATGGTGTTCGCCAATGCCGGCTTTCCGGTATTGCTCAAGGAGGTGGACCAGCCGGCGCTCGACCGTGGCCTGGCCATCATTCAGAAGAATTATCTGGGTTCGGTAAAACGCGGCCGCTTCACGGAAGAGTTTGTGAAAGAGTGTCTGAACCGAATCAAGCCGACGCTACGATACGACGATTTCGGCGAAGTGGATATGGTCGTCGAGGCCGTGTTCGAAGGCATGGCGCTCAAGAAAGAAGTCTTTGCGCATCTTGATCGGTCATCGAGGAAGGGAGCGGTTCTGGCGACCAACACCTCGACCCTGAATATCGACGAAATCGCCTCCGCCACATCCCGGCCGGAATCGGTGATCGGGACTCATTTTTTCAGCCCGGCAAACGTGATGCGATTGCTTGAAATTGTTCGGGGCCAGGCGAGCAGTAAAGAAGTAATCGCCACATGTATGCAACTATCCAAGAAGATCGGAAAAGTTGGCGTGTTGGTAGGCAACTGTCGCGGGTTCGTCGGAAACCGCATGTTCGGCCCGTACCGGCGCGAAGCGCAGTTCCTGGCCGAGGAAGGGGCCAGCATCACAACGATCGACCGTGCGCTGTACGATTTCGGCATGGCCATGGGACCGCTGGCGACAGGCGACCTGGCCGGCCTCGATGTAGGTTGGCGAATCCGCAAAGAATACCGGCATCTGGAGAAACCAGGCGTACGTCAACCCTTTGCAGAGGATCGCCTCTGCGAACTCGGACGCTATGGTCAGAAAACAGGGGCAGGATGGTATAAGTACGACGAAAACCGGCGTGCGGTTGCCGACCCTGAGGTTCAGGACCTGGTACGCACCTGGGCGCGTGAAGCCGGCATTCCGCAACGGAACATTTCTTCTGACGAGATGGTGGAGCGTTGTGTTTACGCTCTCGTGAATGAGGGCGCGCGCATCCTTGAGGAAGGTATTGCGGTACGGCCAGTCGATATCGACATCATCTATCTGAACGGATACGGGTTTCCGTCGTATCGCGGCGGCCCGATGTGGTACGCCGACACGGTCGGGCTGAAAAGCGTCTATCAACGTATCCTCGACTTCCGGCGCCAACACGGCGAACTTTGGGAGCCCGCTCCGCTGCTCAAACGCCTGGCCGAAGAGGGAAAAACGTTCGCTGAATTCAGTCAGGACCAGGCCGTGGTGGCCTAAGTGCATGGTGTGAACCCTCCATCCGATTCGGCCCCTGTCCGTGCCGGCGAGGGATTGGATCTCTCCGCTCTCGCCCACTGGCTGCGTGGAAAAATCGAGGGGGCTGAGCGAGGCATTGCCGTCGAACAGTTTCCGAGCGGGCACTCGAACCTTACCT
>Ga0123356_10002483_pt1 | contig 19681 bp, 20 predicted proteins | sample TergutEmb28metaG_2_FD_92546 | JGI IMG/M metagenome (GOLD analysis project Ga0123356, IMG submission 92546) | Embiratermes neotenicus P3 segment gut microbial communities from Petit-Saut dam, French Guiana - Emb289 P3 | ecosystem: Host-associated > Arthropoda: Insects > Digestive system > Gut ...
GAAGGGGAGTAGCAATGAAAGCAATCATTCCTGCAGCTGGCTTGGGAACACGATTTTTGCCAGCTACCAAGTCAGTTCCGAAAGAGATGCTGCCTGTACTTGATAAACCGACTATCCAGTACATTATCGAGGAAGCCCAGGCGGCTGGTGCTGATGAGATCATCATCGTTAACAGCCTGACAAAGCCAGCAATCGAAGCGCACTTCGATCAAGACGAGGCCTTGGTTGAACTGCTTGAGAGCACCGACAGGTATGAGTATGCAGCCAAGGTCAAGGCAGCATCAGACTTGCCGGTATCCTATGTCATCCAGGAGCAGCAACTCGGCCTTGGCCATGCTGTGTATTGTGCAGCAGAGAAGATAATTCAGAGCAACGAGCCCTTTTTTGTGTTACTTGGCGATGTGATAGTGCCGGATAATGCCATGCTTACCCAGATGCTGCAGGTCTCAGAGGCTCACAATGGAGCAAGTGTGATCGCGGTAATACAGGTACCTGATGAAGAGACCGGTCGTTTTGGTATCATCGCAGGTGAAGACCTTTCTGGGTTTGGCGAGCCTAACGTCTGGCACATCACGGGAATGGTCGAGAAGCCGAAAAGTAACCCACCATCTAATCTGGCAATATTCGGCAGATACCTTCTCTCACCAAACATCATGCAGATACTGGCAAACACAAAACCAGGCGCTGGTGGTGAGATTCAGCTGACTGACGCAATGATCGAACTCCTTCAAAACGAAGAGGTCTATGCCTTGGTTATAAACGCGGAAGATGGTTTTGACGTGGGTACGATTTCCAATTGGATACTGGCAAATGTAATGATGGCTGCAAGAGATGCCGAATACCTTGGGTTAATCAGGCAATTATCCAGTGTTCTGCGCTCAGATAGTTAGTAATACTACTTCACAGCTTGTTGTCAGGAATACTTTTACTGCGGTTTCGTGGTAACCTATCGCATTGACATTAGCTAAACAGTTTCGAGGGTCTTATAGATGCTCGCCAGACAGCTCGGCTGCCGATGGATCTGACTTGGAGGTAACACAGTGAAAATTCCAGTAATGGTAGCGATAAAGTTCTTGGGTCTTGGAGTGCCCGAACTAGTACTGATTCTTCTTGTCGCACTTGTGATCTTCGGGCCGAAGAATCTACCGAAACTCGGTGAGACTTTAGGTAAGACTGTCAGAGGTGTGCGCGAAGGCATGGAGGGTAAAGAGCTGGAGGAAGCGGAGGTTGTCGAAACCCGCGAGAGCACCCCTGTTGCCACTAACGCAAGTGAGACAAAGATCGAATACGTCGATGATGATGATGATGAGTATGAGGAAGTCGTGATTCGAAGAAAGAAAGCAAAACCTGGCGATAGCTAGAGGTTCTTGCTTTTTGACGACGTGGTTATAAGAAAAAAGAAAGCCACGTCGTCTTGAATAATCTGCGTCTTTCAAGATGCCATTCGTCGTGGAGGAGCAATCATGGCAAAAGAAATCATTTTAACTTCAGAGGGAAAAGAGAAGCTTGAAGCCGAACTGCTTGAGCTTGAGACCGTTAGGCGTATAGAAATCGGAAACCGGATCCGAGTTGCCAGAGAATTCGGCGATATATCGGAGAACTCCGAGTACGACGATGCAAAGAACGAGCAAGCTCGTATCGAAGGTCGGATAACCGAAATCAGCCAGATCCTGGCAAATGCTTCTTTGGTAGAACTGCCAAAGCGCCAGAGCAGAGTAGTCGTGGGCAGTAATGTCACTGTGCAGATGGATGATGGTACAGAACGCCGTTTAACGATAGTTGATGCTGCTGAGGCAGATTCATCCAGTGGCCGTATTTCGCACGAATCGCCTGTAGGAGCGGCACTGCTTAACCACAAGAAAGGTGACACTGTGCAGTTCGAAGCACCCAATGGTAAGACCATGCAGCTAAATATCCTTAAACTGGGCTAACCAGAATAATGTACATAGAAGGTCAACGACCATAAGACAGGTAAACAATGACTGACACAATAGGTCCTAAAAACGAGCTGCCTGACATAGCAGAGCAGGGCTCAGGCGAGCTAAATGATAAGCAACTTCTGACCGAGCGAGATATCAGAGCAGCCAAAAGGCAACGACTGATCGATTCAGGTGCTGACCCGTACGGCCAGGGCCTGACGATCACTGACTATATCTCTGAGCTTGAGGCAAGATATATAGACTTGGAGAGTAGTGTTAATACAGAAGATATCGTAACCATTGCCGGTCGCATAATGGCAATCCGCGACCAAGGCGGATTGATGTTCATTGTTGTACGCGACTCTACATCAGAGATCCAACTATTCATCCAGGCTAATGCTATCGGCGACGAAATCTTTGCCTATGCGAAGGATCTGGATATCGGTGACTGGGTAAGCGCAACCGGTGTAATCGTTCGCACCAGGCGAGGGCAGCTCTCTGTTGCTCCAACTGAGGTCACGCTTCAGTCTAAGGCACTACGACCACTACCGGAGAAATACCACGGACTGTCTGACAAAGAAACCCGCTACCGCCAACGCTACGTTGACCTGATTGTCAACCCAGAGATACGTACTGCTTTTGAGAAAAGATTCGCCATTATCACAGCATTGCGTGAAGTGGCACATAAATACGGTTACATCGAGGTCGAAACGCCGATGCTCCATGCGATTCCAGGTGGTGCGACAGCAAGGCCTTTTATCACCCACCACAATGCACTATCCCGTGATTTCTATCTTCGCGTTGCTCCAGAACTCCACCTCAAACGCCTTCTGGTTGGTGGTTTTGAGCGGGTATTCGAAATCAATCGTTGCTTCCGTAACGAAGGTATGGATCAGACCCACAACCCGGAATTTACCACATTTGAAGCCTACCAGGCCTATGGTGACATGAGGAGTATGCAGGCGTTGACCCGCGAGTTGATCCAGCATGCATGTATGGTGGCTAACGGCACATTGCAGATCACCTATCAGGGACATGAGATCGACCTATCTGGGGAGTGGGAGTCCCGCACGATGATCGACTTGGTCAGCGAAGCTGCTGGTGAAGAAATCTCATTCAACAGAACGCTTACAGAACTGAAAATCTTAGCGAACCATTATCAGATTTCCTTACAAGACTCTTGGGGGAAAGGTAAAATAATCGTCGAATTGTACGAGAAATTGGTTGAAGGAAATCTTGTGCAGCCGGTTTTTGTCACCGAACACCCTTTGGAGACATCTCCCTTGGCAAAACAAAAGGCAGATGACTCTAATGTGACCGATCGTTTTGAGCTACTGATCTGTGGCTCTGAGTATGCCAACGCCTTCTCTGAGCTCAATGATCCGGTTGAGCAACGCAGGCGATTCGAAGCTCAGGCAACTGCGAAAGCAGCAGGTGACGATGAAGCTATGGGCTTTGATGAAGACTACATCAGGGCACTTGAGTATGGTATGCCACCGGCAGGAGGCATGGGTCTTGGCATCGACCGTCTAGCAATGCTGCTGACAGACTCAGCATCGATAAGAGATGTGTTGCTGTTTCCTCACATGCGCGATGAGGTTCAACCGATCGATCGACTGTCAGAAAGCTTTATGGCAGAATAAAGGAGAAAACATGTCATTTGAACGTTTTACTGATATGGCAAGGGCTGTGGTTTTTGCCGCAGAAGTCGAAGCCAGAAACCTAAGCCTCTCCATGGTAGGAACAGAGAGCTTGCTTTTATCCCTATTAAATGAAACCCGGGGTGTCGCATACCAGGCGTTAAGCACTTTGGGGGTCACATACAAGGAGTTTCTCAGTCAGGTGCGCAACCTGACTGAAGAGCAGGAAGATGTTCCTGAAGAGAAGCTACCTTTTACCCCGCGGGCAAAGATCGTGCTTGAGCATGCGCTACGCGAGGCGATGAAACTGAGTGCGTCCCACATCGAAACCGAACACCTGCTGCTGGCTATTGCACGTGAAGGAAACGGTGTGGCGATCCAAGCGCTGAACCAGATGGGTATCGATGCCAGTATGCTGAGAGGCGCGATAAACGAGTTACTCCATAAGCCACAGGCAACCCATGGGGGACCTTATCCAACTGAAGATTACTATGATTCGGAGAGCTCCGGGATCCTTCAAGACTACGGCACCAATCTTACCGACCAGGCGAAGCTTGGTAGACTGGATCCAGTGGTTGGCCGTGAGCGTGAGATCGAACGTGTTATGCAGATTCTATCGCGTCGCTCCAAGAATAACCCCCTGTTGATTGGTGACCCGGGTGTCGGCAAGACCGCTATCGCAGAGGGACTTGCTCAGATGATCGCACAGGAGCAAGTACCGGATATCTTGCGGCACAAGCAACTGATTACCCTGGATGTCGCCGCTCTGGTGGCAGGCTCCAAATACCGCGGTGAGTTCGAAGAGCGGATGAAGCGTGTGGTTCGCGAAGTCAAGGATCGCGACGATGTGATTCTTTTCATCGACGAGATCCATACGATTATCGGCGCTGGTTCAGCTGAGGGATCGATTGATGCAGCAGCGATTCTCAAGCCACCTCTGTCACGCGGTGAGATACAGATCATCGGAGCTGCAACTACTGAAGAATACCGCAAGCATATCGAAAAGGATGCTGCTCTTGAGCGCCGCTTTCAGACAGTCACCATCAACGAACCTGATCACGATGCCGCAGTCAGGATCTTAGAGAGACTACGTGACCGCTACGAAGAGCACCACAACGTCCGGTTCACAGATGAAGCACTTGAGGCTGCTGTCACCTTGGCTGATCGCTATGTTCAGGACAGATACCTGCCTGATAAGGCAATCGATGTCCTTGATGAGGCTGGTGCCAGAATGCGTATCAGAAACATGACGATACCGACTGCCCTGCAAGAGATCGACAGCCGCATCCGTCAGGTGCGTCACGAAAAAGACACTGCCATTGCAGAGGAAGACTACGAAAAAGCAGGATCCCTGCGTGATCAGGAGCACAAACTTGTTGCCGAGCGCTCCACAATGGAAGACGAATGGCGGCAGGATTCGTCAAAGAATATGGCTGTTGTCGGAGTGTCTGAAATCGCAGACATCATATCGATGTCAACCGGTGTCCCGGTAGCCGACCTGACCGAGGCTGAGACCGAGAAACTGATCCGGATGGAAGAAGCCATCCATGAGCGTATCATCGGCCAGGACGAAGCAGTCAACGCTGTCTCCAAAGCCATTCGCCGTTCGCGCGCTGGCTTGAAAGACCCGAAGCGTCCAGCTGGATCATTCATCTTCCTTGGTCCCTCCGGCGTTGGCAAGACCGAGCTTTCCAAGGCTTTAGCAGAGTTTCTGTTCAACACAGAAGAAGCCCTGCTTTCGTTTGATATGAGTGAATATATGGAGAAACACACGGTTTCTCGCTTGGTCGGATCTCCTCCTGGATATGTTGGTTATGATGAAGGTGGTCAACTGACAAAAGCAGTCCGCCAGCGCCCATATTCGGTAATCCTCTTTGACGAAATTGAGAAGGCACATCCAGACGTTTTTAATATTCTGCTTCAGATACTTGAAGAGGGTCGTCTGACCGATGGACAGGGGCGGAAAGTCGATTTTCGTAACACCATCATTATCATGACATCAAATGTTGGCGCACGCGAGATTGCTCAGAGCTCACCGGTTGGATTCACCGGTGGAGGCTCACGCGGTCTCTCTGATGAAGAGATCAACAGCCGAGTGATGAGCGAGATGAAAAAGCTGTTCAGGCCGGAGTTCCTAAACCGTATCGATGAGATAATCGTCTTTAAGACTTTGACTGACGAGTGGATTGCTCAGATCGTTGAGCTGTTGGTATCTGATCTACGCGATCGTCTGATCGCTCAGAACATGAGTGTCGAACTAACAGATGCTGCCAAGCGACATATTGCCGACGAGGGTACTGATGCCGCCTTTGGCGCACGTCCACTGCGTCGTGCGATCCAGCGCCTGATCGAAGACCCGGTATCTGAGCAGGTATTGGCCGGCAAATTCTTACCTGGAACTATCATCCAGGTCGACTATGATGGAACCGCAATCGTTTTCGCAGGAGTCGAAGGCGAGATTCCCAAGCCGCGTCAGCGCACCAGCATCAAGCAGGAAGCAGAGATCATCACCAGCTTCTTCGGCGGGCGTAGTGGCGGGGGAGGTCTGGAGACCGATCCGTCTTATACACCGGATGACAGCTCTCCTGACCGACAGGATGCCTTGCTCTAATTAGCAGGCTGTACGAATAATGAACCGCCTGTTTTGATGGAGGAACAGGCGGTTTTTCTATGTGCAGAGCATGCTATAATTTTTGCTGTTCAGGCTTTTAACTTTACAGCCTGGTTTTACTGACAGACTGTAGCCTAAGATTATTCACCAGCAGTGAGGAGACAAAAATGACCCAACCAGTTGAAGGATGGTATCCAGACCCGAGTGGTGATGCTTCGAAGATCCGTTATTGGGATGGCACCAAATGGACAGAGCATGTACGTGAAAACACCACTGCTTCAGCCTATACCACATCAAGCAGTGCCTATACCAGTGCACCAACCACAACACCGAACGTGCCTGGGTATAACGCCTCTGGTGCATACCAGACACCGACCATGGTAAACCCCTATATGCAGACAGGCGCTCCAATAAAAGATAATCATAAGATGGCAAAAGCAGGTTTTCTTACTGCAATCATCGGCATGGCTGTGAGCGTAGTCTCACTCTTGGTCGGTGGCATGACCGCGTCGGCATTCTTTAGTATGCTTTGGTTGTTTAGTTATATAGCTACGATTCCAGCAATTATCATGAGCGCAATCGGCCTTCGTAGCTCAAAACGTGGTTTTGCTATTACCGGATTGGTGCTTGGCATCCTTGGCATCATAGCATTTATCGTTTTCATGATGATCGGCTTCGCTTACATACAGCAAAACGGGCTATACTGATTTTTTAGACCGCTTTGTAGTGAGTATATGAGCAGCTCAATGAACAGCACCACGATTGTTGAAGCCTTTTGGCCAGGAGCTTTATCTGCCAACCCCTCTACATCAGTGGTCATTGTTGCCGGTGGCAGTGGTGACCGCTTTTTAAACCCAAACGGAAAGCAGCTGCATAGAATACTCGGCAAGCCAGTGTTAACCTGGAGCGCCGAGGCATTCGATGCAGTTGCTGAGGTCGGTCAGATTATCATAGTTGCTCCGGAAGACAGAATCGAAGAGTACGTTTATGAGGCTATAGACGGCTACTCCTTTGTCACACCGATTGTGATGGCACCCTCCGGTGCTATCAGGCAGGAGTCATCTTTCTCTGGTCTGTCAGCAGTTGGTGATGAGTTCGAATTCATTGCCATACACGATGGAGCCCGTCCGCTGGTCACTCCCGATCTGATCGATAAGATGCTGACAGTGATCCGAGGCGACCTGGAGGTTGACGGAGCCGTTGTTGGCTATCCAGCTATCGACACTTTGAAACTGGTAAACGACCGGGTTATCCTTGGCACACCTGATCGCACACTGCTCTGGGTAGCTCAGACCCCTCAGATATTCCGAGCTCCAGTAATTCGCGAGGCACATGTCGCAGCGTTGTCTGAAGGATTCGTTGGCACCGATGACTCTTCTCTAGTTGAGCGGCTTGGCGGAAAAATGGTTCTTGTTCAAGGCCCACGGGATAATATCAAGATTACTGTGCCTGAAGATCGATTGTCTATTGAGGCAGCATTACTGGAGCGCGCACATGAACTTGACAGGTTAGCGTGATGTCTCTGAGAATAGGCCTTGGCTATGACGTGCATGCTTTTGCGCTTCCCGAAGCAAACCGACCTCTGATGCTGGGTGGTGTTAAAGTCGAACATGATAAGGGACTTTTGGGTCACTCTGATGCAGACGTACTTATCCACGCTATTGCGGATGCTATGCTGGGTGCTGCGAGGCTTGGGGATATCGGTCAGCATTTCCCAGATACTGATCCCACCTACCTGGGTGCTGACTCGTTAGAGTTACTCGCAAAGGTCAATGGACTGATAGCCGAGGCTGGTTTCAGCATTGTCGATATAGACTGCGTTATACAGGCAGAAAAGCCCAAGCTCGCTCCCTATCGTGAGCAAATGCGCAAGAAGTTGGCGAACTGCCTGGGAGTTGATATGGCTTCGATCGGTATCAAAGCTACGACTACTGAAGGCTTGGGTGCAATAGGCCGAGCTGAAGGAATTGCAGCGACTGCAGTAGCGTTATTGATAGGCAATAAGGAGAGCCATGCGTATCTATGACACTCTTTCACGTCGTAAGGTTGAGTTCGTACCACTTGTCGAAAAGGAAGTCGGTTTCTATACCTGCGGACCGACTGTCTATAATCATATTCACATCGGTAACGCTCGTACCTTTATCTCTTTCGATGTTATTCGTCGCTACCTTGAATACTCCGGTTACACAGTCAAATTCGTGCAGAATATCACCGATGTTGACGATAAGATCATAAACCAGGCAATCGAAGAGGGCGTCAGTCCTGCTGATGTTGCCTCGAAGTACACTCAGGCTTTTGTTGATGTGATGAAGGCAGTGGGAATCAAGGAACCTACGGTTCGACCAAAAGCAACCGAAGAGATCCCCGCGATGATCGATATCATCGCGCAGCTTATTACAGCGGAATACGCTTATGTCAGAGACGGAGATGTGTTCTACTCAGTTCGGGCTTTCAGAGACTATGGTGACCTCAGTCGCCGCAACATTGACCAGTTGCTCAGCGGAGCCAGAGTCGACGTGGACGAGCGGAAGATCGACGCTGCTGACTTCGCTCTCTGGAAAGCCGCAAAACCTGGTGAGCCTGCGTGGGACTCACCTTGGGGGATGGGCCGCCCCGGCTGGCATATCGAATGCTCTGCCATGAGCAGTCGGTACCTCGGTGAAAGCTTTGATATTCATGGCGGTGGAGAAGATCTGATTTTTCCCCATCACGAAAACGAAATAGCCCAATCAAAGGCTGCAGGTAACGGCTTTGCCAAGTACTGGATCCACAGCGGTATGCTGACTATCGATGCCGAGAAGATGAGCAAGTCAGAAGGTAACTACCTGTTGCTGAAAGATGTGTTAGAGCATGTTAAACCGGAGGCTTTAAGGCTGCTTATGCTGCAAAGTCACTACCGTTCTCCTTTCGACTATTCACCTGCCCGCCTAGAAGAGGCAACCGCAGCTTTACTCCGCGTTGAGAATGCACTACGCAATCTTGACTGGGCGACCAGGAAGCTGGATGAAAGCAGCTTGTCGCCTCTCGATTCCAGCGATCAGATCGCAGAGGATCTGCTCAAGCAAATCGATGTAACTAAAGCCAGATTCAAAGAACAGATGGATGACGACTTCAACACCGCGTCAGCTGTTTCAGCGATCTATGATCTGATCAGCTTTGCTAATACCAGCATTGCTTCTGGTGCTCCATCATTCACGCTTACCTCAGCTGCACAGACAGCAGCAAGTACGATAAGAGAGTTATTCTCCATATTGGGAATAGCTTTGGGGTCTGGTGAAAGTGAGAGCGGTCAGCTACCATCTGAGATCATCGGTCTGGCTCATAACCTAACTGCCTATGCTGGCACTGATATTGGTGAAGCTACCGCAGCTTTGCTCGAGCTTAGAACAGAAGCCCGCAAGATGAAGAACTGGACAACAGCTGACGCTGTTCGCCATGGATTGACAGCTCTCGGACTGATAATCGAGGACACAGATAGTGGTACTCGCGTTTTTAGAAACAACTAGGGACTGATTATGAGCAGAGACTGGCGAGAGCAAAGCAATAATCAGGGCGAGAGCTACCAATACCACTATGCGACCCTATTCGATTTGATTCAGGCAACTCGTGGTAAGCAGAACGCTTTGATCCTGGCGCTTGACCATATCACCGATGTCGGGAACTTCGGTGCAATTGTCCGTAGTGCTGAGGTTATCGGAGCCTCAGGCATTCTGATTCCTAACCGGCGTGCAGCGCAGGTCAATGACGGTGTCTTTCGCACGTCTGCTGGGGCTATCGAGTACATACGGATCGCTCGCGAAGCTAATATCCACCATGCGATAAACCGTCTGAAGCAAGAGGACTTCTGGGTGGCAGGGGCAACAGAGCATGCAAGTCAAGATGTCTGGGCCGCACCACTTGAGGGAAGAATCATCCTTGTCCTAGGTTCAGAAGACAAGGGTATATCACGTCTGGTTCGCGAGCAATGCGATTTTGAGTTCAAGCTCCCTCAATACGGCTTCACTAAGTCACTGAATGTTGCGCAGGCTGCAACAGCGATCATGTACGAATGGCGACGCCGACAGGTTATGGATAAGAAAGCCTGATTTGTGAGCGACAACAAAAAGCTACTGATTGTTGATGGCTACAACGTTATCCGTGCTACCGATCACTATCGATCCGCTCGTGACAGTATGCCTGATTATGGCGATGAAGCATACAATTCTGCCCGGGAAGCACTGATAAACGATGTTGCGGTTTTTGCTGGTAGCGAGTATCAGGCTGTAATAGTTTTCGATGGAGCAGGAAATCCTTTCTCAGACGGTAAGCCGACCAATTATGGCAGAATTGAAGTGATATTCAGTCAAAGTGGCTCAACAGCCGACAGTGTAATCGAAAGACGTGTTCATCAGGCTTCCGAGCGTGGGTATGAGGTTTTGGTTGTAACATCTGACGCGACTACGCAATGGACTGTACTCGGACACGATATCACCCGTATGTCTGCTGCCGGTTTTGTCAATGAGATCAAGTCCCTTCAGTATGAGACCACCGGTTCAAGCTACAGGATTGCGGAGAAGAACACTCTCGGCGAACGGATACCTGAAGAGACATTGAAAGAGCTTAAGGATCGTTTCGGCTGATGTGTGGTAGATACTATATTGAGATCAGCGATCAGGCATTGAAGCAAATCGCCGATGAAGTCATGCGCAGGATGAATCAGCAGCCAGCATATGGGCAACTGCAGATCAAGTTCGATGGCGAGATATTTCCCAGCAATGTTGTTCCGGTTCAAACCGCAGAGGCAGACTATCAGCCGATGCGGTGGGGGTTCAACAGTTTCCGCGCAGCGAACAGAAAGCAGCCACCGTTGATCATCAATGCCAGAAGTGAAACAGTCTTGGAAAAACAGACCTTTCGTCGCGCTGTGCTTGAAAACCGTTGCTTGGTTCCAGCCAGTGGTTACTATGAGTGGATGCGGCTTGACGATTCAAGCACGAAGTCGAAGTACCGACTGTTTTCTGATCGAACACTCTATTTTGCAGGGTGTTACAGAAATGAAACTGTACCTGGGAGTAAACAGGTAGCTACGCCGAGTTTTGTGATTCTTACTCAGGCAGCTTCACCAGATATTCTGACTATCCATGATCGCATGCCTGTGATATTTGACCAGTCAAGTGCCATGCAATGGCTGGAGCAAGGTACTCTTTCGCTTGATTCAGCACTGCATCAACTTAAATACGAACTGGTCGAATGATTGATGGATTATAATACCCTTAAAGAATTATGAATGACCTTTAGTTTGCCAGCTTCTACCTGGGAGGATCAATGACGATTCAGATTGAACAAACCTTGAATAGCCTTTTTACTACTATTATCGATTTCTTTGGCCAGAGAGATGCTTCCCTGTCTGAAACCGTAGCAGGAGAGTTCTTTGACTATGTCGAACCTCGTGCCAGCCTTGATAATGAAGAGTTCGACCGATTGGTAGGCCTGTTCAATGAATGGTTCCTGTTCGACTACGTCTTGCCCAGTGGTTTGACGCCACTAATGGAATATCTACGTGATAATCCGGAAAACCTGAGCCAAGAGCAGTTGATGATTCTAGAGGAGGTCGGAGCTTCGCACTTCTCCTCAGATTTTTGGTTAATGGGTGTAGATTCTGACGCAGGTTTAGTTCTTCTGGAGCCATTTCACGAGGAAGTGACTTTTGAGGTTTTCGACAGTCGAGCCAGTGTGGATATGGCGGATCTGAAAGGAGCACTGGCGTTAAGGCTGGTTCGAGTTCAGGACCAATGGTATCCCGCAAGTACTGGTATCTATTTCTATGAGACAAATCCGAGCAGTGACCTGAGGGAAATGATTCGGAATGCAGTCGGAGTTGGCCCTCAACCATACATCGATTTGGTTAAAGAGAACTTCAGTACTGATGATAGCGTAGCAATTGTTGGAGCAGATGAGGTGAGCCTGCGTAGTGACAATACAACTCCCGAGCTTGTGCAAATGGAATACGAGTTGGTCTGCTCAAAAGCAGGCGTATCTGTACCATGGGAGACGATTGTGCAGGCGATCTACGAATCGAGTGCGGATGACAATCCATACGAGATGATCAAGGTCATCTACTCTGATGGACTGCCTGACAAAGCTACCTTCTTCACCCTGTTCGACATTTTGATTAAGGCGTGGAACGTCTTACCGAAACGTCGCGATGAGGCGTAGAACGCAGCTGTAGCTAAAGCTTCTGCAGCACAAGATAGATATTCAGATCGTTGCTCCTGCCGTCAGCCAGATAGGTAACGATAGTTTTGGTGCCGCCGCTAAACCGCGATGCAATCGCATCTACTTCGGTTTGGGAAAAGCTGTGGCAGTACCTGTATGCATCAGCGGTATTACTCCAGCCTAATATCATGTCGTTTTGTTCAAGCGAAAGCTCAGTACCACTTCCTGCCAGCTCTTGCCTTGCTTGACTGCTGACTTCGATTGCTCGCTTTGCCATATCAGGGTTGTTCATGAATTGCCAAAATGATACCACCATGTAGCCACCAGGACGTGTAGCTTGAATCAGATAGTCAAATATGGCAATGCGATAGGCCTCGGTTGGGATGTGATGCATGAATCCAAAACAAAGCGAAAGGTCAAAGGTACCTGGCGGTAGGTGCTCTGGAAGACTCTCTTGTTTCAGTAGTAAGTCAAGTATGTCGATATCCTGATAGGATATGCTATGTGCTAGTGAAGGTGAGTCATAGGCAAGCATCACTGGGTTGTTATCCACAGCGTGATAGTTGAAAGTAGACTTGGGTAGCTCGTGACTTAGGTAGTCAAGGAAGCGGAGGTTTCCACAAGCCAGGTCGATGATCCTTATTGCGTCCAAGTTAAATTCAGGATCATTGCGCAGTAGGTCGGTAAGTGTTCTCCAGCCTGGCCAGGCACTCTGGCGGGTTGCGAAAAAAGAGTCACCGTGTTCGCGATAAAAATTGTTGTTCAGTCGGATCAGGTAAGAAATCGTTTCTCTATTCATAAGGCACCGCAGTCATTCTATACTATTGGCTATGAACGAGATTCTACTTCAAATACTTGACAGGCTGCGCAGTGGCGAGACGATAGACGACAGGCTGTTACAACAGATCTTTCATGCACACAACAGGCAGCTTGAGACTGAGCAGCATATTGCGAAAAAGCATCTGTTGCCATACTACCTGAAGACAAAGAGCAGCGAGCCGGAAGTGTGGGCTGGTTGGCAGGTCGATCAGGAGATTGAAGACAGGTTATTTAACCTGTTGCGGGTGAAACCGCGACGCACTGCTTCAGGGGTGGCAACGGTTACGGTAATCACAAAGCCCTGGGTCTGTAGTGGCGACTGTCTTTTCTGTCCAAGTGATCTACGAATGCCGAAGAGCTATCTTAGTGACGAACCTGCCTGTCAGCGTGCGGAGCGAAACCATTTTGATCCATACCTGCAGGTAGTTGCACGGTTGCGAACCTTAATTGAGATGGGGCATGAGACTGACAAGGTCGAGCTGATTGTACTGGGTGGGTCGTGGACTGATTATTCTACAGAGTATCAGATCTGGTTTGTCAAAGAACTATTTCGGGCTCTAAACGATGGAGCGGTACAGGCGAAGGAGGTCTCGCAGCGCTTTGAGTTCTATGAACAACAGAACTTGAGCCACTCAACTGAAGTCATAGCCGCTCAGGTTATGCCGCTGCAACAGGCAGTTAATGCTGGGGAGCTGCCCTATAACCAGGCAATACACTCTCTCTACCTTGAAAATACCAGTTGGCAGCTGGTAGCTGTTGAACAGGTAGCTGATTTTTCTGAGCTCGAGGAGCAGCAGAGGATTAATGAGACCAGCCAACATCGCCTGGTTGGGCTTTCTGTTGAGCTGCGTCCGGATGCAATTGATATCGAGCGTCTTGTTTTGCTCAGGCGGCTGGGCTGCACAAAGATTCAGATGGGCGTACAAAGCATCAACCAAGGTATTCTGGATCTGAATCACCGGAATATCTCGGTTTCTACGATTGAGCAGTGCTTCCGTCTGGTCAGGGTCTTCGGTTTTAAGATACAGGCTCACTTCATGTTGAACCTGCTGGGTGCAACAGAGAAAAGCGACAGGGCTGACTATCATCGTTTCGTTCACGACAGTCGCTTTATACCAGACGAGATTAAGCTTTATCCATGTGCATTGGTAGAAAGCTCGCATCTGACTGAATATCATAGCAAAGGTCACTGGTACCCATATAGTGAAGAACAATTACTTGATGTTTTAACAGCAAACCTGCTGGATACACCCTCATATATAAGGATCTCAAGAATGGTCAGGGACTTCAGTGCTGGTGATATTCTTGTAGGAAACAAGAAGACTAATCTTCGTCAATTTGTCGAGCAACGTGTGCGAGAATTGGGGCAGGATGTTTTAGAGATTCGCTATCGTGAGATTGCCCATGATACCGTTGATACTGTGGATCTGGCGCTTCAAACCACAACATACAGTACAGATGTTAGCCTTGAGTACTTTATAGAGTGGGTCAACAATGACGATAGGATAATCGGTTTTCTTAGACTGTCTTTGCCGGATCAGGATTTCATTACCAGTAATCGAAGCATACTGCCAGATCAGTTAGGCCATGCAATGATTCGCGAGGTGCACATTTATGGTCAGGTTGCCAGGTTGAGCGAGACCAGTGAAGGCCCTCAGCATCTTGGCCTGGGTAGAAACCTGATAGATACAGCATGCCAGGTTGCCAGGTCGCACGGCTTTCAGGCGATTAACGTAATCAGTTCTGTAGGTACGCGAGAGTACTATCGCAAGCTAGGTTTCATGGATCAGAAGTTGTATCAGGTCAAGTGGCTCTAGTTAGCCGATAGTGTTAGCAAGTGCTGGGCGGCGGTTTCTGCACATGGTTGTCCTGGGTGTTGGCAGAGGGCCAAAGCGGTTCGATACGCAAACGCAAGCAGATGACCACCGCAGCGATGATCAGACCGCTTCCACCTAGGACACCGACAGCTGAAGGTCCGATGAAGGGGTTACCCATCGAGGCTGAGAAGTAGAGGCCGACAGCTGCGAATCCGTTTATCGAACCATGTGCAAGCGCTGCCGGTATGCAGCTTTTCGACTTGATTGTCAGATAGCTTAAAAATGTGCCTGCTGCGGTGCAAAAACCGCACATCGTTAGAATACCAAGCCAGGGAAATCCGGGGTAATCGAGTCCATAGTTGTGACCGATCGCAGTCAGAGGAGCGTGCCAGAGACCCCAGATGACTCCTGTTACCAATATCGTGGGAATAAACGCGAGGTGCTCATTGACTTTCGGCAGCAGGTAGCCGCGCCAACCCCATTCTTCGCCAAAGCAAGTGACGAAGTTCAATATCGGTGCGGCAAGAACACCGATCGCCAGTTGGGTGATGAACATGCCTCGTGCTGCATCAGGTGACAGTTGCTCAGCTCCAACTGCGGCAAGTTGGGTTCGGAGCTGCTCGAGCATCACGGACATAGACGGGTCAAAGTCACCTGGGTAGATGAGGTAGTACACAGCAGCTCCAAAAGCAATCAGAAGCATCGGCCCGAACCAGCCAAGCAAATAGTACTGAAACGTTTTTCTCAATTGCTGTGGCTTGATGTTTGCCTGTTTAAAGCCTTCTTTCGTAATGATACGGGTGATAATCACGCCGAGTGAGGGAAAAAACATCACTGCAGCAATCAGCATGGTGAGGGTTATCTCTGAGCCCAGACCAAGCATGACCTGGTTATACATCGGATAGACGATCGCGAAAGAGTATGCATAGGTTATCGTGAAGGTCACCAAGCAGTAGATTATGATTCGTTTCATGTCGTGCCCCTATTCATCTGTTGGCTTATCCGACTAAAGCAAAGATAGCTACCAGCAAAACCAATATGGCGATGCTGAAGACTGCGATGATTGTCCAGGTTGCCGGTCTGGCGTAGTTGTTTGTCCAACCAATGCCGAAGCGCTTTTCTACGAAAACGGCTGGATCATCCTTGTTAAAGTAGAACAATCCGAGCTTCCAGAAGCGGTCATCGTCATAGTTGATCTCACTTTCTATGCGACCAGATCTCAGTGGTAGGCGAGAGCCGCCCTGACCGATATAGAACATCGCAACGATGATAACTATAAAAACGATAACCATGAAAACCAGTGTAGCAAGCATTACCATAGAAATATCCGAATCACCAAGAAAAGTGTAGAGCTGAAGTAGCTGCATAAACACGATAGTTACCAGCCCTAAGAGAATCATTAGAATGCTTGATAAGTGGCGATAACGCTGACTGCGATGAAGCGACTCGATTGGTTGAGCAGAATCGATTTGTCGTTTTGCGATTCGGATCATAAAGAACACGCCTGAGAAAACCAATGCTATGAAGACTTCGATTATCAGCATAGGTAGATAGACCTTTGGGCCTTTGGGAACATACTGATCAGGTTGTCCTGACAGATCGAAATGAACCGGAACCTGGTCAGGAATCTGCGGCCAGATTGCAACGAGCAGAATTGCGCCAAGGCCAATAACCAGTGGAAACAGTAGTAGCCAGGCGGGTGAAGCCGTGTCTTTGCTGGGAGCCTCAATGCTGGCGGTCACAACAGCCGTATGATGATCATCTTGCCAGAGCTCACTCTGTTTGATCTGCTTCATGGCTCTGTGCTTTGGCAGATATAAGGCAAACGAGATAACCAGATAGACAGCAATCGTACCGAGCCAGACAAAGAGACTGATGTTTGACCATGCTGGCGAGATAAGTGCAAGGATGATTGTTGACAAAAGCAACGCTAATCCAAAGAGCAGCATTTGGTTGCGATATGAAGCCCTCAAGCTTCGCAGACGGGGATGATTGGATTCTAACATGGGCACCGAGACACCGAATAGCTCGGTTTTCCGAGTTACGTAAGGCGTGAATGCCAGGGGGACGATCAGCAGGGCGTCCGTAAGCACAAGAAAAGCAGTGAATAGAATGTTTTGCATGGCTTATTCCTCCAATCCTTTATCCATCGGTGGTTTACCGTCAGCTTCATTCAGTACCTTGCTGACACTACGCTGAAAAACCTCAGCATCGATACCTTGACTCTGCGCATCAATGTAGAGGTGAAGAAGTGATTGCTCAAGGTTTTGTATGTAGTCATCTGAGTAATTCGGAGGAGCTGTAAGGCGAGCACCTCTTCGACTGAATATGTGCAGATAGCCTTGTGTTTCAAGTAGCTGGTAGGCTTTATTGACCGTGTGAAGATTGATTCCCAGGTCTCGCGCTAACTGGCGTACAGAGGGAAGGGCATCTCCTGGTACAAGATGACCAGTTACCATTGCTTTGACCACTTGATTGCGAAGCTGCAGGTAAATCGGCACATCGCTTTCTGGCTCTATACTTATGAACATGTCTGACTTCCTGTCGAGAGCTTGATAATGATGCAGGCTTGGCTTACTTGTTATAACTGTAATAGATAAGATATAACAGCTTTGATCCTTTGTCAATATGTCTTCGCACACATTTCTTGGTATAGTGATTTCTAATAACAACAGCTTTGAGTCCGAGCACAAACATGGATAATCCAGGATAATTATCTAGTCAATGCTGAGAAGGGAAGATGAAATGATTTGTAGAAACTGTTCACAAGAAAACTCCGAGGACGCAAAATTCTGTGTTAGTTGTGGATCCTCTTTAACCGACCAAAACAACCTGAACGCATTGCCGATACAGCAGGCACCAGCACAGCCATATCAACCGCAACAAGTACCTATACAACCTATGCAGCCGCAACAGTACGGTCAACCGCAGCAGCCACAATTCGGCCAGCCGCAGCCTGTGCAGCCGCAGTTCGGCCAACCAGAACAGCAGCCGGGGCAACCGCAGTTCAATCAGCAGCAGCCTCAGCAACCGTATGGCCAACAGCAGTTCAATGCTGCACCACAAGCACCAGTGCAAGGTTATTCACAGCAAGGATACGCTCAGGTTGAACCTGTGAAAAAGAGCAAGGTTCCGCTATATGCCGGAATAGGAGCGGCTCTTGTCATTGTTGGTATTCTTTTGGTTGTACTGTTCAGTGGTGGAAATAAGGGTAGCGACCTACGTGGAACCTATGAGCTCAGCAGTGCTCGGGCATTAGGCGTAACAATGACTGGTGATACGCTTTATTCTATCTTTCCCAGAGGTGAATCGTACATCGAAATCATTGATTCAAGCAGAATGAGAATATCGCTAATGAACGAAGTTGAAGCCTACACATATACCAGGAATGGAGACACCATTTCTATGACGAATGGATATCTGACTGTCGAAGCAACAATCGACGGCGATGATCTGATTGTTCAAGTCGATGATGTCACATTTATTTTCACTAAGGTGAAATAAAACCAAAGCAATCTTTCGCGCTGATGGGAGACGCTGATGATCTGCAAGACCTGTTCTCAAGAAAATGCCAATGATGCAAAGTTCTGTATCAGATGTGGCACTGCTCTGAGCGACCAAAGTGTCCAGCAAGCACAGCAGGCATACATTCCACAGCAGTATGCATATGGACAAGTTCAACAGCCGCAGCAACCCTACGGACAGCAGCAGGCACCGGGGCAGCAGTATGGCAAGCCGCAAGCCTACCCTGGGCTGGCTTACCAACAGCAATATGGCCAAGTCCAACAGCCTAGCCCAGCAAAAAAGAACCGGGTGCCAATTATTATCGCAGGCGGATTGGCACTGATTGCAGTTGGTCTACTCGTAGCGGTACTGGTCAACACCTTTGGAAACAAGAGTAGTATTGTCGGTACCTATAGGATTTCTGCAATCAAGACGCAAGGCGTTACGATTTCTGGACTCTATCTTGAGATCATGTATCCTGAAGACTATACATACATTGAGATAGTTGACTCAAACACCATGGAATTCTCAATACTTGGTGTTTCAGAGGTATGTACATATACACGTAATGGAGACACCTTGTACATGAGCATAGGATACGAAACTATCGAAATACAAATAAGTGGAGATGAGCTGAGCTTTGAAGTCGACGACATGCTATATATCTTCAAAAAGAAATGACTTTTGGCAGAAATCTGGTCGACAATCATAATTTGCATAAGCAGTGCCTGCAAACGTATAGAACTACCATGAAGCTTTTTGGGCGAACGAAACCGGTGAAACAGGTACAGACGCGGGTAATGCCGATAAATTGTCAGTTTTGATGGTTGTGTAGAGGTGGTTGTCAGACATATTTAGCGGTGGATTACTCAGTCAAATAAGCTGTCCTGTTTTTGCTGCAGTAACAACATGCAAACACTGATAGAATGAAAGTTTGATTGAGCAGTTAAGCGGTTTTAAGACCCCAAAAACAGGTCTTTGAACCCACGCCACGAAAAGGAGAGCTGTGCTCGACTCTATTCAGATTCGCGGTGCCCGAGAGCACAACCTTAAAAACATCTCTGTCGACATACCGCGCGACAAACTGGTGGTTATCACAGGTCTCTCAGGCTCAGGAAAAAGCTCGCTGGCTTTTGACACTATCTATGCTGAGGGGCAGCGTCGCTATGTCGAATC
>Ga0123356_10002484_pt1 | contig 19676 bp, 10 predicted proteins | sample TergutEmb28metaG_2_FD_92546 | JGI IMG/M metagenome (GOLD analysis project Ga0123356, IMG submission 92546) | Embiratermes neotenicus P3 segment gut microbial communities from Petit-Saut dam, French Guiana - Emb289 P3 | ecosystem: Host-associated > Arthropoda: Insects > Digestive system > Gut ...
CTGATAAAGTGGGTTATTTTAATTATCTTTGGAAATAAAGAAGAAGTAAAAGCGACCCCTATTCTAGTTCTCCCATCCCACATAATGCAGGCATCATTGGTTCGAATAGGTCTTACTCGCTGTGTAATAGAATAGTGTCCTTATCTTTTAAAAATATCGGTTATTTCATGATCTGGAAGTGTTTTATTTTTGGGTTAATGAAAAAATATAAGATGCAATGTGCCGTTGTTTGGTCGCGGACGTTATCTCCTCTGGAGACCCCGTGCCCCGCTGGGAACACGAACTTAGTTACCTTACAACTCAAAGTAATGCTTTTGGAGGTATATAAATTATATCTGGAAACTTTTTCCAGATAACTCGAAAGTGAGTTGTGTGTTATAGAAATAACATAACGTTCTTGTTAGTGCTTAAGTAATGAATCTCTGTTTGTGATTGTTTTCAGTCCAAGTTATACGTTCAATCTTTTGAAATGTATTTTGTTTTTGAGAGTTTTGTTAGCGTTAGGTTAGTGGGGGCGAAAAAGGCGGGTGGGGGCGGGTATGGGCAGGGTTGGTTTGGGTGGTGGTTAGCATTTAAATATTTGGGCGTGTATAGGATTCCGTTCTGTTTAGAACTCTTTGCCTGTTTGGTAGCTTGTCGGCTTTAAGACGTTTCTCCCTAGCGGGAAACCACGGGAAACAACAATTTTGCACTCAGTGTAAACTCTACTTCTCACCAAACCCACTAAAAACCCCAAACGGGAAACACACAAAAACACCTTATTTCACCAAATACTAGCGGGAAAAACCAATTAAATAACAAACAAACCAACATATATTCCGTATTTAGTTAAAACAGCTTAAAACAACCATTAAAAAAATAAGAAAAAACAGAGTGAGACGGGAAACAAAAGGGGAAACACGGGAAACAAGCGGGAAACACACAACACAGCACGGGAAACAGAAAAAACAACACAAAAACGTGGGAAACCGCTAAAAACCAACCCCTTTAACTAAAAACGCCTAAAAACCCGACCAAACAACAAACAAAACCCTAATTACGCCCCAACAACACGCACATTTATAAAATTTGAGTGGAAAAAACCGTTAAAATAACCTCTTTATCTAAAACATGATGGGAAACCACAACCAAATAAAAAATAAACCCATATGTGCCAACTATTTAATTAAAAAAGCACAAAACGCACTCCGTTAAAACGGGAAAAACTGTTAAGTCCACTTACTTGCCCCCACTATATACATTAAATTTATATATTTTTTTTGACCGCTAACTCATTTGTAAGCACACTTACTTTTTGATTTGCAATGGCTATTGGTTAATTTGTATGCTGATTGTTTTTGTTTCTCTTTTGTTTTTTCTTCTTCCCATAATTCGTAAAGGTAAGCATAATTTCAGACTACGTAAATAAAGTATTTACATTATAGATTGGCGAGATTTCCAATTTTGAGGAAAATAATTTGTTTCAGGTATACGTGTCTCATTTTCTGCACCTGCAAAACGATTTTTACATGATATTGTTTGTTCCTTAGTTTTTTAGCGTAGACAGTTCGTCTTTAGTGCTTTGTCAAGATCATTACTACAATTGGTGTGGCTACACAAACTAACTCCGATCAGTCCACAATTGTATAGTACATTCTATGTAGGTACATCCGCCATCAATTAGAGATTGTCTATCGTCATATTCTTTGTACTAAAAACCTGATATCAAATTTCCAATCCCTATTAGTTTATACGTGATTATTTGTCAACCCTTTTAGCATAGTTGTTATTTTTTGTAACATTGTTACTGCTCAACAATAGATTTGACCACGTAACTATCTAACTAACCAACAAAGTAAACCCTAATACACACCTTTCATAAAGTTTGCTCAGCAAAACATTGTTCGTAGCATTAGATGCATACACTTTAACTCCTTAACCCATCACTCGTAAAACTCTATTTCCGTTTTCATAAATTGTAATATGACCCTCGACTGAAACAGTGATACAAATTGCGTTTGTCGCAAACGACATTATTTTTGCAGCATTATGTCGAGTCCCTCCGCCATCTATTTCTACAGAACCATTATTCGGTGGTACAAGTTTATGCATATATTTTAATACTCTTCCATCTGAGGAAATGATAACTGCGCCGTCCTGTGCCGCTAACGTTAATAGCACATTTTTGTCTGCTGTACAAATGTTGTTGTCTTTAAATGAAAACTGCATATGCTTCAAGGGAGTAGCATAAGTCATTACCTTTTGTTCATCGCCTACACATAGCAGAGCACCTTTTCCACGGTTGGATGTCTCAAAAGCTAATTGAATTGCAGTATTTAGTACATCGGGTGCAATACTGTGCCTCACTGCGATGATAGCCATATCTTTCAAATTGCCCTGCATATGCCAATCCCTCCCTTTCTTGGTCATAATTGGGTCACCGTTATAGTAAATAAGCACTTTATTATTGTCGGTAAAAACGAGTAGTAACCCATGGTAAAGCTGTGATGTGTTTTCAAAACCCTCATATTTGTTTGATAAATAGTTTGCTGGCTCCTTAACAGTGCTTTGTGAATAATTAAGTATGCCCAAAACATTACCTGTGGGCTCAACTACTAACGTGTGAGCCCAACCATCAAGAACCTCTAGGTGTTCCTTAAACGCCTTAGTTTCTTTAACAGTTACATTTGATAAATTAGCGATAAACTCTGGCGCGTTTTTAATTGTCTCCACATACTTTTTATCTATGATCAGAATTGACGTGCATATGGGTTTTTCTTCATGAGTCAAGTTTTGACAATTATCTATTACCTTTAATATTTCAGGTATCAAGGTTTCATTTATGTTCAGGCGGTAAAATACCTCTGCCATAATGTTCACTTTATCCAATGCTAAAAAGCAATTAAGTAACGCTTGCAATGTCTCCTTAGAATAATCAATTTTTGAGTTAAAGTTTGCAGAAAATACGTTTTTTTCTTGCAAAAAATCTGGTAGAAGAATTAGGTTATCGGGATTACGTCTGGAGTCACCTCTTGGAAACAAAGGGTGCCAGTTATCATTGGACGACCAAAAAATTGGTAGTGTATTATTCGGAGTGGCAAAGAAAAAACTAACTAATCCTTGAACATCGCCATGCCCCAAAGGTTTGTTAGGCTTTAATGGTTGGTTATACTTTAATAAAACTTGTTTAGCCATTTCTTTTTCTTTTTCGTCAAATATCTTAGAATCTTTATGCAAAGGCTGTAATGAATAGGGTATCTTGTGTGCCACACAGATCTTTATATTTGTGCTACTGCTCACTTTCTCTATTCCTTGTTCATATCCAACAACACAAGCACTGATGAAAGTTATTCTGTTCTTATCTCCAACGTCTAATTTATCAACAAAATCGGTGTAGAGTTTCTCTAAATATTCACCTGAACCAATGAAATCATCAATAAATACGATATGCTTAACCCATGAGAGTTGATTTTTTTTGATATCGTTTAACGAAATAAAGTTATCCTCTTTCAGATTATTTTGTCTTCTGAAAAAATACGTAATTGCATTTCCACTTTTAGCAGTGTAACCGATAGGCACAAAAAGTGTAGTAGCTTCATCTATATGATAATCATTTTTTAACATATTATAGAGTATGCCCAGCAACTCGAACACTCTGTCAGAAGTAAAAAACTGATAATGAGGTAATAACTTGCGTATTATTGCTCTATCTTCTGTAGCAAATTGATTAAGCCAAAATGTTAAATCGCTACGTTTTACAATGCTAGGACATATACTCATTATGTTTCTATCCTTTCATTTTCAAGGATGTACTGACACATAAAAATCTTGTTGGGCGAAAAGTGTTGTAACGGTTCACTTTGGTACAACTTCTCAAAATCTGGCCAGACTGCGCAATAACAAACGCTTCATACAGCGCTGTCACATTTTTTTAATATTGATTGCATTAATAGAAAAGTTATGAAAAAATTGAATAAAGCTGTTAAAATTAACGAGAAATTGAAGAGCTACTCTTGAAACGAGCGATTTCGCGCAGTCTATGCTGTGCTGTGATTTTGAGGAGAGGCTCAAGATGCAAACAGGCATAGCCACCCCACCGACACCAACCTGTTTCATATGTTTCCGTTTTTCCATTGTGGAAAGTTTATTATGTATAAGTTGGTTTATTCTCTTCAGTGTTTAATATGAATCCTCAAAGTCAAAGATGTGATTTTGAGGAAAGGATGTGTACCCAAACAGCTAATTCCCGCCGAAGGCTCCACATCTTTGAGTACAAATCCATTCTCATTTTAAGTGTCTAAAATCAAAAAACCTCTAACAGCAGCAAATGAACCCGTATATGACTATGAATAGACCTCTTGCGAAACTATGTTATCTTTTCGTAGTTGCAGATGCCGCAAATCAAGTTGAATCTTAAGCCAAAACGTTTCCTGCGATTACGATAACGATCCGACACAATCTTAAACCGCTTCACCAAACCAATAACATGCTCACTTAAAACCCGCTCACTAGAAACACTATGATTAAACACTTTATCCTCCTTAGTCAAAGGCTTTTTCTTACTGCGCTTTATAGGAACAACAGAATTAGCATGAAACTTTTGTATTCCAGTATATCCCGTGTCCACAACTGCCTTAATTTTAGAATCTATTTTCAGCCTTGACTCTTTAAACAACCTAAAATCATGACAGCTACCATTAGCAAAAGACGTACAAATTATTCTACCATCAAATTTGTTTACAACTAGTTGGGTTTTTATGGTATGTTTCTTTTTCTTGCCGCTGTAGTAGTGTCTTTGCTTTTTTTAGGGCGCTCAATAGGTGACTCAGTTGCATCAATCAAAACCACCTCATACTGTGCATCACTTTTTAGCAGTGCTTTACGTCCGGGCAGCGAAAACGTTCCATCCTTAACCAAAGTATCCTCCACCCAACGAATCATGCGGTAGATGTTGCTTTCATCAATTTGGTAACTTGCAGCAATATGCGCATATGTTCGGTATTTGTGAAGGTACTCCAAAGTTGCAAGTAACTGCTCTTCTAAAGGTAACTTGGGCCTACGACCCCCTTGCGCATGTTTGAGTGCAAAACTACGACACAATATTTCCAGCATCTTTTCAAATGTAACCCGTTTAACACCAGTTATCCGACGAAACTCTTCATTCGAATAACTTTTCAGTGTTTCATACTTCATCCAATCACAACAAACACAAAAAACACCAATAACACTTATTTTAGTTTCGCAAGAAGTCTAATAGCGTTTTACAAGGTGTCAACGTAACATAAAGCAGTTTTTTGTGTAGCTACATTTTTAACTATTCTGGTTAATGGGGGTTTTTCGATGACTTTTTTTAAGAAAACTCTGAAAATTATAAGGCTTCTCTGAATGTTTTTTTGCAATTTTGTTTGAAGAAAAAGTTTCGCTTTTTTACCTGCGTAAAAAACTTTAATCTGCTAACTGACAATTAAATATTAGTTAAGTACTTGACCTTGATGTGGCGTTGTGGAGGGGTTAATTGGTGAAAATAAAATATGTTGTTGCTCTAATGGAAAGTGTGTTTTTTCTGGAAATGATGCAGGGTCCAAAGCAACATAAACGTTAAATATGTAATTCGCCTTAGGGAATGCGATAAGTATGAGTAGCGCAGCAGTAGCGGTTGCAGTTGCAGTGAGAGCGGCTGGAACACTAGTAGAGCTTGATTCTGAACAATTTTCAAAAATAGCAACTAGACTTCAACAAGAAAATGGAGCATTAATTATACATGGTCAAACTGGGTTTAGGCAAAAAAAGGATACCTATATAGTTGGGAATCAAGGTGTCATTTTTTATTGTAAAAACGTTGGTGTGCTTGTTTCAGTAAAAGTAGATGTGGAAGCAAAAAGTCTCTCTTTATTGTTGTAAAACACACTTTTCTGTTTTTAACAGAATTCGTAGATATGTGGTTTTGGCTATGTTTTTGTCTTTTAAAAACTCTGGTCTTTTTTTATGGTATGGTTTAATTATGTTGTTGTGGCATAGTTTGTTTGTGTTTGTTGTGTTTTTTGAATAGTAATAAACTGGTTATTGTTATGATGATGCTGCTGCTGGTTAATCCTGCTATTAAGTGTGGTGTGTATGTGCTTTGTTTGGGGGTTGTGTTGTTTGGTGGGGTGGTGTTGTTGTTTTCTGTTATTTTTTGGGTTGTTGTTATGGTGTTCCAGTCGTTGCTGAATTGTATGTGGTATGTTCCGTCTTCTGGGAAGTGTTGTGTGATTTTTTGTGTTCCAAAGTTGAAAGTTAGGTTTCCTTTGTTTATGGGGATGCATATTGAGTTGTTTGTGTAGTTGAATTGCCATTGTGTTGTTTGGAAGCAGGTTCGGTAGTCGTGGTATCGTTCTTCGTTGGCGTTTATGGCTAGGCTTCCTGTTTGGGGTGTTATGCCATAAAGAAAAAGTGTCATGGCGCCAAGTATTGTTGCTTGATCGTTATAGTTGCCTGCTATGCCTGCTGAGGTGTCCATGAAGCTGAATTTATTGTTTTTAAATAGGCTGCTGTTTGTTAGTCCTTGCCAGCCGTTGGTTAGCATGTTTTGAAAGTTTGTTTGGTTGCCTTCTGTGAATTGGGGGTAGAGTATTTGTAGTGCTATTAGGTTGCCCATGGTTTCGTAGAGTCTGTTTTGGTGGTTAATGTCTGCGTGTTTTATGACTCCTATGTTGCCCCATCCGGGGGAGTTGTATTGGTTGGTTAAGAGTTTGTTTTCTAAGTCTGTGATTACTCGGTCAAAGTGGGGGATGTTGTTTTGGGTGTTTTTGTATTGGGTGATGATTTGGGCAAAATTGCCCATTTCGCATTCTACCATGGCGTTTTTGCCTGTGTAGCCGTAGGTTTGGCCGTTCCAGTGTTCTTGGGTGTTTTTCCAGGTGTCTTCGGCGTAGGTCATGGCGTCTTCGATGCCGTTTAGGGCAAAGAGTAGAAACATGCTTAGGGTTTCTGCGTGTTCGTCATAGTAGCGGGAGGTGTGTGATTGGGCTTGGTTTTGTTGTGGTTTTATCCAAAGCATTTCGCCGCTTACGCTTCCGGCGGGTGGGGTGTTGTAGGCTTTTGTAAAGTCGTTGTAGGCTGCGTTTATGTTCCATTTGGTTATGTTGTGGGTTTGGGCGTAGCGGTACATGTTTATCATGTAGCGGTCATGGAGCATGAAGCTGTTTAGTGCGTCTTTGCCGGTGTAGGTGACTGGAAGGTTGCCTGTCATTGGTATGTTTTCTAGTGCTGTTATTATGCTGTTGTTTATGGTTTGGGAGTTATAGTTGTTTAGTTCTGCAAGTCGGGCTATAAAGATGACTTCTTTGTAGTCGTGGTTGTTTAGGGCTTTGGTGATGGCGTTGTCGTAGACGGTGGTGTTTTGTCGGCAGAAAATTTGATCATAGATGACGTTCCATGGGGAATTTTGTTCTTGGATACCGTTTAGGATGGTGTTTATGGTGTCTGCTAACGTTTCTTGTTGTGGTGGTGTGGTATTGACTTGGGCAGACAAAGGGTTAACAAGGGGTGGTGTGCTGATTAAGAATAATAGAAAAACTGTTAACCCTATAGTAGTAGTTGTTGTTTTTTTCACTATTCTACAACCTGTATGATGTAGGGGTTATATGTGGTAAAAACTTTTGTGTTACATGTTTTTATTCTGACATGTTTTGTGTTTTTATGGTTGCATAAATAGCTTTTTTGTTAAGGGTGTGGATGTGGTGGGTTTGTTTTTGGTAAGTGGGTTAGAGGTGTTGTGTTTAGGTTTTTTGTGGTTGTCTGCCGGAGACGGGTTATTCTGTGTTTTTTAGTGATTGTATCATGTCGATTTTTTTGAGTTTGAAGTAGGTTATTATTTGCATAAAGATTGTGATTGTTGTTGTGATGGTGCAGGATATGATAAAGCTGGTCCATTTGATGTTTCTGTATAGGGATATGGCGTTGATTTCGATGAGGTTTAGTATGTAGTGGTGTAGGATGGTTCCTAGGATTAGGCCTGTTGCTATGCTGATTGCTGTTAGAATGATTGCTTCGCGGTAGATGTAGGCGTTTGTTTCGCTGTCGCGAAAGCCTAGTACTTTTAGTGTGGCGATTTCGCGTGTTCGTTCGCTTATGTTTATGGCTGTGAGGTTGTATAGTACGACTATGGCAAGGATTGATGCGACGACTAGTATGAGTATGATTACGCCGTTTAGGTTGTTTAGGTTGTCGTGTGCGTTTTCTATGGTGTCTTTTGAGAAAAAGATGTTTATGATGAGGTTGCTTTCGATTAGTTTTTCAGCTAATTTTGTTTCTTCTATGCTGCTGTTGTTGTGGTTTGAAACAATGGTGTTAAATGTTGCAGGGGTTTCGAATAGTTTTTCATATGTTGGGGTGCTGATGTAGATATAGTTTGATATGTAATTTTCTGCTATATCGGTTATTGTTAAATTGTAGTGGTGGTGGTTGTTGTTTGGGTCTTTTATTGTTAGGGTGTCGCCGTTTTTTAAGTTGTATACTGTGGCAATTCTTTGGGTAATTACAACGTTGTCTTTGCTTAAGGTAATGTTGTTTTTGTTTATTGTACTTTTAAGGTTAAAATATTTTTCAAACAACTCATTACTATTGTTATTGTTGTTTTGTGGCACGATTAGAAAAGTGTCAAGTGATTTTTGGTTTATTTCAATTTTGTATGCTTTTTGTTTTAGTAAGAGCGGTTCTATAATTTGTTGCTCCTCAAGCAACATCTTTAATTCACCGTCTATTGTTTTTGTTTCATTTTTCAGTATAATCATATTATCGTATCGCATAATGTCGCCATACTGCTTTTGTGCAATACCACCCATACCATCATATATTCCAAAGGCAACAAGCAATAAAGCAGCACACCCTGCAACTCCTACAATTGTCATAAAAGCACGTTTTTTATATCGAAACATATTCCGTATTGTAATTTTCCATGTAAACGAAAGACGCCTCCAAACAAACGTAACCTTTTCAAGAAATATTTGCTGACCCTGTTTAGGAGGCAACGGACGCAATAAAGAGGCAGGTTTCTGCTTTAACTCTCTACTACAAGTAACAATTGTAACAGCCGACATAAGCGCAAAAGTAATAGCTAAAATAATTCCAAACGTTCTCACATTATATTGCAATACCAACGGAGGCAATCTATACACAAAATTGTCCCATATTAACTGCGGTATAATCCTACAACCAATAAAAAAACCGGCCACTGCACCAAACCCTGAAGCCGATAAAACATATACCAGATAAGTGGCTATAATGTTTTTATCTTTATACCCAAGCGACGTAAGAGTTCCTAACTCACCGCGTTCCTCTGTTATCATACGCGCCATTGAATTTGATGTCATAAGCATGGAAATTACAATAAAAAAAAGCGGAAACACCGTAGCAACAATGGCAACAATTTGAATACTGCTTTCTAACTCAGCATATCCCACAGCAGTTTTTCTATCAAAAATATACCATACAGGCTGTTCTATATCAACAAGATCCGCTTTAGCCTCTCTAATTTTTTTTGATGCCTCAGCTATTTCAACATTAAACTTTGCAAGATTACTAAAATATTCTCTATACCCATCATTTAATTTCTTCTCATTTGTCTCAATTTCCTTTTTTGCACTTTCTATTTCCTTTTTTGCACTTTCCATTTCAACATTGAAAGCCACAATTCCGTCCTCTAACTGCTTTTCTTGCTCACTTAACATGTCTATAGAACTTTTTAACTGCCTTAACCCCTCCAACCTTTCTAAACACTCCAAAATTACAATGTTAAGGGCAATATACTCCGGGCTGTCCACAGGCAAACTATCAAGCTGCACCTTCAGATCCAATATACTCTGCTCCAACTCGTCAATTTTTGAGCTTAACTCCTCCTGCGTTATTCCCCCACATGCTAACGCAAAATTGATTTCTTCCCAGCCGTCTGCAATACTTTGTTTTGCCAACTCAAATTCAGCATTTTGCACCCTAATAATCTCTGCTAGTAATACCTCGTTTTCTACTACTTGCTTTTTTCCATCTTGCAATTTTTTAGAATTATCATCCAACTCTTTTTTTGCATCATAAAATTCTTTTTCAGCTTTTGCTTTTTCAGATTTTAACTCAACTTCTTTCTCTTCAATAGTCTTTGAAGCATTAGTATATATTTCATAATACCTAACATTTTCTCTATCAGGCTTAATTTTCTTAAGTTCTTCCTCAAATTTTAACGAAAACACTGTATACTCATCTGAATATGCCACAGCAGCATTACTATTTTCCATAAGAATATAAATTTCAATATAGGCATCTAAAACAAAATTGCTCTTATTTATGAAAATAAACGAAAACAATCTACCGTTTCCAACAGTTGTACTGCCATAATCATCTTCCGATAAATACAAAACAGATTCAATCAAACCAACAACAACAAATTCCCCACTCCTAATTTTATCCCCAACATCATCATCATCTTCTGCTACTGCAATTATGTCCCCAACACTATACTTCCTGCAGTCTGCAAGACATTCCCCATCCGAAATAGGCATTCGACCCTGCGTTAACTTGACCGTATTGACTTTTTCCTCAATAGCATGAACCCGAATAGCATTACCCTCTCTGCTTTGAACATCCAAAGAATAACTTGCAACAACATCCCTAACACCAATAGACAATTGCTTTAACGCATCCACATCATCATCAGTCAACCCCATAGAACTGACAATTTTAAAATCCATCAACTTGTGCTCACTATAATAACTATCAGCAACCGCCCTAACATTAGGCGCAGTCATCTGAATTCCCGCATAAAACCCAACCCCCACCATAATAATGATTAAAAGCGAAATATACCTACCCAAAGACTTCCTAACTTTTAACAACGTATTCTTATAGAGTAAAACAAATATCACCACACAATCTCATCAGCTCTCTTTGGATTTTCATTAATAACCACACTTTTCACCGTCCCATTCTTCACCTTGATAACCTTATCTGCAACATCTGCAATAACCGTATTATGCGTGATTAAAACAGTAGTCATACCCATTTCCTTACAAGTCTTCTGCAACAACGCAATAATACGCTGACCCGTATCACTATCAAGCGCACCTGTCGGTTCATCACATAAAAGAATCTTTGGATTTTTAGCTATAGCCCTCGCAATAGCAACCCGCTGCTGCTCCCCACCCGATAACTGCGAAGGAAAATTAGCCATCCGCTCCAACAAACCAACTTGCTCTAAAATAACTTTAGGATTAAACGAATTAGGACATATTTGACAAGCCAACTCTACATTTTCAAGAGCCGTCAAATTACCCACCAAATTATAAAACTGAAAAACAAACCCTATATCCCTACGACGATACTCCACAAGCTGCTTTTTACTATATTCATGAATTTTATTCCCATCCACAAAAATATAACCCCCACTTGGACTATCCATACCCCCAAGCAAATTCAAAATCGTTGTCTTCCCCGCCCCACTTGGCCCAAGAATAACAACCAACTCCCCCTGATCAATCAAAAAAGAACAATTCTCAAGCGCCGCGATTTTCACATCCCCCACAGTATACTCTTTTCTTATGTTCTTAAACTCTATCAACGGCATAATATTGACCCTCTTCACTTCACATAAACACCTATATATGGTATAATGACCTCTACGCTGCTTTTACAAGTGAAACATCAAAAAATTAATGAAAAATCTTAATCAATACCTACCAGTTATCAAACAAACTCTTATCCACTGTTAGCTCCATAACCTCTAACAATTCTTACATGAGACTATACATAAACACGAACAGTATAGAGTAAAAGGTTATCTGCTGTTTGTTAATTATCGAAAAATACGGTGAAAATAATTGTTAGGGGTTGGTTGTGAATATGAAAAATACCCTTGTTGTCCCAAATGTAAGTCTACTGCGATTTTAAGAGTGTCAAGCAGACGTCAGGGTATGGGCCTGGAAATAATTTTAGCTTTCTACGTTTAGTAGATATTAGTTACTAAGTATGTGTGTGTAATTGTGGTTTCATCGAAGACTGGATTGACAATCCACAGGATATGGTGAAAATAAAGAATCATCGTTTCAAATATGAAAAACAGCATTATACATTGTTCTCTGCAAATAAACGCGTTGCTCATTCGATAATGTTGCTCTTATTTTCTTCATTTATATGATTAACGTCAAGTGGTATTATCTAGTGTTGTCTCAAAGTGTATCAAAATGTTTCTAAAACCTGTTCTAAAAAATGTATGTTTGGTGTTAAATTGTGTGTCTAAGAAAAATAGTGGGTGGTTGTTGTTTTGTTTTGGAAAGTTTTTTTGGTGTTGGCGTAAAGGTTAAGGGTGTTGTTTTTGTTTGATAGGTTGAGTGATGTTGTTGATAATTCGTCAAGAGACTCCTTTGGATTATGCTGAAGTGTATCGGCTTGTAGAGGTGTCTTTTGCGTTATCTTTTCATGCTGATGGGACAGAGTCGGATTACTTAGTGGGGGTGCGTGAAAAAGATACTTTTATACCTGAGTTGTCGTTGGTTGCTGAAAATGATGATGGGGTGCTTGTTGGACAAATTGTTTTGTACAAAACTGTAATTTCTACGTTGCATGGGGCGCTTGTTGAGTTGGTGCTTTCTCCTATGTGTGTGCATCCTAATTATTTTCGGCGTGGTATAGCGCGTGCTATGGTAACTGAAGCTTTACGCATAGCCAAAAACATGGGGTTTAGGGCGGTGTTTCTGTGTGGGGATCCTGAATTCTATGGTAAATTAGGTTTTTTGCCATCGTATCGTTATAATATATTTCATAAAACTGACAAATCAAAGACCGCTTCATGGAGCATGGTTTATGAATTATATCCTGATGCATTAACCGGTATTACCGGAACAATAAATACCGTATAACTCTTTATTGTAACCCTTTAAAGCACTATTATCTGGCACGTGAATGTTTAGTTGAATAACCCGTTAATTTCAGAGGTGTTTTTGTTGGATTATTTTTTGGTTGCTATTTTTCTTGTTTTTGTTGAACAATGTTTTTGGGGTTGTGGATGAAAATTTTTAAGGGTAACTGTTTGAAGTGCTAATTGTTGATGTTTAATGAAATCTAAGGTTGATTTTCAGGTTTGGTCTAGGCGTGAGTATTATGAGCATTTTGGACTGTGTGATGATCCTTATTTTGGTGTAACATCTAATGTGGATTGTACCGTGGCTTATGAGACTTGTAAGCGGTTGGGGTGTTCTTTTTTTGTGTATTATATGTTTGAATCTATTAAGGCGGTAAATCAGATTGAAAATTTTCGTTTTCGAGTAATTGGTGAGGATGTTTGGCTTTTTGATTGTATTCATGCAAGCACTACCATTGGCCGGTTGGATAATTCCTTTGGGTTTGCTTTTTTTGAGTATACTGAAAATTTTGAGCGGTTTCAAAAAAATGCTGCAGACCAAATTGCGTTAGTTCAAAAAACCTCTGGTTTAAAAGCTGATGCTGATGCTAAACGTGTTGATGTTATCCATTATACAACTCTTCCCTGGTTTAGTTTTACCAGTTTTAGGCATGAAAAAAATTTAAGCTCTAAAGAGAGTATTCCAAAAATTGCTTTTGGAAAATTCTTTGAACACGACGGCAAAAAATGGTTACCGGTCTCTGTTAACGTAAACCACGGGTTAGCAGATGGCTATCATGTTGGCAAATACCTAGATCTCTTCCAAAAAGGCCTTAACAAAAAACTATCTCCCTATATTTAACCCCAACCTGCCTGCTTATCCTTAAATTTTTGTGCACAAACAACTTTTCCCCTTTCCCCTAATTCTTTTCTTTTTGTGTAGTTTTAGTTTAGGGTGTGTTTTAGAATTTTGCCTGATGAGTTTATTGGTAGTTTTTGGCAGATTTCTATTTCTTTTATGTTTTTATAGGGTGCCACTTTGCTGTTGACAAATTCTAATAATACTTCTTTGCTTGTTATTTTATCTCTTCCCTCTTTAAGTACTACAAACGCTTTAGGGCTCTGCCCTGATATCGTATCCGGTTTGCCAACTATGGCACAGAGTTTTACCGCTGGATGCTCATATAGAATTTCTTCTAACTCTCTTGGGTAGATACTGTAATCTTTATGTTTGATGAGGTTTTTTTTACGATCTACAATGTAAAAATAGCCCTCCGCATCCATATAGGCAATATCGCCTGTTAGTAGCCAACCCTCGCATAGAACTTGAGCTGTTTCTTTGGGTCTTTGCCAATATCCCCGCATCACCTGTGGACCCCTAACAGCCAACTCTCCTCTCTCCCCTACCTGAAGCACTCTTTTTTGTCCGGTCTCTAAATCGACAATCTGTGCTTCTGTACCTAACAAAGGTGTGCCAATTGAGCCAACTTTAATTGCCTCCATGGGGGTGTCTGCAGGAGTGCAATGAGTAACAGGTGAGGCCTCCGTTAATCCATACCCCTCCACAAGAAAAACCCCTGCGTGTAGGAACTGTTTTTGAATTTGATGCGGTAACGAAGAAGCTCCTGAAATGCACACTCGAATTGATGATAATGCTGATAAATCATGTTTTTCAAACTCTGTGCTTGCAAGTAGCATTGTGTACATGGTTGGTGAACCGCAAAAAACCGTTACCTGATGTTGTTTAATAGCTTGTAAGCTTTTAATTGGGTTAAATTTGGGTAGCAATACCATGGTTGCGCCTAAACTAATTGGTGTAAGCATGCTAGTCGTCATGCCATATACATGGAAAAATGGTAGTGCAGATAAAAAAACATCCTCTGAGGTACTCTTTAAGCATGAGGCAAAGGCCTTTGTGTTTGAAACAAGATTTGCATGGGTTAACATAACCCCTTTTGGCATGCCGGTGGTGCCCCCCGTATATTGAAGCACTGCCAAATCCTCCTCTGAATTAAACGATAAAGCCTTTTGATTGTTATGGGCATTGTTTTTTTTGATTAAATCCTTAAAACTTGACACCTTTAGAAATGTTTCAATGTTTATTGGTGTGGTGGTGGTGGTGGTTGAGTAAATATCTATGTCTGTGACTATGATATTTTTTAATGCCGTTTGGTCTATGATTTTTTCTATAATCGGGTAAATGGTGTCTAAAACAACAATAGTTTGTGCTCCTGAGTCGCAGAGTTGATGTTTCACTTCTCTTTCCCGGTGTAAAGGATTAATCGCTGTAACCACTGCACCTGCTTTTAGTGCTCCAAAATAGGCAATTACAAACTGGGGATTATTTTGTAAAAAAAGTGCTATGCGATCTCCCTTTTTTACACCTAAATTTGTAAGAGCGCCTGCAAATCTGTTGGAAAACTGGTCTATTTCATAGTAGGTGAATTTTTGGTTGTCATAGGTGATGGCAATTTTTTCCGGCAAGTTTTCTGCTGTTTGACTTAGACTTGTTTGAAGTGGTGTCTGTGAAGTGTTTAACCCTTTATTTTTTTCTGTCCAATGGTTAAACTCTGACACTTTTTTCACTGCTTTATTTACTGATGATTGGGTGTATTAAAATTGTGTTTTAAACTAGCTGTTTGTGGTGTTGTGAGGGGTTGTGTTTGGTGTGGTAGGTTGGGTTTGTTTGGGGTGTTGGTTGTTTTTTGTTGGTTGTTTTGTTTTTTTGTGTTTTTTTGTGGTGTTGGGTGGGTTTTGTTGGTTTTACATGTGGGATATACAGTTTAGTAACACATCATATATAAGACACGATATTTGCTTTAATTTACAAGGGCTATAGGATAATAAATTGTAACTTTCTTTCAAAGAAAGTTGCACAAACATAAACAACACACAATACTGAATCACTCTAAATAAAACCTGCCTAGCGAAGACTAAAAACACACACCAACAAAATAACCACAAACTATTTTCTTACAGCCCCTAACAAAAATTAAAACGTGAAAAACCATGTTTAACAAAAAAATAAACAAAACCCTAAAACTAAACACACACCCAAATCTTAACTATAAAATTAATCTACCTAAACTCCACCACAAACACACAATTTTCACCCTTATCTCTTTAATATTTACCCTAATGCTACTTTCCTCTATTGTTTACACAGCAACAACATTTAACCACATTTCCCCCTTTACCTCAGCATACACAGCTGATGAAACAGTTAACACTGAACAAACCCTAAGAAATGCCATTAAATATGCTCCAACTACAGCATCCCCTCAATATGTTATTGCATTAACTGAGGATATCGAGCTTACAGGCTCTACACTTACCATACCTGCAAACGCAAATATTGTACTAATAAACGCTAAAAATACACCTACAAAACTTGTTGGACCAAATGACATTAACACCATAACCATTGCAAGTAAAGGCAAACTGATACTTGACGGCATAACGGTCACTCATAACAGCGATACTACCGGCAGAGGAGTGTATGTTGATTATGGCGCTACACTTACCCTAAATAGCGGCGAAATCTCAGAAAACAACATCTACACCGGAGGCATTATTAAAGATGCTACTTTTGGCGGTGGAGTGTACAACTTGGGCACCTTTACCCTAAACGGTGGAACTCTCCATAAAAACTCTGCATACAACGGCGGTGGAGTGTATAACTTGGGCACCTTTGAAATGAACAAGGGCACCTTCTCTGAAAACACAGCCTCAGGTGCCGGAGGCGGAGTGGATAACTTGGGCACTTTTGAAATGAACGGAGGACTTTTCTATAAAAACGTAGCTAGTAATGGCGGAGGAGTTCTTAACGCTATTTACGCTGCCTTTACCTTAACTGACGGCCAATTCTTAGAAAACCAAGCTGGCCAAGGTGGCGGCATTTATAATGATGCTTTTAGCACCTTTACCCTAATAGACGGCACGTTTTCCAAAAACAAAGCTGTTATGGGCGGTGGGGTGTATAATTTGGGCATTATTAAGCTGTTTGGAGGCGTTATTGGTGGTGCCACTGTGGCAGATGGTAACATCGCAACCGAAAGCGGTGGCGGAGTTTGCAATGATGGCTTTTTCAGTGATTTTAGCATGCATGATGGTATAATTGCCCACAACACTGCCGATTACGGTGGCGGTGTAGAGAGTGCCGCTGGAGTGTTCAATATGTTTGGTGGCAAAATTTCATACAATACTGCCTTACGAGGTGGTGGAGCCTGCATTTGGAGTCCAAGTACTTTTATCATGGAGGGCGGAGTACTTTTCGGTAACACAGCCTCCTATGAAGGCGGAGGAGTGTACAATCGAGCTTACTTTGCGATGTCAGATAATGCAGTGATTGCTAACAACACAGCTAAAGGTTATGGCAACATCAAGGGTTATGGTGGAGGCGTGTATAATGCTGGTGCTGATGCCGTTTTCAACATGAATGGTGGTGTAATCGGTGGTAGCAATAATGACGAGGATAATTTTGCTTATCGAGGCGGAGGCGTATATAATGCTGACGGCACAACCACTATGTCCGGTAATGCAGTCATATTGGGCAATAAGGCTTCTTTTGGTGGAGGCGTGTACAATGATGGCGGTGTATTTAACATGGGTGAAACTTTTTCCTCTGAACTAGTTTGTATCTTGAACAATATGGCCACAAGTTACGGTGGAGGTGTGTATAACGTAGGTGTCAATGCATTTTTCAATATGTTTGATAATGCAGTTATTTCTGGTAATTCTGCCAGTGGCGATGGTGGGGGAGTGTATACTTCAGCTACTTTTAACCTGTTTGGCGGTGAGATTTCTGATAATGCTGCCAGTTCTGGAGGTGGTGGAGTATACACAAGTGGCGAATTTAACATGTATGACGGTAAGATTTCATACAATTTTGCCGGTACCGGTGGCGGGGGCGTACTAAACTATCGTATTTTTAATATGTTTGACGGAGAAATTTCGAGTAACACTGCCAAAACACATGCCGGTGGTGTGCAAAACAATGGAAGCGGTGCGGGTGGCTCTACTATTTTTAGTATGTCTGGTAATGCTGTCATTTCTAACAATGCTGCTATCGCAGGTGGTGGCGTATTCAATGCCTATGGTGCCATTTTTAACATGTTTGAGCAGGCAATGATTTCCGGCAATACCGCTGTTAATGCCCTAAACACCGACGGCCGAGGAGGTGGTGTGCGCAACAATGATAGAGGCGTTTTTAACATGTTTGATAATGCAGTCATCTTGGATAATTTTGCCGTCTATGGAGGTGGTGTGTTTAACGACGGTAACTGTGTTTTCACTATGTCTGATGCTGCCGCTATCTTGAACAATTCTGCCTCTTCTTACGGCGGGGGTGTGTACAACTGGAGTCCTTATGATGCTTCTACGCAGTCAACCTTTACCCTAACAGACAACGCGGTTATCTCTGGTAATTCTGCCAACTATGGCGGTGGAGTGCAAAACACTGTTAATGGTCTTTTTATCCTATCTGGTAATGCTGTTATTTCAGATAATTCTGCCATCTATGAAGGCGGAGGTATTTACACTATAAGTACTCTTCCTAATGCTGTCACAATAAAGGGTGGTGCCGTTGTAAATAATTCTGCCAGTTACGGTGGAGGTGTGTATGCAGGTAGTGACCTTGTCATGATAGGGGGTGTGATTGCTAATAACACAGCTACTGTTAACGGCGGCGGAGTGTATATGGCTTCGAATGGCTTTTTTAAACTGCTGGCTGGAATGGTTTATGGTAATGTCGCAGGCAATAATGGCGGTGGAATTTGGGTTACTGACACTGATGATGTTGTATCTCTTGAGATGCTCTACATTGAAAGTGGCGTGGTGTTTAAAGATAATAAGGCAAATGTTCTTGTTTCTTTAACCGAATTAAGCGTGTATGAGGAAGGGGTGTATCGTAGTCAGGTCAACGTTGCAGATGGAGCTTGGTCAAATGGTGTGTTGTATGGCATTAATAACTATGACATCAGTTTCATGTCTATGTGTGTAATAGTTTATGCTCCTGGAACTCAAGGTACTTGGAGTGCTGAGACGGAAACTTTTGGTGATTTAGTCTTTGGTAGTTATACTCCGGCATTTGGTTCTCTCTCAGGTGCTGACTATTCTGTTGAGCATGTAGGTGGTTATGTGTTTACGGGCTGGCTTCCGGTTTGGTCTTCTACAGTGTTGGGCAATGTTACTTATGTTGCTCAGTGGTCAAAGGTTGTAGAACCAATGTTTTATTCGGTGGTGTATGTTGGTAATGGGTTTACCGGTGGAGTAGTGCCTGTAGATACTCGTAACCCCTATGCTAGCGGTAGTGTGGTGTTGGTGCAGGGTTCGGGTAGTATGGTTAGGGAAGGTTATACTTTTCTTGGCTGGGCTCCTAGTTTTGATGCAGATACAGCTGTTTATGTTGAGGGTTCTGCCTTTAGTATTTTTAAAGATACTACGTTGTATGCTGTGTGGACACAAGAACCCACCTTTACTGTAACCTATAAACCCGGCACTCATGGCTCCTTTACCGACTTTACCAATGAACCCGAACTAGTCTACACTGTAGCCGCCGGCGGATTAACACCTAAAACACCCCTAGTCGTTGGCGAAACGGGCTGGCAATTCACCGGCTGGAACCCTACACCATCAACCACCGTTACCAAAGATGCCACATACATAGCACAATGGAAACCAAATACCCATGGCGTGATTTATGATGCAAACGGTGGCAACAACGCCCCAATAGACAACGGAATTTATCACGCAGGCGACACCGTCACAGTACTACCCAACATACCAACTAGAACAGGCTACACCTTTACAGGCTGGCTCTACAACACAGCAA
>Ga0123356_10002485_pt1 | contig 19672 bp, 19 predicted proteins | sample TergutEmb28metaG_2_FD_92546 | JGI IMG/M metagenome (GOLD analysis project Ga0123356, IMG submission 92546) | Embiratermes neotenicus P3 segment gut microbial communities from Petit-Saut dam, French Guiana - Emb289 P3 | ecosystem: Host-associated > Arthropoda: Insects > Digestive system > Gut ...
ACGCATGCCTATGTCGAGGCGGCTCTTGCGCTCAAAGCCGAGCACGCGTTTGGCGCAGCCGCGATCGAACGGGCCGAGACCGTGGTCAGCCCGTTCTTCCGGTCGCTGTCCGAGCCTCCCGAGCGCAAGCGGCGGCCGCAGACCGCGATCGACGCCAAGTTCAGCATCCCCTACACGCTCGCGGTGGCGCTGCACGACGGCAAGGTCGGCCTCGATGCCTATCGGCCGGACCGGCTGAAGGACCAGTCTCTCCGGGCTCTTGCCGACCGCATCGACCACCGCGTCGAAGAGCGCTGGACGACGCAAGAGGCGACCCGCGGGATCCTGTCGCTCCGGCTGCGGGATGGCCGCGCCTTCACCAGGAGCATCGCGGCCCCGCTCGGGCATCCGGACCACCCGATGAGCGATCGTTCGTTGCGGGCCAAATTCATCGAGAACGCCGGATATGCGCGGGTGCCGCTGGCGCCGGGCCAGGCCGAGCGGATCGCGCTCAGGATGGAAAGGCTCCAATCCCTCACCCATCTCGGGGACCTTCTCCTCTGATGACGGGATTGACAAGCCGGCAGAGACACGCGCGAAGCGGGCTCCGGGGACGGCGATGATCGAGGCGGACTATGTCGTCGTCGGCGCGGGGTCGGCCGGCTGCGTCGTCGCCGGCCGGCTCTCAGAGGATGGCGCGCGCGTGGTCGTGCTGGAGGCCGGCGGCTCCGATCGGCACCTCATCATTCAGGTGCCGGCGGCTGTCATCAAGCTCATGCACCATCCGCGCTTCAATTGGAACTATGTGGCCGAGCCGGAGCCGGGCACCGCCAACCGCGCCATTGCCTGGCCGCGCGGCAAGGTGATCGGCGGCAGCGGTTCCATCAACGGCATGAATTTCGTGCGCGGCAATCCCGCCGACTTCGATGGCTGGGCGCAGATGGGCTGCCGCGGCTGGTCTTACGAGGAGGTGCTGCCCTATTTCAAGTCGTTCGAGCGCCGGCACGGCGGCGACCGGCGATTCCGCGGTGAGGCGGGCCCGGTCCCGGTCGAGAGCTACCGCACCGTGCTGCCCATCGTGCGAACCTTCGTCGCCGCGGCGGTCGAAGCCGGCTTTCCCCTCACCCCCGACATCAACGGCGAACGCCAGGAGGGTGTCGGCTATTCGCAGATGAACCGGACGCGCGTGCGTCAATCGACGGCGCGGACGTTTCTCTATCCGGCGGCAAGACGGTCCAATCTGCGCATCCTGACCCATGCGCACGCGACGCGGCTGCTGTTCGAGGGCAGGCGCTGCGTCGGGGTGGCATTCCGCGGCAACGGGACCGAGACCGAGGTGCGGGCGCGGCGCGAAGTGATCCTGGCCGGCGGCAGCATCAATTCGCCGCAACTGCTCCAGATTTCCGGGATCGGGCCCGCGGCGCATCTGGCGGCGATTGGCATCCGCCCCTTCCACGACCTCAAAGGCGTGGGGTCGGGGCTGGTCGACCATTACCAGGCCCGGGTTTCCTATCGCATCGCCGGGATGGCATCGGTCAACGAATATAGCCGCGGCGCGAGGCTTGCCTGGGAGATGGCGAAGTGGGCGACGGTGGGGAAGGGCGCGCTGACCTTCGGCGTGACACAGGTCTCGGTCTTTGCCCGCAGCCGCGAGGGCCTCGCCAGCCCCGATCTGCAATTGCTGTTCGTCCCGGGCAGCTTCGAGCGCATGGGCGTGATGGATCGCGAGCCGGGCGTGTCGCTGGCCGTGTGTCCCGGCCGGCCCGACAGCCGCGGCAGCGTCATGGCGCGGTCGGCCGACCCGTTGGCAGCGCCGGCGATCCGGCCCAATTATCTGACGGCGGCGAGCGACCGGCAGACCCTCGTGGCGGGCCTGCGCATCGCGCGGCGGATCTTTCAACAGCCGGCGATCCGGCGCTACTGCGTTGCCGAGATCGGCCCCGGCCCGGAGCGTCTTTCGGACGAGGCGTTGCTGCAATACGCGCGCGAGACCGGCGGCAGCGTCTATCATCCCGTGGGCACCTGCCGGATGGGCGAGGACGAGGAGGCCGTGGTCGATTCCCGCCTGCGCGTGCGCGGCCTCGGCGGCTTGCGGGTGATCGACGCCTCGGTCATGCCGACGCTCACCACCGGCAATACGCAGGCGCCGACGATCATGATCGGCGAAAAGGGCGCGGCCATGATCGCTGAGGATTGGCGCGCGAGGGGCGGCGCCGCCTGACTCACCCGCGCCGGTGGCAGGCGACCCGATGGCCCGGCGCAATCGGGCGCAAGGCCGGGGTCTCGGCGCGGCAGCGCGCATCGGCGAGCGGGCAGCGCGGATGAAAGGCGCAGCCGGCCGGCGGGTTGACGGCGCTCGGCAGCTCGCCCGATAGCCTAGGCGCCGGGCGCGGCCGCTCGGGATCGATGTGCGGAACGGATTGCAGCAGCGCCTCGGTATAGGGATGAAGCGGCGATTGGAAGAGGCGCCCCGTCTCCGCCTCTTCGACGATCCTGCCGAGATACATCACCGCAACGCGGTGGCTGACCTGCTCCACCACCGCGAGATCGTGGGCGACAAACAAATAGGCGAGCCCGCGCTGCTCCTGCAGGTCCATCATCAAATTGATGATCTGTGCCTGGATCGAGACGTCGAGCGCCGAGACCGGTTCATCGCAGATGACCAGGGCGGGGTCGAGCGCCAGGGCGCGGGCGATGCCGAGCCGCTGCCGCTGGCCGCCCGAGAACTGAAAGGGATATTTGCCGCGATCGTCGGCATTCAAACCGACGCTCCGGAACAGCGCCGCGACCTTGTCGCGCCGCTCGCTGCGGGTGCCGGCGCGATAATTGATCAGCGGCTCGGCGACGATCTCTTCGGCGGTGAAGCGCGGATTGAGCGAGGCATAGGGATCCTGGAACACCATCTGCAGCCGGCGGCGCGCGCGGCGCAGGTCCGCCCTGGCGCCTTGGGTGATGAGGGCGCCCTCGAGGCGGATCGTGCCGGCATCGGGTGCGACCAGCCCGACCATGCAGCGTGCCGCGGTCGACTTGCCCGAGCCGCTTTCGCCGACCAGGCCCAGCGTCTCCCCGGGCTTGATGTGGAGCGATATCCCGTCGAGCGCACGGACCCTTACCCGCCCGCCGCGCAGCCGGTAGTGCTTGACGAGACCCTCGACCGCGAGCAGCGCCTCAGCCATGGCCTCCCGCCCCGATCCGTTCGGCCTGCCAGCACGCCACGAAATGGTTGGGCGCGATCTCGCGGACGATCTGCTCGCCGGTGCGGCAGGGCGCCGCCGCATGCCGGCAGCGGTCGGCGAACCGGCAACCGCCGGCGATGGCGGATAGCGACGGCACCATGCCCGGTATCTCGTCGAGACGCCGGGGCTTCGCCTCACCGTCCTGCCGCCGCGCGAGGCGCGGCACCGCGCGCATCAGGGCACGGGTATAGGGATGGAGCGGTTGCCGGAACAGCGAAGCGGCCGGCGCTTCCTCGACCTTCATCCCGGCATACATCACCATGACGCGCTCGCAAGTCGTGGCGACCACGCCCAGATCGTGGGTGATGAGGATCATGCCCATTCCCGTCGCGCGCTTCAGCTCGCCGAGCAGGTCGAGAATCTGCGCCTGGATCGAGACATCGAGCGCCGTGGTGGGCTCGTCGGCCACGAGAAGCTTCGGCGAGCAGGAGAGCGCCATCGCGATGACCACCCGCTGACGCATGCCGCCGGAGAGCTCGTGCGGATATTGCAGCAGCCGGCGCTGCGGTTCGCCGATACGGACAAGGTCGAGCAGCTCCACGGCGCGCCGGCGTGCCGCCGGACGCGACAATCCCTGGTGCCGGACCAGCGTCTCCGCGATCTGGCGCCCGATCGTCAGCACCGGGTTGAGCGACGTCATCGGCTCCTGAAAGACCATGGCGATGCGGTTGCCGCGGACTTGCCGCATCTGCGCCTCGCTCAGCGTGCCCAAGTCGCGGCCGTCGAGAAGAACGCGCCCCGCGGCGATGCGGCCCGGCGATGGCACGAGGCGTAAGAGCGCGAGTGCGGTGACCGACTTGCCGCAGCCGCTCTCGCCGACAATGCCCAGCGTCTCCCCGGCGCCGACGGAAAAGCTCAAGCCGTTGACAGCGCGCAGGCTGCCTTGGGGAAGGGTGAACTCGACGGCGAGATTGTCGACCTGCAGCAGCGGCGTGGCCGGCGCCCCGGATTTGGCGAAGGCGCTCGCCGGCGGCGGGACGGAGATCGCCATTGCCTAGCGGCGCCCGGTTCCGGCAAGGCGCGGATCGAGATGGTCGCGCAGCCGGTCGCCGAGGATGTTGACGCAGAGCACCGTCGCCGCGACGAAGAGGCCCGGCCAGCCGATCGCCCAGAAGGCGATGCGCACCGTCGTGGCGGCGTCGGTGATGATGTTGCCCCAGCTCGGCACGGCCGGCGGAATGCCGGCACCGAGGAGGCTCAGATACGATTCGAGCAGGATCGCCATGGCGAAACTGAAGGTCGCCTGCACCACGGTCGGCGGCAGGATGTTGGGCAGGATGTGCCGGCCCAGGAGGCGCGGCAGCCGCGCGCCGCCGAGGATCGCCGCCTCGATATAGGTCTCTTCGCGCAGCGACAGCACCAAGGAGCGCACGAGACGCACCATGCGCGGAATCTCGGGCACCGAGATCGCGACCATCACGGTGAGGAGCCCCGGCCGGCTCACCGCGAGCAAGGCGGCCGCCAGCAGTATGCCCGGGATCGCCATCAGCCCGTCCATGACGCGCATGATGATGCTGTCGGCGAGGCGCAGGAACCCGGCGATCATCCCGATGAGGAGACCGAAAAACGTGGTTGCGACGGCGACGCCGGACCCGACCAGAAGCGACACGCGGCCGCCGTAGAGCGTGCGGGCGAAGACGTCCCGGCCAAGCCCGTCCGTGCCGAACCAGTGGTCGGCGTCCGGCGGCATCAGGCGCGAGACCGGGTCGAGCTCCTGCGGATCGTGGCCGGCGAGGAGCGGCGCGAGGAGCGCGCTCAGGAGGATGATGGCGAGGACGGCGAGCGCCGCTCCGGGCAAGAGGCCGATGCGCTTTCCGGCGCGCACCGCCCGGCGCAGCGATGCCGGCCGCTCGCGCCCATCGGAGGCTGCTGCCGTGACCCCGCTCATCAATAGCGGATCCGCGGGTCGAGCACGGTGTAGACCAGGTCGATCACGAGATTGAGCAGAACGTAGACGACCGCGAACACCAGGATCAGTCCCTGGATCACGGGATAATCGCGGCGCGATATCGCTTCGACCATGAGCCGTCCCAGTCCGGGGATGGCGAAGACCGTTTCCGTGACCGCGGCGCCGCCGATCAGCAAGGCGATGCCGGTGCCGATCACCGTTGCCACCGGCACCGAGGCGCCCTTCAGCCCATGCACCAGCAAAACGGTCGGCGTCGTCAGCCCCTTGGCCTTGGCCGTGCGGATATAGTCCTGCGCCAGCACGTCGATCATCGCGGCGCGGGTGACCCGGGCGAGCAGCGCGACGTAGACGAGCGAGAGCGTGACGACGGGGAGGACGAGGTGTGCCAGGAACGGGCCGACGCCGGCGGCGAGCGGCACATAGCCCTGCACCGGCAGGAGGCGCCAATGGACGCCGAACAGAATGATCAGCGCGTAGCCGACGAGAAAGGCGGGGAGCGAGAAGGCGACGACGGCGAACACCATGACCCCGCGGTCGATCGCGGTGCCTGCGCGCCAGGCCGCCAGCACGCCCAGCGGGATCGCGATCCCGCACGAACAGATAAGGGTGCCGATGGCGAGCGAGAGCGTGGGCCAGATCCGCTCGCCGATCAATCGGGTGACGCTGACCCCGGAAAACACCGAGGCGCCGAGATTGCCATGGAGGATGTTGCCGACCCAGTGCACGAACTGGACCGGCAACGGCTGATCGAGCCCCAGGAGCGCGCGGACATGCGCAATCTGTCCGGCGCCGGCGAAATCGCCGGCGATCAGGACCGCGGGATCGCCGGAACCGAGATGCAGCAAAAGAAAGACGAAGAGGGCCACCACCACCAGGACCGGCACGACGCCGACGATGCGTTTGGCGGCATAGGCAAGCATCACGTCTTTTTCAGGTTCCAGAACACCGGCACGCCGGAGATGAGCACGTCCTTGACGTTGCGGCGCACCGCGCTCGGGATGCGGTACTGGCCGGTCGGGATATAGGGCAGGATCTCGTAGGCGCGCACCTGGAGCCGCGCCACCAGCGCCTTCTGCGCCGATGGGTCGGTGGCGCGCGCGAACGCTGCGCGCAGCTCTTCGAGCTTGCCGTCGCAGGGCCAGCCGGGCATGGCATTGTCGCAGTTGGCGCGAAAATAGGGATTGCTCAAGGGCGATGCGCCATCGAAGCTTTCGATGTAGCCCCATTGCAGGTTCCACGCATTCCTGTCGCGCCGGCGCTCCAGAAGCGTCGCGAGATCGAGCGGCAACGGCTCGACCTTGAAGCCGGCCTTCTGCGCCTGTTGGGTCATGACCAGGCTGCCCACCTTGTTGGTGGGGATGTCGGTGGCCTGGAAGACCTTGATGGGCTTGCCGTCATAGTGCCCGTTCGCGATCAGCGCCCTGGCCTTGGCGAGATCGAAGGCCGCGGCGCCGACATCGGTTGCGAGCGGCATGCCGCAGAAGAAAAAGGCCTGGCACGCCTCGAAGAACTGGGCGTGATTGCCGGTAATGGCGCGCAGATAGGTTTCCTGGTCGGTGGCGTAGAGCATGGCGCGGCGCATTTGCGGATCGCTGAAGGGCGGCACCGCGTGGTTCATCCGCAGATAGCCCTGCTTGCCGATCGGATCGACATTGAGGATGCGGACATTGTCGTCGCCCTGGAGCGTGTCGACATTGTCGTAGTCGACCCATTCCATGTAGTCGATCTCGCCGGCCTGCAGCGCCGCGATCGCGCTGTTGGGATTGGGAAACGTCACCCATTCGACCCGGTCGAGAAACACCCTCTTGCCGCCCGCCAGGAAGTCGGCGGGCTCGCGGCGCGGCACGTAGTGCGGGTTCTTGTCCCAGACGGTGCGGTTGCCCGGTTGATACTCGGCCTTGTTGAAGATGAAGGGACCCGAGCCGAGCGGGCGGTAGTCGGCGCCGAGATCGTCCTTCATGGCGTCCTCTGCGGGCATCATGAAGGGCACCACCGAGCTCGACTTGCCGAACGCCTGGAGGATGATGCCGGACGGCTCCTTCAGCGTCAGGGTAAAGCTGTCGTCGCCCTCGGCGTTAAGCGACACCAGCTGCGCATGGATCATCTGGCCGATGCCGTCGCGCTTCATCCAGCGCCGGATCGAGGCGACGCAATCCGCGGCGCGCACCGGCCGGCCGTCATGCCAGGCGAGGCCGGGCCGCAGCTTGAAGCTGAATTTCTTGTGGTCGGGCGCGATCTCGAACGTCTCGACCATCTGCGGGCGGTAGTTGCCCCGGCTGTCCATGGCGAACAGCGTGTCGAAGGTGAGATAGGAGGCATTGCGCGTCGGATAGCTCGCCAGCATGTGCGGGTCGAAGCGCAGCGTGTCATTCATGTTGGCGCGCAAGGTGTTGCCGCTTGTCTGCGCCAGCAGAGGCGGCGCGCCGAGCACCGCGAGCGCCGCACCGGAGAGCGCCAGTTTCAGGCTCTGCCGCCGCGTTATTGTCATCGGGCACCTCCCCTCGGCCTTCATTGTCGCGCGCCTCGCGGGCGGTCGTTCCTTGTCATTCCTAGCCCACGTCCGTTGATGTGTAAACCTTTCGACCCCGCCCGCATCGCGGGGACATTTCAGTTGCGTGGAAGCGCCGTTTGGAGGATTGTTCACATGTCAACAAAAGGCTGCGATAAAAGGAGAGCGGGATGGAAACCATGACCGTGAAGCCTTCGGCGCACTCGCTGGGCATGCCGCTCGGCACCGAGATTCGCGGCATCGACCTGGCGCGCGACAAGGACCCGGCGACGATCGAATGGATCAAGGGCGCGGTCGCCGAGCATGCGGTGATCGTGTTCCGCGATCAGAATCTCCCGGCGCGGGAGCTGGCCCGTCTCGGCCATCAGCTCGGCCACGTCGCGCCGCACCTCTTCAAGCAATATCGCCATCCCGAAGTGCCGGAAGTGTCCTTTGTCACCAATCGCGACGCCGAGGGCAATATCGACGCCTACGGCGTGAGCCGTGCCTCCAAATGGCACTTCGACGAATCCTATAAGCCGCATTTGCCGCGGCTCACGGTCCTTCATGCGCTGCAGGTGCCGAAGGTCAAGGGCGGCACCGAATTCGCCGACATGCGCGCCGCCTATGACGGCGCGCCGCCGGCGCTGAAGCGCAAGGTGGAGAAGCTGGTTTCGGTGTTCCGGCCGGGCCAGGGCGGCGAGGCGCATCACCCGACCGTCTACACGCATCCCGTCACCGGGCGGAAGCTGTTGCTGATCTCACCGCAGCATCAGGTCGGGTTCGAAGGCATGGAGAACGAGGACGGGATCGCGCTGATGTACGAAATTCAGAATCACGCGATCCAGCCGGCGTTCTACTACTATCACCAGTGGCAGGTCGGCGATGTCGTGATGTGGGACCAGGTGGCGACGATCCATCGCAACCCGGTCGATTCCGATCCGAAGGAGCCGCGCATCTTCCTGCGCACCATCGTGCACTGAGCGCCGCTCCGATTCATGCCGTCCTTCGACACGGTTCGCACCATCGAAGTCGAGGCTGCCTTCCGCCATTCGGCGGGACGGCTTGGCAGCCATTTCCTCAAGACGGTCCGGGACGAGGCGCGGCTTCTCGGCTGGCGCACCGGCGATCCGCCGCGCGTCATCGTGCCGCCGAAGGATCTCGGCGGCACCGGTGAATGGGTACCGCTCGGTCCGGGCGCGGTGCTCCTGGCATATGCCCCGCCCGAGTGGCGCGACGCCGACGGCGCGGCAGAGGCATGCCTCGCCTTGGTGCGGCTCGATGGCGCCGCGACGGCGCTCCTCGCGTTGCTCAAGCCGGCCTTTCCCGCCGGCGCCGTCGCGGTCGGAACCCGCTTGCTGGTGCGCTTTGCCGAAGAGCGTCGCGGCGCGATCACCGATTTCTGGTTCGAGGTGGCACCGTGACACCGTGCGTCACGCTCGCGGGATGGAGCGGTCGCGGCGCGCTCCAGCCCGGCGAGGGGATCGCGGACGCGGTCGGCGGCGCGGTGCGCGATGCGCTGGCCATGGCCGGGCGCGCGCTCGACGACATCGACATGGTGGTGACCTGCGCCAGCGATCTCATCGACGGCGCGATGGTGGCGACACGCTCCGCCATCGCCGGCAGCTATCGCCGCGAGCTGATGACCGTGCCCTCGAGCGCCGGCCATGCCTTTGCCGCGGCCGCGACGCAGATCGAGTCCGGCGCGGCGCGGGCGGTGCTGCTTGCGGGTTGGGGCGAGGGCTCGAAGCCCGCCGCGCGCGACGCCCGCATCTTTGCCGCCGATCCGTTCTACGCCCGTCCGCTCGGCGCCGATGCCGCGGCGCTCGCGGCGCTGCAGGCACAGCGGCTGGTCGCCGACGGCCGCCTCGACCGGGCCGAGATGTGCGCCTATCGCGACACCATGGCGGCACGGGGGAAGCGGGATGGGGGGGACCATCCCCTGCGCTGGCTGCGTCCCGATTGGACCGACGGCGCCGCCGCGCTGGTTCTGACCGCGGCGAAGGGCGGTGTCGCGCTCCGGGATCTTGCCAGCGCGTTCGAGCCCTATTGCCCGCCCCCGGACCGGCTCGATCCCGCCCTCTGGATCGCGGCGACCGGGATCGCGATCCCGCCCTTGGCGGCGCTCGAAATCGGCGCACCGACGCCTTTTGCCGAAGCGGTCGCGGCCGGCGCGCTGCTGCGGCGCCAGGGATGGGCAGCCGACGATCCGCGCTTCAATCACTCGGGCGGCGGTGCCGTCTCCCATTTCGGTCCGGCCACGGGACTCCTGCGCATCGTCGCCGTAGCTGATCGGCTCGCGCCGGCAGCGGTCGGCGCGGTCGGCGCCGCCATCGATCTCGCGGGCCCGATCGGGCAGGCGGCGACGGTGATCCTCCTCGAACGGGGGCGCGCATGAAGGGCGAGGCGATCGCCCGGGTCCTCGGCGTGGCGCAGCTGCCCATGCGCACGCGGCTGCCGCAATATACCTATGCCGACCTTTTGGGGCGTGTCGCCGCGGGCGCGCTTGCCGACGCGCAACTGGCGGCCGCGGATATCGACGGCCTCATCCTCGCCATGGCGCCGACCACGACACTCGGCGTCGACGAGCCGCAGTTCTGGGCGCTCGACGGCGTGCCGGGCAGCCATCGCTTTCTCGCCCGTGTTCACACGCTGGCCTCTTCGGGCCTCGTCGCCTTCCGCCTCGCCTGCGCCTATGTCGCGGCCAAACGGGCACGGCGCGTTCTGGTGGTTGCGGCCGATCTGGCCGACGAGGCGCCGGATCTGATCGGCGCCATCACCGCGCTCGCCGATCCCTTCGCGCCGCGCCACTATCCGCAAAGCGCGATCACGGCCCATGCCTTCGAGGCCGCTGCCTATATGGCGAGGAACGGGCTCGGCGAGCGCGACATGGCGGCCGTCATCGTCAAGAACCGCGCCAACGGCGTCGACAACGAGTTCGCGCAGCTGCGTCAGCCGGTGACGGTCGAGGAGGTGCTGGCGTCGCCGGTGTTGGCCTGGCCGATAAAGCGTCTCGAGGCATCGCCTCGCAGCAGCGGCGCCGCCGCGATGGTGGTGGGACCGGCCGATGCCGGGGGCCCCCATCGCGCGGTCGCGGCGACCGGGTTCGGCAGCTTCGCCAATCACGGTCATTCGGGCGCGCGCATGGTGCCCGGCGTCGACGAGAGCTATTTCGATGCCGCCGACCTCGCGGCGGCGGCGCGGCGCGCCTATCGCATGGCCGGCATCGACAATCCCGCCGCCGATCTCGACCTCGCCGAGGTCTATGCCTCCTTCGGCATTGTCGAGCTTCTGAGCATCGAAGGTCTGGGGCTTTCCCGTGGCCATAACGCCGCGCGCCTCATCGGCGAAGGGCATTTCCGGCGCGATGCCAGGCTGCCGGTCAATGCCTCGGGGGGCGCCACCTGCGGCACGCCGATCAGCGCCACCGGCCTCATCCGCGTCATCGAATGCGTGCTGCAGCTGCGGGGCGAGGCCGGCCCACGGCAGGTGGCGAAGACGCCGCATCGCGCCGTCGCGGCCGCGATCGGCGGCTTGTTCCAGCTTCACGATATCGCGGTGCTGGAAGCATGACCGGACCCGCAAAAAAGCCCGACGAGGATTTCATCTTTGTCGATGGCCACTGGTCGCTGCGGCAATCCTATCGCGCCGATCCGCTGCTCGCGCCGTTTTTCGCCGCGCTGAAGGAGAAGCGCCTGGTCGGGGTGCGGAATCGCGGCCGCGTGCTCTTTCCGCCCCGCCATTTCGCCGAGGAAAGCTTCACGACATCGAGCGACCTGGTCCCGGTCGGGCCCGGCGGCGTGATCCGGACCCTGACGCGGATCGTGCCCGGGGGGACGAATCCGGCGCCACCCTATCTGGTCGTCTACGTGCAGCTCGACGGCGCGGACAGCGCCGCGGCCGGCCGGCTCGAAGGGAGTGGCGCCATCGCCGATCCGCTCCCGCTGATCGGCCGCCGCGCCGAAGCCGTGTTCAAGGACGAGCCTAGCGGCGCGTGGTCCGACTTCTGGTTTGAACTCAAAGGATGACGATGCAACCCAAACCTTTGACCCCGGGTGCCCTCGACGGCATTCGCGTCCTCGACCTGACCGACAAGAGCTGCGTCTACGCGACGAAGATTCTGTGCGACCTCGGCGCCGAGGTGATTCGCGTCGAGCCGCGCGCCGGCGATCCGATGCGGCGCATGCCGCCGCTCGACGCGGTGACCGGCGAGAGCCTCTTTCACGCCTTCATGAACGTGAACAAGCTGTCGGTGACGCTCGACCTCGACCGCGCCGCCGATCAGGCCACGTTTCGCAAGCTGGTCGACGCCAGCGACATCGTCGTCGAGAGCTGGGCCCCGGGCGCGCTGGAGCGGCTCGGCATCGGCTATGGGCGTTTCGCAGGCTCGCCGAGACTGGTGTGGACCTCGGTCACGCCGTTCGGCGGGACCGGGCCCTGCGCCCAGTGGCAGGCGGACGATCTCATCAGCCAGGCGATGGGCGGCCTCATGCATCTCACCGGCCTGCCCGACCGGCCGCCCTTGAAGCTCTTCGGCGAGCAGACCTGCTACATCGCCGGCCTCCATGCCGCCGCCGCGACGCTGATCGCCTATTGGCACGCGGCGCGCACCGGCGAGGGCCAGCACGTCGACGTCTCGATCGAGGAATGCGTCGCGCACACGCTCGAGAATGCCATCCAGTTCTACACCGCCGAAGGCACCGTGCGCGGCCGCACCAGGGGCCGCGTCGAGCCCGGCGCCGGCGTGTTCCCGTGCAGCGACGGCGAGATCTTCCTGATGGCCGGCCTGTCGATGATCTCCTCCTCCTGGCACAATCTGGTGGCGCTGTTGAACGAGACCGGCACCCCGGGTGCCGAGGCCTTGCGCGAGCCCCGATGGTCGGAGCCGGAATGGCGCCGGGCCCCCGAGGCGCAGAAGATCGCGGCCGCGGTCATCGCGCGCTTCACGCAAACCCGGACGAAGAACCAGGTCTACGATCTGACGCAGCAGCGCCGCATCCTCTCGGCGCCGATGAGCCAGGTCGGCGATCTTTTTGCCAACGCGCAGCTCAAGTTCCTCGACTGGTTCACGGAGCAGCGCTGGGGCGATCGCGTCGCGGTCTGGCCCGGGCCGCCGGTGCGGCTCTCGGAGACGCCGCGCCGGGCGCCCGGCCGGGTCGCCGCCGCCAATGCCGACGCAGCGATCACGGAGACGACGCGATGAATGCGCAACCTCGAAAATTGCCCATGGCCGGCATCCGCATTCTCGATTTCAGCCTGGGCGGCGCGGGTCCGTTCGCGACCAAGGCGCTCGCCGATCACGGCGCCGAGGTGATCAAGGTCGAGACCTCGACCCACTACGATTTCCCGCGCACCATGGCGCCCTATGCCGGCAGGGAGAAGGGGATCAATCGCAGCGCCTATTTCAGCAACCGCAACTCCTCGAAGCTGGGCGTCACCCTCAATCTCAAGACCAGGGACGCGGTTGCGCTGGCGAAGCGGCTGATCCCGACCTGCGACATCATGGTCAACAATTTCCGCGCCGGCGTGCTGGAGCGCGCGGGCCTCGGCTATCAGGAGGCGGCCGAGCTGCGGCCGGACATCATCTACGTCTCGATGCCGCTCCAGGGCACGGGCGGGCCGCAGGCCAATTACGGCGGCGTCGGCCATACCTTGAACGTCCTGGCCGGCATCTACGGGCTGATCGCCTACGAGGACGGGACGGTGGTCGGTCCGGGCACCAACTTCCCCGACCATTCCGTCAATCCCGGTCACGCCCTCGTCGCGATTCTGGCAGCGCTCATCCACCGCGAGAAGACCGGGCGCGGCCAATACATCGAGGTGTCGCAGCTCGAATCGACGGTCACGCTGCTCGGCCCTCATATCCTCGCCTACAGCCTCAACCGCGAAAATCCCGAACCCTCGGGCAATAGCGATCCGGCAGCGGCACCCTATGGCGTGTTTCCGGCCGCCGCCGGGGAATGGCTGGCGCTCTCGGTCGGAAGCGAGGAGCAGTGGCGCGCCCTCGCCGCCTTTGCCGCCGAGGAGGAATGGGCGCGCGATGAGCGCTTCGCCACCCTCGAGGGGAGGAAGCGCTGCGAGGCCGATCTCAACGGCGCGGTTGCCGCCTGGACGCGATCGTTCGATGCGCGCGAGCTCATGAATGCGCTCCAGGGCCGCGGCGTCCCGGCGGGGCTGGTGCAGACGGCGAAGGATCTCGTCGAGCGCGATCCACAGCTCGCCGCGCGCGGCCATCTCGTGACGCTCGATCACGCCGAGATGGGGCCGACCGTCTATAACGGCGTGCCCTATCGCCTGTCGAGGACGCCCGGGCGTCCCCGGCGCGCGGCGCCGCTTCTCGGCGAGCACAACGATCTGGTGTTCCGGGAGATGCTCGGCCTCGGCGAGGAGGAATACGCCCGGATGAAGGCCGCGGACGTTTTCAAATGAGCCTCTCCCGTGTCGCCGCCGTGATCGGGATCGGACACACCGACTGGCCCCAGGATTATGCGCGCGTGCGGCGCGGCGAGAAGCCGTTCGACAGCTATGGCTATGCCGCGGTGGCGCTGCGGCGCGCCATTGCCGATGCCGGCATCGCGCGCGACGACATCGACGGCTTGATCGTCGGCAACATGGCCTATGAGCGCGCCGGCGAGTTGTTCGGCATTTCACCGCGCTGGGGCGGCACGGGCGGCGCGGTCGACGCCGTCGTCCAGGCGGCGATGGCCATCAAGGCCGGGCTCGCCGAGATCGTGGCGCTGGTCTACGGCAACGACCAGCGCTCCGCCGGCGTGCAATATGGCGGGCCGGAGGCCATGGGCGGCGGCATGATGCTGTCCTACGTTTATTTCGCGCCCTGGGGCCTGACCTCGCAGGGCGCGTTGTATGCGCTGATGCAGCGCCGCTACATGGCGCTCCATGGCGCCAGCGAGCGCGATCTGGGGCAGGTCGCGGTGGCGCAACGTGCCTGGGCGGCGGCCAATCCGCTGGCGATCATGACGCGGCCGATCACGCCCGAGGACTACCTTGCCGCCGGCTATATCGCCGAGCCGCTGCGCCTTTACGATTACTGCCTGATCAACGACGGCGGCGTCGCCATCATCGTCGCCGAGGCGGAGCGGGCGCGCCGGCTCTCGCGCCGGGCGGTGCCGATCGAGGCGATCGGTCGCGCCGACATGAACATCGAGGCGACCAGCCTCAAGCCGCGGCTCGTCGATCTCTACCGCCCGGCGCAATTGCGCGCGGCTGAAGCGGTCTACGGCATGGCCGGGCTTGGGCCGAAGGACATTGACGGCGTGCTCATTTACGACAGCTTCTCCTGCCATGTGCCCTTCGCGCTCGAGGGCTTCGGCTTCTGCGGCTATGGCGAGGCCGGCCGCTTCATGGCGGAGACGGGGACCGGGCCGGGCGGCAGGCTGCCCGTGAATTCCCACGGCGGTCATCTGTCCGAAAGCTATATGCAGGGCTGGTCGCATCAGCTCGAAGCCGTGCGGCGCCTGCGCGGCGAGGCGCCGGGCCCGCAATACCGCCGCGCCGAGCACGTCCAATATATCTCCGATGTCGGCGGCAAAGTCTTTTCGCTGATCTACGGGAAGCCGCAATGACCGGCGCGCCCCGTCACTATTCCCCTTACGACGCAAGGATGTGGGAAAGTGTTGCTGCCGGCGCGCTGCACTTGCAGCGCTGTGCCGAATGCGGCCGCTACCGTTTTCCGCCTGGCGCCTGCTGCCCCCAATGCCTCTCGACGAACGCAAGCTGGGAGCCCGTCTCGGGCCGGGGACGCATCCTGTCCTGGACCGTGTTCCACCGCCAGTATCTGCCGGCCTATCCGCCGCCCACGGTCTGCGTCGCGGTGCGCCTTGCCGAGGGGCCGATCTTCATCGGCAATATCGATCCGGCCGAAGCACCGGCGCTGGCGGTCGATGCCGAAGTCGAGATGATCTACGGCACGCACCCCGACGGCTATCCGCTGCCGCGGTTTCGCTTGAAAGGAGATGCGGGATGACACAAGAGCTCAAGGTCTATCCCGAGCCCAAGGCGGTGCTGGGCGAAGGGCCGCTCTGGGATCCGAAGCAAGGCCGGCTCTCCTGGGTCGATGCACACGCCAAGAAGCTGTTCCGCCTCGATCCCGCGAGGGGGACAGCCGAGACCGTCGATCTGCCGCACAATCCCGGCAGTTTTGCCTTGCGGCAGGACGGCGGCCTCTTGATGGCCTATCGCAATCGCCTCGCCCTCATCGACCCGGCGGCAGAAGAACGGCGCGTCATCCCGACGCCGGGGATCGATTTCGCGAGGGAACGGTTCAACGACGGCATCTGCGACCGCCGGGGCCGCTTCTGGGTCGGCACCATGGACCCGAAGCTCAAGGAGCCCGTCGGATCGCTGTTCCGGCTCGATCCCGATCTGAGCCTTAGCAAGATGGCAAGCGGCTTCATCTGCTCCAACGGCATCGCCTTCAGCCCGGACGACCGGATCATCTATCACACCGACACCGGCGCCGGATGTATCGACGCCTATGATTTCGACCTGGCGACCGGCAGCATCGCGAACCGGCGCACCCTTATTCGCTTCGGCCGCGACGAGGGGCGGCCCGACGGCTGCACCATCGATGCCGACGGCCATCTCTGGGTGGCGGCGATCACCGCGGGCAAGGTGGTGCGTGTCGATCCGGGAGGACGCGTCGTCGACACCATCGCGCTCCCGACCATGCGCCCGACCAGCACCATGTTCGGCGGTCCCGATCTTGCGACCCTGTTCATCACCTCGATGCAGCTCGGGCTGAGCCCGGACGAGCTTGCCGCCCAGCCCCATGCCGGTTGTCTCTTCGCGGCCAGATTGCCGGTGCCGGGTCTCGCCGAGCCGCGTTTTGGTGGCTGACCCCGAGGAGCATCGGCAATGACGGACCGCATCGGCTTTATCGGCGTCGGCGCCATGGGTGGCGGCATGGCGCATTGTCTTCTGAAGGCGGGCTTTGCGCTCACCGTCTTCGACATCAACCCGGACGCCGTCGCCCGGTTGAAGGAGGCGGGCGCGGACCTCGCACCGGGACCGGAAGCCGTCGGCGATGCCGCGCCGATCGTCTTCGCCTGCCTGCCGTCGCCGGCGGTGAGCCGCGACGTGGCCGGCGCGGTTGCGCGCGGCCGGATGGTCAATCTCTACGTCGAAAGCTCCACCATCGGCACCGCCGCAATGGCGGCGGTCGAGCAGCCGCTCAAGGGAGCGAATATCGGCCTCGTCGATGCCCCGATCAGCGGCGGGCCGCAGGCGGCACGCGCGGGCACGTTGTCGACGGTCCTCTCCGGCGCCGCCGCCGATATCGACCGGGCGCTGCCGGCGATCCGGAGCTTTGCCCCCCATGTTTTCGTGATCGGTGACCGGCCGGGCCAGGCGCAGATCGCCAAGCTGGTGAACAATCTCCTCTCATCCGCCGGCAAGGTGGTCGCCTTCGAGGGCATGGCGATGGCGATCGCGGCCGGGCTCGATCCGCAGCGCGTCAACGACTTCATCAATGTCAGCACCGGCCGCAACATGGCGACCATGGACGAGTTTCCGTCGCGGCTTCTGCAATTGTTCCGCTCGCGCGGCAAGAAATCGATCGGAACCAAGGATACGGAGCTCTTCATCGAAGAAGCCGAACGCCTTCACGTGCCGGTCTGGACGGCGCCGAGCGTCCTGGCGCTGCACGAGGAGGGAGCGGCCTATGGCATCGAGCCAGACGCGAAACTGCCGCTCTCGCGATTTGTGGCGGCGCTCGAGGCGCTCAAGGCCAAAGGCAAGGGATGACCCGTCTAAGCCTCCGCCGGGGAGCCGCGGGCGTCGCGGCCAACCTTGCCGGCCTTGCCGTGCGGCCGGTTGCGCGCCGGGGCGTCACGCCGGCCGCGTCGCGTCGCGGCCAGCATCCGGCTTTCCTCGAGGCGCAGGCGCTCGGAGGAAGCGTAGAGCCGCTCGAGAATGTCGACGAGCATCGCTTTTTCCTGGCGGCTCAGGGTCTCGATCAGCTTGTTCTGGCGGTCCAGGCGGACCGGCCGGAACGCCTGGACGAAGGCTTCACCCTTCGTCGTCAATTTCCACACGCGGCGGCGCGCATCTTCGGGGTCGACGACCCTCGCCGTGTAGCCGCGCGCCGTCAGCTCGCTCAAGGAGCGGCTGATCAGGGCCTTGTTCATCACGGTGACATCGGCGATGTCCTTCGACACCAGAGCGCCGCGGCTGCCGAGCGTATTGAGGATCTGCACGTGCGGCACACCCAGCCCGTAGGCGCTGAGGTAATAGGCCATCGAGGCTCGCAGCCACGAGCGCGACAGACGATGGATCAGAAAGGAGATCGGACTCTCTGTCGAGCGCAGCGGCATTTTTTGTCTTTCCCCGAAGGAGGCGGCCGCGGCCGCGGCCGTGCTCCTTTCGACAGCGGGCACTATAAACCAAGGGAGGTGTTATGAAGGGCTTGATATTCGGCGGCGACCGCACGGTCGAGTATGTCGAGGTAGAGGATCCCGCGCCCGCGCTGGGAGAGGTCGTGCTGGAGATGAAGGCGTCCGGCATCTGCGGCAGCGACCTTCACATGTATCGCGGACCCAAGGGTATGCGTCTCCTCGGCGTCACCGCGACCGGACCGATCATTGCCGGTCACGAGCCGTGCGGCGTTGTCGTCGCCGTCGGACCGGGCGTCACCCCGCGTCAGGCCAGGATCGGCGACCGGGTCATGGTTCATCATTATTGGGGCTGCGGCGCCTGCTCGCATTGCCGCACCGGCTGGGCCCAAATGTGCGATCAACAACAGCCCATCGTTTACGGGATCGGCGCGCATGGCGGCCACGCCCGGTATCTGAAGGTGCCCGCGGGAACCCTGGTGCCGCTGCCGGACGCGCTGTCGTTTGAAGCGGGAGCCGCGATCTCCTGCGGCACCGGCACCTCCTATGCGGCCCTGCGCCGCCTCGGCGTCGGCGGCGGCGATACGGTCGCTGTGTTTGGCCAGGGCCCCGTGGGCCTGGCGGCGACGCAGCTCGCCGCCGCGATGGGCGCGAGGGTCATCGCCATCGATGTCAGCGCCGAACGGCTCGGCCTCGCGCAATCCTTGGGAGCGGCGGACATCGTCAACGCCGGCGACGGCGATCCCGTTGCCGCGATCCAGGCGCTGACCCATGGCAAGGGCGCCGATCGTGCGCTCGAGGCCTCGGGCGCGGGCAGCGCGCGTGCGGCGGCGGTGAATTCGGTGCGCAGCTGGGGCTCGGTCGCCTTCGTCGGGGTCGGCGGCGAGCCAACGGTCGAGGTCGGCGCCATCATGCGCCGGCAGATCACGGTCTTCGGCTCCTGGACCTTCTCGAATGTCGGCCAGGGCGATTGCGCCCGCTTCATTGCCGATCGCAACATCGCCGCCGATCGCATCTTTACCGACCGCTGGCGCCTCGAGCAGGGCGCGGAGGCCTACCGCAAGGTCGACGAGCAGAAAGGCGGCAAAGGCGTCTTCGTGTTGGGCTGATCCGGTGTCGCGGATGAGATCGTCGCGCCCGGCGGAAATGGTGGCACTGATGCCCAATGCCTGGAAGTCAACGGAATGACAAGAAACCGGAAGCCAACGGCACTTCAAATGAAACCTGTCTCGCCATTCGAAGCCGGGCGGCGCCGCTGCCCCTTTCTGCCGGCGGAATCGGCCCGCGCGCTCCTCGAGGCCGTTTGCGTCGCCTCCGTGATCTTGTTTACCGCCGCTCCGGGTGCCGGGGCGGCGCAAAGCTACCAGCAGGCATACCAGGCTGCTCAACAGTCGATGAGCGACAAAAAATACCCGCAGGCTCGTGACCTCGCCCGGCAGGCAATCGACATCGACGGGTCGCACTGGGAAGCATACAATCTCGCCGGCTCGGCCTCGTTGGATCTGCAAAAGCCGGATGACGCGCTGGGCTACTTTCAGGAAGCGCTGAACCGTGCCCCCGAGCCGGCAAAGGCCGATATCGAGGGCGCCATAGAGGCGTGCCATATCATGATCAGCGCAGCCGGCGGATATGCGGGCGCCATGAGCCGGGTCGGCTACTTGTACGCGACCGGGCAGCACGTGCCGCGAAACGATGCCGAGGCGGTCAACTG
>Ga0123356_10002486_pt1 | contig 19671 bp, 16 predicted proteins | sample TergutEmb28metaG_2_FD_92546 | JGI IMG/M metagenome (GOLD analysis project Ga0123356, IMG submission 92546) | Embiratermes neotenicus P3 segment gut microbial communities from Petit-Saut dam, French Guiana - Emb289 P3 | ecosystem: Host-associated > Arthropoda: Insects > Digestive system > Gut ...
AGCTTGCCTGCCTGCTTCTTCAGCGGGATGCCGAGCCCGTCGAGGCGCCGGCGCGCGTACGCACGGTCGAACTGCCGGTTCAGGTTCTGCGTCAGGTGGATCATGTCGCCCGCCGAGAGGTTCTTGTAGAGCGGCGCGTCCTGAGCCATGAAGGCGATGCCGTCCAGCGCCGTCGGCGAGCCGGCCGGCTTACCGCCGAGCACCGTAACGCTGCCTTCGGTGGGCACTGACAGGCCTGCCAGCAGGTTCATCAGCGTGGACTTGCCCGCTCCGTTGGGGCCGACGAGGCCCACCAGGTGCCCTTCCGGGATCGCGAGGGTGCAGTCGCGCAGCGCCCAGGTCTTCCCGTAGCGCTTGCCCAGTCCCCCGGTCTCGATGACGTTCATGCGGTATCCCCCGCTCGCTCCGGGGCGGCTGTCCGCTCGCTCATGCCAGGTTCCTTGCTTCTGAGCCGGGGACCGCAGAGTCGCTGGAGTCAGCGGCCGCCCCGGTGGCCTTGTAGAAATCCCGCAGCACGCTGGTGAACAGGGCGGCGACCCCGTCCTCGTTGAGCCCGGCCGCGTCGGCAGAGGCGAGCCAGCCGAACAGCGACCGGCGCAGTCCGGCCAGTTCGGGGAGCGCGACCTGGGTCAGGGTGGCCCGGATGAAGGTGCCCTGCCCTGGCCGGCCCTCGGTGAGGCCCTTGGTCTCCAGCTCCTTGTAGGCCTTCAGCACCGTGTTCGGGTTGATGGTCAGCGCCGCGACTACGTCCCTGACCTTCGGCAGCTGGTCACCGGGGTTGAGGTAGCCAAGCCGGAGCGCGTGTTCCACCTGCTGCACGAGCTGCAGGTAGGTCGGCACCCCCGACGACGGATCGAGCCGGAACTCAACCGGGCTTCCCTCTTTATCTATAGTCATAAGACAAGAGTACAGACCTTCCTGCGGCCGTCAAGCAGAAGACACCGAGCCACGATTTGTGTCACCTAAAGTGCTACCATATACATTGAAGGTCACCGGCCGCCTTGGACCCTCGCGAAATGGCAGTCAGGGCACTCTGTAGCACATGTGCTATAGTGGAGGCATGATGACCGTTGGGCTACGCGAACTGCGACAGAACGCATCCGAACTGGTTCGCCGGGTAGAAGCCGGGGAAGAGGTTGAGATCACCGTGGCCGGTCGTCCTGGCGCGCGACTCGTTCCCGTTCGTCCTCGCGCGTGGCGCACCTATGAAGAGATCGCCGACCTCTTCAGAGGGCGTCCTGACCCAGACTGGCAGGCCGACCGCGATCGTGTCGACCAACTGCTCCGTGACCCGTGGGCGGATGCATGAGAGCACTGCTCGACACAAGCATCGTGATCGCCAGCGATGTGGCCGCATTGGAGGGGGAACTCGCCATCAGTGCAGTCACTCTCGCCGAACTGCACTTCGGTGTCCTGGTAGCCAGAGACAGCGACACGCGAGCCGAACGGCTGCAACGCCTAAGCTTGCTGCAGCGGCGATTTGACGCACTACCACTCGATGAGGCGGTCGCCGCTAGCTACGGAGCGATCGCGGCAGCGGTTGTCGAGGCCGGGCGGCAGCCTAGGGCGCGGGCCATGGATCTGCTCATCGCCGCAACCGCGCACGCGCACTCGGCGCGCTTGTATACCCGCAACCCAGGCGACTTCATTGGCGCAGACAAGTACATCGAAGTCGTGGCCGCCTGACTTGTGAGGCCTTACCCGCGCCCGGCTACTAGCCGGTTCCGTCGGCGATGCGTTCCAGGATGCGGAGTGAGCCTTCGCGGCGGACCTCGGTGAAGGCGCCGGAAGCGAGAGCACGCTGGTAGATCTTGAACGGGGCCTGGCCGCCGTCGGCCGGGTCGGGGAAGACGTCGTGGATGGCGAGCGCACCGCTGAGAGCCACCCACGGCGCCCAGCCCTCGTAGTCCCAGTGGGCGGCGGCTTCGGTGTGGCCGCCGTCGATGAACAGCATGCCGAGCGGCGTGCGCCACAGCCGCGCCACGTCGGCGGACCTGCCCACGATCGCCACTACGTCATCCTCTACGCCGGCTGCCGCGAGTGTGGCCCGCAGCCGGGGCAGCGTGTCGATCCGGCCGGTCACCCGGTCCACGAGTGCGGGGTCGTGATACTCCCAGCCCGGCTGGTGCTCCTCCGAGCCGCGGTGGTGGTCCACGGTCACCACCTGCTGCCTGATACCCGCCGCCCGGGCGGCCCGGACCCCGGCAGCTAGGTAGATCGCCGACTTGCCGCAGTAGCTGCCCACCTCGAGCACCGGCCCGACCGCGGCATAGGCCTCCGCCGTCTCGCACAGCACCAGTCCCTCGGCCTCCGGCATGAACCCGGTGGCCGCTTCCGCCGCCAGCTTCAGCTCCGCATCCACGCAGGCACCATAACGCTTCGCGGACGCTAGAGGGGTACAGGTTCTTGTTCGCCGGGCCGACGCGGGCGGGTGGCATGCCCCGAGCCCGGAGGCCGGGTCGGCCACCGAATCGAGCCAACCTGGCTATTGGTGAACAATCGCTGGAAAACTATTGCGCCGCGCTTGGTTACTGGCTAGTAATTAACTAGCGGCGGCGTCCGCTGCCGGCCAGCTGGGAGGCGCGCGTGAGCACCTACGACATGTACACGTCTCCGGTCGCCGCGGGCACCTGGAACCTGCCCGCCGCGGGCGAGACCCGTTTCTCCTGGGAGTACGGCAATGGGCGGCAGCGGCTGCTCGACCTGTACCAGCGCGGCAAGGACAAGCAGTGGGACGCGGTCAAGCGGATCGACTGGGACCAGCCGGTTAACCCGTTCGACGTCATGGAGTCCGGCGACGAGGTCGTCCCGATCTACGGTTCACGGCAGTGGGAGAAACTGAACCAGGCCGAGCGGGATGAGGTAGGACACCACCTGTCCTCCTGGCTGTTCAGCCAGTTCCTGCACGGCGAGCAGGGTGCGCTGACCGTGGCGGCACGCATCGTCGAGTCCGTGCCCGACATGGACTCGAAGTTCTACGCGGCTACCCAGGCGATGGACGAGGCGCGGCACGTCGAGGTGTTCTCCCGGTTCCTCAAGGAGAAGATCGGCCTGTTCTACCCGGTCAACGACGACCTGGCCAAGCTGCTCGCGGACGCGCTCGGTGACGGCCGCTGGGACATGCCGTACCTGGGCATGCAGGTGCTGATCGAGGGACTGGCGCTCGCCGCCTTCGGCGTGCACCGGGATATCGCCGCCAACCCGCTGGTCAAGCAGCTCCTCGCGTACGTCATGCAGGACGAGGCACGACACGTGGCGTTCGGCCGGCTGGCGCTGCGCGACTACTACGCGGAGCTCAGCTCTGCCGAGCTCGCGGACCGCGAGGAGTTCGTGGTCGAAGGCTGCCACCTGATGCGCAACCGATTCATCGCGCGCGAGGTGTGGGAGCGGCTCGACTTTGATGTCGAGGAGTGCGTCGAGTTCACCGACCGCTCCCCCGTTCAGCAGGCGTTCCGCAACTTCCTGTTCAGCCGGATCGTGCCCTGCGTGAAGGACATCGGCCTGTGGGGCCCGAAGGTCCAGCAGGCCTACGTCGACCTTGGCGTTATCGACGCCGCGTCGAGCGACCTGGAGGCGCTGATGCGCGACGACGAGGAAACTGCCGACCGCCTGGAGCGCGAGCACGCCGCGGAGCTAGCGGCCCGCAGGCACGAGGTGGACAGCGCGATCGCGTCCGGCACCGAGTAGGGACGGGGCCTGGCGAGAACCGGGCGAGGCCTGGAATCCATCCCGCTGAGGCGCCTAGAACCGGTTAAGCAGCGCGAGGGAAACCCGTGCCGAGGGGCGGGAGACCAGCTCGGACAGCGTGATCTCACTGCGGCACATCTTCACGAAGGCACGCCAGCCCTTCGGGTTGGACAGACCGCGGTGGAAGGTGCCGGTATGCCGGGTGAACGCGCTCAGCAGAGTCCGGCCGGCCCGCATGTCGGGGACCAGGGTGGCGTTGATCGCCGCCAGGTAACCGCCGAGGTCGCCCTTGGCGGCGTACTCGCCCGCCAGGGCGCCGGACCGGAGCGCGAAGCTGATGCCTTCGCGAGTCCACGGGTCGAGCAGGCCCGCGGCGTCGCCCGCCAGGATCACCCGGCCCTTGCGCAGCGGTGAGTCGTCGGTGCGGCAGCGGGTGAGGTGGCCGGAATCCTGCACCGCCGGATAGCCGGACAGGCCGAGCCGGCTGGTGAACTCGCGGAGGTATGCCTTCGTCGCATCCCCCTGGCCACGCGCCGCGATGACGCCGACGGTGAGACGGTCGCCCTTCGGGAAGACCCAGCCGTAGGAGGCGGGGATCGCGCCCCAGTCGAGCAGCACCCTGCCCGCCCACTGCCGCTGAACCGGCTCCGGCACCGCGATCTCAACCTCGAGGCCGAGGTCCACCTGGGCGAATTCCGCGCCAACGTGGCGGGCGGTGATGCCGGAAGAACCGTCTGCGCCGATGACCACCTTCGCGGTGACCTCGGAGCCGTCGGCGAGCCGCACGGTCGCGTGCGCGTCTGCCTGGCCGATGGCGCGAGCCTGGGCCCGCTGCCTGATCACCGCACCGTCGTCCGCCGCTCGCTTGAGCAGGGCCGCATCGAACTCATCGCGCATGACCATGGCGAGCAGCGGCTCGCGCTCGGAGCGGGTGAACTCCTGCCCGCCGCGCAGGGTCACAGTCGCGGAGCGGATCTGGTCCCGGGCGGGCACCGCGATCAGGCCGCGTGCGGCCGCACGTGACGCCCCGATCAGACCTCCGCCGCAGGTCTTGTACCTGGGGTGCTCGGCTCGCTCGAGGACGATCGTCCGCGCCCCGCGGGCGGCGGCGACGCTCGCGGCGGCCAGCCCGGCCGGCCCGGCACCGACGATGGCCACATCCCATTCAGCATGTTCCCGCACACCAGAAGACTAGGAGATAGCTGCGCCAGGGTAGTGAAGCACCTCGACGCGATGTCCCAGGGTCGGCGCGTGCGCCTTCGTCGGTGAGCAGAGTTATGCGCGGTGCTTCCGCGAACGCCGCATACGTGGCATCGCATGCTGCACAACGCATGCGCGCACGTCACGCGCCCAGGTAAGCGAGGACGGCAAGAACGCGGCGGTTGTCGTCGTCTGAGACGGCGAGATCGAGCTTGGCGAAGATGGACGCCGTATGCTTGCCGACCGCCTTCTCGGTGACGAACAGCTTCGCGGCGATCGCGGCGTTCGAGCGGCCCTCGGCCATCAGAGCGAGCACCTCGCGCTCGCGGGGCGTGAGCGCGGCGAGCGGTCCCGATCGCGAGCGCTTGGCCATCAGCAGGGAGATGACCTCGGGATCGAGCACCGTCCCGCCGGCCGCGACGTCGCGGATCGCTTCGGTGAACGCCGCGTCGCTGAACACGCGGTCCTTGAGCAGGTAGCCGACGCCGCCGCCCTGGTCGGCGAGGAGCTCGCGGGCGTAGAGCTGCTCCACGTACTGGGAGAGCACGAGGACCGGCAGGCCCGGGCAGTTCCGGCGCGCCTCGATCGCCACCCGCAACCCGTCATCGGTGAACGACGGCGGGAGCCGGACATCGACGATGCCGACGTCCGGCTTCAGCTCGGTCAGCGCTCGCAGCAGTTCCGGGGCGGACCCGACGGCTGCCGCAACCTCGAACCCGTGCGCTTCGAGCAGCCGGACCAGGCCCTCCCTCAGGAGGAAGAGGTCTTCGCCGATGACAACACGCACGGAACCTCGATCGCGACGATGGTTGGCCCGCCAACTGGGCTGCTCACCGCAAGGATGCCATCGAAGGCGGCGAGCCGCCGCTCCACCCCGGCGAGGCCGGTGCCGAGCGACGGGTCGGCGCCGCCGTGGCCGTCGTCGGTGACCAGTGCGCGCACTATGTCCCCGGCGTACGCGACCTGCACCTGCACCGCGGTGGCCCCGGCATGCACCACGGCATTGGTGATGGCCTCCGCGATCCCGAAGTACACGGCCGCCGCCACCGGCATCTGCGGTTCCTCCGGCACGACCACGTCCACGTCCACCGGCAGCGGGGTGTCGAGGGCGAGGGCGCGAACCGCGTCGGCGAGCCCCCGGTCGGCCAGCACGGGCGGGTAGATGCCGCGCACCAGGTCGCGCAGGTCGGCCAGCGCCCGTGAGGAAGTCTCGCGGGCCTCGGCGACCAGCGCGAGCGCGGCGTCCGGGCTGGTGGGCATCAGCTGCTCGGCAGCGCGCAACGACATGCCAACCGCGACCAGCCGGGCCTGGGCGCCGTCGTGCAGGTCGCGCTCGATCCGGCGCAGTTCCGCGATCGCAACCTCAGAGGCATCGACGCGGGTCTTGGTGAGCCGGTCGACCCGGTGCTCAAGCGCGCGTGCTCGCGTCGCGAGTTCGGCATCCGCGCCCCAGGTCCGCAGCCTGGGCGCAAGCACCCCGGCGAAAACGAGAAACGCAACGCCCTGCACCCCGGCCAGCATGGCGGTGGTCCCGTTGTTCAGCGCCACCGCGCCGTAGAACAAGGTCTCGGCGGATTCCGCGATCGGGTGCGGCCCGGGGGCCAGCAGCTGCTGCCCCGCGATGAGCGCGCCGAAAAGCCCGAAGACGGCGATCGCGACCACCGCGAGCGTCACGGCGGCCCGCGGCAGGGCGATCACGAGCGCAACGGCGACGACGATGAGGAGTACCGCCGTGACCTGGGCGGGGGCCTGCCCGTTGAACCAGAGCTGCTCGCTGATCAGCTCCTCCCAGAGGAGGATCGCTGGCAGCAGCAAGAGGGCCGGCACCGTCCTCGGCTGGCCATCCGTGCCGCGCAACTGTGCGATGGCGGTGCGCACCGCGCCGCAACCGGGACCGCCGGTCAGCACGAGCAGCCAGACGCTGCCGACGAGGCTTGCCGCGACTTCCAGAAGCAGCCACATGGCGTCCTTGTCGGCTGTCCCCATATTCCCGGCTATCCCCACGTGCAACACGCCGAAGGTGAACGACGGAGCTTCCAGCCACACCAGGGAATGCAGCCTCAACAGGCCTCCGACGGCGTACCCGAGCAGGGCGAACGGAACTAGCCTGGCGCTCTCGGCGGGGGCGAACAGCGCGAGGGCCACTGCCAGGCTGACGAGCAGCGCCGCGAAGAGCGCGATGATGTTGAACAGGCCGAGCATGCCGACCGCTATCAGCGGCAGCAGCAGCCCAAGCCAGTGCGCGCTCAGCCGCCGCTGCCACGTCGTCCGCAGGCCGCCAGATGTCGTCATGCGATCCATCCTGGTCATCAGGCCACCCCGCCGCCATGGGCCTAGGCCTACTGCTGGCGCGCAGCCTCGGTCCGTTCCGCCAGACCCGTCTTTTCTGCTCAGTCTGCGAGGACCCGCAGGCGGCTGACGGCCTCGGTGAGCACTTCGGGGCGCTTGCAGAACGCAAACCGGACCAGGGTGCGGCCGAGGTCCGGGTTGTCCTCGTAGAAGACCGCGCTCGGGATGGCGACGACGCCCGCCCGGTCCGGCAGGGACAGGCAGAATTCCACGCCGTCCTTCTCGCCCAGCGGGGCGATGTCGGTGGTGATGAAGTAGGTGCCGTCCGGCTGGTAGACCTCAAAGCCGATCTCCCGCAGGCCGCTCGCGAGCAGGTCGCGGCGGTCCCTGAGATCGGCGGCCATCCTCGCGAAGTAGCTATCTGGCAGGTCGAGGGCTTGCGCGATCGCGTACTGGAACGGGCCGCTGCTGACGAACGTCAGGAACTGCTTGGTCGTGCGAACCGCGCCGACCAGGTCCGGGGTGCCGGTGGCCCAGCCGACCTTCCAGCCCGTGAAGGAGAAGGTCTTGCCCGCGGAGCCGACCGAGACCACCCGGCCGCGCATGCCGGGGATGGTCGCGAACGGGATGTGCTCGCGGTCGAAGGTCAGGTGCTCGTATGCCTCGTCGGTGATTACCAGCAGGTCGCGGTCGATCACGATGCGGGCAATCGCCTCGGTCTCCGCGCGGGTGAGGACCATCCCGGTGGGGTTATGCGGGCTGTTCAGCAGGAGCAGCCGGGTCTTGCTGCTGAGGAGAGATTCGAGCTCGTCCAGGTCGGGGCGGAAGTCCGGCGCGCGCAGCGTGAGCGGGACGCGGGTCGCGCCTGCCATTGCGATGTTCGCCACGTAGGAGTCGTAGTAGGGCTCGAACGCGATCACCTCGTCGCCTGGCTCCAGGAGCGCGAGCAGGGCGGCCGCGATCGCTTCGGTGGCACCCGCGGTGATCAGCACCTCGGTGTCCGCGTCGTATTCAAGACCGTAGAACCGGCGCTGGTGGCGCCCGACGGCGGCCCGCAGCTCGGGGATGCCAGTGGCGGGCGGGTACTGGTTGCCGCGTCCGGCAAGGACTGCGTCGGCTGCGGCTTGCGCGATGGCGGGCGGGCCGTCCACGTCAGGGAACCCCTGGCCGAGGTTGATCGACTTGGTGGCGACAGCGCGGGCGGACATCTCGCCGAAGATCGAGTTGCCGAGACCGGCCAGGCGGGCGTTGAGCAAGGGACGCGTCACCAGATCAGGTTAGAGCGATCCGGACTATGGTGATCGGGTGCGTATCGCGTTGTGCCAGCTTCCGGTGAGCTCCGATCCCATGGTGAACCTGTCGCGGGTGCGCGACGCGCTCGGCGATGCGGCGCGCGACGGCGCGGAGCTCGCCGTGTTCCCGGAGGCCACGCTCGTCCGCTTCGGGTCGCCGCTGCGGGCGCGGGCGGAGAAGCTTGACGGCCCGTTCTGCTCCGGCGTCGCGCAGGCATGCGGGGCGGCCGGGGTGGCCGCGATCGTCGGGGTCTTCGAGCCGGCGCCGGACGACCGGGTTTTCAACACCGCCGTCGTGTTCTCCGCGGCCGGCGAGCTGGTGGCGTCGTACCGGAAACTGCACCTGTTCGACGCGTTCAGTCAGCGAGAGTCGGACCTCGTCGCGCCGGGTTCTGAAGTGGTCGTCACGGAACTCGCGGGCACCAGGGTGGGCGTGCAGATCTGCTACGACATCCGGTTTCCCGAGCTGACCCGTGCGCTCGCGGTCGGCGGTGCATCGCTCGTGACGGTGAGCGCCGCCTGGCAGGCGGGGCTGTTCAAGGAGGAGCACTGGGTCACGCTGCTGCGCGCCCGGGCGATCGAGAACACGGTATGGATCGCCGCCGCCGGACAGGTGCCCGACCCGGAGGAGAAGCCGACCCGCGCGCCGACCGGCATCGGCCGGTCCATGCTCATCGACCCCCTCGGCGTGGTCCGGGCTGACCTCGGGCCGGCGGCTGGCATCGTCGTCGTGGACGCGGACATGTCGCTTGTCGGCACGGTCAGGGAGACGCTGCCGTCGCTGGCCAACCGCCGCAAGGACATCGCCTGGAAGGACTGACCGGCCAAACCGCCAATCCAGGACAGACCGGCCCGGTCGGCGTGCGGTCCCAAGGATGATGGAACTGTCTTCCGGCGCAACGTCCGCCTAGACCCAACTAGGCCTTCCGGGCGACCTGGAACGGGGCGAAGGACTGGGCGGTCGCCATCAACTCGATCGTGTTCACGTTGACGTGCTGCGGCACGGACGCCGCCCAGTGGATGGCCTCGGCGATGTCGTCCGCGGTCATCGGCTGCATCCCCGTGTAGACCGCGTCGGCCTTTTCCCTGTCGCCGCTGAACCGGACGAGCGAGAACTCGGTGTCGGCCATGCCTGGCTCGACACAGGTCACGCGCACGCCGCTGCCGTGCAAGTCGCTGCGCAGGTTGAGGCTGAACTGGTGCACGAACGCCTTCGTGCCGCCGTAGACGTTCCCGCCCGGATACGGGTAGCTGCCCGCTACCGAACCGAGGTTGATAACGTGCCCGCGGCCGCGGGCGACCATGCCGGGGAGAACTGCCCGGGTCACGTAAACGAGGCCCTTGCAGTTGGTGTCAATCATCTGATCCCAGTCGTCCAGGTCGGCGTCCTGGGCAGGGCCAAGGCCCAGCGCGAGACCGGCGTTGTTCACCAGCACGTCGATTGCGGCGAACTCAGCGGGCAGCGACTCAACGGCCGCGGCGACCTCCGCCCGGTCCCTGACGTCCAGGGTCAGCGGCAGGGCCTGCGAGCCGAGTTCCGCGGCGAGGTCCTTGATCCGCTCCGCGCGCCGCGCGGCGATGATCACGCGCGCCCCGTCGGCCGCGAACCGCCGCGCGGTAGCCGCACCGAACCCGCTGCTCGCCCCGGTGACAAAAACGGTAGTGGTCATAACGGACCCATGTTAAAGCTCTCACCCCAGCCACGGCGGGGCGGCGCGCATTTTGTGTCGCGGCTTCCTGGGGCAATGAGGATGACGTTCCGTCATCCTGGTCGCGCGGGCGGCGACCCCCTGCGGGCGGCTCAGTAGCGGACTGGGGACGACCAGATTGTTGCCTGCTGCGGGGTGCCGGGCTTGCCGGTGGTGAAGCCGACGCCGGTCAGCTCGGCGCCCTCAGACGTGAGCGCGGTGATCGCCTGCGCGCTGGCACCCGAGAGCCCGGTGCCCTGCGGAGTGGCGGCCGTCCACGAACCGCCAGGAATCGCGGTGGCCGGCAGGGTCCAGACGACCACGTCCGAGCCGCCGGCCACCGGGTAGGTGCCGGTGGCGGTGAAACCGCTGCCAGCGGCGGTCAGTGCTGTCACCGTGGCGGTGCCGGCACCGGAAACCGGCACCGGGAGAGCGGCCTGCGTCCAGCTGGCGCCGGCGTTCGCGGAGATCTCGGCGAACGGCCAGCGCTGCCCGGCCGCGGAGACCGCGCTGCCGACCGCCACCACGTCGGTGCCGCTGGCGGCCACGGATGTCAGGGTGGCCCGCGCCGCGCCCGCGGGCAGCGGCAGCACCGACAGCTGCCAGGACCGTCCGGCGGCGGACACCCAGGTTGCCGGGTTGGCGCCCGCGCCGCCGGCCGCGGCGTAGCCCCGTCCCGTCGCGGCGACGGCGCTCATCTCCGACTGCTGGCCTCCGGGCGCCTGGGCGACCACCGCCCGGCGCCACCCGGTCAGGCCCGGTGCGTACGAGGCGGTCGCGTCCTGACCCCGATGACCGACAATCACGTACCCGGCCGATCCGGCGGCCGCACCGGAGGCGATGGCCCCCGGCGCGGGAGCGCCACTCTCTCTGGTCCATATCGTGCCCGTGGGGGAGCCGACCACCACCTTGCCGCCAACGGCAAGCCAGCCGGCCGCGCCGTGCGCCACTGAGGTCAGCTCATCGGTCCCGGCGGCGCCGGACAGGGGAGCCTTCGCCGCGCGCCGCCAGCCGGACCCGCCGTCACCGGAAACCCAGAGCGCCGGACCGCCTGCCGCGCTCCCCGCGACCGCTTCGTCCGCGCCGGACGCCGCGATGGCACTGAGGACCACGGGCGTGGCCGGCGTGGCTCCGGTGAAGTCCCCGGCAGCGAGGCGGGCGGGCGGGAACCCGGCCGCGAGCGCGGACGGGGCAGAGCCGCCCTGACCACCGCCCCCGGTGATGACGACCACGGCGATCCCGACCGATACCGCGGCGAGGATCGGCAGAGCGAGGCTCAGCAGCCAGTTCCTGGCACGCATCACGCCAAGCACCCGGGACGGCAGGCTTGGAAGTTCCGGGTCGGCAGGCCGGTCCCTGCCGGGCCTGGGGGCGGGCGGCCTCGGCCGGTAGGCCGGAGCCGGGGGCCGCCCATCGAACGAGTCCTCAATCGGGCGTCGACCACTAAACGAGTCCGTGGGGCGGCCTGTAAAGCCGCGGGGACCGCGGGCCGGACCGCGCGGCACCTCGAACTCGTAGCCGGGAACGTCGCCTCTGTTCATTCATGCTGAGAGTACCGCCCAGGCGCTCTCAGCCGGGGGCAAACCGTGGTACACCAGGGACCCGGCAGGCACCTCGCAGGTGACTGAAACCACACCTGTGACCGTGACCACCGGCATGCCATCAACCTCTCGCCTCCGCAGCCGGCAGGTAACCTGGTAAGCGGGAGTTAGTCAACTACGTCCAATTTCTTCTTTCGGAAGAAGGCGATGTCCGCCGTGTCTTCTGAGTCGCCGCTCGCCGCCGCGGATCTCAGCGCAAAATCAGCAACCCGCTCGTCAGACTTCGGCCCGAACGAGTGGCTGGTCGATGAGCTGTACCAGAGATATCTGGCCGATCCAGGCTCGGTTGACAAGGCGTGGTGGTCGTTCTTCGCCGACTACCGACCCGTGCGCACCAATGGCACCGGGTCGCAGCCGGTGCTGACCCCGGCCGACGAGGCCCGTTACGCTCAGGCCAGCCAGGCCGCGCAGGCCCAGGCTCCGGCGAAGCCCGCCGCCCCGCCTGCACCCGCCCAGCCCGCGCCCGCCCAGGCGACGCCCACCGCATCGGCCGCGCCCGCCACCCCGCCGCCCGGCGACGCCGACGTGAACAGGCTGCGCGGCGCCGCGGCCCGCACCGCGCAGAACATGGCGGCCAGCCTCAGCGTGCCCACCGCCACCAGCGTCCGCGCTGTGCCAGCCAAGCTGCTGATTGACAACCGGATCGTCATCAACAACAACCTGCAGCGTGGCCGGGGCGGAAAGATCTCCTTCACCCACCTCATCGGCTACGCGGTTGTCCAGGCGCTGAAGGCGCTGCCGGAGATGAACGCCGCATACGCCGAGGAAGACGGCAAGCCGGTCCTCGCCGCGCCGCACCACGTGAACCTCGGCCTGGCGATTGACCTTAAGGCGAAGGACGGATCCCGCCAGCTTCTGGTGCCTAACATCAAGGGCGCCGATGAGATGGACTTCCGCCAGTTCTGGACCGAATACGAGGACTTGATCCGCAAGGCGCGCAGCGGCAAGCTGACGGTCGCCGACTTCCAGGGCACCACGATCTCGCTGACCAACCCCGGGACGATCGGCACCGAGCACTCCGTGCCGCGGCTCATGCCCGGCCAGGGCACCATCGTCGGCGTCGGCGCCATGGAGTACCCCGCGGCCTACCAGGGTGCCAGCGAGGAGACTATGGCCAGGCTGGCCATCAGCAAGACGGTCACGCTTACCTCCACCTACGACCACCGGATCATCCAGGGCGCGCAGTCCGGCGACTTCCTGCGGATCATCCACCAGCTGCTGCTCGGCGAGGACGGCTTCTACGACAAGATCTTCGAGAGCCTGCGCATCCCGTACGAGCCGGTCCGCTGGGTTAAGGACTTCCCCTACGGGCACGAGGACGACGTCGCCCGGTCCGCCCGGGTGCAGGAGCTGATCCACGCCTACCGGGTCCGCGGGCACCTCATGGCGGACACCAACCCGCTGGAGATCGTTCAGCGCAAGCATGAAGACCTGGACATCATCCGGCATGGACTGACGCTGTGGGACCTGGAGCGCGAGTTCGCAACCGGCGGGTTCGGCGGCAAGCCGATCATGCGGCTGCGGGAGATCCTCGGCGTGCTGCGCGACTCCTACTGCCGGACGGTCGGCATCGAGTACATGCACATCCAGGACCCGGAAGAGCGCCAGTGGATCCAGTCGCACGTCGAGGTCCCGCCGGTCCGTGCCGAACACGACGAGCAGGTCCGCATCCTTGGCCGGCTGAACATCGCCGAGGCGTTTGAGACCTTCCTGCAGACAAAGTACGTCGGGCAGAAGCGGTTCTCCCTTGAGGGCGGCGAGTCGCTGATCCCGCTGCTGGACGCTGTGATCAGCGAGGCCGCCGACGGGAACCTCGATGAGGCCGTGATCGGCATGGCGCACCGCGGCCGGCTCAACGTGCTCGCGAACATCGTCGGCAAGTCCTACGGCCAGATCTTCAAGGAGTTCGAGGGCAACCTCGACCCGAAGTCCACCCAGGGCTCCGGCGACGTGAAGTACCACCTCGGCGCCGAGGGTGTCTACATCGCCGCAAGCGGCAACCGGATCCGCACCAGCCTGGTCGCCAACCCGAGCCACCTCGAGGCCGGTGACCCGGTGACCGAGGGCGTGGTCCGCGCCAAGCAGGACGGGCTCGACATGGGCGAGGACGGTTTCACCGTGCTGCCGGTGCTCATCCACGGTGACGCCGCGTTCGCCGGCCAGGGTGTGGTGGCCGAGACCCTCAACCTGTCGCAGCTGCGCGGCTACCGCACCGGCGGCACGGTGCACATCGTGGTGAACAACCAGGTCGGCTTCACTACCTCGCCGCAGTACTCGCGGTCGTCCGTCTACGCCACCGACGTGGCGCGGATGATCCAGGCGCCGATCTTCCACGTGAACGGCGATGACCCCGAGGCGGTCGCCCGCGTCGGCAAGATGGCCTTCGCCTACCGCGAGGAGTTCCGCAAGGACGTCGTCATCGACATGGTCTGCTATCGGCGCCGCGGCCACAACGAGGGCGACAACCCGAGCTTCACCCAGCCGCTGATGTACGACCAGATCGAAGCCCGGCGTTCGGTGCGCAAGCTTTACACCGAATCGCTCATCGCCCGCGGCGACATCACGATGGAGGAGGCCGAGGAGGCGCTGCGCGACTACCAGCAGCAGCTGGAGCGCGCGTTCACCGAGACCAGGGACGCGGCGGAGCTCCCGCCGCAGCCGGGCACGGTGCTGAAGCCGGAAACCGGCGACCGGCCGGTCAACCACGCGGCCGTGCCGACCGCGATCACGCTGGACGCGGTGAAGCAGATCATCGACACCCAGGTGTCCATCCCGGACGGGTTCACCGTCCACCCGAGGCTCAAGCCGCAGCTGGACCGGCGCGCGACGATGGTCAGCGAGGACACCGTCGACTGGGCGACCGGTGAGCTGCTCGCCATCGGCGCGCTGCTGCAGGACGGGCGCCCGGTACGGCTGGTAGGCCAGGACACCAGGCGCGGGACGTTCGGCCAGCGGCACTCGGTGCTCGTCGACCGGAACACCGGCGCGGAGTACACCCCGCTGAAGAGGCTCGACAACGGCAAGGCGCGGCTGTTCGTCTACGACTCGCTGCTGTCTGAGTTCGCCGCCCTGGGCTTCGAGTACGGCTACTCGGTGGCCCGGCCGGAGGCGCTCGTCATGTGGGAGGCGCAGTTCGGCGACTTCGTGAACGGCGCGCAGACGATCATCGACGAGTTCATCAGCTCAGGCGAGCAGAAGTGGGGCCAGAAGTCGGGCGTCGTGCTGCTGCTCCCGCACGGCTTCGAGGGCCAAGGCCCAGACCACTCCTCGGCGCGCATCGAGCGGTTCCTGTCGCTGTGCGCGCAGGACAACATGACCGTCGCGCTGCCCACCACGCCGGCCAACTACTTCCACCTGCTCCGCTGGCAGGCGCTGTCGAACCGGCACAAGCCGCTGATCGTCTTCACCCCGAAGTCGCTGCTGCGGCTCAAGGCGGCGACCTCAGCGACCGCCGACTTCACGAACGGCGCCTTCCGGCCGCTGATCGGCGAGCCCGCGTCGTTCGACACTTCGGCGGTCCGCCGCGTGGTGCTCTGCTCCGGGAAGTTCTACTACGACCTGGCCGATTACCGCGCCAAGACCGGCGCGAATTCCACGGCCATCGTGCGGGTCGAGCGGCTGTACCCGATTCCGCTCGATGAACTGCGCGCCGAACTCGCCAGGTACCCGGCCGGCACGGAACTTGTCTGGGCCCAGGAGGAGCCGGAGAACCAGGGCGGCTGGCCGCGGATGGCACTGCACCTGCCCCAGTTGCTGGGCCGTCAGCTCATGCTGGTCTCGCTGCCCGCGAGTTCGGCCCCGGCGTATGGCTCGGCGAAGGTGCACGCCAGCACGCACCGTGAACTAATTGAGAGGGCTATCCCAACGGAGGGTTAGCGATGTACTTCACCGACGCGGGGATCGAGGAACTCGACGACCGCCGCGGCGATGAGCAGGTCACGATGGCCTGGCTCGCCGAGCGGCTACGCGACTTCGTCGATCTCAACCCGGAGTTCGAGACGGCGGTGGACCGTCTCGCGTCGTGGCTGGCGCGACTCGACTCGGATTCCGACGGCGATGACGGCGAAGACGCTGCTGACGAGGAGTAGGGTCGGCGCAGCGGACGAGGAGTAAGAACAAGGCCATCCTCCGGAACGGTCCCGCGGCTCCGGCTAGACGCGATACATCTTGACTTTCGGGTGACACGATATATCGTCGTTACTGGACGATGACTCGCTCCGGAGGATGCCATGCCACGCTGGACCGTAGACTCGCCGACCAGGCTCGACTTCGACGACGTCACAGCGCTGAAGGTCCGCCTTATCGGCGGGACCGTCGCGGTACTGGCTTCCGACGAGCAGCCCTCGCTCGTGGTGAGCGAACTATCGGGGCGCCCGCTGCAGGTCAGCTACGAGGATGCGAACGGGACGCTGACGGTCAGCTACGAGTCGCTGACCTGGGATGGACTGCTCGGCTTCCTCAAGCCGCGGCACGATGTGGCAGAAGTCACCATCTCGGTCCCGGCCGACTGCGCCATCCAGCTCGGCGTGCTCAGCGCGTCTGCGGTGGTGTCCGGGCTTGGCTCCGGGGCATCGGTCAAGGCCATGTCGGGCGACATCACGCTCGACGGGGTCACCGGGGACGTGGACGCGGAGACGATGTCGGGTGAGCTCGCGGCCCGCGACCTGGCGGGCAGTGTGCACTTCAAATCCATGTCGGGCCCGCTCGCGCTGGCCAGCGGGTGCCTGGACGGCCTGCACGCGACCACGATGAGCGGTCAGATCGCGGCCGATTTCGCGTTGGGCGAGGGGGGCCAGGTGCGGGTCTCCACGATGTCCGGCGACGTGACGCTACGGCTCCCGGCGGAAAGCCACGCCGAGGTACGCCTGCAGTCCACGTCGGGCGCGGTCAGAAGCGAATTCGACTCGCTCGGGACGTTTCAGGCGCCTGCCTCACGTACCGTAAGCGGTAACGTAGGCGCAGGTACCGGGCGCGTATCCGTGACCACGATGTCCGGTTCGGTCACGCTGCTGCGACGAGCGCCGGTAGAGATGGAGAGCAAGACCCTATGACCCCGGTATTTCGTCATGGACGGCTCCGGCTGTACCTGCTGCGCCTGCTCGACGAGGAGCCCAGGCACGGCTATGAGGTGATCCGGCTGCTGCGGGACCGGTTCATGGGCGTCTACGCACCCTCCCCGGGCACGATCTACCCTCGGCTCGCCCGGCTCGAAGAGGAAGGCCTCGTCACTCACGACGAGGAGAACGGCCGCAAGGTCTACCGCATCACCGAGGCGGGCCGCGAGGAACTGCGCAACCGTGGCGACGAACTCGACGAGCTGGAGGAGGAACTGTCCGCCTCCGTGAGCGACATCGTCCGCGAGGTCCGCGAGGACGTCAGGGACACCGTCCGGAGCCTGCGCGAGGAGCTGACCCGGGCGGCCCGCGAGATGCGCGGCGCGGAACGCGACGCTCGTGACCAGGCTAGGGAACAGGCCAGGCAGGCTCGCGAACAGGCCCGTGAAGCCGCCGAAGCGGCCCGCGAGCGCGCCCGGCAGGCTCGCGAAGAAGCCCGTCAGGCCCGGGAGGACACCCAGCGGCACGCGCACAGCCTGCGTGAGCACGCCTCCCGGCTGCGCGAGGACACCCGCGACCAGTGGGGCAACTGGGGCAACTGGGCCGAGTGGAGCCACTGGACCGACTGGCAGGCCCGCACCGGCTGGCCAGGCCCGCATGACATGTCAGCCCTCCGCGACTTCGAGCGGCTGGCCAGGGACTTCGTGACCGACCTCCGCTCGGCGGCCTGGGACTCCGGCACCATCCTCGGGACCGAGGTGATCCCCGCCCTGCGCGACATCCTCGAGGACACCCTCGACCGGATCCGCACCGAGGTCTTCGGCGAGGACGAAAACAACCACCCCGGGGAACCGCCGGTGCCGCCATCTCCGCCGCAGGAACCTAAGGCGTAAAGACGATCTTGCCCGTCTGGCTGCCCTCGATCATGGCCGCGAACCCCTCGGCTGCGCTGGCGAGCGGGAGGACGCGATCGATCAGCGGCCGGGTGCCGGCCTGCTCGCAGAACCGGAGCAGGCGCCCCAGCTGATCCCGGGTGCCCATCGTGGAGCCCACCACCGACAGCTGGGTGAAGAAAATCCGGGTGAGCTCCGCTGGCGGAACGTCGCCGCTGGTAGCGCCCGAGATCACGATGCGCCCGCCGGGCTTAAGCGAGCGGACCGAGTGCGACCAGGTCGCCTGGCCGACCGTCTCAAACACGACATCCACCCGTTCCGGCAACCGCGCACCGGTCTCAAACGCCTGGTCCGCGCCGAGCTTGACCGCCGCCTCGCGCTTGGCCTCGCTCCGGCTGGTGACCCAGACCCGGTACCCCGCCGCGCGGCCGAGCAGGATGAGCGCGGTGGCCACGCCGCCGCCCGCGCCCTGCACCAGGACCGTCGCGCCTGGCTGCGCACCCGACTTGTCGAACAGCATCCGGTAAGCGGTCAGGTAGGCGGTCGGCAGGCAGGCCGCCTCGGCAAAGGAGAGCGCAGCGGGCTTGGGCAGCAAGTTGCCCTTGGGCACCGTGACCTTCTCGGCGAACGTGCCGTTGTACCGCTCGGACAGCAGCGACCGTCGCGGGTCAAGGGTCTCGTCGCCACCGCCGGCGTTCGCGTCGCCGATGACCGCGTGCACTACGACCTCGTTGCCGTCCTCGTCGATCCCCGCGGCGTCGCAGCCGAGGATCATCGGCAGCCGGTCGGCGGGCAGTCCGACGCCACGCAGCGACCACACATCGTGGTGGTTGAGCGCCGTCGCCTTAACGGTGACCGTGGTCCAGCCGGACGGCGGCTCGGGGTCCGGCCGCTCCCCCAGTTCAAGACCGCTCAGCGGGTTCTCGGCATCAATGCGCGCAGCGTAGACGGCGAACATGATCACGACCCTACCGAGAACCCGCCAACGCGGGAAGGCGACGCGCTAGGTGAGCTACGGGCGCTAGCGGCGCGCGACGCCGTCCTCGCGGGCCTGGGCGGCGACCGCGGCGGCGACCGCGGGCGCGACCCGCTCGTCGAACTGGCCCGGGATCACGTAATCGGCCGTGAGGTCGTCGCCCACCAGGGCGGCGATCGCGCCAGCCGCCGCCAGCTTCATGTTCTCGGTGATGTTGGTCGCCCGGGTGTCGAGCGCGGCGCGGAAGACGCCGGGGAAAGCCAGTGAGTTGTTGATCTGATTGGGAAAGTCGCTGCGCCCCGTCGCCACCACAGTGACGTGCCTGCGAGCGACGCTGGGGTGGATCTCCGGCTCCGGGTTGGACAGCAGGAACGCGATCGCGCCTGGCGCCATGCCCGCCAGTGCGGCCTCGGGGAGGGTGCTGCCCGACAGCCCGATGAACACGTCGGCCCCGCGCAGCGCGGACTCCACCGAGCCAGCGAACCCGGACGCGTTGGTCACCTTCGCGAGTGCGGCCTTGACCGGGTTGAGCCCGTCCCTCCCGTCGTAGATCATGCCCTTGCTGTCGGCCAGTGCGAGCTCGCCGATCCCGCCCGCGAGCAGGATCTTCGACACCGCGATGCCGGACGCCCCGGCGCCGCAGACGACGGCTCGCATCGCGGGCAGTTCCTTGCCGACCACCCGGGCGGCGTTGCGCAGCGCGGCCAGCGCCACGATGGCCGTGCCGTGCTGGTCGTCGTGGAAGACCGGGATGTCGAGCATGGCGCGCAGCCGGTCCTCGATCTCGAAGCAGCGCGGCGCGGAGATGTCCTCCAGGTTGATGCCGCCGAAGCTGGGCGCGAGCGCGGCGACCACCCGCACGACGTCGTCGACGTCGGTGACATCGATGCAGACTGGCACCGCGTTAATGCCGGCGAACTTCTTGAACAGCAGCGCCTTGCCCTCCATGACGGGCATCGCCGCGGCCGGCCCGATGTCGCCGAGGCCGAGC
>Ga0123356_10002487_pt1 | contig 19671 bp, 36 predicted proteins | sample TergutEmb28metaG_2_FD_92546 | JGI IMG/M metagenome (GOLD analysis project Ga0123356, IMG submission 92546) | Embiratermes neotenicus P3 segment gut microbial communities from Petit-Saut dam, French Guiana - Emb289 P3 | ecosystem: Host-associated > Arthropoda: Insects > Digestive system > Gut ...
CTATACTTGAAAAAGCCAAAACAGTTGAAGAGGCCAAGGAAAGAATTAACAAGTTGAGAAAATTGATACAGCAGGATAAGTTTGAGAAAATTCGTTGTGATCTGGGTGTGTTTGGATTATTCTAGATAGCCTATTTTTCTTAATTTTTCTCTAATGGCTTCTAGTATAAAGTCAGATCGGTTTTGGTATCCGTATTTTTCGCTAGCTACTACAGCATCAACTCTAGCCATTAAGTGATTTGGTATTGTTGTAGTTGTATAGTTTCTTGGTTTATCATTCGGCATATTACATTACCGGTAATGCAGATTTATTTATACACAAGATATAAATATTATTGTTTGATAATGTTTATTCATGTAATTAAATGAGAATGCATGAAGGGAAGACGTAGTGTCAGAAGATACAGAAAGAGATTACACAACAGTAAGTATATCCATAAAAATAGCTTCAAAAATCGATAAAATAATAATAAACAGCTGTTATCTAAATCGTGCTGATTTTATCCGTGATGCAGTTCGTGAACATCTGAAAAAGTTTGAGGGTGTTTAGTTTTGCAGTCCACTAAGAAACAGGTACGGAAAAAAGAGGTAGAGTTCACATTGCCTCCAACATTTTTGCATGAGTTGGCTGTGGCGCTTCGTGAAGCCGGATATGATCCTAACACAGAAGAAAACCAAATTATGGAAATACAAGCATAAGAAGGCTTTAGCTCAATGAGTAAAAAATGTCGAACCTCCAAGTGTGCGGAACCTGTAGAATACCAGGCAATTTGGACTGATGGCAAAACATTGAGTCCAAGCTTATTTTGTTATGCGTGTGCTAAAAAAATAGATGCTAATATGCTTGATGGCTCTGTTTGGTGGACTAGACCTCGACATATCAGAACAAGGCGGCTCATACAATGACTTCGATTCTTTTTGTGTGTCTTGATTGTGATGAGTCTTTTACTGCCGATAAAGCAAGCTACAAGACCATCATATATTATGATGCAGAAGGTACCAAATTGGCCTCAGATGACCGCGTACTTGTCTGTCCCCACTGCCTCCAGCAGCCCGGCAAAATTTACCTAACAGAAACCAAACTCTTGGAGTCGGCGGTGCCATGAGTGACACAGCTACCTATCTTGAGGTGCCTAGCTGCTATGGCCAAAATGGTCCGTTTGCTGAGTGTATTCAGTTTTGTGTGTGGCGGCAGGTCTGCAAAGATAAAATCGGAACCCTTCTGCGGCTCAAAAAAGAAGACGTGAAAAGTCTTACACCGGTGACTCAGCCATGACTGATGGTTCCCCTGTCCTAGAGCTCATCAACCGAACCGATGTCAACTTGTACATTTCTCAGCAGATTCAGCAAACCGAAGCTCTCTGCAGTCTCGCTAAAAGCTTTGAATCCATAGCCAAAAGCCTGCAAAATATCGCCCTTGCCGTAGAGAACAGATCAGGTACTATAGCCGTCAATTTTAGGAAGCGAGACTAATGGGATTATACAAGCAGATTGAGCGTTGGTGTGGTGAGGGGATGTCTGCTAAAGATGATGGTGCGCATGCTTTTCACATTTTAGATCCCAAGATTACACCGGAAGCAAATATGCGAAGTGTTGTTTGGATGGATGCCGAACATGTAATTGGCATCACCCATAAAGACAACCTAAACGCCCAATATTATCTTGATAGTCGTCCGCTTAGGTGGGATGACTTTTTAGCAGTTAATGCTAAGCATATGTTGATGGGCCGTTGGCATTATTCCAGCGATAATCTACGCCGCCTAAAACGTATTCTATCAAATATGCACTGCCTCAAATATGATGTTACAATTCGGTTTCCCACGGTCTCAGTGCCTTTGTTAGTGGAGGTGCCTGGGGAACCTATGGTTATTTTTGTCAGCCAACGCATTGGGACGTTGAGTTCTGAGAAGCAAAAGATTTTGGAGGTTGGATTTAGCGATGAGTGAGGATTCCAAGTTGGATGCTTGGGAAAAAATCTGCCTGGATTACTGTGATGACTGCGAAAACCCCCACTACACAACTGATGAGGGCGAATGCATAGCTGAGGATGAAGTTGAAATCGGTCCCTGTGCAGTTCAGGCAGTCAAAAATATACTCACTGGCAAAACAGCAGTACCTGACAAAGCAGAAGCAATCCAAACCATGTTAACTAAAGCCTGTGCGAACTGTGAAGCTGTAATAGAAAAAAACTTCCGGGATTGCGAAACTATGGAGCTCTGCTTTTGGGAAGACCTCAAATTAGTTGGAGAGGGCAAACAATGAGTTGTGTTATGGATCAGCGGCGACTTGAAGATGTCTATGCCGACTATGAAGCTAAACAGCGCCGTCAAGTTTTGGAAGACGAAGAAATACAGCAGCAAACTCGGCATCTCAAAGAACTCTTCCAAAAATTACGCGGCCCCCGTACTGCTCGAACCCCAAAAGGCTGCACTGATTGCGGCGGCATCATACCTGCAGGCGCAAAATACACGCGGCATACATTTGCAATAGGCAATCCTATAGATGGTTACAAGCACACGAAATATTATGCGCACTACCCCGCCTGTCCCACGGAGGGCTCCCAATGACCGAACAGTGCCCGCTCACAAACAAATGCAAAATCACCAGCAACATAGACTGCACCAACCGCGACTACCCCGACTGCGGATTCTTCCAAAACGAATTAAACGCATACTGCGACCAACTCCAAACACAACCAAAAACCCCCTGCAAATACCAATCCGTCTGCCATATCCGCCAATGCCGAAATCCAACCCACAAAATCCCCCAGGTGATCCCGCCATGAGCCAATCGATAATATGTCCGCTTCGCGACTGCCTAAGCTGTACAAAAATCGAAACCTGCCCCAGTGTTAGGATTGTTAAAGAGCTTCAAGAGATCAAAGAAATCCTCTTAGCGTTTGCTAAATCGGAGGGGCTGAATTTATGACCACTAGTTCGAAGAAAACGTGTTATACCTGCGATTTTTGTCACATAGACAATGACATGTATACATATTATTGTTCCAAAAATGAGCAATGCTACTCGTTTAGTGATATAAAAACAGAAAATTTTTGTGAAAGCTATGAGGAGCAAGAAGTCTAATGCAAGAACCCAAACTAACCGAAGAAACAAACAATTATGAATGTGTGGATTGCGGCAAAATCTTCCCAGAAACAAAAGCCTATTACGCAGAACAAACAATACGCACCGAAAAAGAGGGTAAGATGGTATACAAAGAAGCGTTTGCGGCCTGCCCCTCATGCTACTCAGTCGAGTTAATCGATACTGATGAGCCGATTCGAGACGGAGACCAAGAATAATGCCAACCCCGCAAGACCCAACCAATCAAGCATCACCGCTATATGCACTAACTAAACTCAACCATACAATAGCCCATGACCAACAAATGATACCCTCATTAGCAGCATTACTAGCCGACCCAGACATACATCAAATCCAAGATTTTAGATTACGGGGCTGGATAAGCCAAACAGAAGAGTACAACTGGACGCAAAAAATAGTAGAAAAATACTTTACAGTAAGCAAAACAGGCAAATGCATAAAATATGAATGCGTCTGTTATGGGGAAAGTTTTGTATGCACAAAACATGACAAATCAACACCCGACTACCGCTCAAAAACCCAGCCAAATAAACTATGTGCGTGCTATCAACCATGAGCACAGAGTTAGCTAAAATCCGGCAGTGTGAACTTAGCGACAAAAAAGACGAGCAGCAGATCATAGCAGATATGCAGGGCATGCGCCACATGCTAGAAACCTGGGTCTACCAATTCGAACAAGGCGGACGAACAGTAACTGCCCTATCCTATGCAGGCATCAAGGAAGCCATACGCCGCCGAGGCAACTTCAAAATCATAGAGCGCCAAATAGAAGAAACACCCCTCACCTACCGCGCCATAATCGTAATCGAAGACCTGCAAACCAACACCCAATTTATGGGCTGTAACGAAGTCGACAAAAAGAAGCCCTTTGCATATGTTCTAGCGCTAAACAAAGCCGAACGTAACGCATACGCAAAAGCTGTACCCACCGAACTAATAACCACATTAGTAAAAATGCGTCTGGATGCAGGGGACGGGATTGAAACCATAGAACCCGACCCCATACCCACCCCGCCCAAAACTAAAACTGTAGCTGACTACAAGCTACCGCCCAAAAAAGTCGAAGCTACACCTATACCTAAAGTTGGGGATGTCACAAGCCAAGGCACCGTCACCAACGTTGAATCAGCCACTTATCGCGACGGATCCACAGTCACCCGTGTTGACTGCGAAATACCCAACAAACAACCCCCGCCTGCGCAATCTCAAAAAATAGTACCTCCGCTCCAAATCATGATTAACAAAGAAAAAGAACAGCAACAAGCCAAAAAAGCCGACGAGCTCAGAAAAGATAACAAAGTGTCCAATACCAGCTTCACGCATACCATCCCTGATAGCACCGGTAAACTCGTACCCGTTACAGAAGAAGAATACATCGCATACTGCCAAATGAACCAAACAAACTCAGCCTCAGACAGCATCATTTGGGAGGTTACCAGCGGCGGCAAATATGAGAAAGCCTACGAAAAAACCAACAAAGACAAACCCGAATACCAATACATCAAAGATTCCTTAACGGAAGCTAAGGAGCAGGGTAAAAAAGGTCTAACCCTTGAGGGCACCTATTACTTTTTAGACACCTACAAAAACGACGGATTTCTGCGCACGTTGCCTGCTAAATCGGAGGGCACCCCATGAGCTTAACAAATTTTAAGGTTGTATCTGCGGAAGAGCTGGCCGCCAGAGATGCCGCTCAGAAGTTGCCCTCTGGTTGTTGTCCTTATGTGGGTGAGCCCCAATTTAACGGGGCCACTATGCGCAAGTGCAAAATCTGTACCACCACGGCCTGCACACCCATGGAGTTTTCCACCCAGGAAGCATACAGTAAGTGTCCCTCTAAACGGAGTCATGATAATTATCTCGCTAAAACTGCGCCAACAAAAAATGCGGGGGGTCAAGTATAGTATACTGGTCAAAAAAGTGTACTGATTTAACCGCTGTAATATAGCGATTTTTATGCTATATTATATTCATTTCATATTTAATTATTGTAAAATATAAAAAAAATAAGTAGTATAGTATACTCGAACGGGTCTTTCAGTATACTGAAACGGCCAGTATACTATACTGAGGTGAGCAGAATGTCAACAAATCAAAATGACCCAAATAACCCTAATCAAAAAAACGAGAGGTTAGTCTTTATACCTCAGAGTAAGGTAGAAAATCAGCTCTCCCAAACCATCAAGCAATATGCAGATGCAGAAGGTATACAAATTCACGATGTGCTCTTGGAGGCACTGCTGCATTTGGCGGTTGAGAAAGATATCTTTAACCCCTCAGCTTGTATCCGAGTCAAAAAACAAAAATGTACTATGAAAGATTGTAAAGACCCCGTACGTTACGAAGCTCTATATAAACCCGATAACACCGTCAAGCTTCTATGTTACTGCCATGGACATAGCATTGCATACGCAATACAGCGAGGAAACACTAAGCTGTGGGTCTACAGCAGGCCGCTGACAACTGAGACCGCTCCAGCCAATTCGCATCAGGGGAAGAGCGCATGACCCAGGTTTGTAGTGCGGATAATGTTTTTCCTTGTCAGTATCCGCGCTGTTCTAATGATGGGGTTTATTCGGTTATTGTTGCTGAGCGTGTCGTCAAATATTATTGTAGACTTCATGCTAAGCAGATGGTGGCGGCAGGGGGTATAGTGCTGCATTTTCCAGCCAAAGGAGAGGTGTGATATGGCGGTAGCTGAAGTTTGTCCCTGTCCGCATTGTAGTGATGAGGGGACATGTGCTTTGCAGATGCTGATTTTTGTGGATCCGCTGTTTTGCCGCTGTATCTTCACCGGATCCAGTTATGTGGTTGGGTGTCCGTATTTTGCGGTGGCGGCTAAGGAGGTATCATGATGGTGACTAAGCGGTGTGAGCAGTGCGGTCGGCTGTTTTCATGTGTGGAGTTTAAGGGTCGGAAGCGGTTCTGTACCGGCTGCAGGGCTACGAGAACTTATGTTCAGAACCAAAGGTGTCAGCTGAATAAGCGTTTGCGTCTAAAGTTTGCTAAGGAGGCGGTTGGGGTTTGAATTTTTTTGTGTGTACTAGGCGGGTTTATGGTGTGCGGTTGGGGCGGGGGGCGCTTATGGTTTGCGAGAGGTGCGGCAGAGATATTGTTGTGGGTGATGAATGTGTGAGTAAAAGTGGTTCTTGTAAGACTGGGCGGCCGCATTCTAAGATTTATCACAAAACCTGCTATGAATCCACCTTAATTGGAGATGACAGCGATGTATAGTCCCCATAAGGTTTTTCGGGTCTGCGTCGACTGCGGGAATGAGTTTGTGGATGATATGAGCTCGCGGCCACGGTCTATGTGTTCATTCTGCAGACAGACCCGAATGGAGCTGGGCAGAGCACGCTATGTGGTGGCTCAGCGTCAGCGTCGACTACGAAAACGCCAGGAGAGATACGGATATTGAAAATTTTACGCTCTCCCGATTGTCTGCCAGTAGTCTCCCCTTGCTTTGGAGTGCCCAAAATCGTATGTAACCGCTTACCATGTGATTGCCCAAAGAAACGGCAAAAGTCTCACTTTGGGTTGGATTGCTTTGTGCAGCCCCACAAGACTCGGGACAACTTGAACAATGAGCAGATACAAAAATTTTTCTGGAGGCTACAACATGAGAGTTAGTTTAATTGGTGACACCACTTACCCAAATGTAGCTTTTCAAAAAATCAGCGCTTACCACAAATCTAAAGGCGATACAATAGGCCTAAACTTACCTAATCCCGACATAGTATATCTTAGCTGTATTTTTAGCTGGAACAAATCAACCATGCTGGGTAAAGCCGCTTTTTATAACTCATGCGGTATACAGACGATAACGGGTGGTAGCGGCATTGACGTAAAATCTAAACTCGATTGGAAAATAGAAATTCAAGAACCAGATCAAGACTTATACAGTCATTTAGATTACTCGTTTGGGTTTATGACCCGTGGCTGCATTCGCAAATGCTCTTTTTGTATCGTCCCAGAAAAAGAAGGGCATTTGCGGTTTGAGGGGTTTGACTGGGTAAAAAAGGATAAAGTTATTTTTTACGATAATAACTTTTTGGCGTTTACTCAACATGAAGAGATTTTAAAATGTATTTCTCGGTTTGGGTGGAAGGTGTGTTTTAATCAAGGGTTAGATATACGGTTGGTTACTGCTGATAATGCTAAGCTTCTTGCAGATATTGATTATAGAAGTTTAAATTTTAAGGTGCCACGGCTCTATTTTGCTTTTGATAACCGTACTATTGAGATGGAACAGGCCGTTAGAAAAGGTGTAGCTTTGCTAGTTAAGGCCGGAATTAAGCCAAGCAATCTTATGTTTTATACGTTATACGGTAAAGAAAGCTCTGAGTTAGCTTTTGAATCTCTTGTAACACGTTATAATATTCTTAAGGAATTGGGTATAAAATGTTATCCTATGAATTTTAGGAAAGGTGATAAGCGTTATTGGAAATGCCATAAGTTTGCGCGATATGTCATTAGACGTTATGATGAGTTCTTGACATTTGATCAATATTGTGAGGGTTTGAAATGAAGTGTGAGCGATGTAAGAAAGAGGTTGGGTATACTATGCCGCTTTTGGGCATTGTGACTTATGCACCACGTGTTATGATGATTTAATATCTTGCGGGTGTAAACTGTGAATTGTCCGCGTTGTGGAAAAGAAACCAACTACACCATGAAACATAACACCCAAGCCTTGTGCATAGACTGCTATGTCGATGTGCGGTACCGTTTGCCTAATGATGAGGACAGCGAAATAACCAAGGCTATTAAAAATACTAAAGTGCGCTGTACTGACTGCGGCTGGTCGGGTATAATGGCGCAGACAGCCTTAGTCAGAAATACAGAGACAGAGTTCGGTATTTTCCAAGGGTGTCCAAGTTGCAAAACAGAGAACATAGTGGTGAAGGATCAACAATGAAACTATGCTCTGAGTGTATTTTTTGTGACTATTGCGAGTTTATAAAATATGTTAAATTTAATACTGGGAAGTGTGAACATTGGTCAACCGGACAATCGTAATTTTAGTAACAATTATGATTAGCGCGTTTGGGTTGTTTTGTATTGCTTGGGGTGCATTTTGTGGAGAGGTAAATTTTGGAGATGATAAGTAAGACAACACTATAATTTTATACGGGCTTTGATTTCCGCAACCGCAGAATCAATCCACTTGAAGTCCATTGTTCTTATGTTCTCACTAAATTCTTTAGTGTAGTCGTAGTCGACATAATTGGCCATGCTGTCAATATCTAATCGCCGCATATATCGAGCGTGCAGTATGCTGTTTTGCTCGATGTAGTTTATATGGAATCTTTCTGCCTGAGCCCTAAACCAATGGGGATGCTGATCCGTGTAATAGTTGCATATTCTCCAGGCACGATTACTTTTAAAACGGAACAACTTGCCCTCTTCGGGGGCATACCGAGTTAGATACTCAACCACAAGCCAGGTAAACGGTATATATTGATTGTAGTATTGGTTTCTAAAAACTCCCTCTGTTAGAGGATAAATTAGCGGAGGCCGTTGCGTTGTTTGTAGACCATGCTTTTTTATAGTTTTTTGGTTGCGTTTTACCACCGGCATGTTTCTTATTTCTATCCACTTATCAGTAATCGTTATGTTCTCTCTTTGTAGTCCTTGGTGATCAATAGGCAGTCTTTCTTCTTGCCCTGTTTTACGGTTTACTTCCCGATGCAGACCACCGCACACCTCAGTAACCCGACCGCCTGTAAGGTAACTTATGGCTAGAAAAGCATGGTCTTCACATGTGAAACTTGGCTGATTTTGTCGGCTGTAGATTGTGCCTTTGTATTTTGTGATCATGCGATAGACATCTTTGGGCTCGATTGTTTCAGTGATCTGTTTGATGGAGCGTTGTCCCCTCATGGTTCATAAATCAACCCCTGAACAAACTTAAAATTGTAAGCTCGTTTTAACATCAATTTTAAGAAAAGGAGCGCACTTCTTCCTTGTTTACAAATATAATTAATTAATATCTGTAATGGAACCGGTGGAACTGATGAAACCGGCGGGAATCTATTGCTGTTTAAGGGTATTGTAGGCTTCAATCACGTCCTCCCCAAAAGGTGTTATAACGTAATAGTAGCTTTGTGTGTCTTTGTTACATACAAGGTCTTTTTTACGTACGCTTAGTATTAGTCCTCTGGCGCATGCACCATTTATCCGCTCATACAAGGCTTGGTTTTCTGGTTTGTAGAAGTATTTGCGGCTTATACCTATGCTCTCTTTAGTATGCTTTTGCACGAGTTCAAGTAGTTCCATGTCTATGTTGTCGATGCGGCGTAGCACATCTGCAGTCAGGGTGTTTGCGATGGCGTCTTGCATAAGCACAAATTGCTCATCCACTAGTGCACGGCGGCGTTCGTCATACTCGCGATATACATCGGCGGGGACTTTAGTTACGTCAAATTCAAAATGTGATGTTAATGTCTTTCTTATGCGCGTATTATATCCGCGATAGTCGGGTAGCCAGGAGACTTTTTGGTATTTGGCATAGCCAATGTTGCCGTCTAATTCATCGGTGATCTGCAGTTCATGGGTGTATTTGGCGGCAATTTGCTGGGTTATAGCACCTGTTTGGTTCATGGTGATAAATATGCAGCCGACTTTGGTGCGTAGTGTGTCCCACGCCCCTTTTAGTATGTCGAAGGCGGGGTTAGTTCTTGTTGAGGCTTTGTTACCGTGGGCACCCCAGTCATCACCTATTAGTACGGGTACACGGGATTGTTTGATTAATGTCCTTGTTTCAACTCTTATGGGTGTACCCGTGCTGAGATTATGTATTAATCCTCCTAGCTGGAAGAAGAAGCAACCTAAAACTAGGTCCCAGTCATGGTAGTGTTTTTGTGCTACTTGCATGCAAAAGTTTGTTTTTCCAGTGCCTGGCGGTCCCCATGTGGGGCAAAACATCCATTTATTGTAGTAGATTGCTTTGTGGACATCTTTTTCAATTGTGCTTAATTCCGTTGTAGTTGCAGGAGAAGGAGTTGTTTGGGTCATATTCTTTGTATTCCCTTTCCGTCTGCTGGTCGTACGGTGTGGTCTTGGACGTACCAGCCGTTTTTGGCCATGCTGTCATGTATTGCTTTGATGAGTTTGGTGTTGTTGTTTATGAGAAAAATTTTGCGTTCTCTTTGGAGTAGTCTGCGTGTTGTGTTGTTGTCTATGGTTTTGCAGTTTTTGTGTAGTTCTGTTAGGCCTGTGATTATGTCCTTGAATATGGGTTCAGCGTCTTTTTGTACTTCGGGGGGCAGTGCGTAAAATGTTGCGTTTGCTACTTGCCAGGTTGTTTCTGCATCGTTGTAGCTGTGGGCGGCCATGAGCATTTTGAGTTGGTTTAGGATGATGGATTGGTAGGTGACGGTGACGATTTTGTTCTCGGGTGTGGTGGTCATGTTTAGTTTTTTCCTTGTTTGTTTATACATGTTATAATATCTTACAAATATTTATATATGCTTCAGTTTATTTAAATTTATTAAGTAAGGTCTAGAGCGTATGGGTATAAAAAAGGTAATCATTGAGGTTGAACCGGAGGATTATGAGTGGATACGTACGCTGTGTTACCGAAAAGGAGTGGGGCGTCGTGAGTTAATCCTTGGAGCTCTAGAGATTGCTTTTGGAAAAAGGAAGGGTTGACAAAAGTATGGTTGATTGGATGAAAGGGTTTAAGCTGCTGTTTGTTATTTCGTTAGTAGGGTTTATGTTTTTTCTGCCGGTTAGTGTTGTGGTGTCGGTTGATTTTGGGTTAGTGTTATTGACGCTTCAGCGTTTTTTTGCTTCAGTGTTTTCTTTGCATTTTTTTGCCGGAGTATCGTTAGTTTTACTTAGTATTTCAGTTGTAGTTTTGAAGTGTGCTTATGATTTTGGCAGGGGTTGTCCGCACTATAATAATCCGAATCTGCGTTGCTGTCCACTTGTGCCAGGGGGAAATTTTTACGAGTGTTATAAAAACTGTGATAAGCGGCCTAAGTTTTGGAGGTTCTGATTGTTGGCGGTTGAGGTTCATTATTGTGCTTACTGCAAAGCGCCCTTAACATTTGAGTCCAATGTGTTGATTGTACGTTGTACTTATTGCGGCCATATTAACAGTAAAATCCAAGCGGATATAGGGCCATTAGTATCTGAGCCGGAAATTATTTCATCAGATAATGAGGAGGTTGGGATTTCAGGCAGTAGTTCGAGCTTTGGTATTTTAGGTGTAATTATTGCGATTCTTATGATTGCGGTCGCTTCCGCTGTCGGTCTGATGGTGATAAGTACAACTTCTAAAGTGCTTGGTGTTTCGGGTAATTCAACTCAAAACAGCGCGGCTCTTAACCAAACTGTAAACAACATCTATGCAGCTTGGCCTATCATAGGTGTGTTGTCTTTAGGATTTTTAGCCGCTTCAGTAGTGATGGCAATGTTTGTTAGGTGATGTTATGGGTAGTATATGTGGTAAGATTAAGACTAGGGTGCATGTGACTAAGCAGAAGGCTAAGGTTAAGGCTGAAGCTTTCAAGTTAGCTATGAAGTATGAGACGTCTTGTTTGGATCTTGGGAATAAGATTTTGAATGGTGTGCCGCCGCTAAATGAGGGGTTGTTGAAGAATAAGCGATATTTGGCGTTGTCTCCTGCGGGTAAACTGTTGGCGGAGCGGATTGTGTGGGAGGAGTGTGAGCGGCATATGTTGTGGAAGACCCGCGACATGCGGAAGCTGGCTAAAGTTATTGAGGATCGGTTAAGAAAGGAGTGTACTTAGTTGTTGAAGCGTAAGGTTGTGTTTGGGATCTTTTTTGTGATGTTTATGGTGTGTTTGTGTCTGCCAGCATTTATTGTACCTTTGAGCGAAGAACAAAAAGCTGGGAATGTGGGGGTTAATTCTGAGCGTGCCGCGTCAGCTACCTTCACATCTATTTTCGGTAATAACCTGTACATTGCGCTGCTGGCATTGATCCCGTTGGCGGGTGTGGGGTTCATGAGTTTTGTATTGTTTAATACGGGCGTTATTGCCGCCAGTTATCCCCTTGGAGTGTTGAATGTGCTGTCTAATCCTTTTGCGTGGGTGGAGGTAGCTGTATATGCCTTTGCCTGTACCTGTGCCTATTTTGCCCTGCAAGCAATCATCAAAAAAGACTGGGCAGGGATGAAGGGGGAGTTTAAGCGCGGGGTCTGCTGGAGCGCACTTATCTTGGTTATTGCGGCGTTTGTGGAGTATCTGCTGATCGCTGGAGGTATCTGATGAACTTTAATGATTTTTGGAATGATAAGCCGACAACAAACCAGAAATATGTTCTGTTGTTTTGTGCGGCTGTCTGTATTACCATGGTTATAATAGTGTTGCTTGCGTCGGTAAATGGATTTAGTAATTATGTGGCAATGGATTCGCCCTCGCTTGAGGATTCTAAATCGCTGTGTATTTTGTCTGTTTGTGCTTTGGGGTTTTGTTGTGGTATAGGGTTTAAGTTTTGGTTGATTATGAAGCGGATTGATTGGTTGTATCGCTGGGAATTGGAAAAACAAACTACTGAGTCAGCGGGGGCGGCACCATGAAATTGTGTGACGAGACTACTTTTACCTTAGTTATGACAGTGGTGTTTATGGTGTTAGTTTATGCTGGGTTGCCTGTGGCGTTTATGCTGTTGGGGGTTCCGCAGGCTGGTTTGGTGTTGTTGCTTTTTCTGCCCATACAGTTGATAACGCTGGGGCGGGCGATAGCGCGCTGGCGTAAGTACATACGTTTAAAGAATCAGGTTGAGCGGGGTGAATAGGTTGAGTAAGTTGTATTCTGTGAATCAGGTTCGCTTGTACTTTTTCTTAGCGTTGTTGCTGTTGGTTGTGCCGGCGATGTTTGCATTGAACTGGGGTGTTGTGAATTTGGTGAATTTGCAGGTGCTTGGAAATGCCTGGTTAGGTGTGGCGTGTTGTGCGGGTGCTATTGCGGTGGCTGGGTTGATGCTGGCATACTTTGCCAAGATTGCATTGAAGCTGTATCGGTTGTTGAAGGTGTCCAAGAGTGGCCAATAAAATTATAGAAATTATTGGGAAATGTCCCTGGTTATTGGGGTGTGTCTAATGCTGTCCAGTAAACTTGCTTGGGTAGTGAAAAGGTTGTCGACATGGTCGCTGGCACCAAAAACGTTACACACAAAGCTGACAGCATTATCAACATGGCGAAAAACGTTATTGGCCTACCCCATATGTGTCCTCTGCGGCGGAGTATGGCAGAACCCCTTCTTTGCGGTTTTGGTAGGGTCGTTGTATTGGGTGGGGTTTGCAGGGTTCGTATTGTTCTTCACAGCACCCAGACACCCAGAACGGCAGTGGATCTATGCTGTTTTAGGCATAACGAGCGTGTTTGTTATGATAATGTGGTTAGAAATATTACGGTTAATCTTTCCGTTTTATATGTAATTTTTAAAATACTCTATTTTTATAGAAAAAGGGAAGGGGTTGGATGTTATCACAAGGGTTCAAAGTAGATATCGACTGTAGTGCCGCCCACATACGTGTATATGTCTACATCCAGATAGCTGACTAGGCTGTGTATGTGTTCAGTTTGGTTGGTGTCATCCCACTTGTAAGATACAATACTTGTACAGATAAAGTACCGGTTAAGATCAATCAGGGTCACGATCCCGTAGTGTTCTGGGCCGCCGCCAAACAGATTTGTGCCTGTACAATACACCGGCCCATCACGCTCCATCCAAGCAACCATATAAGCCGAACAGGTATCAACTAACTCAGGACCGGCACCGTAATAAAAGTCGACATATGTATTGAACGTCACTTCATAGAGATAGGGCTTTGATTGTGCGATGACTGTGTGGTTGGAGTCGGGGAAGCTTATGGAGCCTGCATAGATGGTTCCATAGTCAGTTGGGTCATGCTGGACGTTATCGATGTATAGGTTGGTTAGGTAGCAGTAGTTTGTGCCGTTGTCGTCTCCGCAAACCCAAGATATTACTGTGTCTCCATTAGGTGCCAGACTGGAGGTGACTAAGACATCGCCAGATGAAGTAAGCGGGGGTGTGCCAGGATTACCTCCTCCGCCTGGATCACCACCGCCTCCGGGATCGTCGCCGCCTGGGGGAGTAGGTGTGTTATATGTAATTGAGACACAGTCTACATAGGCATCATTTACTGCATGAGATGATTCTGAACAAGCAAATACTGATAGGTACTTATATCCGGTTATGAGGGTGGCAACGTAGGCATCTTGGTCTGAGCTACTAGTGAAGTGGGCATACCCAATACCCATCCAATCCCACATGGGTGTGTTAGGGCTGTTGGCACCGAAAACATATACATACGAAGTTCCTGAGCCCCCATTATGATGTCCTCTGAGGTATATCTTTCCAGATGCAGGTGCATCCACTTTAACAACGCAAATAGCCTCATCAGTATGTACACTCGGATCATTCGGATCATTTCTATAGGTTTGGGTTTGGAAGCGTGTGTATTGTGAATCAGGTGAATTTAGGATGTTGGAGGGGAGGGTAATATGGCCTGTTCCAGGCGGGTTGGGTCCATCTGAAGAGGTTGTTAACTGGTAGGGGTAGATAGTTATTGTGCCTCTTGTGTTTTCTAGGTCTTCTAATTTGTCTCCGGGGTCTTTGGTGTCTTCTTCTGTGCGCCACTGGGCTGTGAGTTGCTTAAATTTGTCCGAATTTATTAACTCTTGTAATTGTCTTCCCAATTCAGCATCACCGGAAAATACTGCATCGTTACTTGAACTATCGTTTTGGTTGGGGGATATTTGGGGATTTTCATGTTCTGTGTTAGTGGGATCTGCTTGGGTAATTCCCACAATTGAAGTAAATGTGAGTATGGTTATAATAAATAGAGCAAATATGGTTTGTTTTTTCATTTTTTTACCTCTGTTTTCATTTAGTTTTTTGTCTTTTGAGCGTTAGTTTCTTTCGGCTGTTCTAGTATATTAATTCTTCCAATATTAGATTGGATGATTATGAGTAAACTTCATATAACGCGGACGTAAATTATAAAGCAAATAACTTCAGCATGGTTGGTGTGATGAAATAAAATATTTAAAGAGCATAATTGTGTTGATTGTAGCTGGTGTGATAGTCTGTCTGATTTTGGCTGGAACTTACAGTGCTGTTACCAGCCTCAGTATCCAAGATACCGCAATGGAGCAGACACCTGATGGGCCGCAAGTTCAAATTCTCTCACCCCAAAATGACACCACATACCTAGTAAACGATGATATTGTGCTCAATATTACTGCAAGTGATGCAGTAGCAAAAATCACCTACTTTCTAGAATTAGATGGTGAATACACGTACAAGTTCGAGACTTATGTACAGGGTGGTCCAAAGATGACTTTGTACGAGATCAGCACTCTAAGTGGGGATTCAAATATTACTTACACCGAACCTACTAAATTTTTCCGCTTATATAGCGGCGTTCATGTTTTGTATGTTTATGCTTTTGATGCTAACGGGAACGTTGTGGATTACCAAAGCATCACCTTTACTATTTCTACTGAAATCCCAAAGGGCCATTTGACTTACCAAGAATATCAGGAAATCCTTTGTTATTTTGAGTCTGAGGGGTTGACAATTATGCCGCCTGGACCTAAAGATAAGATTTTTTTGTTTGGTGATCTTTTCTATTTTCAGAGTGCAGAAGAGTTTGCATCTGCTGTGAAGGCAAAGAACATCAGCACAATTAGTAAATGGGACAATTCCCCAGAGATCACATTTCAGGGTTTTGTATATGAAGGGTGTTTACCAACAATTTTTTATCTTAAGGTCATAATTAGCTAATTTTTATTCTCTATTCTTATTCTTTTAAAAACTGGTTAGTTTTTTTGTGAAGGTTCATTGTTATGATTATGTGACTGGAGATACTGTGATCCATCTTGTGGTTTATGTTTAATTGAGTAAACTTCATATGGTGCGGTTGTAAATGATAAATTGAAAATATCAACATGGTTGGTGTGATAGAATGAAATATTTAAAGAGCTTAATTGTGTTGATTGTAGCTGCTGTTGTGGTCTGCCTGGTTTTAGCTGGTACTTATAGTGGCGTTATCAGTCTTAGTACTCAAGATGCACCAATGGAGCAAACCTCTGAGGGATCACAAATTCAAATTCTTTCACCCCAAAATAATATCACATACCAAACACGAAATATGTTGCTCAATATTTCTGCACATGGCGCAACCGTAAAAATCACCTACTTTCTAGAAGTAGATGGAAAATATGTATACGTACCAAATAACAATGTAGGTGGTATGCCGTTTGATATGTGTGACCTCAGTTCTTTGGATGGAGATTTAAACGTTACTTACACCAACCCCATCGAACTATCCCGTTTACATGTGGGGGATCATATTTTGTACGTTTATGCTTTTGATGCCGAGGGTAACGTTGGGGAATTCCAGATTGTCACTTTTACGATAGAGCCTCCCGTCCCACCCGTAGTATCGATGACTCGGGAAGAACTTCAGGCAACTATTGGCTACTTTGAGTCACAGGAATTAATAGTTGAGCCGCCTAATCCTAAAACTGCCTACCTAATGCACCAAGGGGAGGTTGTATTTTGTGGAAGTGCAGAGGAATTTGCGGATTCTTTGAATACAAATGGAATAAAGACAGCTGTTAAATTTGACAGCTCACCAGATATTACATTTTATGGTTATGGCCCTACGATTTATTCAGTCGCTTATTGTTTTCGCGTTATAATTATCTGATTTGTTTTTTCTGTTCCCCATTTTTATTCTTAAAAAACTATTATTTTTTTGTGCAGGTCTTCAGTGAGCTATAACTGTGGCTGGAGATACTACGACTAACCTTCCCATGGTATGTCTAACTGATGGTTATGAGTGTTTGATTTTTCTTTTTCTCATAAGATGGAGATCCATGAGACAAACATTCTCTAACAGACTTAGTAGTAATCTTACCTGTCGCAAACAGCTCTTGTGATTGCTTATAATCAATCAGAACAAGTGTGGCAATCTTAAAAATATAGTCAAGTGCTGCTTGACATACTTCTGCCACTATGGTGTTCTCGTCGTAGTCGAGTGTTGTTTTTGTGTATGTGTCATTGAGGTCTATATCAAATCGTCCAGTATAGCATTCAACGTCTTTATCATTCCATTTGAAGAGCATAGGTTTCCTAAAAATTAGTGTGGCTATATTTTCGCCATCTTTGGTTGCTTGTTGGATTGTTTTTTCTTCCCAGGGTGTGTCGTCCCATATACTTGGCATGTGTTTCCCCTCTGGTTAATTTTAGCGGCTATTTGTATTTAAAGTTATATTGCCTATTCCAATATTGTCTGCTTATTTGTTTTACATATGTAAAGTTTTTATTTTACATTTAGCCATGTTTAGGTATGAGTGCTGAGTGTAGAATACGCCGTGCATACAGACGCATACACCCCACATTATTCCAGGGCATATCAACTACAACTGCTGAAGGCAGACGAGAATACGACAAATTGTATAAGCGCAAAATCCGAGCAATCCAAAAAACTAAAAGGAGAAAACTCTAATGACCTCTGTTGCTCAACTGCAAGCCGAATTAACAAATGCACAAAATGCTCTCAAAGCAGGAACCATAAACCAAACACAGTATAACGAATTTTATAGAACACAAACGGTGTTGATTGCGCAGGCTAAAGCAACAGAAGGCAGCGCAGTTTCACCTCTGCCCTATGACCCCACTACTGGTGGTGCACGCACAGGCGTAACGCCGGGTATTGGCACATCAACCGGTGGTCAGTCTACAGGAAATTACGTTAAGGTACCAGGCGGCGGGTATACTTTGGATTATTGGCAGGGGGAACGCGACAATCTGTCTTATCAGTTGCAGCATGGTCAGATCTCCCGGGAGGAATATGATCAGCGCTATGATGAGTACACAGGCTACATGGAACAACTAGGCTACAGTGCGCCTGCATCTAATCCTTTGGCAGAGGCTTTGGATCAGCAGAAAAATTTCGATCAAGCCCTAAAAGACAATGTAATTACACCCGAAGAACACGCTACCGCAACTGGTAAGCAAGGTGAGATCATTAAAGATATGGCGGGTGATATGTATAAGCCGCCCACTAACTACAAGTATAATCCGCCAATAATTCCCGGTGCACCTTCTAGTTCTGGGACAGCGTTTAAACCTCCTGAGTTTACGGATGAATATGTTGCTAAGAATTCGCCTGATTTGTTTGTGGGGCCTATGCAGAATCCTCAAGTTGGACCTGTTAATCTGTTGCCCCAGACGTTGCTTCCGGTTGAGCGTATAAAGATATTATCTGATGCGCCGCCCAACACAGATTATCTCAATGCTGAAGCCATGATTTGGTTAGAGCAAGCTAAAGCTGACCGCATGCTAAAACAGGGAACCATATCAGCTGAACAATACGCAGATATAACCAATTACCTGACTAACACTTCCAAATACAATAAGGATCTATACAATGCTTGGGTGCTTGACAATTATTTTGCTGGCAAACATGCAGAGATGGTTAAGAACTGGACTGATACTGCAATAGTGGGTGCGGCTGTTATAGCGGCACCATTCACAGGCGGAGGATCATTAGCGGCTTCAGCGGGATTATTTGGTACATCTTTTGCCATCGGTGCAGGGGTCTCAAATATTTTTAATTATCTTGAGCACGGCGAATTGTTAAGCCTGCGCGATACTGTTGTGGCTGGCGCAGGTAGCGCACTATTCGCCAATGTCGGTGGTCATGTAATACGCGCGGGTTTTAGTACTGTTGCGGCTTTTGGAGCGGCACAACAGTCCAAAATGTTATGGGATATCGGTATGTTAGGTTTAGGTCGTACAGCATCAACTGTTTCATCGGGTTTTATAGCGTCTGCTGAGTGGGCAGGTATTAGTGGTTCTATAGCTGGTGGTTTGTTGCGTGCTTCTACTTGGGGCAGTTTGGCTGGTGGGGTGGGTTATGTGGCCAGCGGCGGGAACATGCAGAAAACGGGGTTTAGTGTGTTGACTGCGTTTGGCGGCAGTTTGGCATTTGAGGGTGCATTGGGTCTTTATGGCCGTTATGTGGCCAATAGAGGCGGCGGAGGTGGTGCCGGTTCTGGTGCTGGAGGCCGCGGTGGATCGGGTGAGGGTGAATGGCTACTGCCTGACAGTGCAGGCGGTAAAGGCCAAACAGGTGGTGATGTAGTTCTTTCCAGCTCAAGCAGACTGGCCATATACAATAGCGGCGCAAACCTCTTTTCACGTAGTCCGATAATTCCAAGTGTTGTAGGTGGGGCTAGTCTTGCACCTGTAGCGGGCGGTAGAACCAATTTACCTTCCCCTCCTGGCAATAATGTTGGCGGCCCTGGAACCTTAGCCGAGTTAATACCTGCCCCGCCCGCAAGCAACTTAGTTACCGATCTGCCCGCTCCTCCGGGTAACAATGCCGGAGGCCCCGGAACACTCGCAGAATTACTTCCCGAGGCACCCAAAGATCTAATCTCATCTGGACCCAAAGACACAATCCCAGCACCCGAACCCAGCAACCCAATCACAGAACTACCCCTGCCCCCCACAGACACAGGCAAACTTGACATATTACCCCTCCCCCCCCAAAA
>Ga0123356_10002488_pt1 | contig 19670 bp, 19 predicted proteins | sample TergutEmb28metaG_2_FD_92546 | JGI IMG/M metagenome (GOLD analysis project Ga0123356, IMG submission 92546) | Embiratermes neotenicus P3 segment gut microbial communities from Petit-Saut dam, French Guiana - Emb289 P3 | ecosystem: Host-associated > Arthropoda: Insects > Digestive system > Gut ...
AATGAGGATAGGGGGGGGGGGGGGTAACGCAACATTTAATAAAATTAGTGTCGTAATAGTGCTAAAGTAAAAGGTATTGTTGTAATATGGGTGTAGCTGTGTCGTCTTCAGTTAGTTCTCGCGGTTTTTTTAGTAGGCGGAGTTTGTTTGTTTCTTTACTGTTTGTGATAGTTTTGGTTTTTTGTATTGTTGTTGCTGTTTTTATGTCTAATGATGTGTCTTCTGTTGTTGATGTGGATGGTGTGGTGAGGGTTGGTACTGAGGTTGAGCTTAGGGCTGCTATTGATAAAGCTGCTGTTGTTGGTGGTGCTGTAGAGCCTACCGTTATTGCGCTTACTAATGATATTACTCTTGCAGGACAGTTTGTTATTGCGGGCGGTAAAAATATTACCTTGACAAGCGATAGTAACGATACCTTTTACAAACTGTTTTTCAAGACCAGTCCACGTGCTATTACTGTTGATACTAATGGGTGGTTAATTCTTGATGGGGTTATTATAACGCGTGGTTCAGGTTCTGTTGGTAGCGGGATAACTGTTAGTCTTGGTGGCACGCTTGTTATGGTTGATGGTGAGATTTCTGGTCATACGGCTCATGTTGCGGGTGGTGGTGTGTTCAATTTGGGTTCTTTTATAATGTTGGGTGGAATAATTACGGATAATTCTGCTATACAGGGTGGTGGTGTGAGTAATAATGGTCAGTTTACTATGTTGGGTGGGGTGATTTCCGGTAATGTTGCTCAAGTTCGTGGTGGGGGTGTAGAAAACTTTGGTGGTGGGCGTGGTTTTGTGATGAGTGGGGGTGTTATTTCTGATAATGAGGCTGTAAAAGGTGGTGGTGTGTATCATAATCGTTATAATTCTTTTAGTTTGTCCGGTGCGGGTGTGATTTCAAATAATGTGGCTAATGTTGGTGGAGGTGTGTATCTTGAATGCAATTTTAACATGACTGGGGGCGTAATTTCGGGTAACAGTGCTCGCTCTAGTGGTGGGGGTGTATACATTGAACAGGGTATTTTTAGGTTGATGAGTGGTAAAATTTCTGATAATGCGGCTTTAAATAGTGGGGGTGGAGTGTGGGTTGATGTTCATAATTTTAACAATCTCTTTGTTAGCGAGGGGGTAGTGTTTGAAAATAACTGGGCTTCTGCAGCGTATAATAGAGCTTTTGATCATACCTTATTGTATAACCGACAAATAGCTCCTAATGTTACTTGGACTACCCCCTTTACACAGGGATATAACAACTATGACATAAGCAACACAATAGGTGCCAAAATATCCTAAAATAGAAAGAAAAAAACGTCCTACAAGTGGTTTAGATGGAGCAAAAATGTTGTTACTGTTTGTATGTGGCCTTATTGGCGACGGATTATGGTGATTAAACTGAAACAAAAATGTAGATTTTGTGTCGGATTTAGGTGATTTTTATGGGGCCAAAGAAAGTGTTATTTTGTGTGCGTGCTCTTATTACGTGTGGGATGAGTATGGTATACACTACTTTTCTGCAGTTGATCATGATATATCAGCGTTTGAGGATGTGGTCGGGATCACTTGCAATTCTTTTATGCCCCTTAATAATTGGGGTTAGTTTGGTTATTGCAGGTTTAATAGTTCAGAAAAAGTATCCCATTCATGATGATGAAGAAGCACAATTAACTTGCAACGAAGAAGTAATTTCTTCTGATATGGTTTGTTCTAGGTCTGTCTTGTCTTCTGGTAGTAGGGCTAATTTCTGTACAGCCTGTGGCACACCAATCACGCCCAAAACAACTGTTTGTTTAAAATGTGGAAAACAAGTCTAACAAAACTTGCTGTTTTTTTGTTAGGTAACAAGTGGTTTATTTTATATTTATTTCACGGATTGATTGCTTTTAGATAGGATTATTAATAAGGTTATTTGTACTATAAATTGTGCTTGTTGTAAATTTGGAGTGTGAATTGTAAAGTGCTTGTTACAAATAAAGAGTTAATGGTTGCCGCAAAAAAAGGCGGGTATGCTATTGGTGCTTTTAATGTTCAAAATCTTGAAAGTGTGAAGGCTATTGTTGAGGCTGCTGTGGAGGAGCGGTCGCCTGCTATTCTTCAAATTACCCCAAGTGTTGTAAAATATGCTGGTATGGGTTACATTACTAGTCTTGTAAAAAATGCCGGTGGGGAGGTGGATGTGCCTTTGGCTATGCATCTTGATCATGGGGAGGATTATGAGACTGCTGTTAAATGTGTGGATGCTGGGTTTACTTCTGTTATGATTGATGGTTCTTTTCTTAGTTTTGAAGAAAATATTGCTGTAACTAGGCGTGTTGTTGATTATGCTCATGATAGGGGGGTTTCTGTTGAGGCTGAATTGGGTAAGCTTGCAGGGGTGGAGGAGCGTAGTGTGGAAGAAAAAGATGCCCTATTGACTGATCCAAATAATGCTGTAGAGTTTGTAGAAAGAACGGGTCTTGATACTTTGGCTGTGGCAATTGGTACTTCTCATGGGGCTTATAAGTTTAAAAGTGCTGCAAATCTTGATCTTGAACGTTTAAAACTTATAAATGAAAAAGTTGGTATCCCTTTGGTTCTTCATGGGGCTTCTAGTGTTCCGGCGTGGATATGTGAGAAAGCAGCAAAATATGGTGCCGCTCTTGATGGTGCGAAGGGTGTTGCTGAAGATCAATTGCAGCAAGCTATAAAGTTGGGTGTTGCAAAAATAAACATTGATACTGATTTGCGTTTGGCGTTTACGGCAACAGTTCGTGAAGTTTTAACTAATTCGCCTAAAGAGTTTGATCCTCGTAAAATTTTAGGTCCCGCCAAAGACGCCATGAAAGAAGTTGCCAAAGGCAAAATGCGTCTATTTGCCAGCTCAGGAAAAGCCTAACAAAAACCTTCTTTCTATTTTTTATTTTTGTTAACGAATTTATATTTACTTTAGCCTAAATTTTTATTTTTATTTTTGTTAACGAATTTATATTTACTTTAGCCTAAATTTTTATTTTTATTTTTGTTAACGAATTTATATTTACTTTAGCCTAAATTTTTATTTTTATTTTTATTGATGTTTTTTTGTTTCTATTGTTGTTATTTGTGTGGTGTGGAAGTTGAAAAGTGGGTGGGTTATTTTTTGCGTAGTTCCATAAGTTTGGGCATTAGTGTGTAGGCGTGTTCAAGTAGGCCTAGGCTGCCGTTTGCGCATTTTTGTTCACAAAACTTTTCTTTTTCGCTGTTGCCTAAGCTGTTTCCTGAGATTAATAAGGGCACGGGTGTGTCGCTGTGTACTTTTAGTTCGCAGGGTGTGGCGTGATCGGTTGTGATGCAGATAAGGTTGTCTTTAAGTGAGAGTTGTTTTAGTAAGGGGCCAAAGAAGTATTTGTCTACGGCTTCAATTATTTTAGTTTTTAGATCCCAGTTTCCGTCATGGCCCGGTTCATCTGGGCCTTTAAGGTGAATGTAGAAGCAGTCATGTTTGGGTAGTGCTTTTAGTAAGGCGTTGACGCGTAAGTCATAGTCTTGTTGAAGATTTCCTGAAGGGGGTGGTAAAAGAGTGGCGTGCATGCCGACAAGTTTTGCGATGCCTAGTTCTGTGTGCATGTCTGCTAGGGCAGCAAAATTTGCGTTATAATGTTTGTTTATGTTGAAAAAGTTGGGTAGTAGACTTGATGCATCTCGGGTTAGAAGGACATTAGCTTTTAGTTTGTTTTCTGCTGCGCGTTTTATGTTGGTTGGATGTTTTTCCCAGAGTTCATGTGTTTTTATAATTAGTTCATTTACCAGCGTGGCTGAGTTTTTTGCTGCCTCAGTGTCTTCTAGGGGATCTACAGTTTTTAGAGTCATGTCCACTTTTTCTTGTGCTACCCCTAAACCATTTACTATGGCGTATGCGGGGTCACTGTTGTAAATTTTGCCTGACAAGGGTTTATCTTTACTTTTAATAACAACTACTGCTCTATGTCCCAAAGTGGCTTTTAACTCAAAAGTTGCCGGGTATGACTCTAATTTTATTTGTTGGTTTGTTGCGTCTGCTAACTCTACGGCTTCTGCTGTAGTAAGACTTCTTCCAGCTCTGCGGTCAATTAATGCTTTCCCCTCTCCTAAAGTAGCAAAATTACAACGCAGAGCTAAATCTCCATTTTGCATATCAAGATCCGCCCCCACAGCCTCAATCACTCCTCGACCGGTACTGTATTTAAACGGATCATAACCTAAAAGTGAAATCACTGCAGCATCACTCTCAGGAGCAACCCCCCTGCCTACAGTATACATCAAACCCGTCTTACCATTTTCAGCTAATGCATTCATGTTTGGAGTTTCAGCTACTTCCAAGGGCGTTTTGTTATCTAACTGTTTAATTGGAATATCTCCCATGCCATCTATTGCAACATAGATTAACTTCAATTAACCGGCTCCTTCAAATTCCCTCTACTATTTTTTTGCTTGCCTATTCCTTATTTTTCCTAACTTAAATTACTTTCAACTAGACTGGCAAACAATGAATCCAACAAAGTGTATGCGTAAAATAATAAGGCTTACTGAAAAACAACAGTTTTTTCAAATGCTAAATACAAAAATTAAAGATACCAACGTCAAACTTTTTGTGGTGATGTTGTGATGATTGTTTATTTTGTATAGTTGGGGTTTGAGATAATTGATTTTGTTAAGGTTGGTAAAAATAAAAATGCGTTGGCAGTGTAACTGGTCAAACTTTTTATCCAAATTTGGAATAAACGACTTTTTTCAAAACTTTTTATATATTATCAAATTCGTGTATATTCTTGTTTGTTTTTGAATTATGCAAAAATATATTTAAAAGTTTGTAATATGCGGTGATGATTTGATAGTTATTAGGTGTAGGGGGTGATGGTGTATTTTAAATTGTGTATGTGGCTTTGGGGTTTTTGGGTTTTTATGACGAAGAGATTTATGGACAGGTAAACTATTTAGAAGACACTGAAAACGCCATAGGTTTCTACCTGCTCCTACTTGGGCAACATAACATAATTTACGGAGAAAACTTGTAGAAACAGGGCGCTTGTTTGAGCTTAGGTATAATTTGAAGTCTGACTATTTTTTGCTTCATTATTTTCATTTTGTTTTGGACATGCCATCAGCGGTTTCGTTGGTGGCGCCTTTTGTTGTTGCTCCTTTGTTGTCGTAGATGTTTTGGTATGCAGTTAGGTAGAGTTGGGGGTTGTAGAGTAGTCTGTATATTCGTTCTAGTGGTTTTTTCTTTTTTCCTCGTTCATTGATAATACTCAATATTTTTTGGCTTTTCGCATCTTGCGTACCTCCAAAATTTGGGTATTTTGTTTTTCCTGTCTCACTTCCCCTACTCTTGTTGAGTCAGCGGTACATATTACAGTCCGCCTGTGCAGTCTTTATTACGGAGACCACTTTGGGTACTATTGAGACTCCGTTGCCTTGGAACTCGCGTTCTTTAGGCAATCCAATGTTCTTTGACATGAAACGTATGACGTAACTTAGGTAGTCGATTCATCATCTTGTCTTGATTCATTATCAAGCGGCTCACATCTTTAGATTTCTCCATATGGCTCGCAAATATGGGTATGTTGTGAGTGGGGAGTTTTAGGTTGTGTATCCCCAAAACAACTTTAGTTTCCTGATGATTGGACTTTAAGCGGTGTAGCTTTTACCTTATTACGTAGGACTTGCAGAGCGATACATATTGACGACCTTTTGTATTCTCTGCTTTGGCAACATGCTGTTGTTCCTTTGACCTTTCGGTTTTAGGTAAGTTGTTGTCCTTGAGGTATTTCTAAGGACCTCATCCCGATTGACGCGAGATTTCTATGCCAAATGACATTGCGCACCAAGCCAAGTTTTAAACAGCTCTGCTTTGGACGAGGGTATCGACTGAATTAAGCGCAAAACCTGTTTCGTATCCGCAACATCTGTAAGGCGCATTTTTCCATCAGGCGCAAGCATTTTCAACTGGCGACATTTTGTCGCCGTTTGATGTGTGCCCAACATGTCTGATAGTTCGGCGGTGAAAGTCCGCTACAGGCTTTGCAGTAGGAACTGTTAGCTAAGAACCTGTATTCAGTAACGTTTTAACAGAGTGTGTAAATGAGAAATCATAAAGTCATTTTCCTCATAAACCGATTTAATCTCATAACCCTTTGATAGAATACGAGACCAGTTTGCCCATGCAAAAGTCCGCTCCACACACCACCTCTTGGGTAAAACCTGCCACGCCTTCGCCAAAATTCCCTCAGAAATATCAACCAACTCCCCATACTTCACCCTAACAAACGATGCAAACGTACCCCGATAACCAGCATCACCACAACCACCCCTAATAGATGAAAACTTGTTTTTAACAGCCTGATAAACATGACAACCACCCATAGTATCAGCAATATTTACAGCATGCACCTTTATCGCAAGCAAATTCCCCATAACATCCACTATTATGTGTCTTTTGCGTCCCTTTACTTTTTTCCCCCGTCAAACCCGCGATTTTCGTTTTTATTTGTTGTTTTCACACTTTGAGAATCTATCAAGCAGTAGCTTGGTTCAGGGGCGCGATTTGCGTCAACACGTACTTTTGTAACTATTTTGTCCATTGCTTTTTCCCAAACGCCTTTTTTAACAGCACGTCTATAAAAAGACCAAACGGTAACGTAGGGGGGAAAGTCTTTGGGTAATAGTCTCCATTGGCACCCTGTTTTAATGCGATATAGTACTGCGTTTACCAGATCTCTTTTATTGTGTTGCTGAAAGTTTTTGCCTTTCTTTATCACAAAAAATTCTTCAATTAAGTCCCATTGGTTATCAGTTAAATCTGTTGGATACCCCATGTTTCATCATCACCATAAAATACTACAAGTATCATCGGCAATTTTTTATATCCTTTACTGAATACAGGTTCTTAGGTCGTGTATCCTCCAAACGCTAATTGGTTCCCTGGGGTTTGGGTTTTAGCCAGTTTAGGTTTGGCTATATTGTGCAGGGCTTGCAGAACCCTGCCCATTGGTGGTCTTGGGTGTTTTCCGCTTTCTTTTAACATGTTGTTGTTCCCTTGGTTTTTCAATCTTGGGTTAGTTGTTGTTCTTGGGGTGTTGTTAGGAGCCCCAGCTCGATTGTCGAGCAATTCCATGTCGGATGACATTGCGCACTAGGTGTTTAGCACATTGGCGTTTTCATTGTTATATGTAGTGTTGGCATGTTATTTGTTATAAATTGTGCAAAGGTGGAGGAAAACCCCTTGAACTTTGACTGGTTAGTATGGTGTATAGTTTAAAATCTGCACTTTTCAAGTGAGGTGTGTGGTTTTTGTAGATTTTCATGTCAGGGTCAATTTTGCTTTTTTTGTATGTAAATGGTGTTGTTTCTTAGAAATTTGCCTGATACCTCATAATAAATGTTGTAATTAGGTGCAAAAATTACGTTATTCTGCGCTAATAAAGAACACCTAATCCCCTTTTTTAACTTGTTCTCTACTACAATAGTGCACATGTTTTTTATCTTAATTTTTTTTATTTTAGTCGATAGGTTTTTTATAAGACTTGTTGAATGTGTTGGTAGGTTTGGTCTTTGAGTTTCGAAATTAAAGATAAGGATTTGCTTGGTAGAATTGGTAAGTTGAAGACTAAGAGTGGTACTGTAGAGACTCCTTTGTTGTTTCCTGTTATTAATCCTTCGGTGCAGCCGGTTTTGCCTCAGCGGTTAAAGGATGTTTTTGGTTTTGAGGCGGTGATTACTAATGCTTATATTCTTAAGAAACGTTTTCAAAATAGGCCTATAGATGAAGGGTTGCACAATTTTCTCAAGTTTAATGGTGCTACCATGACGGATTCGGGGGCATATCAAATTTTAGTTTATGGTGATGTAGAGTACACTCAGAAAGAGATTGTGGCTTATGAGGAGGGTATTGGGACAGATATTGCCACGATTTTGGATATTCCTACGGGTTGGCGGGTGACTAAGGAGCAGGCTGCGCTTACGGTTGCTGAAACGCATAGGCGTGCCAAAGATTTTTTTAATCTTAAAACTCGAGATGACATTCTCTGGGTTGGGCCTGTGCAGGGTGGGAAACATTTAGATTTAGTGTCTGATAGTGCTAAAGTAATGGGTAGTTTGCCTTTTAATATTCATGCGTTGGGTAGTCCTACGGAGGTTATGGAGAATTATCGTTATGATGTTCTTGCAGAAATGATTTTAACCGCTAAGAAAGGTATACCTGTAGAGCGGCCTTTGCATTTGTTTGGTGCAGGGCATCCCTCAATGTTTGCTATAGCTGTTGCCTTGGGTTGTGACTTGTTTGACTCCGCTGCCTATGCCTTGTATGCTCGTGATGGTCGATACATGACTGAAAATGGCACTTGGCGACTGCCTGAAATGGATTACTTCCCCTGTACTTGTCCTCGATGTGTCACTGAAACCCCAAAAACCCTTCAAAGTAAACCTGCAAAAGAACGAGAAATTTTTGTAGCCGAACACAACCTGTGGGTTTGCATAGCCGAGCTTAAACGCATTAAACAAGCAATCCGCGACGGTAGACTATGGGAACTCGCCGAAATGCGCTCCCACGCTCACCCGGCCTTACTTTCAGCCTTAAAACGAATAAAAAATCATAAAGACTTTCTTGCAACTTTTAGCCCAAGCATAAAAAACAGCGGACTTTTCTATTTCAACCCCGAAGGACTAGCAAGACCTGAAATCACCCAATACAAACAACGCCTCCTAACACGATACACCCCCCCAACAAACACAAAAACACTCCTCCTGTTACCTCAAACAAAAAACAAACCCTTTCATAAAGCTCCGGAAATGAAAAAAATCCGCCAACTATTACGCATACTTGGCTCTGAATTTGCCCCTAAAATTCATGTTGCTGTTTTCTGCGCCCCCTTTGGCATTGTACCCCTAGAACTTGACGAAGTTTACCCCCTCTCACAACACGAAACCGCCCTACCCCTAGACAAAGAAACCATAGAATACGTAGCAGACCAAACATGTGAGTACATAAAACAAATGTCCTACCATAACGTTACAATGCTCAACGACCCAAAACTCTGGAATAACCACATAAAAACAGCAGCCCAAAAAGCCTGCACAGAAAAAAACATACCCTTCGAAGCAATCGACGCAGGACAAGTAAGCAGCAGACAACTCATCACAAACCTTAAAACAACCCTACTAAAACAATTAACAACACCAACACCAACACCAACACCAACAACAGCAAACACCTAGTTCCTCTTCCTATTTTTCCATTTAGACGCCTTAACCTAAACTGTATGTTTTTTAGTAGCAAACCACCTAACACTTACAACAAAGGAGTTATCTAACATAGACACGTTGTATGCTGATCTTCATATTCATACCGTTTACTCATCTGACAGTTTAATTCAACCTAAAACCCTTGTAGACCTACTCCTAGCACACAATTACATCAAAGTTGCTGCTATAACTGATCATGACTCCATAAGAGCCTGCAAAGCAACCATGACCCTAGCAGCCCCCTACCCCGACATTCTAATTATCCCCGGCGTAGAAATCAGCACAACACACGGAGACATACTAATTCTAGGCACTGAAGAACTACCTCCTAAACCTTGGACCCCCCAAGACGTAGCTGACTATGCAAAATCAATCGACGCCATATCCATCGCAGCCCACCCCTACCGCATCTACGGCATAGGCGACACCGCAAAAACACTCAAAATAGACGCCATAGAAGTACTAAATGGCGGCTCAAACACAACAGCAAACCAACAAGCAAAACAACTATCCAAAGAACTAAACCTCCCAGGCACAGCCGGCAGCGACGCCCACCAAACCTCCGACCTCTTCAGCGTTTACAACCAAATCCAAGCCGACCAAAACATAGACAGCATACTGCACGCCATAAAAAAAGGACTAACAACCCCAAAACATCATCAAACTAGTAATTGGTAGTAAACGTTTACTATGCAATTTTTATTGCTCTGATAGTTGGAAGGTTTGTTTTGAAGCGGTAATTTTTAATAATGTCGTAACCAAGAAGTGTGTTTATTCAAGGAAGCGAGAGATTGGCGTTGGGTTTAGGAACTAAAATTGTGCTTACTGCTTCAGCTACGGAAATGAGTGATTTTGCTAATAGTCCTTTTATGGCGTTTGTGGGTGGTTTTGGGAAGGGACCTATTCCTCTTTCGTATGTGCGACGAACTCTTTATCCGCATAAGCCTAAGAAAGCTGATGGGCAAGCTAGTTATGCGCCTTATGGGTTGCGTAAGGTGGAGTCTATTTTGCTTGAGGGTGGTTTTGATAGGAAAGATGTTGCTGTTGTTTATCCTGAGGATTTAGGTTCTTTTATTGGGCCTAATACAAAGGTGCTTGGGATTTCTTCTATGGATCCTACAGGTATGGGCTATGTAAGTAAAACTTATAGTTCTATAGTGGGGGGTGGTGAGCCTATGAATCGTATAGAGTTTCGTAAACTTGTTATGCATCCTGCCATTAAAAAGTATAAGCCAAAAGTTATTGTAGGTGGGTATGGTTCTTGGCAGCTTGAGCGTCAGCGGGTTTCTGAAAGTTATGGTGTAGATTGTGTTTTGATGGGTGGTAGGCCTGGTCCGATTGTTGAGCTTTTTAAGAAGGCTGTAAATGGTGAGCCTGTTCCTCGTATTGCCAAGGCTGATGAGTCGTTAAATAATTGGGATTATAATAAAGAAATGCCTCTTACTCAAAATGTTGCTATTCATGGTGCTGTAGAGATTTCTAAGGGGTGTGGTCGAAACTGTCAATTCTGTACTCCAACAATGCAGCATAAAATTGATATGCCTCTTGAAAAAATTATGCACGAAGTTGCGGTAAGTGCTAATCAAGGCAGTGATCATATTACTTTAATTACTGAAGACTTGTTTCTTTATGGTCAACATGACTCTAATTTTGCTCCAAATAGCGAAGCAATACTTAAGCTTTGTAAAAATGTAGCGGATTATCCGGGTGTAAAAAGCATACAGGCTGCTCACATGTCTTTGGCTCCTGTTTGTCATGATCCTAAAATGATTAGTGATTTAGCTGAAATTTTAATTGAGAAAAGCTGGTATTCTTTTGGTGGAAAACCCATAATTACCGCTGAAACAGGTGTTGAAACCGGTAGTCCGCGTCTTATGAAAAAATACATGGCAGGTAAAATGTTGCCCTATCAACCTGAACAATGGCCTGAAATTGTAACTAACGCCTTTGGCATTTTAAACGACCATGACTGGTATCCCCTTGCAACACTAATCATTGGTCTGCCTGATGAGAAAGAAGAAGACATGCTTCAAACTCTAGAATTAATGGATGACCTTAAAGATTACAATGCTTTCTATGTGCCACTGTTTTTTGTTCCCTTGGAAAACTGTGTTTTGATGAACAAGCAAGGTGCTGAAATGGACTCTCTCTCCAAGGCTAGATGGGACTTTTTTGTCAAATGCTGGGAGTACAACATTAAAATCTGGAAACCCACATTTTTAGAAAACAAGTTACATAATCCGTTTCTGTATCAAGTCTTTGACCGCGTACTTATCCCCTACTTTGGCAAACTATTGGGAGCCTATTACAGCTTAACAAGACGCGGCAGCGGAGACCAATTTAAAGAAGCTGTCTACCAGCTAAGCCTACCCATGCCTAATAACGGTAGAAAAACCAAAGGAAAAATAAAAACAAAAACTGTATAGTTAAGCAGATTTTTCTTCTGCTCTTCCTATTACTCTACGACTTCTTCTTTGTTTTGTTCTTGTTGGGGTGTTGTGAAATATGTTTCGTCAATTGGAACTTCGGGCATTGCTTCTTGCATTAAAGAGGTGACCTGTATAGTTTCAAAGGGGTCTGTTGTTGTGGTGGGGGGTTTTAGGATTTTTCTTGCGTGTGTAATGTATCCGGTGTGGCCTGTCATGAGGGTTTGGGGGCGGGTTTTTCCGCGTTCGACTTGCATGGCGCGCATCATAAGCTCTATGGTTTCAATGAAAACAAAATTGTTTTCTCGAAGAGCCTCTGTGGTTTTAACCACTTGATCAATTGTTGGGCTAAAAGAAACAAGTGTCCCTGAAGGTTTTAACGCTTCATAAGCATGAGGTATGACAAGCCAAGGGGTTGCTAAATCTAAAATAACCGCGTCAACCTCTCGTTCTTCAATCCCAAGGGTTACATCTCCATTTTTCATCTCTACACGGTCAATTAGTTTTGAACGTTGCAAGTTTTTAGCAGCATTTTTCTGAAACTCTCCTCGAAGTTCATAAGTGTAAATTTTACCTGTTGGACCTACATAATGGGCTAACGCTGTTGTTAACGAAGCGGTTCCCGTTCCTGATTCAACCACACGACTGCCTGAACCAATGCCGCTAAACATTATGATGGCAGCTGCATCTTTGGGGTACACAATTTGAGTGTTACGACTGCTCTTCATAATATAGTCGGTAAGTTGTGGCTTAAGGGTTGTAAACATTACCCCTAAACTGCTCTTAATGGGTTCTCCATACTCTTTACCGATTAACTCATCAAATCTAATAAAGCCCTTATGAGTGTGAAATGTTTGACCTGCTTCAACTTTTAACATATATGTTCGTCGAGCATCCAGATAAATCAGCGCGTAATCGCCTGCTTGAATTTTTTCGTTAACCAAGTACGGTTCCTCTAATCTCTTATGTCTACAAGCAAAATAATAATCCCAAATTTAAGCTTTGAAACACAAACCGCCACTTTAACCCGTTAAACCGGCCTTTCCATATGTCAAAACTTGCTTACTTTAGCAATGTTCCAAAATGCTTTAGAAATACTTGTTCGAGTGGCTTAAATTCATTGATTGCTTTACTAAGAGATGTGTTAAAGTATGAATTGGGAACCATGGTCAGGTTGTTATAAAGTTAGCGACGGTTGTGATTATTGCTATTTTTATGGGCCCCATTCAAAACGTTTCGGCCAAAACACTATACAAAAAACCCTCGAGTTTGACAAGCCTCTTGTTACTACTGCCAAAGGTACACCAAAAATTCCTCAAGGAAAAATAGTTGCAACATGTTTTGCTACGGATTTTTTTCTGCCCGAGGCTGATAAATGGCGTATTAAGGCTTGGGCTATGATAAAGCAACGTTCTGATCTTGATTTTCTGATTTTAACTAAACGTATCGACCGTTTTCCAGTAGTTCTTCCTTCTGATTGGGGTAATGGTTATGATAATGTAAATATCGGTTGTACAGTTGAGAATCAGTCTATGGCTACTTATCGGTTGTCGTTGTTTTTGTCTTATCCGATAAAAAGGCGTTTTATTGCTTGTGCACCGCTTTTGGAATCAATTGATTTGTCGCCTTATCTTGGTGGAGTTGAACATGTTTCTGTAGGCGGCGAGACTGGGCGTGATGCCCGTGTGTGTGATTATAATTGGGTTTTAAATATTCGTGAACAATGTCTAAGAGCAGGGGTTACTTTTTGGTTTAAAAATACGGGGTCATCTTTCAAATATGGCGGGGTAACTCGTAAAGTTAACTTTTTCAAGCAACACAGTTTGGCAAAAAAATTTTAATGTTACTGTTTTGGGTGATAAAAAACTGTTTTAATTGGGTTTGTTGTTATGTAATTGTTGGTAAGTGTTGTTTATTGTGGTGTTTTTTGTGTTTTAGGTTGTTTTTTTGTGTGTAGTGTGGTATAGTGGAGGGTATGTTGGAGTTGTTGAATAGCGAAACTAAAAGAGTGTGTGTAGAGTCTGCGGTAGTCAATGTAAAAATAATGGTTGTATTTCAATAATTAGAAGATGTCTTGTTGAATGATATAAAAACGGAATATGCCTAAAAAGAAATACCAATATATATACAATAAATATTGTATATCGTACAGTGTTAGTGACTCAAGCATCCTGAATTATTGAGTCACGAAACACTAACCTTTTTAAAACATAACAAATAACTTAAAACTCAAAATTGCCACCAAATACACACACAACACTACAGCTAGAAACCTCAACTACAACTACACCCCTATTACACTAACGCCCAAACCCAAAAACCCCTCAAGCAGTATGCTTATTTAGATCACAAAACCCTAACCCAACTTTTGCTTTTACTCCAACTTTTATTTATAATTAAAATCCTCCTGTAACTTTTGCTACTTGAAATCTATTAACACTTAAACCTCTAACGGTTTTCACATTTCTCATGTTGATGTTTTATTATTTGTGTGATGATGATGTTGTTGTTGTCGGTTGTTTTTTTGTATGTTGAATGCTCATTTATGGGTTTGTTATGTTTGAGTTCTAACTGATTGTGATGCAAATATTGTCGCCAAATCAAAGTTATTTTACTTAATATACAGCATTATTTTCTGATAAATACTTTTACCGCCTGTTTTTTGTGGTTAAAAAATAAAAAACGCTTATATCTTATATTTGAGTTTATACTAAAGTTAACTATAAGTTAAGAGGCTCTAAAAGTTATGGAATTTTGTCCAAATTGTGATTGTCGTCTTGAACCTCGAAAGGTTGACGAACAAGTGGTTCTTGCTTGTTCTAAATGTGATTACACAAAACAAGCCAGTGGCAGTCGGGCTCAAGCAAAAGTGGTTAAACTAATTCAACCTACAACTCAACCTTTTATGACCGTTGTAACAGCTGAAGACTCAAAAATCAGCACCATGGCAACCATAAAAATGAAGTGCGAAAAATGTGGCAACTCTGAATGTTACGTTTGGCAAGTCCAAACACGTGGCGGAGATGAAGCATCAACACAGTTTATGCGTTGCACAAAATGCAACCACACGTTTAGAGAATACACATAAAACCCGCTTCTGGCTTCTCCTTTCGAAAAACATTAAAGCATGATCGATATAAAAAGTATTAGAGGAACATTCATGCCAAACAAACAAAGCAAACCTTTAACAAAGAAAGAAAAAGATGAAAAAAGAAAAGCAAAGAAAGCAAAAGGCAGCAAAACACAAACCAGCTAAAAAAACAGTCTAAACCCCTTTGCTTTTCACACTTATTTTTTATTTTCCAAAACCTACTAGACTAAACCCTACACCTTTAAACAACACATATAAACGGTCCAACAAAAAATCTACATTACAACTCATCATCACAGTATAACAATTAACAATAATTCTCTGAACGTTTACTTGCTTAGTAGTTGAAAAAATATTTTTATGGCCATGTTAATCAATTATAAATTCGGCAGATACATTGAATTCATCATAATCACCAGGCTCCCTTACATAACAAATATCTTTGATAATGCGATAATTTCCGGGACTTAACTCACCATAGCAACCTTCCCAAAATATTTCCTGCTCTCGGGTACTGTATCCCTCTAAGGTATACCCTATACTAATCCATCCGAAATTATCAACAATATATGGAACTCGCTGCCAACCATCATCACGTTTCTCTTCTACAAAAAAAGACACACCATAAACATATTTTCTTGGTGTTGTATTTTTTAATATTACTGTAAGTCCTTTGGTTGTTACAGTATTTTCTTTTATCTCCAAAATTATTCCATCTAAATGAGTTTCTACAGCAACGTTGGGTTCTTTGTTATTGTCTATAACCGCTATACATAACACACAGATTATGATTACTATACATAATGCAAGTAATGCGGCCAATATTCTTGTGTTCACTTGCTAACACTTCTATATAGCTAACTTGTTCATGCACTAATATGTGTTGATGCCTAATGTATCGCCTTGTTTTGATGTTTCTGAATATAAACGTAAAGTTACCTGTCATGGCCTTGTTTAGTTGTTAATTGTTTGGTTTGTTTGTTGACTATATGGAAAATGTTAATTAATTAATAATTTGTAATGTACTCTTGTTGTGAAAATGTATGTCTAAAAATTTACCGTACTGGTTTATCAGAGAAGGCGAGAAACTTTTCCAGTGCAGTAAAGCAGATTTTGATCAAGCTATTCGGGACGGTAAAAGTGTCAAATATCGCACTTATGCCAACAAACGTGCTGAACGCATTGCCGAAGCCCTTGAAATATCCCGTATGAATCTACTTAATGACCCTCAGCTGCCAACAAAGTTTAGACAAATTCTAACGGATCCCGTAAAAGTTATTCAAATTCAAATAATAGATGTTGATGACCCTGAATTTTGGAATAAAGAAGCAAGAAACCCAAAATATCAAACAAACTTGAACGAAAAATAAACTCTCCAACATTTACTACAACCTTGCCTATGCATTGTTGAAAAACCAATTATACTCTCTCTATTTCGTTACACAGTTTGTGATCTTTACCTATGGTGAATCACTGCTAAACTCAAAATTTTTTAAATGCCGCCTAAGAAATACTCTAACCACTGCTACAATCACACCTACAAAAAGAAACCCAACCACCAACAAAAATAACGACTGATGAGCAAATATAAAATCCAACGGACTTGTTTGTGTTTGATTACCCTCAAACGTTGTAGATGGCAAGGGTAAGATTGTTGTTTGTGAAGGGGGAGACGATAAAACAGTTCCGCTAGGTATGGTTATTGTTTGTATACCACTCCAACCACTTGACACATCATGAGTTAACGTTGATCCATGAAAGCCGTACAAGTGCTCTACTATTGTAGGACCGACCCAATATCCAATAAATGCTTCAGCTTTAAAATCCACCAAAGACCCGACAGGATAATTTATAGATGCTGACGCAACAGTATGGCCTGAATTTGACTGGGCAATTCCTCCACCTCTAGAATCCCCACTATACGGTCCAGGTCCATACGAAAAAAATTGGGTTCGCCACTCTGTATCATTACCAAAATGTCCCTTAGCTTGTACGTTGTAGTATAGTTTACATTCATAACCATCTGCGTTAGTGTAGGGTGTAAAAGGTTGATTTTTTATTGTAACCTCTATTGATCGGTTATCTACGCGATAGCCTGGTTTGGTGGTTGTGGTTTCTTTTCCCGTGTAGGAGTCAACAGTAGTTGTAGTTGAAGGCGGAACATCGTAAGAGTTGTCAACAAGTTTTATAGTGAATTGTGGTATGGAGGGTTTAGGTGTTGCTTGCACAATTGTTGTAGGTATAGTTGTTAACGCAAATAGGCTTGCCAGTAACATAAAGATGCTTGTTAACGTCAAAAACTTGCGTATAGAGTTCATAATTAATATTTTGGTTGTGGGTGAATAAAAATTTTGCTTAATTTACAAAAAGTTTAATTTATTTTTTTAATAGTAGTTTTGATGTTGTGATTTGTAAGTGTTTGGTTTTGTTTGTGTTTTTGGGGTTGTTTTTGTTGTTGGGTGTTGCAGGTTTTTGGTGCTATTTAAGCTGTTAAGTGTTAGACTTGTTATTTTTTACTTGGATTTTTAAATTTTTGCTTCTATTTCATGGTTAAGGGTTGTGGAAGTTTAGTTGTTAAATTAAAAAAGGTGGGTGGGTTGGTTGCAGGTTTTAGTTTAATTTGGCGAACAGCTTTTTATTTTAACTTGTTATTATGTTCTGTTAGAGTCTGGAGTTTGTTAGATTTGGGTAACCCTTTTAAGTGGAAGCAAGATAAAGGTAACGATAATGTAGTGGTGTCTAAAGTTGTGGATTCGGCAAGGTCGCCTGTAGGTTTGAAGGAGCAGATTGGTCTTGTTACCCAGCGGCTTGATGTTCAGTCAAGGACGCTTGATGCAGCTGTTAAGCGTTTTGAGTTGCGTGATGCGGATCTTTTTAGAAAGGTGGTTCGTGCTATGGAGGTTAGGGATCAGGCGCGGGCGAATATTTATGCTACGGAGCTTGGTGAGATTCGTAAGGTTGAAAAAATGCTTACTCATGCGTCTTTGGCGTTGCAGAGTGTATCGATGCGTTTGAGTACGGTTTCTGAAATGGGTGATGTGGTTAGTGTTTTAAGTCCTGCACGAGTGTTGTTAAATGGTATTCAGTCTGAGATGTGTGGTATTATGCCTGAGGCAAGTCAAGAATTAGATAACATTGGCAGTATGCTTGCAGACATTTGTTCCTCAACAAGTACTCCATATTCTGATCTTTCAACTGTGGGTGCTTATGCAGCAAATGAAGAGGCTCTTAAAATTCTTGAAGAAGCAGAGGTTGCTGCAGAAAGTAAACTAAAAGACCGCTTACCCGAAATCATGTCCGGATATGGCAGCGGCAGTATAAACAAGCGCGAAAGCCTACCAACCTAACCTTCTTTTTCTTTTAAGGTATACTTGTTTTTGATAAACAACTAGGACCGCCGTAAAAAAAGTTGGATGACGCTTGTCTGTTAAATGAACTTTTACCTGACAACACAACAAAGGCGCTACAAGAGATATTTATCACAAGATTGTGTGCCTTTAACCTTTATTGTTTTGTTTTAGACGTAATTGAACACTAAAAATGGTGTGTTGATATAAATGATGATGCTGATGATTCTTGTTGTTTGGTGTATAGCGTGTATGGCGGTGGAAATGGTTGTTGTTGTGTTGTAGCCTGATTATGTTTAATTTGAAGAAAAAATTTGTTAAAAAGGTGTATTATTGGAGGTTAAAGTATGGTACTAGTATGTCTTCCATGCCGTAGAAACCCTTTTTTTGGTTGATGATGCTTTTTGCTGCAAACAATGCTCCATTACCAAAAGCTTCACGCGTTATAGATTCATGAATTAGCCGAACCGTTTGATGAGGAAAACCAAAAATCAGTTCATGACGTCCAATGATGCCCCCTGCTCTAACGGATTTTATATCTGTGTTTGGCAGACCTAAGGTTTGCGAAATTTTAATAGCGGTACCTGAAATTTCTTTTTTATCTTTAAAGTGTTCTTCAATTAACTCTATATCTGTATAGGGCGCAATTGCTTTAAGAATTTTAGCTGCCAGCATTAAAAAATTAATGCCTATGGTAATGTTAGGTGACCAAAGTATTCTTGTTTGCGTGGATAAACTTTTTAGATAATCAATTGTTGCTTCAGGATAAGCCGAAATTGCTGTAATAATACATATACCTCTTTTAGCAGCAGCTTCCCCATAATCTAACACTGCATCAGCAGATGAAAAATCTATTACCACATCCACAGGATATTTCTCAAACAACTCATCAGGAGTATATTCATCCATAGCAAAAATTACCCCCTGCGTATCATCCTTAATTCCAAGAAACTCGGGCACAGATCTATGTTGCAGATTTGTTGACTTTCTAATAACCCAACAAAGGTCCGCTTCATGATTTTGTAACAGTACCGTCGCAACGGCTTTACCTGTTTTGCCAAATCCAAAGAGACCTACTCTCATCTTTTTCACAATAAACCTTACAGCTTCACACGATATATAACTTTCCAAACCACACCAAACAAACCTAAACCAACAAAAACTCTAAAACTCATCATAAAACAAAAACAAACAACACTAACAATAAACATCACACCAAAAATACTCCTCAAACACACCGCAAACAACCCAAACTCCAACAAACAACCCTACTTAAAATCACCCACAACATCAAACAACAAATTCACAATCAACCCTCAACAATAAACACCAACACAACACAAACCCCCAAAGTCACGCCTTCTTACAAATGTTTAACAACAATCTCTTATCAATAAAATAGTTCAATGAAATGTGTGGGTTGGTGTGTTGGACGTAACCCGCCTTTTGTTTATCCTGTGGCATTCGGCTAATCGGGCTACCCGCGCCTTTTGTAGAGGGTCATCAGCGTCTGTTTGCCCTTTCCACTTGCAGGACGGCCGTTTCATCGCTTCCAAATTGACTAATCAGCATTTTAGGA